>Ga0172373_10002941_pt1 | contig 25493 bp, 21 predicted proteins | sample Lak10m_2_FD_114546 | JGI IMG/M metagenome (GOLD analysis project Ga0172373, IMG submission 114546) | Freshwater microbial communities from Kabuno Bay, South-Kivu, Congo - kab_092012_10m | ecosystem: Environmental > Aquatic > Freshwater > Lake | place: Democratic Republic of the Congo...
CCTACACGACGGCGATGTGCGTGCTTTCGCTCGAGGTGTACTACCGCTACTTCACCCCCTTGCTGCGCGTGCGCTGAACGGTTCCTTCGGTCCGCGGCAGGGAATTTTCAGCGCAGCTGGAGGATGGAGTCTGCCCCGGCCGATCGACATGCTCTCCGCATGTCTTCGCGCCCCTGGCACGCGCACTACGACCCGGGCGTGGCCCCGTCGCTCGCCTACGCGCCCCTTCCGCTGCCCGAGTTCCTGCGGCGCAGTGCGCGGGAGTACGGCGGGCGGCCGGCGCTCCTCTTCCAGAACGCGCGCCTCAGCTACGCCGAGCTGCTCTCCGAGGTCGAGCGCGCGGCCGCGGCCTTCGCGGCGCTCGGCGTGAAGTCCGGCACGCGTGTCGCGATCCAGCTGCCGAACCTGCCGCAGACGGTGATCGCCTACTACGGTGTGCTGTCGCTGGGTGGGGTCGTCGTGCTGACGAACCCGCTCTACACGCCGCGCGAGATCGAACACCAGTGGAACGACGCGGGTTGCGAGCTCGCGGTCACGATGGACTTCCTGTACGCGCAGAAGCTGGCCGGAGTGCGCGCGCAGCTCGGGGTGAAGCAGTACGTCCTGGCCTCGATCCCCGAGTATCTCGGGTTCCCGCTGAACTGGCTGGCGCCGTTCAAGCTGCGGAAGCGCACGCCACCCGCGATCGCGCCGATCCCGCGCGAGGCGAACGTGCACGCCTTCCGCGCGCTCCTCTGCGCCGCGCGCGGACCGGCGCCGCGGCCGGCCATCGACCTCGATTCACCCGCCGTGCTGCAGTACACGGGCGGCACGACCGGCGTCTCGAAGGCGGCCGTGCTCACCCACCGGAACCTCTCCTGCAACGTGCAGCAGATGGATGCCTGGTTCGGCGGGGCGAAGAAGGGCGAGGAGGTCGTGCTGACCTGCCTGCCGCTCTTCCACGTGTTCGCCATGACCTGTGCCATGAACTTCGCGGTGCACGGCGCGGCGGCGCAGGTGATCCTGCCCGATCCGCGCGACGCCAAGGCGCTGCTGCACGCGATCGAGAAGCACCGCGTGACGATCTTCCCGGGCGTGCCGGCGCTCTACAACGCGCTCAACAACTACCCGGGCGTCGAGCAGCGCGACCTCACCAGCGTGAAGGCCTGTCTCTCGGGCTCGGCCCCGATCGCGCCCGAGGTGCTGGCGCGCTTCGAGCAGCTCACGGGCGCCAAGATCGTCGAGGGCTACGGCATGAGCGAGAGCTCGCCGCTCACGCACGCGAATCCGCTGCACGGCGAGCGGCGCATCGGCACGGTCGGGTTGCCGGTCTCGGACACCGAGGCGCGCATCGTCGACGTGGACGATCCCGCGCGCGTGCTAGCACCCGGGGAGGCCGGCGAGCTCGCCATGCGCGGCCCGCAGGTCATGCAGGGCTACTGGAAGCGCCCCGACGAGACCGCGAAGACGCTGGTCGACGGCTGGCTCTTGACCGGCGACCTCGCGCAGATGGACGCGGACGGCTACTTCAAGATCGTCGGCCGCAAGAAGGACATGATCAACTGCAGCGGGATGAAGGTCTTCCCCGACGAGGTCGACGCCGAGCTCCTGGCCCACACCGCGGTCCTCGAGGCCGCGACGATCGGCGTGCCGCACCCCAAAAAGGGCGAGATGGTCAAGTCCTTCGTCGTGCTGAAGCCCGGCCAGTCGCTCGCCCCCGAGGCTCTGACCGCCTGGCTGAAGGAGCGCCTCGCGCCCTACAAGGTGCCGCGCGAGCTCGAGTTCCTGCCCGAGCTCCCGAAGAGCACGGTGATGAAGATCCTGCGCCGCGAGCTACGCGAGCGCGAGCTGGCGAAGCGCAAGAGCTGACGTCCGGCGATTCGCGCGACCCCGGGCCGGGCGGCTCTAATGGAGCGATGGACTCGCTCCCGATGCTCGTGCTCGTGCTCCTCTTCCTGGCCGGGCCGCTGGTCTGGCCGGCCCACGGCCAGACGCGGCGGCCGCCGCCCACCCGCGCGGAGGTCGCGCAGTTGCCGGCCGACGGCGGCGCGGAGTTCAACCGGCTCGTGTTCGAGAAGAGCCCGTACCTCTTGCAGCACGCGCGCAACCCGGTCGACTGGTACCCGTGGGGCGAGGAGGCCTTCGCGCGCGCGAAGGCCGAGGACAAGCCGGTGTTCCTCTCGATCGGCTACGCGACCTGTCACTGGTGCCACGTGATGGAGCACGAGTCGTTCGAGGACGCGGAGGTCGCGGCGCTGATGAATGCGCACTTCGTTTGCGTCAAGGTCGACCGCGAGGAGCGGCCCGACATCGATGCCGTCTACATGGCGGTCACGCAGGCCATGACCGGCTCGGGTGGCTGGCCCATGACGGTCTTCCTGACGCCCGAGAAGAAGCCCTTCTTCGCGGCCACCTACATCCCGAAGAGCGCGCGCTTCGGGCGCAAGGGCATGCTCCAGCTCGTGCCCGAGATCGGCGCCCTGTGGAAGTCGCGCCGCGCGGACATCGAGAAGAGCGCGGGCGAGATCACGCGCATCGTGGGCGAATCGGGCCAGGAGACGGCCCTCGAGCTCGATCGCAAGGTGCTCGAGCGCGGGCGTGAGCAGCTCGCGCAGCGCTACGACGCGGAGCACGGCGGCTTCGGCACGGCCCCGAAGTTCCCGGTGCCGCACCAGCTCCTGTTCCTCCTGCAGCAGCACCAGCGCACGGGCGACGCGCTGGCGCTCGCGATGGTCGAGAAGACCCTGGCCGAGATGCGCGCGGGCGGGGTGTACGACCACGTAGGCTTCGGCTTCCACCGCTACTCGACCGACCGCGAGTGGCTCGTGCCGCACTTCGAGAAGATGCTCTACGACCAGGCCCTGCACGTGCTCGCCTACACGGCGGCCTGGCAGGTGACGGGCAAGGCCGAGCAGCGCACGGTGGCCGAGGAGATCATCGCCTACGTGCTGCGCGACCTCGCGGACGCGCGCGGTGGTTTCCACTCGGCCGAGGACGCCGACAGCGAGGGCGAGGAGGGGCGCTTCTACCTCTGGACTCGCGCGGAGGTGCTGGCGGCGCTGGGCGAGAAGGCCGGCGCGCGCTACGCCGACGTGCACGGCATCACGGCCGAGGGCAATTACCGCGAGGAGGCCACGGGCAAGCGCGACGGACGCTCGATTCCGCACCTCGCACGCAGCCTGGCCTCGTGGGCGGCCGAGCTCGGCACGAGCGAAGCCGAGCTCGCGCGCGAGCTCGAGGCCGCGCGCGTGAAGCTCCTCGCGCTGCGCGCGCAGCGCGTGCGCCCGCTCCTGGACGACAAGGTCCTGACCGACTGGAACGGGCTCATGATCGCGGCCCTGGCGCGCGCGGGCGCCGCCTTCGGTGAGGAGCGCCACGTGGCGGCAGCGCGCCGCGCGGCCGACTTCGTGCTCGCCACGCTGCGCACGCCCGACGGGCGACTGCTGAAGCGCTGGCGCGACGGCGAGGCCGCCTTCGCGGGTACGCTCGAGGACCACGCCTTCCTCGCCTGGGGCCTGCTCGATCTGTACGAGGCCTGCTTCGAGCCGCGCTATCTCGCGGCCGCGCTCGAGCTGGCCACGACCCTGCAGGCGCACTTTGCGGCGCCCGAGGGGGGCTTCTTCACCTCGGCCGACGATGCCGAGGCGCTCTTCTACCGCCACCGCGATGCCTACGATGGCGCGCTGCCCTCGGGCAACTCGGTCGCGGCCTTCGTGCTCCTGCGCCTGGCGCGCATGACGGGCAGGAGCGAGCTCGAGGAAGCGGCCGAGCGCACCCTCCAGGCCTTCGGCAGCGTGGCCCAGCGGCCCGCGGGCCACACGCTCTTCCTGCTGGCCCTCGATCTGGCGCTCGGACCGTCGTTCGAGGTGGTCGTGGTCGGCGATCCGGCCGCGGCCGACACGCGCGCCATGCTGGCCGCCTTCCAGCAGCGCTACCTGCCGCACCTCGTGCTGCTGCAACGCCCCGAGGGCGAGGCCCCGCCGATCACGGCGCTCGCGCCCTTCACGCTCGACCAGAGGAGCCGCGGCGGCCAGGCCACGGCCTACGTGTGCCGCGATTTCGCCTGCCGCGCGCCGGTCACGGAGGTGGCTGCCGCCCTGGAGTCGCTGGATCCGGCCGCCTGGCGCTGATTTTTTGCTTCGAGCCGGAGCCGGCGAGCGGCCAGACTGGCCGCTCCGCACCCCTCCCACGGACCATGAACCGCACCGCCGCCTTGGCCCTCGCCGCCGCTCTCTCCCTCTCGGCCTGCCGCACGCCGACCGCGCCCGAGCGCGCCCGCGCGGCCTTCGAGCACGCCGAGGACTACGGAGCGGCGCTGACCGCTCTGGCCGACGAGATCGACTTCACCTGCGAGACCCTGCGCGAGCTGCAGGCGAACGCGGTCGACCCGCGCGGCTCGAACCGCGAGACCTTCGAGACCTTCACGCGCGGGGTGAAGAACCTCGCCGTGCGCCGCGACGAGGCGCGCAAGGAGTACGCGCGCATGAACGCCGAGACGCATGTCTTCCTCGGCAGCTGGGGCACGGACACGGTGACCCTGCGCGACGCGAGCCTGGCGCGCCAGGCGGACGAGCGGCGCGCGAGCCTGCAGGCTTCGTTCGAGTCCCTGGCGCGCGAGGACCTGGCCCTGCAGCAGAAGATCGAGCGCTACCGGCTCGAATTGGTCGATCTGGCCACGGTTCTCGGCCACGATCTGTCGCCGCGCGGGTTCTCCGGAGCGGCCGCCGCCATCGCGCGGGCCGGCACGGGCGGCTCGGCGCTGCGGGCCGAGCTGGCGCTGCTCGCCACACGGGTCGAAGGCGCGCGGGCCGAGCTCGAGCCGCTGCGCGCGCCGGCCGCGACGCCGGTCGCCGCCGAGCCCGTCGGGAACTGACGCCGCGCGTCGGGCCGCCTATACTCGTGCGCATGCAAGGCACGCTACGCAGCGCGAAGAGCGCCGGATTCCCGGCCGAGCTCGAGGCCCTCGCGCTCCGCATCGAGCAGGGTGAACGCATCACGCCCACGGAGGCGCTCTTCCTGCACGAGCAGGCCGACGTGGCCGAGCTCGCGCGCCTGGCCGACCTCGTGCGCGCGCGCCTGCACCCGCACGGCGTCGTCACCTACATCGTCGACCGCAACCTGAACCCTACCAACGTCTGCATCACCGACTGCGGGTTCTGCGCCTTCTACCGCCGGCCGAACCACGCGGAAGCCTACGTGCTGCCGCGCGAGGTGATCGTGCAGAAGGTCAAGGACGTGGCCGACCTCGGCGGGCGCCAGGTGCTGATGCAGGGCGGGCACCACCCGTACCTGAAGACGGCCTGGTGGTGCGAGTTGCTCTCCGATCTGCGCGCGCGCTTCCCGCTCGTCAACCTGCACGCCCTGTCCGCGCCCGAGCTCGACCACCTGGCGAAGCTCGACAAGCGCCCGGTCGAGGCCGTGATCGCCGACCTGAAGGCGGCCGGACTCGGCAGCGTGCCCGGTGCCGGCGCCGAGGTGCTGGTCGAGCGCGTGCGCAAGCTCATCGCGCCGAAGAAGACCCCCACCGCGCGCTGGCTCGACGTGCACCGCAAGGTCCACGAGGCCGGCCTGCGCTCGAGCGCCACGCTGATGTACGGCCACGTCGAGACGGCGGCCGAGCGCATCGAGCACCTCGCCGTGCTGCGCGACCTGCAGGATGAGACCGGCGGCTTCACGGCCTTCGCCTGCTGGAACATGCAGCCCGAGGGCGTGCCCGAGCAGCACCTCTATCCACCCAGGACGACGCCCGCCGTCTACCTGCGCGTCAACGCCGTGGCGCGCATCTTCCTCGACAACTTCAGGAACCTGCAGACGAGCTACGTCACGCAGGGCATGAAGATGGCGCAGATCTCGCTGCGCGCCGGCTGCAACGACTTCGGCGGCACGATGCTCGAGGAGAACGTCGTCAGCGCGGCCGGCTGCTTCAACCTCGCGTCGATCGAGACGATCGAGCGCACGATCGAGCGCGCCGGCTTCCTGCCGCGCCGCCGCAACTCCTGGTACGGTCGGGCCGACGAGCGCGAGTGGCCCGAGGCCTACGCGCCCGGTCCGCAGAGCCCCGCGGAAGGCGCCGTGCGCGCCCACCGCGCGGGACCACTCGCGGCGCGCTGACGCGCTGCGCCGCATGCTCTCGCTCGATGCCCTGCTCGCGCTGCTCGTGGCCGTGGCGCTGGCCGCGATCCTGTCGCCGCGCCTGCGCGTGCCGCTGCCGATCGCGCTGACCTTGACCGGCCTCGCGCTCGGCCTCTTGCCGGGCATCCCGCATCCGCGCGTCGACCCGGACTTCGTGCTGCTCGGCCTGCTGCCGCCGCTGCTCTACGCCGACGCGTTCCACACCTCCTGGCACGATTTCCGCCGCTGGCTGCGGCCGATCCTGATGCTGGCGGTCGGGCTCGTCGCCCTCACGATCCTGACCGTCGGGCTCGCCGCGCGGCTCCTGTTCCCCGAGCTGCCGTGGGCCGTGTGCTTCACGCTCGGCGCGATCCTCTCACCGACCGACACGGTCGCGGCCCAGGCCGTGCTCGAGCGCCTGCGCATCCCGCGCCGCGCGACGGCCATCCTGGGCGGAGAGAGTCTGGTCAACGACGCCACCGGCCTGGTGGGCGTGCAGCTCGGCCTGGCCTGGATCTTCACCGGGACCTTCGCGCTGGGTGAGGTCGGCCAGCGTTTCGCCTGGGTCTCGGGCACGGGCATCGGCGTGGGGCTCCTGGTCGGGCTCGTCTTCGCCGCGCTGAACCGCGTGGTGCGCGAGACGCGGGCCCTGTTCGTGCTCTCGCTCGTCTCGCCCTACCTCGCGGCGCTGCTCGCGCTGAAGCTCGACGCCTCGATGGTGCTCGCGGTCGTCGTGGCGGGCTTCTTCGTCTCCTGGCGCATCCACCACATCGACGCCGAGAGCCGCGGCCCGCTGTACTCGATCTGGGACCAGCTCGTGTTCCTGATGAACGGCGTGTGCTTCGTGTTCATCGGCACCGAGACGCCGGCCCTGCTGGACGAGTATGCGCGCGGCACGGGCACGCTGCTGCTCGGCGCGTTCACGGTCGCGCTGGTCGTGATCCTGACGCGCGCGGCCTGGATGTACCCGGCGGCCTACCTGCCGCTGTGGCTCCTGCCGAAGGTGCGCGCGCGCGAGGGCGGCTACCCGAAGCCGGGCTGGGTCGCGCTGGCCTCGTGGTGCGGCGTGCGCGGCATCGTCTCGCTGGCGGCGGCCCTGTCGCTGCCCGAGTTCCTCGAGGACGGCAGCCCGCTCCCGGGCCGCGACGTCGTCGTCTTCGTGACGCTCGTGGTCGTGCTCGTGACGCTGCTCTCGCAGGGCTGGACGCTCGGGCTCATGGTGCGCGTGCTCGGCCTCTCGACCGCCGACCAGAGCACGGGCGAGGTGCGGGCCGCGCGCGAGGCGGTGCTCGCGGCCGGCATCGGGCGCCTGGACGAGTTCTGCAGCGCCACCAGCTGCCCGCTGGCCGTCTACGACTTCCGGCGCACGATGCAGGAGGAGCTGGAGCTGCTGCGCACGCGCGACGCGGCCGCCCAGGAGCATGCGCGCCGGCGCCATGAGGTCTCGCGCGAGGTGGCCCTGGCCGTGCACGCGGCCCAGTCGGAGGCGCTCCTCGCCTTGCGCGACGCGGAGCACATCAACGACCTCGTGCATGCCGAGCTGCAGCTCGAGCTCGACCGCTCGCGCCCGCGCGAGGCGCGGCCCTGAAGCGCCCGGAACCGCCGAAGCGCCCCCGGTTCCCGCCCCGACGGCCGACGCGCCTTCCCGGCCCCACGCACGCTGCTATGATCCCGGCGATGACCTCGACGGATGCCCTCCTGCGCCGCGCGCGCGCCGCCGGACTCGGCCCCGTGGCCGAGAAGGTGCTGGCGCGCGAGCGCCTCTCGCTCGACGACGGCCTCGCGCTCTACCGCGCGCCCGACCTGCACGCCGTGGGCGTGCTGGCGAACCACGTGCGCGAGCGCCTGCACGGCGAACTCGCGTACTTCAACGTCAACCAGCACGTCAACTACACGAACTACTGCAACAAGTTCTGCGCCTTCTGCTCGTTCGACCGGCTGCCTGGACAGGAGGGCGCCTACTGGCTCACGCCCGAGCAGGCCGCGGCGAAGATCACGGCCCAGCTCGGCGAGCCCGTGACCGAGGTGCACATGGTCGCGGGCGTGTGGCCGAAGATCCCCTACGCGTACTACCTCGAGCTCCTGCGCGCCGTGAAGGCCGCGCGCCCGTCGATCCACATCAAGGCCTTCACGATGGTCGAGCTCGACCAGATCGCGAAGAGCGCGAAGAAGCCGCTGGCCGAGGTGCTGCCCGAGCTCGTCGCGGCCGGCCTCGGCTCGTGCCCCGGCGGCGGGGCCGAGATCTTCAGCGAGCGCGTGCGCCAGGTCGGCTACCGCCTCAAGTTCAGCGGCGACGACTGGCTCGCGACCGCGCGCGAGGTGCACAGGGCCGGCCTGCGCTCGAACTGCACGATGCTGCACGGACACCTGGAGACGGCCGAGGAGAAGGTCGACCACCTCGACCGCCTGCGGCGTCTGCAGGACGAGACCGGCGGCTTCCAGGTCTACATCCCGCTCAGCTTCCACCCGGAGAACAACGAGTGGTCGCACCTACCGGGACCGAGCGCTCTCGACGAATTGCGCGAGATCGCCGTCGGGCGCCTGATGCTCGACAACATCGCGCACGTGAAGGCCTACTGGATCATGCTCTCGATCGAGGTCGCGCAGCTCGCCCTCGGCTACGGAGCCGACGACGTCGACGGCACGGTGGTCGAGGAGCACATCTACCACGACGCCGGCGCGAAGACTCCGCAGGAGGTCCAGCGTGCGGAGCTCGTGAGCTGGATCCGCGACGCCGGTCGCATCCCGGTCGAGCGCGACACGCTCTACAACGTCGTGTGGTCCGCCGACGAGAGCCTGGCCGCAGTCGGCCAGCCCGCGCCGGTCTCGTCCTGAACGAGCGTCAGCCGAAAGGCCCGGCGGATTCGGGCTCGAGCAGCGGCAAGGCGAAGGGCTCCCCGTGCGCAGCCACCACCGGCACTGCCGCGACCGGCGCCGCAGCCATCACCGGCGCGGGGCCAGCCACGCGGGCCGGTTCGGGACGGCGCTCGGGAATGAGCACGTGCACGCGCAGCTCCTGGACGTCCGGGGCACTCGCGCGCGCCGTGCCCAGCTGGCGGGCGGCGCGGGCCAGCGTGAGCAGCGTCGAGTACGGCACGCCCGTCCGGCGCGCGAGCGCGAGGCCGGCGCCCTCGGCCAGAGCGCGTACCGTGCGCACACCGGCGCCGGCCAGGCGCGCGCACAGCGTCGCGTCGAGCGCGGGCAGGAGTCCCGGCACCAGGCGCTGCTCGCGTCCGAGCGCGGCCGCGAGCGGCACGCCCGGGGCTTCGCTCGCCGCCGGAGCGGCCGCTCCGCGCGCCCTGCGCGTGGACTCGCCGATGCGCTGCGCGAGCTTCCGGGCCTCCGCGGCGAAGGCCTGCGCCTGCGGCAGCGAGACGTGCAGCCATTCGGCCAGCGTGGTCGCCTCGGTGGCCGCGAGTTGCTCGAGGTCGCGCACTCCGACCGCGCGCAACCGCCGCAGCGTCACCGGGCCGTCCGCGCTCAGATTGCAGAAGAGAGCCAGTCCGTCCATGTTCGTCGTCTCCGCTTCAGGCCAGACCGGCCACGAGTTCACGCGCACCGCGCAGGGCCGCGACTTCCTCGGCCAGGGCCTCGAAATCGCGCGCCGCGCGGCAGGTAGGATCGAGCACCTGCACCGGCACGCCCGAGGCCGCCGCCTCGCGCAGGCGCGCACTCTGGTGGATGACCGTGTCGAACAGCCGCTCGCCGAAGCGTGCGTGCGTGCCGATCAGGAGCTCGCGCGCGAGCTCCGCGCGCCGGTCGAAGAGCGTGCCGACCACGCGCAGGTCGAAGCCGAGCTCGCGCTCCTCCGCGAGCTCGCGGAAGAGGGCCACGGTCTTGAGCGCCCCCTGCAGCGCGAAGGCCCCCATCTCGACCACCAGCACCGCGTGGTCGGCGGCACGCAGCGCGTTCGCGGCCAGCACGCCGTCGGCACGCGGCGGACAGTCGAGCAGCGCGAAATCGAACTCGTCCCCCAGCGGGCGCAGCGCCTCGGCCAGACGGTGCTCGGGGAACAGCGTGCGCTGCGCGGCCTCCTCGACCTCACCCAGCTCGAGCGTGGCCGGCGCGAGGTGGATCCCGCCCGCGGTGACCTGCAGCGTCGCGCCGAGCGCGACCTCGCGCAGCAGCACGTCCGCCATGGAAGGCACGCCGCGCTCGACCGCGATCGAGAGCGCCAGCGTCGCGTGGGCCTGGGGGTCGAGGTCCACCAGCAGGACGCGCTCGCCGCGCGCCGCGAGGGCCCCGGCGAGGTTCACGGCGGTGGTGGTCTTGCCGCAACCGCCCTTCTGGTTGACGAACGCGAGTGTCTTCATGGGTGGACGAAGAGGCCTGTCGAGCGGGCAGAGGAAGCTCTCGCACCCGAGGCCTCAAGGACCCATTGCCCCGGCCGACGGGCACCGTCCTAAGCGGGCCAGGGCAAGAGGGTTACGAGCGTCCGTGCGGACCGCCCCGGGGGCCCGCGCCGGCGCTCGCGTCCCGGGCACGAGCCTTGCGCAGGGCGAAGAGCGACGCCCACGGGCGACGCCTCCACCCCCTCGAGGACCTGCCATGCGTTCCACCCACCTGCCGTTCCTCCCCCTCGCGCTGGCGCTCTCCGCTTGCCACCACCACGACGGCGACGGCGGGGTGGTCGTGCCCGTCCTGCGCGAGAGCGAGCGCAACGACGCGCCCGGGGAGGCAAACCACCTCGGCCTGCTGCATCCGGGCGAGCGCTTCTTCATCGACGGCTTCGTGCGCGACGACGGCTTCGATCCCTTCGACGGCTTCGCCTTCACCGCCAGCGAGCCGATCCACGTGGACTTCCAGCTGCACCACGGCAGCGCCGGCGCCGACCTCGACGTGTGCCTCTACGATCCGTTCCTCGACGAGACCCTGGCCTGCTGGGCGACCACCGAGCGGCCCGAGCGCGGCGGCGTCGACGTCTTCTCGGGCGGCTTCGACTTCCACCTCGTGGTCGAGAGCTTCGCGGGCGACTCCTCCTACTCGCTCGAGCTCGCGGTCTACCCGCTGTACGCCATGACCTCCGGTCCCGCACGCCTGGCCGGAGTCGAGGGCCGCGCCGAGCGCGCCCCGTCCGCCCTGCAGCGCTACCGCAAGCCCGCGCCGGAGCCGGCGCTCGTGCTCGAGCACTTCATCGAGCTCGACCCGCTGACCGGCCTCGTGCTCGTGCGCCAGCGCCGCGGCCTCCTCGCCGCGGAGTGAGGTCCGCGGCCATCGACAGCTTCAGAAGCGCCACACGTCCAGCGCCGGCGGCGCGCACTCGACCGTGACGGATTCGGGGCGCGTCGGATGCGGGAAGACGAGGCGCCGCGCGTGCAGGGCGATGCTCTTGTCCGGGAGCGGCGCGCGCGCTCCGTACTTCAGGTCACCGAGCAGCGGACAACCGAGCGTCGCCGCGCACACGCGCAGCTGGTGCGGACGGCCGGTCTCGGGCGCGAACTCGAAGAGACTGCGGCGCTCGCGGCCGGAGCCGGCCACCTGCACGACGCGCCAGCGCGTGCGCGCGAGCAGCGCGCCCGGGCGCTCGCCCGCCACGGCCGTGACCACGTTGCGCGTCTCGTCCTTCACGAGCCACTGCTCGAGCTCGCCCTCGCGCGCGCGCGGCTCGCCCGCGCCGACCGCGAGGTAGAGCTTCTCGACCGCGCGCGAGCGGAAGGCCTCGGACAGGCGTGCCGCGCCCTTCGAGGTGCGCGCGAACACGACCACGCCCGAGACCGGACGATCGAGACGGTGCACGACCCCCAGGAAGACCGCGCCGGGCTTCCCCTTCTCGCGCTTGACCCAGTCCTTCGCCTCGTCGAGCAGCGAGCGGTCGCCGCTCTCGTCCGGCACACACGGCAACCCGGCGGGTTTCGCGACCGCGAGCAGGTGGTTGTCGGCCAGGAGGACCGCGAGCTCCATCACATGCCGCGCGACCAGCGCGCGCAGAAGCCGCACGGCAGCCGGCGCGCGTCGGCGCCCTCCTCGCCGAGCACGAGCTCGCCGGCCTCGACCGCGCCGCCCTCGAACTCCTCCAGCAGATTCGCGAAGGCGAGGGCCGAGTAGCCGATCGCGTAGGAGGAGAGCACGAGGCAGCTCTGCTCGGCGAGCAGCGCGCGCGCGGCCTCGAGCAGCGGCGCGAGGCCCTCCTCGAACTGCCAGGTCTCGCCCTTCGGCCCGCGCCCGAAGTGCGGCGGATCGAGCAGGATCACGTGGTAGCGCGCTCCCCGCCGCACCTCGCGCCGCGCGAAGCCGAGCGCGTCGTCGAGGATCCAGCGCAGGCCCGTCTCGCCGAGGCCCGAGAGCTGCGCGTTCTCGCGCGCCCAGGCGAGGGCGGTCTTCGAGGCATCGACGTGCGTCACCTCGGCCCCCGCCGCGCGCGCCAGCAGGCTCGCGACGCCCGTGTAGCCGAACAGGTTGAGCACGCGCGCGCCGCTGCCGAGCGCCGACAGCTTCTCGCCCACCCAGCGCCAGTTCGCGGCCTGCTCGGGGAAGACGCCGACGTGCTTGAAGGGCGTCGGCCGCACCAGGAAGCGCGCCGCCTCGAAGCGCAACTCGATTCCGCGCTCCAGCTCGGCCCGCGCACGTCCCTCCCAGCGCCCGCCGCGGTCCGACTCGCGCACGAAGACGAGGTCGGCCGCCTTCCACGCGCGCTCGTCGAGCCGCCGCCGCCACAGGGCCTGCGGGTCCGGGCGCACGAGCGTGAAACGTCCGAAGCGCTCGAGCTTCTCCCCTCCGCCCGAATCGACCAGGGCGTGGTCGCTCCAGCGCACCTCGGGGAACACGGCGGGCGTCGTCATCCGCGTAGGATAGAGTCTCGCCTGCACCGCCGCCCTGCCCCAGCCGATGAAGACCCTGCGCGTCGCCTCCGTCCCCTACCTCGTCGGCCGCCCCGTGGACGAAGGTCTCGCCGCCGAGCCCGGGATCGAGTTCTCGCGCGCCGTGCCGGCGCGCCTCGCGCGCGGCCTCGCCGACGGTTCGCTCGACGTGGCGCTCGTGAGCTCGATCGAGCTCTTCCGCCTGCCGGGCGCGAGCTACCTCGACGGCCCCTGCATCGCCGGCCATGGCCACGTCGGCAGCGTGCAGGTCTTCCTGCGCAAGCCCTTGCCCGACGTGACGAGCGTCGCCCTCGACCCCGCCAGCCGCACGAGCGTCACCCTGGCCCAGCTCGTGTGGCCCGGCCGCGCCTGCCACCGCCCGAAGTTCCTCGCGGTGCCCGAGGGCACCGATCCGCGCGCGGTCGCGGCCGACGCGTGGCTGCGCATCGGCGACGCGGCGCTGCGCGAGCACCTCGGCGAGCCCTCGCTCGCGACCTTCAACCCGAGCGCCGCCTGGCGCGAGCTCACCGGGCTCCCCTTCGTCTTCGCCCTGTGGGTCGCACGCGCCGGTGTCGAGCTCGCGCCCTTTGCCGCCGCCTTCGCGCGGAGCCGCGCGGTCGGTCGCGCGCGCATGGAAACGAGGGTGCAGGAAGCCGCCGCGACCTGGCGCCTGCCCGAGAGCGCCACGCGCCACTACCTCTTCGACGAGTGCCTCTACGAACCCGGCGCGGCCCTGCGCCCGGCGCTCCTCGCCTTCCGCGACCGCGCCGCGAAGCTCGACCTCGCCGACGGCACCGCCGAGCCGCGCGGCGTGCCGGTGCCCGCGAGCTGAGGCCGAGAGGCGCTCCGGCTCCAGCGCGCGGGCGCACGGCGCGCGCGCCTTCAGAACAGCACGAGATGAGCCGCGCGGCTGCGCGCGAAGCCGCCCGCGGCGGCCGGGTCGCGCACGAACCACTGCAGCTCGAGCTCGAATCCGAGCAGTGCGCTCGAGGCCGGGATCGCGAGGTGCAACGTGCCCAGGCCGTCACCCGCGCCGTTGCCCCCGAGCACGAGCGAACCGACGAGCTGCGCACGCTGCGCGAAGCGCGCGACGGCGTGGGCCGTCGCCCCTCCGAGGGCCTCCGCCACGCCGAGGCGGAAGACCTCGCTGCCGACGTGGGGTGGCGTCAGGGCCAGCATCGTCGGCACGAGCCCGCCGCTTCCCGGGCGACCGGTGCCCGTCAGCGTCGGATTGGCTGCGAGCTCCGAGCGCAGCGTCGGGCGGTCGAAGGGGAACTGGCGCGCCGCCGCGCGTGGATCGGTCAGGCCGTTCGCGAGGAAGTCGGCCAGGGGACGGCGATCGGCGGGCGGGATCGCGATCGTCGCCACGAGCGGATCGCGGTTGTCGGCGAACTGCACGTGGCCGTTGGCCGGAATGTAGAAATCGAGCACGTCGAGCACGCTGGAGAGGCCGCCCTGCACGACTCCACCCTGGTGCATGAAGCTCGCCTTCAACCCCACGTTGCGCAGGGAAGGCACCTTGAAGCGTCCGCGGTCCGCCACGTTGCCGGTCACCGCCTGACGCCCCGTGTCCTCGGCCACCGGACGCAGGCCGATGTTGCGGAAGCTCTGGTTGGTGAAGAACGGCGGCGTGTGGCACGCACCACAGTTCGAGCCCGCGGCACGGAAGACGTCCCAGCCGCGGCGCTGGCCGGGCGTGAGCGCGGCCACGTCGCCGGCCACGAAGCGATCCCACGGGGTCTGATCGGGCACGAGCGTGCGCTCGTAGGTCGCGATCGCGAGTGCGATGCGCGCGGCGCTGATCTCGCCCGAGCCGAAGGCCTGCGCGAAGAGCTCCGGATAGCTCGGAAAGGCAGCCAGCGCGGCGGCCACGTCGGGCGGCAGGTCGCGCGCCAGCGCAAGCGGCTCGACCGCGACCAGTCGCGCCGTCACGGCCGCCCAGTCGCGCCCCGCGTGCCCCATCTCGACCGACGAGAGCGGCGGTCCGAGCACCTGGTTCTCGAGCGCTCCGCCGGCCGGCAGCAGCACGAGTCCGCTGTCGGGATCGACGAAGGTCCCGCCCGCGCGCCCGTCCCAGAAGAGCTGCGGCGCGTAGGCTGCCATCAGGGTCGAGTTGGCCGCGCGCGTCGTGACCTGGGGCGCGAAGCCGAACAGGGCGTCGCGCACGAAGTCACGCTGCCCGTCGCTGGCCGCGACGCCGGCCGAGCCCTGCTTGTCGTCCAGCGTCCCGTGCACTCCGTCGGGACCGGGATGGAAGGCCGAGCGCCCGTCGTTCCCACCCCGCTCGGGCAGGTGACAGGTACCGCAGGCCACGCTGTCGTCGCTCGAGAGCTGCTCGTCCCAGAACAGGATCTTGCCGAGCACGCGCTTCTCCTCGGTCAGCGGGTTTCCGGGCGGCACGGGCGGCGGCGGAAGCTGGGCGCCGGACACGCGCGTCATTCCGAGGGCCAGCGGAAGGAGCAGGAAAACACGCAGGATTCGTGCGTTCATGGTGGAGTTGCGGCCGGTCGACTGCAGAGCGGGACATCCGCTCGCGTGCCTCCAGACTGGAGCCGCGACCTTGCGCGGACCTGAAGCCCGCGCGCAACCCGGAACTCCAGGCTGTTCCTGCGCGCCGCCTTAAGGTTTGCTTCAGCTGCGCCGGCGACACCGGACGGGCCGCGATGACGACGAGCGAGAAGATCCTTCTGGTCGAAGACGACGAGCGCCTGGCGCGCCAGGTCGTGGCGCACCTCGGCGAGGCCGGCCTCGCCTGCCAGTGGGCCGCGCGCGCCGACGACGCGCTGCTCGGCGCGCCCGAGGCCTTCCGCCTGATCGTGCTCGACCTGATGCTGCCTGGCGGCTTCGGCCTGGACGTGCTCAAGGCCGTGCGCGCGCGCTGCGACGTGCCGGTCATGGTGCTCTCGGCGCGCACCGACACGCACCTCAAGGTGCGCGCCCTCGAGCTCGGCGCCGACGATTACGTGACGAAGCCCTTCTGGCCCGAGGAGCTCGTGGCGCGCGTGCAGGCGCGCCTGCGGCGCCCGACCGCGCAGCGCGCCGAGCGCCTCGAGGCCGGTCCGCTCGCGCTCGACCTCGCCGCGCGCACGGCCACGCTCGCCGGCGCCGCCCTCGAGCTCACGCGCGTCGAGTTCGAGCTCCTGCACGCCCTCGCGCGCCGCCCGGGCGCGGCCGTGCAGCGCGCCTGGCTGGTCGAGCACGTGCTCGATCCCGAGAAGGAAGGCGGTGAGCGCACGCTCGACGTGCACGTCTCGCGCCTGCGCAAGAAGCTCGCCGCCTGGCCGGGTTGCATCGCGACCGTGTGGGGCGTCGGCTACCGCCTCGAGACGGAGGCCGGGCGGTGAGCCTGCGCTTCCGCCTCTTCGTGGCCCTGCTGGCGGCCGCCGTGCCGGTGCTGGCCCTGCTCGTCTGGCAGCACGCCCGCCTCGAGCGCGCCCAGCTGCTCGAGTCACTGGTCGATTTCGCGCACCTGCGCCTCGACGAGTTCGCGCGCCGGCGCTGCGAGGCCGATCCCGAGCACTTTCCGCCCGCTCCGCTGCCGCCCTTGGCCCCGCTGCGCGGACCGCGCGCGCGCTTCGCCGAGGAACGGCCCGCGACCGAGTTCTGGACCTACGGACCCGACTTCCGCTCGGCCAATCCGCGTGCGCCGGCCTTCCCGAGCGAGCTCGTCGCCGCGCTCGCGGACGGCACGCGCGCGGCCGACCTGCGCGTGACCGAGGCCGGCGCGAGCGTGGTCTACGCGGGCGTGCGCATGCCCTGGGACGAAGGCCCGTGCGCGCTCGTGCTCGTGCGCCGGGCCGGCCCGTTCCCGCCGAGCCTGACCGTGCCGCTGCTGCAGAACGCGCTGCTTCTCCTGGCGACGATGCTGCTCGCCGTCCTGCTCGCGGCCGGGCCGATCGTCGCCCGCGTGCGTCGGCTGGCGAGCGAGGTCCGCACCAGCGCCGCCACGCGCTACGCAAAGACGCTCGAGGTTCAGGGTTCGGACGAGGTGGCCGAGCTCGCGGCCGCTTTCCGTGCCGCCGGCGAGGAGCTGCGCACCCACCTCACGACCACCGAGGCGCGCGAGCAGGCCCTGCGCGAGTTCGTGGCCAACACGACGCACGACGTGATGCTGCCGCTGACCGTGCTGCAGGGGCACCTCGTGGCGCTGCGCAAGCACCTCGAGGATCGTCCCGGCGAGCTCGCCGTCACGCGCGCCGCGCTCGAGGAGGTCCACTACCTGACCTCGCTGGTCGCGAACCTCGGCGCCGCGGCGCGCCTCGAGGGCGGCGCCTTCGAGCTCGTGCGCCGCGAGCTCGTGCTCGACGAGCTCATCCAGCGCGTGCTGGCCCGCCAGCGCCCGATCGCGCGCGATAAGGACCTCGCGCTCGAGCTCGCCCTGCCCGGCACGAACCTCACCGTCGAGGCCGACTCCACGCTCGTCGAGCAGGCCCTCTCGAACGTCGTGCACAACGCCGTGCGCTACGGCAAGGTGGGCGGACACGTGCTCGTGAGCCTGGAGGAGCGCGGCCCGCAGGACTTCGCGCTGCACGTGCTCGACGACGGTCCGGGGCTCGCCCCGGCCGACCTCGCGCGTCTCGGCCAGCGCTCGTTCCGCACCGACGAGGCGCGCTCGCGCCATCCGGGCGGACTCGGCCTCGGCCTCGCGATCGCGCGCGAGGTCGCAGCAGCCCACGGCTGGAGCCTGGAGCTCGCCACCTCCGAGGCCGGAGGGCTGGCCGTGACCTTCGCTGGCCGCCGGCGCGCGGCCCGAGCCTCCGACGCGAGCTGAACCACGCTCCGGCCCCCACGTTGTCCGCCCTGACGACGACCCTGGAATTCCCGCAAGAGGTGGCGAATCACCGCGGTCCGGGGTCGAGCGCCCGGAGTCGCGCGACGAGCGTCCGCTCGAGGTGGCGCGTGGCCTTGGCTTCCAGGCCGATCTCGTCGACCCGCTCGGCAAACGGCCCGAGGCGCTTCACGAGTGTCGTGAGCACGCGGCGCACGGAGGACGGGCTCACTCCGTTGCGCTCGCCGAAGGCGGCGAAGTGCTTCCAGGTCAGCTCGTCATCACGGCCCTCGAGCGGAAGCGCGAGCCTGGCATCTCCATAGGGCAGGGTGCTGAGCAGATCGTATGCGGGCGCAATGGAGACCAGGACGGCGCGGCGCTGCACGCTCAGGTTCTTCGCATGGAGATCCCCGTTGGCGATCGCGTAGGAGAAGGCCTGCAGGCGCAGGAGTTCCAGACGCGCGACGACGGGCGCCGAGGTGCACACCAGGGCGTCGCTCACGTCCTGGAGCTTCAGGCGATACTTGTCGGCGGGATAGCGGTCGAGGAGCTGACAGACATCCTCCTGGTGGACTCGCTCGAGCGTGCCATCCGGCCTCTCGACGCGGTCGAAGCGCTCGACGACGAGCCCCGCCTCGCCGCTCGCATCGTGAACGAGCTCGAAGTTCGCGACCCGGAGCCCGACGGCCCGCGCGGCCGCCATGAAGAAGGCCTCGTTCTCCACGAGGCGCGGCAGGTCTGGCGGAGAGAGCTTGAGCAGGAAACAGCGGCGCGCTCCGCGCTTTCGGATCGGGAACGAGATCATCGCGGCCGAGACCTTCGGCTGGATGCCCCCGACGGAACCGTGCTCCGCGACTCCGCCGAGCGACAGGCTGTGCTCGAGCAGCTCGCGAAAGCGGAGGTCCGACCAGGATCCCTCCGGTGTCACGGTCGAACGCTCGATCGGTGGCTCTCCACGCGCGGTGACCGCCACATCCCCGACGGTGTCCGGTCCGACCGCGGCAAGCAACGAGAACAGATCATCCTCGGAGGTCTTCACGGCCCGCACCAGCGAGCGCAGCCGCAGTCCCTCGGGCAAGAGACCCGCGAAGAACGGATGCAGGTTGACGCCGCGCGCATCGTACGGATCGGCGCGCACAGGCGTGCGCAGCGCGATCGAGCGCGCAGGATCGCCAGCGTGGCGGCGCACCCACTCCGGATCGTAGGCAAAGCGTGCGCCGTGCTCGCCACGCGTCAGCACGCCGACACGCTCGGTGCCGAGGTGCACATCGAGCGCGTTCGAAGCGCGCGGACTGTCGCCCCCGGCACGTCGTGCCGTCACGAGTCGTTCCCGAGCCGGTCATCGACGCTGACCTGCGCGGCCCCCGGGCGCACGTGCAGCTCCAGCCCGAGCACGCCCAGTACGGCAAGCACCTTGTCGAGCCGCACGCTCGGCTTGCCGTGCTCCAGCGAGTACAGGAAGGCCGGCCCGACCCCCGCCATGTCGCACAGGAGGAGCTGGTCGAGAGCGAGCATGCGCCGCCGCGCCCGCACGGCCCTGCCCAGCGCCCGCGCCCCCTCGTCCCGCCCTTCGCTCGGCTTGTTTCCATCAGATCGCATGGTTTCGACAGCTTATCGACCCGGAAGGCCCACGAGTAGGCCTGTTTCCATGCGTCCGCATGGATCCCAGCCACGGGAGCGCCCTGGCAGGCCTGCTGAGGCCCGAATCCATGCGTTCACATGGATCTAGCCAGGGCGATCAGCCGCCCCAGATGGCGCCGCGCGGGTTCGCGGCGACGCGCACGACGGCCTCGGCGTAGGCGCTCGCGGCGGCCTCGCAGGCTTCCAGCGAGCCGGTCAGCCAGGCCGAGGCGAAGTTCGTCTCGCTGGGCGGCGGGAAGACCTTCACGGCGCGCACGTCGGCGGCCTTCAGGGCCATGTCGAGCGCGACGGTGGCCTCGATCGGAGGCGCCACGAGGTAGGCCATGCTCTCACCGGGCGTGAGTCCGGCCTGGCGCGAGAGGTAGTGGCCGAGGGAAGCGATCACGTGCGGGAACACGGCCGTCGTGCCGGCCTCGTCGGCGGCATAGAAGCGCGCGTCGGCCTCGAGGCAGCGCACGAGCGCGGCCAGGCCGTCGTCGATCGCCGACGGCGTCGCGGCGGCGAGCACGCCGAGGATCTCGCCCGAGAGCGGGCCCGAGGCGTGGCTCGCGCCGGCGTAGAAGCTCTTCGCGAAGACGACCTCGACCTCGGCCTGCTTCGTGGCCTCGTCGAGCGCCACGTAGGTCGGATCGTCCTGGTCGACGGTCACGAGGCCGAGCGCGCGGTGGCGCGCGGGATCGGCGCCGTAGGCGACGAGCAGGGCCGGATCGGCGTCGGGCAAGCGCCGTATCGAGAGGATGCGCGGCGGGAGCGGCTTCAGGATCACGGGAGGCGCTCCACAAGACGCTCCACCAGGCGCACGCGCGGCTCGGGCGCGCGGTGGGTACGCCGCGCGGCGTCGCCGAGCTCGGCCGCGAGCGCGGAAAGATCGAGCGTGACGCCGCTGCGCCCCTGATCGATCATCGCGCGCGCCAGCACGGCGAGGCGCGGGCCCGCGAGCTCGGGTGGCGTGCCGCGCGCGTGCAGGTTCGACATCATGTTGCGCTCGCCGTCGGTGCGGCCGATCTCGGGAGCGTACACGAGATAGGCCGAGAGCCCGTCGCCCGTGCCGAGACCGGGGCGCTCGCCGAGCAAGATCGCGGCCACCTTCGCACCGACGGTCGCGCCGATCTCGTCCTCGAGCCACACGCGCGCGAAGCGCGCCAGGACGGGCGTGCCCACGCGGAGCCCGCGCGCCTCGCAGGCGCGCGTGAAGGCGGTGAGGAGCGCCATCCCGCTCTGCTGACAGGCGACGGCCGACAGGCCGTCCGCGAGGATCGGCTGCACGTCGATGCCGGGTCGCGTGTGCGCCTTCAGACGCGCGAGCGACTCGTCGGCGAGCCGCCGCCCGAGGTCGGGCCGCAGCAGGAACTCGCGGTGGTCGCGCGCACGGCTCTGGAGCTCGACGAGCCCCTGCGCGACACCCCAGCCCTGCGGCAGCTCGGCCGCGACCGCCTCGTGCGCCACGGCGAGCTCGGCCTGGAACTGCAGCACGACGTCGGTCGCGTAGCGCGTGCCGACGTGGCCGATGCCGACCAGCGCCGTCGTGTGCTCGGCCGCGCGGCGTGCGAAGGCACTTCCCTCGCGCGGGCGCGGGAAGACGCGCCCGGGCGGCGGCGGGATCGGCGCGATCGGCGGCGACGGCGGCAACGGATCGCTCGCACCGAGGCGCGCGCGCAGCTCGTCGACGAGGTGACGCGTGCGGCTCACGCCTCGATCCTCTCCGCGCGCCCGAAGTTCTTGCCCGGCCGGTCGCGCTCGTGATCCCACAGCTCGCGCTCGACCATCCACGCGTCGAACTCGGGCGTCGGACGCTTGCCGAGCAGCTTGCGCACGCTCGGGATGTCGTGGAACGAGGTGCTCTGGTAGTTGAGCATGATGTCGTCCCCCACCGGCAGCGACATCAGGTAGCTGCAGCCCGCCGCCGCGAGCAGCACCTTCAGGTTCTCGAGCTCGTCCTGGCCCATCTTCGCGTGGTACGTGAAGCACGCATCGCAGCCCATCGGCAGGCCGAGGAGTTTCCCCATGAAGTGGTCCTCGAGTCCGGCGCGCGTGATCTCGCGTCCGTCCTCGAGGTACTCGGGGCCGATGAAGCCGACGACCGTGTTCACGAGGAACGGCCGGTAGCGCCGCGCGAAGCCGTAGCCGCGCGCCTCGAGCGTCACCTGGTCGGCGCCGTGGTGCGCGGCCGAGCTCAGGGCCGAGCCCTGGCCGGTCTCGAAGTACATGCAGTTCGGCCCGCGCGCCGTGCCGCGTGCCTGCATGAGCTCCCAGGCCTCGTCCATCAACGCGACCGAGATCCCGAAGGCGCGGTTGGCGGCCTCGCTGCCGGCCAGCGACTGGAACATGAGGTCCATCGGCGTGCCGAGCTCGAGCGCGCGCATCTGCACGGTGACGTGCGACAGCACGCAGTGCTGCGTCGGGACGCCGTTCCTCTCCATCAGCGCATCGACCGCGCGCAGGATCTCGGCCGTGCTCTCGGCCGTGTCGGTGGCCGGGTTGATGCCGATCACCGCGTCGCCGCAGCCGTAGGAAAGACCCTCGCGCACGCTGGCCAGGATGCCCTCGACGTCGTCGGTCGGATGGTTCGGCTGCAGACGCGAGGAGAGCCGCCCCGGCAACCCGAGGGTCGTGTTCGCGCGCACGACCACCGCGCACTTCGCCGCGACCGTCATCAGGTCGAGGTTCGACATCAGCTTGCACACCGCGGCCGCCATCTCGGGCGTCAGCCCGGGCCCGACCGAGCGGATCGCCGCCCCGTCGGTGGCGTCGTCGAGCAACCACTCGCGGAACTGGCCGACCGTGAGGTGCGCGACCGCGCGGTAGGCCTCCTCGTCGAGCCCGTGCTCGACGAGCCGCGTCAGCTCGTCCTCCTCGTAGGGCACGACCGGATGACGCCGCAGCGCCTCGAGCGTCACGTCCGCCAGCACCGCGCGCGCCGCCACGCGCTCGACCGCACTCTGCGCCGCCACCCCCGCCAGCACGTCGCCCGAACGCGGCGAGTTCGCCTTGGCGAGCACCTCCTTCAGCGAGTCGAAGCGGTGCACCGCCCCGCGGATCGTGACGGCGAGACGCATGGGGGCGCAGATTGAACCACGGAACGGCCGCCAGGCAACGCCGGTCGCACCCTCCGTCGCCCCGGGAGCCCTTGCGAGTTCAGGGCCTGACGTGCAGCCCGCGCAGGGCGGAGGCGCGCAGCTCGCTCGCGCGGGCCTGGGCCTCGTCGAGCGGAAGCCCGGTGGGCAGTCCGGGGCGGGTGTGGCCGGTGTGGGTGAGCCACGCGTCGCGCAGCAGGAGGATCCTTGCGCGCGCGGGGGCGGGATCGAGCGAGTCGAGCATGTGCGCGAGGTGGCTCTCGACCGCTGCGTCGCCCTCGGACTCCACCGGCTCCGGGACTCCGTCGCGCGTCAGCGCGGCGGCCACGCCCAGGGCGAAGGCGCGGTGGCCGTGCTCGTCGAGGTGCACGCCGTCGGGCGAGAAGGTGAAGTTCGGGTCGCGGGCGCGCTCGCGGACGAGGCGCGTGGTCAGGCCGGCGCGCGTGTCGATCACGCTCCAGCCGCGCGTGCGCTGCGCGACGAGCCAGGCCGAGTACGACTCCAGCACGGCGTCGTAGTCGGCGCCGCGCCCGACCGAGGCGCGCGCCTCGTCGAAGGGCGGCGGGGTGAGCAGCGTGAAGGCGATGCCGCGTCGCTCGAGCTCGGCCACCAGGGCCTCGATTCCCGCGCGGAAGGCCGCGCTGCGTTGCGGGTCGAGCGGCTGGTAGAGGCCGTCGTTCATGCCGTAGCAGGCGAGCACGAGGTCGGGTTGCACGCCGTCGAGCACGCGCGCGAGGCGCTCGGACAGGCAAGGTCGCGCGAAGCCGTGCTGCAGGTGCTCGGGCTCGGAGAGGCCCGCGATGGTCTCGCTCGGCAGCGCGCAATCGATCAGCTCGGGCGCCTCGGCCCCGCGCGTCGCCACGAGCCAGGTCTCGAGCTCGGCCACCCAGCGGCCGTCCCAGGCGATGCTGTCGCCCAGCACGAGCCAGCGGGCGGGTGACTCGGCACCTTCACGCGGCGGCGCGGGCGTCTGGCAAGCCAGGACGAACAGCGCGCCGAGCCCGATGGCCCGCGCCAGCAAGCGCAGCCGGCCGCATGCGGCGGGCTGCGCGGCGGTCGCCGGCTCCGCACGCATCAGCGCTCCTTGCCGCCGCGCTTCTTGTCGGGCTCCTGCAGCTCGATCTCGCTGAAGCCGAGGGCGGCCGCGCCGAGCTCTCCGTCGGTCGCCGCCACGATGCGCAGCTTGAAGCGCGCGAGCTTCAGGGGCGGGTCGAGCTCGAGCACGGTGCGTGCGCGCGGGTCGGGGTCGAGCTCGAGGAGGCGCGGCGCCTTCTCGTTACCGAGCCACAGCTCGACGCGCGTCGGGCGCGGATTCGCGCCCTCGTTCTCGGCCCGCGTGGTGCGTGCGTGGTAGAGCACGAGGCGCGCGGCGTTCTGCGCCTTCTCGAGCTCGACCTCGAGCCACGGATCGGCGTCGTCGGCCGCGCACAGCCAGCGCGTCCAGCTCTTGCCATCGACCGCATGCTCGGCCGCCTCGGCCGCGCTCGAGGCGCGCGCGCGCGGCCGCAGGTACGCGAGGCGGTTGCGCGGGCCATCACCCGCGGCCGCGGCCTGCTCGGCGCCGAGCCCTTCCTCGTGCGTCAGGGCCAGCACCTCCGAGACGAGCCGCGCGCCGCCCGCCAGCAGCGCCTCGGCGCGCACCTCGTAGGCCCCCGGCTCGGGGAAGACGTGGCTCGTGGCGAGGCCGTCGGCGGGCCCGCCGACGCGCTCCCACTCGAGCCCCGCGCGGCGCACGGAGAACTCGACCGCCTCCACCTTGCCGCGCTCCGGCGCCACGGGATCGATCCACAGGCGTGCCGGCGTCCCGCCGCGCACGCGCAGGCAGATCGGCTCGGGCGCGGTGGCGAAGAGCCGCAGGTCGCGCGCGTCGCCGCTGGCAGGCGAGGTCGCGCGCGCCAGGAACAGGAGCGCGAAGCACGTGTCCGTCTCGGAGTTGTTCCACGCACCGCTCGCCTCCTGCAGGCGCACGAGGAAGCGCGAACCCTCGGGATACCACTCGAACGGACCGACGCGCGCGCGCTCGAGCAGCGCGCCGACGCGCTCGAGGCCGTACAGGTAGTAGAGGTGCCAGTCGGACTTGTTCGGGTTCTGCGACACCGACCAGTGCTTCGCGAGCCAGGCGACGCCGGACTCGATGGCCGCGTCGGCGGCCTGCTTCTTCTGGGCCGGCATCCCCGCCCCCAGGGCCGCGCGCGCCACGGCGAGCACGGTGATCCCGGCCGTCGTCATCGAGCCCGTGTAGCCCGTGTCGTGTCCGGGCACGTAGATGAAACCGCCCTCCTTGACGCGCGAGCCCTCGTGGTGGTCGACGGCGTAGTCGACGAGCTCGAGCCAGGCCTTGGTCGGCACCGCGATCCCCGCCTGCGCGGCGGCCTTCAGCGCCAGGGCCGCGTACTGCGTGTTCGAGAGGTCGCTCTGGTCGCCCGGGTACGACCATCCGCCGTCGGGCTTCTGCTCGTCCAGGAGCTGCTCGGCCATCTCCTCCATCCAGCCCCGGTGGCGCGGGTCGTGCAGCGCGCCGAGCGCGAACATCTGGCAGGCGATCGAGTACGTGCGCTGGGCCGGATGCGCCTCGAGGTAGGCCAGCGCCTGCAGCACGGCCGTGTGGCGCGCCGACAGGCCGCTCTTCAGCAGCGTGTAGAGCGTCAGCGCGGTCTGTCCCGACGGGTAAGCGTCCTGGTGGCTGCCCCACGAGCCGTCGTAGAGCTGGTGCGCGAGCAACCACTCGACACCGCGATCGATGGCGGCGTTCACGTCCTGCGACGAGACCGGTCGCGCGCGGGCCAGCGCGAAGCCGAACCCGCCGCCCAGGTTGGCGACCTTCACGAGCAGGTGGTTCGTGCCGGGCACGAGGCGCAGCGTGAAGGCATCCTCGTGCACGTTCACGCCGCGCGGGCGCGTGCTCTCGACGACGAGCTCGCCGTTGACCCACAGGCGCAGGCCGTCGTCGCTGCCGCAGGTCAGCGCGAGCGTGCCGGCCGCATCGGCCACGAGCTCGCGGTACAGGTAGGCCGCCGTGCCGTCCGCGCTCGGCCCCTGCAGGCCGAGCAGCCGGGCGAGGTCGAGCGTGCCGGTCGCGAGCGGATCGTCGGCCAGCGGCGCGGGGAGCTCGCTCGCGCCGAG
>Ga0172373_10002942_pt1 | contig 25479 bp, 21 predicted proteins | sample Lak10m_2_FD_114546 | JGI IMG/M metagenome (GOLD analysis project Ga0172373, IMG submission 114546) | Freshwater microbial communities from Kabuno Bay, South-Kivu, Congo - kab_092012_10m | ecosystem: Environmental > Aquatic > Freshwater > Lake | place: Democratic Republic of the Congo...
CTTCTGCGCGGTGATGTCCTTGCCCGCCGTCTTGCCGAGCTGCTCGCTGGTCTGCGTCACGTCGAGGATGTCGTCAATCACCTGGAACGCGAGGCCGACGTGGTAGCCGAAGTCCGTCAGCGCCTGAAGCTGCGCGGGTGTGCAGTTAGCGCTCATGCCGCCGAGCCGCACGGCGCAGCACAGCAGCGCGCTGGTCTTGCGCTCGTGGATGTAACGGAGTTCCGCGACGCCCAACTTCTTCCCCTCACCCTCCAAGTCCGCCACCTGCCCGGCGATGAGCTGCAACGAGCCGCTGGCCTTGGCCACTTCGAGCACCAGGTCGCGGTGCGAATAGCGCGGCCAGCCCTTGGCCAGCGCGGTGATTTCAAATGCATGCGTGAGCAGCGCATCGCCCGCAAGCACGGCGATGCCTTCGCCGAAGACCTTATGATTCGTCGGCTTGCCCCGGCGGAAATCGTCATTGTCCATCGCGGGCAAATCATCGTGGATGAGCGAATAGGTGTGGATGCACTCCACGGCGCATGCGAGTGGGAGCGCGTCCGCCTCGCGCCCGCCGCACGCCTCGGCCGCTGCGAGCGTGAGCGCGGGGCGCATGCGCTTGCCACCGGCGAAGAGCGAATAGCGCATCGCCCGGTGGATGGTGGCAGGCTTGGTTTTTTCCGAGGGAAGAAGCGCGTCGAGCGCGGCGTTGGTGGCGGCGCTTTTCGCGTCGAGCCAGGCGGACAGGTCAAAGGGAGTTTGGTGACGCGCTCCGGCACGCGTGGCGGTGGTCGGCATGGCGGTGGTTTTAGGAGAAGGCCGCGGGCGGTGCAAGACGGAGTTAGGCGGGACGGTAGGCGATTGGCGGACGCGGGAGAAAAGGGTTGAAACGAGCCTGCTCGCGCCTAGTATGCGGCCGCCTTTCCGCTCGCGGAGAGGCACGATGGTTCGGGACGTAGCGTAGCTTGGTAGCGCGTCTGAATGGGGTTCAGAAGGTCGTGAGTTCAAATCTCACCGTCCCGACCATTTCTTCTTCCACCCGCCGGACAGATTTCTCCGAACCAAACGACCAGTGGCAGCGTTGGACTCCTTGAACGGCCCGTTACCGGGCGAGTCGAACAGCCAATCTGCATGGTCCGCCAAACTTCAAACCCCGCGCCACCCTTGCGCCGTTGACCATGCTGCTCCCCTCCCCCGCAACCACCGCGACGGATGAACAGGCCATGGGGCGCGTGCAGTCGCACGATGATCCGGAGGCTTTTGCCGCGATCGTCCGCCGCTGGGAAGGGCCGCTCCGCAATCTTTGCCTGCGCATGACCGGGGACCTCCACCGCGCCGAGGATCTCACGCAGGAGACGTTTTCCCGGCTCCACGCCCGTCGGCGCGAATGGCAGCCCACGGCCAAGCTTTCCACCTACCTTTGGCGCATCGCCATCAACCTCTGTCACGACGAAAACCGCCGGCGCACCCGCCATGGCGAGGTGCCGCTGGAAACCGGCGAAGCCGGCGAACACGCGCCGCCCATCACCGTCTTCCAGCCCACGCCGCACGATGAGCTCGAAGCCGGCGAGCGCGCCGATCAGGTGCGCACGGCGTTGCAGCGCGTAAACGAGCCCTTCCGCACCGTGCTCGTGCTCCGGCACTATGAAGGCCTCAAGTTCCGCGAGATCGCGGACGTGCTGGGCGTGCCGGAGGGCACCGTAAAGTCCCGCATGGTCGAGGGCCTCAGCCAGCTCACCCGCCTGCTGCAGCCCGCCCTGAACGATTCCCCCGCCAAGAGCGCCCCGGCAACGCCAACGGCAAGCTGGCAGCCACGCACCCAAACGAAAGCCAACCTATGAAACATCCAACCCGCGAAGACCTCGTTGCCCACCTCTACGGCGAACTGCCGCCCGCCCAACGGACGGAACTCGACGCGCACCTGGGTCAATGCGCCGACTGCCGGAAACTCACCGCAGAATGGCGCGGCACCATGGCGGAGCTCGACTCCTGGCAACTCCCGGCACCCCAGCCGCACCGCCGACCCGTGCCAGCGAACCTCGTCTTCGTGCCGTTCCTCCGATGGGCCGCCGCCGCGTGTCTGGCGGTCGGGTTCGGGTTTCTCGGCGGCCGGCTGTCCGCGCCCACGCCGGACCGCGAGGCGCTGCGGGCGGAGTTCGCCGCCGAATTGAAGCAAGTGGTGGCCGCGGTGGAAACGCAGCGCGCCGAAGACCGCCGCGCCGTCACGGAAATCCTTCAGACCATGGAAGCCCAGCGCACGGAGGACTACGCCATGCTGCGCCGCGAGCTTGAGACGCTGGCGGTAAACACTGAAGACGGGCTGAAAACCATCGTGCAAATCGCCGCTTTCACCGAACCAACCCAGCGTTGATGCCGTTCAACCACCCGCCCTGAACCTTTACTAAACGCCCACCATGCAAACCATGAAACACCCCATCGCCCTCCTTGCCCTGCTCACCATCGGCCACGCCGCGCATGCACAGAATGTTGTCCCGCCGCTGCCGGCCCCATCCACCGCACGCCTCAATTTTGAAGAGGCCAGCGGGCTGGACGGCAACCAAGTCGCGCAGTTCGCCCAAGCCCGGCCTGATGAAAAACGGGACCGCAATGCCCCGCGTCCGGCCGATGCCCCCCGGCCGCCCGCCCCTCCAACCCCTCCGCCACCTCCTGGCGAGGCCTCCGGGGGATTTGGCCACGGAGAAAGCCGCGCTTCGTCCATGAGCGGCAGCGCCCGCAGCTTTGGCCGCCCTGACGGTCAGCGGGGTCGGCCAGCACACCCGATCGTCGTCACCAGCCAACCGCTCGAAGCGAAGCAGCTTGCCACCATCGAGGAGGACCTTGGCATCATGGCGCGACTGCTGGAGAAGGAAATCGAGCGGGAAGGCGGGGCGGGAGCGCCACGCGACGCCATGGGCATTGTGCTGACGCGTCTCGACGGCCGCAGCCCTTCCGTGCTGCTGCTCGAAGGCTACGGTGCGGTGTTCACCTTCAACGTGCGCATGCCACTGACGCCGCCGCCCGTGCGCGCCACGGAAAAGCAGCCGGAGCGGCCCACGGATTCACCTTGGGAGCGCACGCGCCGCGAACTGTTTGGCGCAGCGCAGGACGGCAGCGGACGCGGCGGGCTTGTAGGCGGCCAAGCCGGCCGGTTTGAGTTCCGGGCGCCACCGGGAGCGGGCATTTCTGGCGGCGGCGGAGGCGGGGTTTTCGGTGACAGCTGGGGCGGACGTATAGCCGGTCCGGAGCCCTACGACGCCAAAAAGGTCGAGGAGCTGAAGAAGTCCATCCTCGAAGCCCTCAAGCAGGCCGGCAATATCCGCTCGCTCAAACCGGACGACTACCTGACCGTGGTGGTGCAGGGCGGCGACGGCGGCCTGGGTTCCCCGGGCTTCGTCTCCGTCGAGACCCGCACCATGACGAGCACCAGCTCCGGCGGCGGCCCGCCCAAGGTCGAGACCTTCGTGAACCGCGGCGGCGGCAGCGGTCACCGCTCAAGCACGCTCACCGTGCGCGCCAAGAAATCCGACTGCGACGACTTCGCGAAAGGCAAACTCACTGCCGAGCAGTTCACCAAGAAAGCCCTGGTGAACCTGCAATGATCGGGAAGCGGCGGGCCGGCAGCGTCAACGGGCCCGCCCCTTTTCGGTTATGATTTTGGGGAACAGCGCGGACGCTGGCACGACCTGTTGCGGCCCGCCCGCCACGCTCCACGAAAGTTTGGCCATGGCTGAGCCGCTGTTCTCGTAATACTCCATCACCAGGTCATACATCTGGCCGGCTTCGAGCTTCAGTTCCCCCTTGTGCTCGGTTGCCCCCTGGTCCACCCACGCGTCCACGAGCTTCTGCCCGTTGACCCACAGCCGCACGCCGTCGTCGGCCTCCGCGACAAAGGTGTGCAGGCCGGATTTTTCGGCCTTCACCTGCCCGGTCCAGCGGACGCAAAAGTCATCCACCCCCGCGCCGCGCAGGTTGGGACCGCCCTCAGCCCAGTCAAAGGCAATCTCCTTGTCCAGCCGCAGCGCCGGCCGGCCGGAGAAGGCCCGCCCCTTGAAGTAATGCCCGACCAGCCCGCGCGCATCCGCCGGCAACTTCGCCACGTCCAGATCGCCCGGCGGCGCAAGCTCCTTCGGGGTCAGGCGGAAGCTGGGAATCAGCTGCTTCAGGGTCGAGGGGCCGCTCCACATGAGCTTCGCCGCCGCCCCGCCGCCGCTCTCATACATTTCCATGATGATGTCATAGCGCTTGCCATCCTCCATCATTAACTCGGGGCTCTTGTCCTCGGACGGCGCATGGTCGGTCCAGTTGTCAATGAGCAGCCGGCCGTCCACCCACAGGCGCACGCCGTCATCGGACTCGGTGATGAACGTGAAGCGGCCCGTGGCCGGCGACTGGACTATGCCGCTCCAGCGCACGCTGAACTGATCGCCCGGCAGCCCCGGCCCCGGCGCTTCCGGCCAGTCGAAATTGACCTGCGGATCCACGCGCTTCAGCGCGGGCGGGCCAGCCAAGTCGATGCCCTTGAAATACTGGCCGAGCAGGCCCGTCTTGGGTTCGACTTGCGAGTAGCCGGAGTTTGCAACCAGCAGAACGGCGACCAGCATCAGAGATCTCTGCAAAAGTCGCCCTTTTGGAAACGGAGCGCGGGTCTGTGACCCGCAGCGGCTTGATTTGCGAGGGGACGTGCTGCGGCTCACAGAGCCGCGCTCCACTTTTGCAGAGATCTCCATCTGTGTTGGCTTCATGGATTTGGACGCAGTCTGATAAATTAACACGACGCCTCATTCTCGTCGGCTACTTCACCACCATGTTCGTGAACGGTGGCACGTAGGCCTGAAGATAGACGAGGATGCCCACGAGCGCCGCGAGCGCGAGGGAGTGGAAGAACACGTAGCGCAAGATGCTGCCCTCGTGGCCATACCAGTTCGTCGCCGTGCTCGCCACGACGATGCTCTGCGCGTCCACCATCTTGCCCATCACGCCGCCGGAGCTGTTGGCCGCAGCCATCAACACCGGCGGGATGCCCGTCTGCTCGGCGGTAATGCGTTGCAGGCTGCCAAAAAGGACGTTGCTCGCCGTATCGCTGCCCGTGAGCGCCACGCCCAGCCAGCCCAGCAGCGTGCCGAAGAACGGATACAGCGCGCCGGTCTTCGCCAGCGCAAGGCCGAGCGTGGCGTCGGTCCCGGAATACTTGGTGACGTAACCGACTGCGAGCATGCCGGCGATGGTGATGAGCGAGAAGCGCACGGTCCAGAGCGTGCGGCGATACACACGCGCGAGTTCCGCCATCGAGAAGCCCATGTATAGCCCCGCGAGGATGGCGGCGGCGAGGATGCCGGTGCCGGTCGCCGAGAGCCAGTTGAGCTTGAACACGGCTTCCTCCGGCCGGGTGGGTTTCTCCAGTGTGGGCTGGGGGACGACGGGGAAAGTGCGGACGGTGGCGTTGTGCAGCCGGGGCATTTCAAACTTCGGGGCGGAAAGCGCGTCCAGCTGCTGCTTCACCTGCGGCACGCCCCAAATGAACACGAGGACACTCAGCAGAATCCACGGCACCCATGCGCGGCGGACCAAGGCGGGGGAAGGTGTTTCGGCTTTGGCATCGGGTGCGGTGACCGGAGCGCTTGCTTCTGGTTTCCACCCGTCTTTCGGCTGCCAGACTTTCAGCAGCGCGATGACGGCGATCATCGAGCAAATCGCTGCGACGATGTCCACCAGCCACGGGCCATGAAAGTTCGACACGAGGAACTGCGGCACCGCGAAACTCACGCCCGCCGTCAGCGCCGCCGGCCACACGCCGAGCATCCCGCGCCAGCCCGCATAGGCCCACACGACCCAGAACGGCACTACCAGCGAGAAGAAGGGCAGTTGCCGCCCGGCCATCGCCGACAACGCGTGGAGGTCGAGCCCCGTCACGCCCGCGAGCGCTATGATGGGCGTGCCCAGCGCGCCGTAGGCCACCGGAGCGGTGTTGGCAATGAGCGAGAGGCCGGCGGCTTGGAGCGGCTTAAAGCCCAACTGCATGAGAATTGCCGCCGTCACGGCCACGGGCGTGCCGAAGCCCGCCGCGCCCTCGAAGAACGCGCCGAAGCTGAAGGCAATCAGCACGAGCTGCACGCGCGGGTCGGGCGCGAGGTTCGCCAAGCTCCCGCGCAGCACGGCGAAGAGGCCTTTATCCACCGTGAGCTGGTAGAGGAAAATCAGGTTCAGGATGATCCAGCCGATGGGAAACAGCCCGTAAGCCGCGCCGTAGCCCGCCGTCGCCAGCGCAGCATCCACCGGCATCTTGAAGGCAAACAGCGCTACGGCCAGCGCCACGCCGAGGCCCAGCAACGCGGCCAGGTGAATCTTGATTTCCAGCCACGCAATGGCCCCGAGCAACACGACAACGGGCAGCGCCGCGACAAGCGTGGAAAGGAAGGCATTGCCGAACGGGTCATAATTTTGCGGCCAGGGTTGCATCGGTGTCGGCAGAGGAAAAAGGGAAGCCCGCGGAATGTCCAGCCCACAGCCGGCTGGGAATAAGGCCATCCCGGACGGCTCTCACTATCGCCTCCGGGCGATGCTTCGCGACCCAACTGCGTAGGTAGGTAGTTCGCTCCCGTCCCCGACAACCGCCATCGCCCGGAAGCTTTGCCCGCCGCTGGCGTGATCCGCCGGCGGCGGGTTTGCTTTGGGTAGCTACGAGCGCCTCCGCTGAAAGGTCGAACCGCTCAGTTCTTGAAAGCCCGGAAGATACCCCAGGCGGTGAATCCCAAACAGGTCAGGCCGCCCACGACCCACAGCATCACCTGCTCGACGAACCTGCCCGGTTCTTGACTGTATTTGATTTCCCTCGGCTCATCGCCTGGCTGGTAGGTATCTCCAGTGCGGAACGCCCGATAAGCCATGACCAAACAGAATACGCCAACACTCAAACCGAGGGCGGCCTCGAATTGCTGCTCAGTGTTCACGCGCGACGGCAACAAGGTTCAGATGAGCTCCTCGATCACCTTGCCCCGCGTCAGCACGGGGATCGGCTGGCCGAAGGCGTTGTGGAAAACCTCGTCGGTGGCCACGCCGAGCTGGCGGTAGATCGTGGCGAGCACGTCGTTGAAATGGACGGGCCGGTCCAGCGGCAAATCGCCAGCCTTGGTGCTGGAGCCGACCACGACGCCGCGCTTCAATCCGCCACCCGTCAGCATCACGGAGAAGACCTTCTCCCAATGGTCACGCCCCGCGTTGGCGTTGATCTTGGGCGTCCGCCCGAACTCCCCGAACATCGCGACCAGAGTCGTGTCGAGCAGGCCGCGTTCTTCGAGGTCGTCCAGCAGCGCGCTCACCGCGAGGTCCATCGGCGGGAGCAGCTTGTCCCGCATCTGGTTGAAGTTGTCTTCGTGCGTGTCCCAGTCCTGCCCGCGCTCCTGGTTGAGCGTGTAGGCCAGCAGCGTGAACGGCACGCCCGCCTCGGCGAGCCGGCGCGCAAGGATGGTCTGCTGACCCCAGAGGTGGTTGCCGTAACGCTCGCGCTGCCGCACCGGTTCGCGCGTGAGGTCGAACGCCCCACCCGCCGCTCCACCCGCCAGCATCTCCAACGCGTGCCGGTGATAGCGGTCAAGCCCGTCCACGGCCGCAGGGGAGGCCTGGCCGCCAAGTGCATTCAGCAACGTCAGCCGGTCCTCGAGGCGCTTGCCGGAGAGACCTTGGTTCAGCCGCAAGTCCTGCGGGCCACCGAACGGCGAGCGCGCATCCTCGGGCGGAATGCCCGATTCCAGCGGCTCATACGCCACGCCCAGCGGGCCGGCTGAAGCATAATGGACGCGGTTGCCAAGCTGGCCCGAGTGAGGAATCGCGACGTAAGGCGGCAGCAACGGCGCGCGCGCCCCGCACGCCCGCGCGATGACGGAGCCGATGCTCGGATGCGCGAGGTTGCGGTTCTTCGCCTCGACCGAGGCGTCAGGCAAATCGCCGCCGGTCAGCGTCTGGTAAATCGCCACCGGATGGCTCGGCGAGTCCACGTAGGTGCTGCGAATGAGGCTGAACTTGTGTGCGCGCTTCGCCAGCAGCGGCAGATGCTCCGCGAAGTGGATGCCCGGCAGCGTCGTGGGAATGTCACCGAACGTGCTGCGATAGGCCGACGGCGCGTCGGGCTTCGGGTCAAAGCTCTCGTAGTGCGACAGGCCGCCTTGCAGGTAAATCACGATGCACGCGAGCGCCGGAGCACTGCTGGCCTTGTGCGCTTCCTTCGCACGGAGCAACTGCGGCCACAACATCGCGCCGGCCAGCGCACCGCCGCCTTGGAGCCAGCGACGGCGCGTCATGGCGGCAAGGGCGTTAGTTGGCGGCAACAACATGAGCTAGAGTGCCCTGTTCGACGGCGCCAAGGGCGCGGTAAATTCGCTGAACCTTCGTCCGCGGGAGGCATGAGGGGTGTAACCCACCGCATCAACTCCAATCCTTACCCGAATACCACTCGGGTCGTTCGCAATCCGGGCCAAAGAACTTCCAGTCGTTCAGTGTGTCCGCGAAAAGCTGCCGGTCGAATTCGCAGTAGCTGTCGCCAAGGATTGACCAGTGATAGTCGTCGGTCGGACGCAGGTCCGCTGATTCCGACGGCTCATCAATGGCTGCGATGACAGTGCCAACTCGCCCGCCGAATTGATGAACCAAGCCAAGACATTCGTGCTTCGTGCCGTCCGGCAAAGCGATGGTGAAAGGCGAGGAGAACCGGATTCCGAGACGCGTTACCGCTTCTCTCCAGGCAGCCACGACTTTGGCCTCTTTGCCCGTCATGGGGAGAATCGCCACCGCACGGATGTCACCTTTTCCCCACGCACCACAGATGCTTGTGCGTGCGGATGAACACCTCGCCGTTGCTGATGGCGTGGGAGGAATTGCACAGGTCGCCGTCGAGCGAATTCACGCGCACCAGCTCGAACTTCGGGCTGGCCTTGAGGACGATCGTCTCGCTCGACTGGTTCAGGCAGAGGATGTGGCCGTCCACCAGCACCATCGAGGACCACGAGTCGCCCTTCTTGCCCGTGCCCTTCACGCGCTCCTGCCAGAGGGACTCGCCGGTCTTCAAGTTCAGGCATTCGACGATGCCTTCGGTGTTTAGGATGAAGACATGACCGCCGGAGATGACGCCGGTGCCGAGCCGGTTCTTGGTGCGGACAGTCTGCCAGAGACGATGCGTCCCGGTCACGTCGCCGTTGCCGCCGGTCTTGACCGCGAGACTGGTGCCGAAGAAGCCGCCCATCGCTACCAGCACGCCCTCACCCGCGACGGGCGAGCAATAGACGAGTTCGTTCAGCCCGTCGCAGTGCCAGAGCGGCTTGCCCGTGCGCGGGTCGAAAGCCCGCGTGAACTGCGGGAACGTCTGGATCAGCTCATCCCGCAGCCCGGCGCGCACGACCATCGGCGTGGCAAACGTGCCGATGACTCCGCCGCGCTCGTTGCCCTTGAAGCCGTCGGTGCGCGGACGGGACTCTGGCTTTGGCTCGGCGTATTCCCACAGCGTCTTTCCACTCTTCTTGTCGAGGCCGATGAGCCGGGCGTTGAGGCCGGGGCCGAAATAGAGCGCGCACACGTCGCCGTGGATCACCGGCGAGGCCGCATAAGCCCATTCGTGCTCGTGCCGGCCGAGGTCGCGGCGCCACAACTCCTTGCCGTTCATGTCCCAGCAGAACACGCCCGCCGAGCCGAAGAACGCAATGACCCGCTCGCCGTCCGTCACGGGCGACGCCGCACAGTAAGGGTTCTTTCCGTAACGCTTTTCGGCCTGCGTCCACGTCGTGCCGGACTTCCAGAGCAGCTTCCCGTCGCGGCGGTCGTAGCACGTCACGGTGCGGCCACCTTCCTTCTCAAAGGCCTGCGTCAGGAAGATCTTGTCGCCCCAGATGACAGGCGAGGAATCACCCGGCTCGGGCAGCTCGATTTTCCAGCGCACGTTCTCCGTCGCGCTCCATTGCAATGGCACGTTCTTCTCGGGTGAACTCCCGTCGCCAGCCGGCCCGCGCCAGGCCGGCCAGTGGGCGGCGAAAGTGGAAGCGGCGAACACGAGGAAGCCGGCGGAGAGGGCAACGAAACGTGAGGCAGTGCGAACCGAGTGCATGGCCGCAGTGTATCCCGAAGCAGAAGCGCGCCAAGCCGGGATTAACCGATCATGCGCCCGCCAGCGCGGCCAGCAACGCCCGCAGCTCCTCCTCCACCTGCGCCGGGTCCGCGAGGGTCTGGGCGATTTCGTCGCGGAGCAGCGCGCGGTAGCGCTTGCGCAGGCGGTGGACGGCCACGCGCACCGCGCCTTCCTCCATGCCCAGCCGCGCGCCCGCTTCGGCAAAGGGAATCGCCGCCGCGTTGGCCGTGAGAAAACCCTTCGTGTGCGCGAACAAGTCCGCCTTGCCCTCCGCGTCGCACTCGGCTTGCAGCCGCGCGATGACGCGGTCCAGCAACGCCAGCGCCCACTCGCGGTCGAAGGCCACATCCGGGCTGGTGGCGTCGGCCGGTTCGAGGTGGAAGCGGCCGTCGGCGGATTGCCAGTCGAGCGAGAGATGCTCGCTGCCGCCGCCGCGTTTCTGGCGCTGCGCCTTGTCCCATTCGTTCGCGAGAAAGTGTTTCAGCGACGCGAGCAGGAACGCGCGAAACCGCCCGCGCTCGGCGCTGAGGCCGTCGAGGTAGTTCTTCTCCAGAAAGCGCGCGAAGAACGCCTGCACGAGATCCTCCGCGTCTTCCTTTGCGTGGCCCCGGCGGCGGATGTAGGCGTAGAGCGGATACCAGTAGGTCTGGCACAACTCGCCCAGCGCGCGGTCCGAGTGCGGCGAGGACTTGCGCCCCGCCGCCAGCACGACCGTCCAGCGCGTGGTGACAAAGACATCACCGCGCGGGGCGGAGGAATCAGGGGCGGGCGAATCGGGCGCGGCGGTCACGGGGCGGCGATGAGTTCCAATGCGCCCGCGAACGTCTCGCCCCGGTCGTTGGTGAAGCGGAAGACTTCCTTGCGCTCGCCGATTTTTAGTCGAAGTGAATCGCGGGTGATGAAGGCGCGCACTTGGGCTCCGGCGTTGGCCATCAACTCCGGGGATTGAGTTCGATTGAGGAACCAAAGAACGCGCTCGTAGGTTTTCCCAGCGCGGTAGTTTCGATAGACAGTGGCCGAGACTCGGATGTTGCCCGGGCTTTCCGCCGTTGCCAGCAACCGGCAGCCAAGCGGAACCTCGCTGCGTAGAGCGAGTGAGATTTGCGCGCCAGACGCGCGGGCCTGCATCGGATCGTTGGTCGGGAATTCCAAGTCCACGTGCTCCACCTGCGCCGAGGGCGCGCCGGGGCTGAACGTCATCTCGCCCGTGACCGATTCGCCCGTCGCGTTGGTGATGCTGAAAACCGGCCTCCATTGGCCGGCGAGCAACGTGAGCGGTTGGTTCGAGCTACTGGTGGAGCGGAGCTGTGCGGCGGCTTGTTCCTTGAGGGCTTTCGGGAAATTAGTCGGGAACGCGTAGTGAACGGCGACCGCACAGTTGATTGGGTAACCGATATTCCCGACCCGCACCACCGACTCGGATTCGACCGTCCGCCCATCCGGCCAGCGCAACCGACCGAGGACCATCTCGCAGCCATTCACGGCTGCGGGCCCTTGCGCTATCAACTCATCGTTCGCATGCACCGAGACGTCAGACCACTTCACCGTCAGCTCCCGGCGTGGGGTGCGCGGGCCGGGTGCGCTGGCGGGGATGACTTTGGTGAACTGAGTCTGTCGGCTGGGATCCGGCTGCGTGAGCTGCGCCCAGTTGGTGCCGCGTCGGAAATGCGGTTGCAGCAAGTCCGGCCGCCAATCTGCCGCGAGCGGTTGGCTGACGAGACGCGCGACGATTTCCCCCTTGCCGGAGCTTACACCCCGCGCGTTGTGGACGCAGCCGAACAGCACCCACTCGCGCAACTCGCCCGCGCCCAACAGCACGCCCTGACTGAACGCGGCCGGCGTCAGTCGGCAGCCGGCCAATGCTTCGGGCAGCACCACCTCGGCGCGTCGGCTCAGTTCACCGCCCACGCCCAAGTTGATTCGCACTTGCGGAGAGATATTGGTGGTCAGGTTATCCGTCGCCAACGCTTCCCAGAGAACTTCCCGGTTCACTCGCTCGCCGTCTGGCACCACCAGCATCGCACTCAGTTCCGGCAAGGGCGTCAGCCCGTCACGGTCGCGCAGAAACACACCCACCGTCGCGGCGTGACGCGGCGCAACCGTCAGCGAAACGCCCGCGTTGGGAGCAGAAACAGAGTTGCCCAGCGAGCGCGCGGCAACAGGCTGAATGGCCACGGCTGCACTTCCCAGCGGAGTTTGAGACTTATCCGGAACCAGCTCCACGAAACACGCGATCTTTTGGCCGACGGAGTTCGTGACGGTGAGGACGGTCTCGCGCTTTCCGGGCGATAGATCCCATACGCGTGACGGCACGGTCCAAGGTTGTGGATGGGGCACCGGTTGAGGCCGGCGCAAAGCAAACGCCGTGGGAAAGGTGAACATGAAGTGGAAGTGGTTTACCGTCATGTTGCCAGGCTGCGCCGCTCCCGCCCCGCTGCCATCCAGCGCCACCCAGCCGGCATTCAGTTTCCAGCCCGGCCGCAGCGCCGTCATCCGCCCCGAAACACTCGCCCCCTGCGAACTAGCCATGCCCGCACTCGTTTGGAAGAGCCGCACTTCGCTCGGCTGCAACTCGGCGACTGGTGGCGTGCCGGAAGCATACGCCTGCACCCGTGACTGATGCATCGTCAACACCCACGCTGCGACCAAGCCGGCCAGCGCTGGCCCGAGCCGGTGGCCGGGCAACTCGCGTTTGCCATTCCCCCAACGCCACGCCTCGAAGGCGAGCCATGCCATCGCAATCACCGCGACTCCCAACGACGCAAGTCGAAAACCTGCGCTTTCACCCCACTGCGTCCATTCCCGGAGCGCAGGAAACCAGCGCATCAGCCACCCCATTCCGACCATCCCCACCGTCCACATCGGCATCGCGACTGCCCCCAGCGCGCCGCCCACCGCGAGCACACGCCAGCCCACCCCCACCTTTTGCTCCCGTGCCGCCGCGAGCGCACTCCAGCCCAGCATCACGCCAAGCGCCTCGACCCACGCCACTTCCCATTGCATGAAACGCGGATGCTGGCCGGAGAACCATGAGAGGCTTTGCGTCAGCAAAATGCCGTGCGCGAGAACGAACATCCCCACGCTCATCGCCGCCCGCGACCGCGCAAATCCCCGCGTGCCCCCGCGTGGCTTCATCAGCCAAAGCCCGCTGAAGCAAAGCATCGCCAGCCCGAGCCAACCCATGATGGCCAATCCCGTCGCGGTGAGTTGGGCTTCCAACGCCTGCGGCGTGCGTCCGAATAGGCGTGGCGCTAGATGCAGCAGAACCATGCCTGCCCCGAGCAGAAAGCTCGTCCACACAACCCGCCGGATGGAGTTGGCTGAAGTGGTCGAATCAGAACTCAGCTCCGCCTGCCGGGCGCGCCGCCAACTGAACCACAGCGCGAACGCACCGATAGCCGTCAGCAGCAGGCTCGTGCTGAGTGTCCGGTCCCGCAGCGAGTTCAGCACCAGCGTTATCCCGAAGACGATTGCGAAGCCGATGAAGCCCGCGAACGTGGCGAGAGTCGCGCAAAACACGGCCAAGTTCACGCGTCGCGGCTGGTTGGGTGCAGTGGGTTCCGACGCGGGAGGAGCTGGGGAAGTTTGAGCCTCCTCACGTCGGCTGCTACCGGGGGTTGGCTGAGTCGCGGCGTTGCTCGTGATGTTTGCCACTTGCGACTTCACTTCGCTGATTTGCTGGTAGCGGCGGGCGGGGTCATTCTCCAACGCGCGAAGCACCACGTCGTCGAGGCGCACGTCCACGGAGACTTTGCGGGAAGGAGGCGCAAATTTACCCAGCGGCAAATCGCCGGTGAGCAGCTCGTAGAAGACGACGCCGAGCGAGTAGATGTCCGCGCGATGGTCCACGGCGAGCGGGCGCTCGACCTGCTCGGGGGCCATGTAGTGCGGCGTGCCCATCACGTCGCCTTCCGCCGTGAGCCGCAACGCGTCGCCGTCGGGGCCGAAGATTTTCGCGAGGCCGAAGTCGGCTATTTTCACGCGCCCTTTGCGGTCCACGAGGACATTCTCAGGCTTGATATCGCGGTGGACGACGCCCTCGTCGTGAGCGTATTGGAGCGCGTCGCAGATTTGCGGGATGAGCTGGAGGGCTTCGCGCGGGGAAAGGCGCGCGGCGCGGCCGAGTTGGCGGAGGTTCGCGCCGTCCACGAACTCCATGATGAAGTAGGGAAACGCAGTTTCGAGTTTTGGATTTTGAGTTTCGGGTTGGGCGCGTGCCGGCGATTTGCAATCGCCGTCCGGGGCGTGCGCAGGGGGCGCGGTGGACGGCGACTGGAAGTCACCGGCACAAGCGGCGGGCGGCGGTTGCAAACCGCCGGCACGGGCGAAGCCGAACTCGTGCACCGCGACGATGTTCGGGTGGCTAAGGCGGGCGAGGGCGCGGGCTTCGCGGTTGAAGCGCTCGGTGGAGTCCGTGCCACCCGCGCCCTGGGCCGGGAGCACCTTGAGCGCGACGAGGCGGTCCAGCGCCGGCTGCCGGGCCTTGTAAACCGCGCCCATCCCGCCCGCGCCGAGCAGGCCAAGGATTTCGAGCTGGGGGAAGAGCCGGGCGATTTCGTCGACGGGCGGTGGCTGGAAGCGGCTCCGCGGCTCGCCGCCAGGGTCGGTGTCCATGCCCTGCGCGAGCAGGCAGGCGGGGCAAAGGCCAGCCGGGGCGGAGGCGGGCAGTGGCTTGCCGCAGTTGGGGCAGTGGGCGGTCTGGCTCAAGGTCGTGCTCATAAACTTCTAGTCGTTCGTTGCCAGACTCAGAAGCGTTTTTCGGAAAGCGTTACGTGAAATATCACCTTGCCCGCCATTTTCCCGGCCAGCGATACTGGACGCCATGAAACACGTCCGTCTCGGCATCGTCGGCCTCGGCAACATCGGCAAATTCCACTGCGGCTACCTCCTCGACAAAAAGATTTCCCGCTGCGAGCTCACGGCGGTCAGTGACGCCTACGCGCCCGGCCTGGAGCCGTTCAAAAACAAGCCCGGCCTCAAGACCTTCGCCAGCGCGGAGGAGATGATCCGCTCGAAGGAGATTGACGCCATCGTCATCGCCACGCCGCACTTCCTGCACACGAGCCTGGGCATTGACGCGCTCCAGAACGGCCTGCACGTGATGGTCGAGAAGCCCATTTCCGCGCACAAAGCCGACGCCGAGCGGCTCATCGCCGTGGCGCAGGCGCATCCCAAGCAGGTTTTCGCCGGCATGTTCCAGATGCGCGTGGAGCCGCGCTACAAGAAGATCAAGCAACTGCTCGCCAGCGCCGACTTCGGCCAGCTGGTGCGCGTGAACTGGATCATCACCGACTGGTTCCGCACTGAGGCCTACTACGCCAGCGGCGGCTGGCGCGCGACCTGGAAGGGCGAGGGTGGCGGCGTGCTGCTCAACCAGTGCCTCCACCAGCTTGACATGCTCCAATGGCTCTGCGGCATGCCCAAGACCGTGCGCGGCTTCTGCCAGCTCGGCCGCTACCACAACATCGAGGTCGAGGACAACATCACGACCTATATGGAGTGGGCCAACGGCGCGACCGGTGTGTTCATTTCCTCGACCGGCGAAGCGCCCGGGACCAACCGGCTCGAACTCTGCGGCACGCGCGGCAAGCTCGTCGTCGAGAACGACAAGATGAAGTTCACGCGCAACGACGGCGACATGATCGAGTTCAGCAAGACCTCGAAGAGCGGCTTCGCCAAGCCCGAAGTCTGGGAGTGCGAAATCCCCTTCCAGCCCGCCACCAACCCGCACGGCATCCTCATCCAGAACTTCGTGGACGCCATCCTCGACGGCAAACCGCTCATCGCGCCCGGCGCCGAGGGCATGGGCTCGGTCGAACTGGCGAACGTCCTCCTCTACTCCTCGCTCATCGGCCAGAGCATCGACCTGCCGATGGACAGCAAGGCCTGGGAGAACAAGCTCAACGAGCTCATCGCCAACTCGCGGCACGAGAAGAAGGTCGTGCAGACCACGGCGGAAGACTTCACCAAGTCGTTCAACAAGTAGACCTGCCCGGGCTATTGCCTCGGCGGGGTGAACTGGCTGCGGTTGGCCACAGCATGGAAACCACGCTCGACTTGCCGGTAGTGAGCGACCAGCACGCGTTCAACTTGGAGCGCTGGGAGGGAATCTGTGCCGCCCCCGTGCTGGCCTCGTATGACTTCCGAGTTGAATCCGACCGTTTTGGTCATGCGATTCTGATGCCCGCGCCCGGATTCGACCACAGCGCCCACCAGTCGGAGATCGCCATCCGGCTTCATGCGTTGATGCGGGGAGGCAAGGTGCTTACCGAGTGTCCTGTGTCCACCAGCGAGGGCATCAAAGGCGTGGACGTGGTGTGGATTTCGACGGGCCGCATCGCCAAGGCCCGGCGGAAAGACGTGCTGGTGCGCGCCCCGGAGATTTGCGTGGAGGTCGTCTCGCCCAGCAACACTCGGAGCGAAATCGAGGAGAAGCGGCGGCTGTATTTTGAGGCGGGCGCAGAGGAAGTCTGGCTGTGCGATGGGCGTGGTCGGCTGTCGTTTTTTCACAAGGACAATCCCGGCGTCGCCTGCCCACGCTCGACGGTGTGCCCCAAGTTTCCGCTTCGGCTCGACGCCTAGTTCAGGCTCTTGAGTTTGAAGCTGCGCGCTGAAGCTGGCCGGCTACACTTGGCCCATGCAACGACTTACCCTCACCCTCGCGGCCAGCCTGGCTCTCCTCCTGTTCTCCGGCTGTTCACTGGTGCGGCCCACCGCCGGCCTGGTGCCAGGGCCGCGCGCGTTTGACTTCGCCACGGACACCCTGGCCGAACCCGTCCCGGAAAACCGCTCACCCGACAATCGTGAGCCGCTCGCTGATCCCGCGCTGCGCGGTTGGGCGGACGCCCAGGTGGCCCGGCAGTTTTTCCTGCACGCGCGCTTCGAGCCAGCAGCGCAACCGCCGACCAGCGCGCAGCGCATCGCCCTTGTGCGCGAGGTGCTGGGTCGCAATCCACGTGAGGCTTCCCCGGAAGCACGGCGCGTGGTCGTGCCCGGCTATGCGAATCTCCGCGAGTTCAGCCGGCTGCATGGCTACCTGCTGCGCACGGAGTCGTGGCTCGTGTGCGAGTGCGCCAGCCGGGCTCCGTTGATCACGCGGGCCTTTGACACGACCGACGGCGTCGCGGAAGTCGCACGCCTCAACGCGCGGCTCGCCGCAAACCAGCCAGTGGTGGTCCAGCTCTATCGGAAGCATCAACTGCGCTACCAGAGGGCGCTGCTGGTGTTTGCCCCACGCGAGGGCGAGGGCGGACCGCGTTTTCTGGCTTATGATCCGGCCGCCGCGCGGCGGCCGGTGGAGCTGACCTTCAACGCGGCGGAGGGCAAATTCACCTTGTCCGATGACACCACCGGCGCGGTCGGCCTGCGGGTGGCGCGGTGATTCAACTCGCAGCGACCGGCTTCTCGCGCATGCGGGCCAGCGCAGCGGCGGCGGCCTGGCTTTCCGCCAGCTTCTTGCTCTTGCCGGAGCCCCGGCCGATTTCCTCCCCCTTGTGATACACGGCGCATTCAAAGCTCCGGTCGTGGTCCGGCCCGGACGCTGAGAGGACCTGATACTGCGGCGCCTCGCTGGACGTGGCCTGGAGGATTTCCTGCAACGCGCCCTTGGGATTGTCAGAAACTGTGGTGGTCTCGATGTTGACCAGGACATCTCGGAACCGCTCGATGATGACTGCCCGCGCGGTGTCAAAACCACCGTCGAGAAACAGTGCGCCGAGCACGGCTTCAAAGGCATCGGCCAGAATCGAAGGCCGCTCACGTCCACCACTGAGCTGTTCCCCCCGGCTCAGGATAAGGTGCTCGCCCAATCCCAGCGCCCGGCCGTGGGCGGCAAGGGACGACTGGTTGACCAGCTGCGCGCGGATCTTGGTCAGCGGGCCTTCGTCGTGATGGGGGTAACGGTCAAACAGTTCGCGGGAAAGCGCGAGTTGAAGGACCGCATCGCCCAGGTATTCGAGCCGCTGGTTGTGATCCAGGCTCGCCCCCAACTCGTGGGATATGGATGGGTGCGTCAGCGCCAGCCGCAACAGCATCGGATCGCGGAACTGGTGGCCCAGGCGGGTTTGGAGGGCGTCAAGGCTGGACACGAAAGTCGGCGTTTACTGGGATTTTTCGTCACCCGTGCCCGCCAGCGCGGCCACTGGCGGCTGCTCCGGCGGCACGACGTAGGCAGGCGGTTCCGCCGGCGTGTCGAGGCCGCCCTCCATCAACGCTGCCACCTGCCGCTGGACGGCTTCCAGCTGGGTGAGCTGCAAATCCGGGTCCGCAATCGTGAACACATCGCCCGTCTTCGGCTGCTCATAGACGAAGACGCGTTGGCCGTTCTCCTTCAACTGGGCCTTCACCTTGAGCAGCTTCTTGCGCTCCAGCATCACGGCGAGGATGAACGAGGCGGCGCGGAACTGCGGATCGTTCTTCTCCATCAGCTTGCGCAGCAGCGTCTCGGCGGTCTCCTTCTGGATCGGCTCCGGTGGCGCAGGTGGCGGGGCCTGATACTCGCCCACCCAGTGCGAGATGAAGCCCTTGCGGTCCTTTGCGCCCTCGGCGAACTGGGCCGTCCAGCACGCCTCACACACGTCCTGCCGCGCCAGGTCATGCCGCTCAAAGGCGAGCAGCGTGTGGTAGGACTGCTTGTCCGCAAACGGCTTTTCGCACGCCTGACAGGCATGTGAACGACCCTGAATGTTCCACTCGGTCATCAAAAAAGTTGAGTTGAGCGCGCCGGCGCTTAGGATGCGCGGACTGTATCGGCAGCCGGAAACGCGACGCAATTCCTTTCCAGTGCGGCTCCTGCGCAGCTCAGGTTTCAGGCAGGCCGGCGCGTTTCCCACCGATACCCACAACGCCAGCGCCAACACCATGAACCCCGAACTCAAAACCAAACTCGCCCAGGTCCGCGCGCTGCTGAAGCAGCACCAGGCCGACGCCGCCCTGCTCGGCCTCCAGCCCAACTTCTCCTGGCTCGCCTGCGGCGGCGAGGCGCACATCCCGCTCAACAGCAATCTCAGCTTCGGCCAGCTCGTCGTGACCGCGAAGGGCTTTTACGTCTTCGCCAACCGCATCGAGATGCGCTGCCTGCAGGACGAGGTGGTGAAGGGCCTCGGCGCGAAGCCGCTGCTCTGGGAATGGCACGACAGCACCACCGCGGTGAAAGCGCTCAAACAGGTCGCCGACCCGAAGCGCACGCTCTCCGACTGCGGCGACTGGGGCACCCAGGCCCGACCCGAACTCTTCGCGCCGCTGCACTACTCGCTACAGGCGGCCGAAGTGAAACGTTACCGCGCGTTGGGTAAAGCGGCCGAAGCCGCGTTGAACGAAACCTGCCAGAGTCTCCAGCCCGGCCAGAGCGAATTTCAAATCGCCGGCGCGCTCTCCGAACGCTGCTGGGAACGCAACCTGACGCCCATCGTCGTGCTGGTCGCCACCGACGAACGGATCCGGAACTACCGCCACCCGCGCCCGACCACCAAGAAGCTCCGCCGACACGCCGAGGTCGTCCTGTGCGCCCGGCAGCACGGCCTCATAGTCGCCCTGACGCGGATCGTTCACTTCGGCCCGATCAGCAAGGATCTCCGCCGCCGTCATGACGCCGTGTGCGCGGTGGACACCGAACTGCACCTTGCCACCCAGGTCGGCACGCCGGTGAAAGACGCGTTCCGCCAGGGCGTCGCCGCCTACGACGCGGTGGGCTTCGCGGACGAATGGCACCTCCACCACCAGGGCGGCCCCTGCGGCTATCAAGGCCGCGATTACCTCGGCTCCCCAACCGCGCCGGGTGTGGTGCTGGAGAACCAGCCCTTCGCGTGGAACCCGTCCATCACCGGCACCAAGAGCGAGGACACCATCCTAGCTACGAGCACCGGCCCCGAAATCATCACCGCCGCGCGCAACTGGCCCACGGTCAGCGTGGAAGGGGAAGACGGGGTCTGGCAGCGCCCGGACATCCTGGTGCGGTGACGCCGGGCGGAGTGGTCAGGCCATCGCCCGCCCGATGGCGGTGAGCGCTTCCGGTCGGTCGCTCCGGCCCATCAGTCGGTGGTTGCCTCCAGCTCCAGCAGCGCACGACGGATGCTGCCAAGGCATGGCTCAACTGCGTAGCGTTGTTCATAGCGCCGTCGCAATTCGGTTTCGGGCGGGCGCAGGAGCCGTCGTTCGATGGCTTCGGCGATTTGCTGCGGCTGCCGCGGCTCGACCAGACCATCGTATCCCTCGGGAAAGAGTTCCGGAATGATCCGCCATCGGGTAGTGACAATGTGAAGGCCCCAAGCCATGGCCTCGACCAGCACGAGCGGAAAACCTTCGGCGGCGTAATAGGTCGGAAAGCAAAGGCAGTCGCTGTCCCGCAGCAGCGCTCGCTTGGCCTCGCCCTCCACGAAACCGTGGTGGCGCAGGAGTGGCTGGCCGCCGGCGTCCTGCCACTCCGGCGAGCGGCTTAGCCGTTCGTATTCAGCACGCTCGGCCGCGTTGGGAAATTCGCCCGCCACCGCTAGCTCCACGCGCAGCGGGCTGTCCGTCTTGGCGAGCCGCTGATTGATCAGGACGGCGGCCTCCAACGTGTCGAACAGGCCCTTCTCGCGCGTGCACAGGCTGAGGAAGAGCAGACGGAAACGGTTCGACCCGTCGGGCGCGCGGAGGGTGGATTTCCTCGGCGTCTCGCAGCCCCGGGCACGGGTCAGCGCGCGCCTCGCCCGGCTCTGCATCATTTCGGCCGCGTCCGGCGGACAGGGATCGGGGACGGTGTTGGGCACCACGACGACGCGCCGGGATCCGAGGGCCTCGGCGTCGCGCCGGCCCCACTCGCCCAGCACGATGCTCAGGTCGGGCCGGCCCAGGAGCCAGCGCGTCATCCATCGTTGCCCCGGCGTGGCTTCCCGTTCCAGCCAGTCGGCGAGCCCGGCGGCTTGAAACCAGCAGACCCGCCGCCGGAAGCAGGGCCGGCACAGCAGCATGACCAGCCAATCGCGCAGCAGGGCCGAGCGTTTCGCGGGTGCGGGCACATGAAAGAAGCAGTCGGCCCCGTGCCACCAGCGCAAATACCACACGCGGGCGACATGGCGGAACAACGGGAGGAGCTTGCCCAGCCGGGGCTGGCCGACGTCAGCAAGCGTGGTGGAAAACCGCGCGTTCACATGGTAACAGGCAACCGGTGGCGGCGGGCCGGCGGGCGCGGCACCCGGCCGGCTCATGTCGCCGCCCAGGAATTCCAGCAGTTGCCCGACCATCACGCTCTGGCCGTGGGTGGGCGGGGGGACGTGGGCGAACAAAACCACTTTCATGCTGGCGTGTCGCGCTTGGTTCCGGCGAGCCGGTCGTAGAGTTCCGCGTAAAGCGGCAGCACGCCGCTGGCGGACCGTGCGCGGACCGATTCCCGGATGGACTCCGGCGGGAGCAGGCGGGGCGGGGCGTTCAGCAGCACCCGCAACTGCCCGGCTAGGGCCGCCGGGGTGTTGGGCTCATACAGAAGTCCCGTTTCGCCATGCCGCACCAACTCGACCGTGCCGCCGCTGCGGGCCGCGAGCACCGGCAACCCCAGCGCCAACGCCTCCATCACCGCGACGCTGCAAGGCTCGTTGATGGCCGGATGCACCAGCCAGTCGGCGCGCCGCAATTCGTCGGCAACGGCAGCCTTGGCCCCCACCAGTTGGATCTGTTCGGTCAGGCGATACCGATCCACTTCCGCCCGCAGCTCCCGCTCGCAGGCCTGCGAATCGGCCAGCCGGAGAGTGGGGCCGACGATCCGCACTTGGAGACGCGTCCGCTCCGCCGGGTCAAGCAAGGCGAGCGCGGCGGGGAGGAGCCGCCAGTTTTTCCACCGGACGAGGCTGCCCACCCCGACCAGCCGCAGCGGATCTCCGCCGGCGTTTCCGGGTCGGGGTGACCGCAGCGGCGCGGCCAAATGGGCGTCCGCGAAACAGGAGCTGATGACGCGGATCCGGTCGCCATCCGGCCTGAGGCCGTAATGGTCGGCCATGGCGTGCGTGAGCAACGTGGTGAACATCCCGGTCCGTCGCGCCGCCCACCGATACAGCCAACGGCGCCGCGCGTGGGCATGGTTGGTGAAGAGCACGGGGAACCGCCAGCGCCCGAGCGTCAGGAGTAACACCAGCAAAGCGCCGCGCGAGTGGGCGTGCACCACGTCAACCGGTTCCGCCGCCAGCAGGGCCAGCAGTTCCCGCCGCGCCCGCAAGGCCCCCCACAGGAGGCGTAGATGGCTCGCGGACTCGTCCAGAAGGTGGGGGCTGAAACGATACTCCAGCCCCGAGCTGCGCAACTCCTGAAACCGATGGTTCACCCAGACCCGATGCCGCCAGCCCCGGGAGGCGGAGGCGGCCGCCAAGTTGCGCAGCACGGAGAGAATGCCGCCCTGGTCGTGGGTCGCGCCATAGAGATGCAGGATTCTCATTGCGGAAACCGGGCCGGCACCTCGCGCTGCCGCAGATGCCGATCACATACCAGCAGCAAGCCGGCGAGGAACGCGAAGGTCTTGAGCGCGTGCTCGACGTCGCCGGCCACGAAAACGAAGGCCGTCGTGTGGGCCAGCCACAGGCTGGCGGACAGGCTGCACGCGCGCGCCATCCCATCGTCGCAGCCATCTCGCCGCAACCGCCGGATGATCCGCACGGCCAACGCGGTGCCCGCGCCCAGAAACAGCGTCATGAACACCGTGCCGGCCAGGCCGGTGTTGACGAGCAGACCGATGGGCCCGTTGTAGAACTTCCCTTGGTTCAGGTGCCAGGTGATCGAGGTGGGATCCCATTGATACGAGTAGTCAACGGCCGACATCAGGCCAAAGCCGCGGCCCAGCCAGAGGTAGTCGGGCACCATCTGCCACCCGTATTCGCGCAGCAGCGCCCGGGTGTGCATCGTGCTCGCCGCGTCCACATAGGACTGACTGTCCACCCGAATGCCCGGGAGAAAGGAGACCCCCCGCTGCACGGTCAGCGGCAGCTCACGCGCGAAGGCGTAAGTGCCGGCCAAGCACACGACGGCCAGCAGGATCGTCACGCAGGAGTTGCGCAGGGTGAAAAAGCGCTGGGACCACAGCGAGTAGAGCGTGGTCAGCCCGGCCATCACGAGCACCCACCGGTGGCCACTGTAAAGCCCGAGGGCCAGCGCGCCGAGGGCCAGCGGTGGCAGATACCACCGCCGCAGCGACACAAACTCGCGCAGGTTGAAGCCCAGCAACAGGGCAAAGAACAGCCCCTGGCCCACGATGCCGAAGGACTGGAAGCGGCGCAGGCCCATTTGCCGCGCCGCCACCTCAAAATTCAGCGCATCGCCGGGCAGTTCAAAGAACTGGAGCAACAGGAACATCGGGCCACCGGCATAGGAAAACACGAAATCCGAGACCAAATAGGTGGTGGTGAGAAAACACTGTGCCAGCAGCAGCCGTGGCAGCAGTCGCTCGTCCCAGCGGCACGCGGCGAACACCAGCGGGAATATCGCGCAACTGATCTGCTGAAAGTAAAACCGCCCGCCCATCTGGGCGCTGCCGAGGACACGGAAGCCCACGCCCCGGCCGAACATCGTCACCACCAGCACCAGACAGAAGCCCGCCAGCGCCGCGAACAGCAGCCAGTTCTCCCGGATCGTGGCGCCCAGCGTGCGCCGGTGCTGGCGCATGGAGACCGTGATGATCAGGCCGGACCAGCCCAGCAGCGACGCCATCTCCCAAACGTAAGGGCGGCCGGGAAAAAACGGCACAATCAGCGCCGTGCCAAAGGTCAGCAACGAGAGATAGACCGCCAGATGAGAATGATATGGCAGCAACGCCAGCCAACCGATGCCGACGGTGGCCAGGCTCAACAACCGCACGTCCATGGCCAGCAGGAAGCCGCAGGCAAGCGCCAAGCTCGCCAGCGTGACGGCCACCAGCAGCGCCATCGGATTGATGCGTCCGGCGAGGTCGGTTTGCATGATGCAGCGGCTCAATACCCCTCAAGCGACCGGGTTGCAATCCTTAGGTGCGCCGGCTTACGCTCACCGCACGAAGACTGGCCCGCCAACCTGCTGTGTTTCCGTGCTGATGGTCTCCCACAATGCTGGGCCATACCTCCAGCGCGCCGTCCAAAGCATTTGGCAGCAGACCGAGCGCAACCTGGAACTCGTGCTCGTAGATAACGCCTCCACGGACGGCTCCGTCGCCGACTTGCGTGCCCGATGCGCTGACCCCCGGCTGCGGATCGTCCCGCTGGAGCGGAATCTGTTTCACAACGGCGGGCTGAATCAGGGGCTCCCTCACTGTCGCGGCGAGTTCATCGCCATCTTGGACGCAGACGACCTGTCCTTGCCGGACCGGCTGGCCCGGCAGGTGGCTCGGCTCCGGTCCGACGCCGGCCTGGGCGGCGTGGGAGCCGCGGCGGCGACCATTGATGCCGAGGACCGGATCACCGGCCGGGCGTTCACGCTGGCCGCGCCGGATGCGTGCGGTGCCTTCCTCCGCTACGACATGCCGTGCATCTTTTCCACGCTGACGGTTCGCCGGGAAGTCTTCGACCAGGTGGGCGGCTTTCACCCCGCCTTGGCTACGTCCCATGATCTGCATTGGCTCGCGCGGGTGGGCGAACGCCACTCTTTTGCGGCGCTGCCCGAAGTCCTGCTCCACTACCGGCAACATCCCGGCTCCACGACCAGCCGCAAGCTCTGGGAGATCCGCGCCGATGCCTCCGCCGTCCGAATCGCCGGTGAACGCCGGCGGGCGGGACGCCCCGAAGCCCTGGAAGATTTGCTGGCGCTCAAGGCCGGCTGGCGGAGCGCCGAATTGTCCGTGGGTGGCGTGTTCGTGGAAGTCGCGCGGCTGGCGCTGCGGGAAGGATGGCTTTTTCAGGCCGTGTGGCACGCGCGCAAGGCCGCCCAAGCGGGCCGGGCGCTTGGCGCATTGAGCGTGACGCTCGCCGCTCTGCGATCTGCCCGGCGTGCGCAGGCCGCAGACTTCCCAATGCTCCTCCGCCTAGCCGGGCTGGGCACCGTGCGCGCCTACGGCCTGCAACCGATGGTCTGAGCGAGCCGCCAGATCTTGGAGCCGACGCGATCACACATGGTCGTCCATGGCGCGCTGTTAGCCCAACCGCCCGATGGCTGCCGCTAGTTCCGGCGTTTGCCGGAACCTTGGGCTTCACCGTCGGCTTCCGGCCGGGTTCTTCCACCCTGGTTCAACTTTCCACGCGATTTTCCTGACGCCGAAACTCAACTCCATCCACGCCCGCTTGAGGTCGGAGGTTGTTCAGGGACGACGAATTGTTTTGGAGACGATTACCCGGGGTAGGACCCTAGCAGTTCATTGAAAAAGTCTCTGGTGGATTGAACGGCGCGCACCTGTGCCAGTCTGAGACTCCATGCGTGGCCAAGTGAATCCCCAGTCCGAGATGTTGTGCCTGCTCTCGCCTGAGAGC
>Ga0172373_10002945_pt1 | contig 25465 bp, 25 predicted proteins | sample Lak10m_2_FD_114546 | JGI IMG/M metagenome (GOLD analysis project Ga0172373, IMG submission 114546) | Freshwater microbial communities from Kabuno Bay, South-Kivu, Congo - kab_092012_10m | ecosystem: Environmental > Aquatic > Freshwater > Lake | place: Democratic Republic of the Congo...
AGAGACCGAGCCGATTGACTGGGATCAGATGGGTGACTGGGTTGTGCAGGCCAGCGCGCTTCCGGGTGATCCGGTGTTTTGAAGAATGGAGGGTTGGGGGCTGGTCAGAGGTGACGCTGCGAACAAAAAGTCTATTGAGCCGTTTGGCGGCGCAATCGGAGCATAAAATGCAGTCTTCTTCCAGGGGCAGCGCTCGGGCTGGAAAGCCCGAGCGACGGTTTTGCTTCTGGGGTCTGGGGAGCCTCAGCCGAGGGCAACGCCAATGATACGACGGCGCTGCAGCGGGGTGGCGACAGAATCCAGCATGCCCACACTGGTGCCGGACCACCAGCCAGCCATGTTTGTGTTGTCGCTGAGCAAGCTCGGGGCCGGCAGCAATATGCTGCGAGTGCTGCTGTTCACTTTTGTACTGATCATGACCTGTGGGTTGCCTGTTGCCCCCGCTGTCATGACTCGCGCTGCACCGCTGCGGAATGTCATAGCGACGACTGCTTCTGTCACGCCATCACCATTCAGATCGGCTGTTGACAGGGTCATGCTGGTTAATGTGCCATTTTGTCGCTGGAGCGTACGGGCGTCGCGGTCGCTGACCAGGGTTCGACGTGTGACCTGCATCGGCCTGACAGAGTCGGTGTCCACCATAGCCATGGCAACGCCACCGCCGGGTGTGCGTCCCAGCGCGACGATTTCGTCCGTATCTTCGTTCACTGCAATCTGTGGAACGCCGGTCATGCCACGCATCGTGAAAGCCATTTCAGTCACGCCGGTGCTGCTGTCCACAGCTTTAATTTCGTAGCCGCGCGGGGTACTGGCCGCCACTACCAGCTCCGCCTTGCCGTCGTCATCAAGATCACCGATGCTTAGGTCCAGCGGCCCGGAAAAGCGACTGCCGAAGGGCTGCATCACGGTATCCGTCAGCATTCCTCCCCATGCGTTGAAGGACCGCATGCGACGTTCACCGCCGGTCTGCAGTACTACGATTTCCATGAAACCGTCGTCGTCGAGGTCGGCGACTTCCACGATGGAGTCTGCAGCAACCCGCGAGAACACCGCAAACTGGGAGATCTGCCCCATAGTTTCTGCGTTAATTACTTCAAGATTTGTGCTGTTCTGAGTGGTGCTGAGGATCGCCAAAATCGGGGGCATGACATTTACTTCGACGCGTCCCTGAGCTTCCACTCCCGCCGCGTTTCGCACGGTGTATGCAATCACGTCAGTTCCCATAAATCCGACCGGTGGCTGGTACACCAACTGCTGGGTTTGCGGATCGATAGTCAGGCTGGCCTGAGAATGTCCGCCGAGGTGCGAATCTACAATCTCCATGGTACCGTCCGCGATGCCGGACTGATCATTGCCAAGCACGTCCAGCAGTGTGGACTCGAGGCTGGTACGAACCGAAAAGAAATCATCCACGGCCTGGGGGGCAGAGTCCGGCTCAGCGACTTTGACGCTGAGCGAACCGTGAACGGACTCGATATTGACTCCGATGCCAGAGTACAGCCACGAGCCGACGTTAAGCGTGACGCCGTCGGGTGCGGAAAAGCCGCGTTTCGGAAGATACTCCAGATCAGCCAGAATCGCGTTGACACCCGCGATCGAACCGTAGATCCACGCCGCTCCTCCGCTATTTGGATAGAACGTCGCGTCTGATCGGATCGTATCTGTGGTGAAGTCACCTGGAAACTGTAGTCCGGAGAAGCTTCCTGAAAGGAACGACCAGCGCAGCAATACTCCGGCAGATGCCGACAGTGGTCCGTTGTAGCTGATCTGAATTGCGGCAGTGCCGTCATCGGCAACCAATGGTGACGCGACGCCTGGTGCGGCCGTTACCTCTGGGGCTGTCAGAACCTGAAATGTGTACGGGCCGGGCTCCTGATCGAAATGCACAAAAACTGCGGCAGTGGCTGTTTGCCCGCTGGCGTCGGTAACGGCGTACTGGAAGGAGCCGCGACCGCGGAATTCGGGTCCGGGAGTGAATCTGACTGTCCCCGCTTCCACTCCATTGCCAACAGGCAGCAATTCGGTTGTGCCAAGCGCCAGACTCTGCAGTTCCGTGATCTGCATCCCTGCGCCGGTATCGTTCGCAAAAACATTGACTGTCAGACTGGGGAAACTGGTGGCGGTGGCCGGTAATCTTTCCTGAAGGAAGTCAGGCATCAGTGTCAGGGCTGACAGTACTTTGCGAGTTTCCAGCAGTTCGGCAGCTGGGTTTGAGCGGCTTCGGCGACGTCGAGACATGGTGCCAATCCCTCTGGAGTGCTTCGAATAAAACCATGTTGGTCCAGAATCTGCAGTTGGTAGACGCGGAGGACCTAATGCCCGCAAAAAATCTGTTGATAATGCGGTTAATTAACATGATTCAGCTGTGCTGCCGAGTGGCACGCGTTAGACTCTGTCCGACCGATGGCATTTCGTCTGATCTCGTGTTTTTCGATGCGGGCGTTAGGTTGCACCGATGAAGAACGTTCTGTTTGTCCTGTGTTTTCTGAGTTGCGGCCCAGCGGCGGCATCTGCCGATGCGGCAGACCGTCCGCCGAACATCATCTTCATCCTCGCTGATGACCTGGGAATTGGAAATGTTGGCTGTTACGGTGCGGATCACTATCAGACTCCGCATCTTGACGCATTGGCAGGCAGTGGTCTCCGGTATGAGCGTGCATATACCGCGCCATTGTGCGGACCATCGCGGGCGCTGATCATGACGGGGCGATATGCATTTCGGACTGGGGCTTTGATGAATATCTCAGGTTCAGTGGCAGCGGCGTCTATCGCAGCACAGACGGGAACCTCGAAACCTATGTCGTGAACGGGGCGAAAAGGGAACTGGCGCCCGATGAGTACATGCCCGACCTGCTGCATGAGCATGTGACGAAGTTCATCCGTCGGCATCGTGACAGCCCGTTTTTTCTGTATTACTCGATGTCGAGTGTACATGGCGAGTTGCTGCCGACTCCTGACAGTACGGCGGAGGGCGGTGATTTGATGGCTGACAATGTTGCCTACATGGATAAGCTGTTTGGACGGCTGGTTGAGGAACTGCGGCAGCAGCAATTGCTGCAGCAAACGGTGATTGTCTTTATGGGAGACAACGGAACTGGCAAGGGGCAGGCGGAGAGAGCGACGATTGGTGGCCGGCGATTGACTGGGCAGAAGGGCAGCATGCAGGAGGGAGGCGCACTGGTGCCGCTGATTGTCAGCTGGCCGGGTGTGATTGCTGGTGGGCGTGTTGCAGGCGGAGTACTCGATTCCAGCGATTTCGTACCAACCTTTGCTGAACTTGCGGGAGTAAAGTTGCCTGTGGACCGGTTGATTGACGGTCGCAGTTTGCTGCCGCAGTGGCGTGGTGCGGCGGATCAGCACAGGTCCTGGGCGTTCGTCCAGCTGGCTCGCAGCTGGTATGTGCGAGAGCAGCAGTGGAAGCTGAATGAGGCTGGGGAATTGTATGACATGAGTCAGGCTCCATTCGCGGAAACGCTGGTTGTTGAGTCTGCTGATACCGCGGCAGCTCGATCTGCTCGACAGCGTCTGGCTGCGGTGCTCGGCCAGTTGAATCCGGCCGGGGGAATTCTTGACGACGGTGACGGCAGTGGTCGGCATTCCGGGCGCAGGAAGAAGGGCGAGGCAGATTAGACTGTTCAGCAGTCACGGCGGTCGCCGGGGAATTTTGAAAGGTGTTTGCGACGGTTTTATTTGCCGTCAGAGGTTTGTGAGCTGGCAGGCATCTTCGCAGTCATGCTGCTTTTTGGGTCCCGTTGTTTGTGTGAGCGTGGAGTACGGCTTACACTGTGGCAGGCTGTCGTCGGATCGCCTTTTCCCACAATTTTTGGAGTCATTCATGTTGCAGTCGTCTCGCCGCAGTTTTCTGCGGACATCTGCTTTTGCTGCCGCCGCTGTGGCCTGCGGCACGGGTTCTTGTGCTGTCTTCGCTTCCCAGTTTGCTGCTTCAAAGCTGGGAATTCAGCTGTATTCACTGCGCGGGTATTCTCGTGACGAGGCATTGAAGCATGCCAAAGAGCTGGGATTTGAGTCCGTCGAATTTTACAGCGGAATGCTGGCTCTGAATGCGCCCGATGCGGAAATTGCTGCTGTTCGCAAGCAAGTGGCCGACATGGGCATGTCCATTTCTGCTCACGGTGTCAATCGCCTGACGAAAGACGCTGCTGAGAATCGCAAGGTGTTTGAGTTTGCAAAGAAGCTGGGCATTCCGTGCATCACAGCAGACCCGGACTTCGACGCTTTCGACAACCTTGACGAACTCGTGAAGGAATTCGACATCCGCGTGGCCATTCACAATCACGGTCCGACTCATCGCTACAACAAGGCGATTGACGTACTGCGGGTCATTGAAAAGCGAGATCAGCGGATCGGGGCCTGTGCTGACCTGGGACACTACATTCGATCAGGTCAAAGTGGTCCGGAAGTGATTCGGATTCTGAAAGGCCGTCTGTACGGCATTCACCTGAAGGATTTTGCCGAAATGAAGGATCGCACCAAGGGTGTGATACTGGGCAAGGGCCATCTGGACGTGGAAGCAGTATTCACAGAGCTGCAGCAGGTTGATTTCCCGGCAAATGGGGCATTGTCGCTGGAGTACGAAGAGAACGAAAAGAACCCGATTGCTGATATTCGGGACTGCTACGCGGTGGCGAAGCCGGCGATGAAGATTTTCGCGGGCAAGTGACACGGTGTTTTTAAGTTCATGCAAATCGCGGGTGCCGGATTACCTGTCTGGCACCTGCTTCGCGTTAATCGCCTCGCTGGCTGGGTGCTCGAAATCGCCCAAATGCAAAACCTCGCAGTTCGTCATGTTTTGTGCGGCGTCCGGCTGTTCGTTTTCTCCAGCGGACGAATGCATCCCTGTTCAGCAGTCTGCGCATCAGTTTGATCACCTGTCCGTTGGACAGTCCAAACTGTCGTTCGATGGCGTCAAAAGACGTACGGTCTTCCCAGGCCATCCGCACAATCCGATTTTCGTCTTCGGCGGAAAGTGGTGTCGGCGAGTCTGATTTTTCCGGACGCGGCATGCGGCAGATCCTTTTGGACGCTGTGTGTTGACAGGGTGCGCGGGACTGAGTGCGGGAGTTCATAGACCTTAAGCGGGGGATTTCAACGGACTGCAGGCTGACTTTTGTCGCTTGTGAATCCGCTGCATCTCGATAGGATTTCGGTGGCCAAATCCAAGCGGACCTGCAGCTGAAGGAAGACTGATGCGACTTTTGCTGATCACTGCGTTGAACCTGCTGTGTTGCTGTGGTTTGACAGTCGCGGCGGAAGTTCCCGGCCGTTATGCGATAATCATCCAACGTGGCCTGTTGGATACGCCGTGGCAGGAGGTTGTTGCGGCTCTGCAGGCGCGTTACGAGGGTCAGGTGTTTACCTTCGAAAAGGCTCCGGATGAAGTGCGACAGGCGGTTGGGCAGTATCGTCCGCGATTTGCGTGTTTCGTGTGTCAGCCAACAGAGAACTTTCCTGAGTTTGTGCTGGAAGCCAATCGATTCTGTCGTGAACTGGACAGTGATCCCTATGTCGATGCGATTTGGGGAATTCTGACCGGGCTGGATGCGAAGCAGGCACTGGCCCTTGCATCCTCCGAGCCTGTCGTGGTGCACCGGGCCTTTACCAAGACTCAGGCTGACTGGCTGGACTGGGTCTCGGAGGGAGAGTATGTGACGGAGTGGACGCGGGATCGTGGCGAGTTGGGGTTGAAGCTGCCGAATGAGCAGGTTCGGCTGCAGGGAGGCGGGCCGCAATCTGATGCAGATGACGTCAAGTACGTGCACAGAGTGTTGTCGCGTGATGATTTTGACCTGATCGTTGGTTCCGGCCACGGAGGTCAGCACAACTGGATGCTGATGTACCCGTCCGGCTCGGGGTTTCTGACGGCTGACGACGGGGCTCTGACGATGACGGCTCCGGGAATCCGTTTGCCGCTGCAGTCGAGTCGCCCCAAGCTGTACTGGGCGGTTGGAAATTGTCTGACGGGGGAAGTGAATTCGCCGCAGAACAGTTTCCGCAGCTCTTATGCACTGGCCTGGATGAAAAACGGAGTTCGGCAGTATATTGGAGCGGTTCAGCCCACGTGGTATGAACTGAACTGGAACATGGCTGGCTGGTTCCTGAAGCAGGATGGACGCTGGACATTTGCCGAATCGCTGTTTTTGCTGCGGCAGTGGTCGCAGTTTGTGTTGGCTGAGAACGTGGTGCAAGGGCAGGACCGTCGGGGTACTGAGTACACAGACGGGATTTTTGTCCTGTATGGAGATCCGGCATTGGACAGCCGGCTGGAGAAGCATCGGGATCCGGCACTGGAAGAGACGCTGCAGGTGGTACCGCTGGAACCGCCGGGGCACGTGCGGATGACGTATCGGGTCAAGGTGAATTTTGTCGGCAAGGGCAATAAGCGCACAGCGGAAAAGTTTGCTGGCTGGCGAGTGTTCAGTTATTTGCTGCCAGGCGAGGTGAGTGACGTGCAGATCGAGAAGACGGACTTTGCAAAAGTTGTGATTCCGGGTGAGACACTGATCTGGGATGCGGGAGCGGGTCTGAAGGTGGGGGAAGAACGTTCGGTCACATTTACGGCAATGCAGCGAAAGGACTGACAGCAGCGAGCCGACATCGTTGCTTATGAATTCCAGACGCCGCTTGTTGTGTAAGAAACGTCAAGTTTCTGATGGGCAGATCTCTGGCTGGAAAGCGCGAGCCACGTCTTGTGCAAAGTATGTTTGTCGGGCTGTCAGTGCGTTACTGTGGCGTGCTGTCCACGTAGATCGGATTGGTCATGATCCATGTCATTTCGGATCCGGCAACGGTCAGCCAGGTTTCACAGCGGTAGATGCCTGGCTGATCAATTTGCAGATCCAGCTCAGAACCGATGGTTTCGCTGAGCAGTTCGCCGTTGCGGATGATTTTCCAGCGACAGGGCAGGGGGCTGCGACCTTTCAGGCGGGAATCTGCGTGCAGTTGCGTGCGACCGCCAAGTTGTGTGGTGTCGCCGTTTGACTGCAGGTGGAACTGGAATCCCTGCGAGTCTGCGAGCCAGTCGAACGCCACGAAGCAGCGACCTTCATCCAGGCATTCACGGACGGAAGCTTCATTCAGGTCCTTAAGCAGCAGATGTGTGGCCACGTGTCGCAGGCTGTGTTCGTAGCGATCAAGGTAGAGCGAGAAAATCAGCTCACCCGGATTGCGGCCCTGCCGCATCTGTTCACTGTCGGGAATCAGGCTGAGATCAATATCCAGTAGTTTCTCGCCCAGAGCATCCTCAAGTGTTCCCTGATTGTCGGCGACCCAGCGAATACCGAACCCGACATTTTGGTGAGCGTCATTGGCTGAGACGGCGGTGTGTGGTGCCTTTTGGCACAATTGATCATAGCGTGTCAGGTAGTCAGCCGGGTGGTTTTGGATGGCGCCGAAGCATTCCTGGGGATATTTTTGGATGGCGACTGACAGCTGAAACAGTTTGAATGGATTCTTGAGGGCTGCAACCAGTCCTTTTTCTTCTTTGAAGTCCGCGTGAGTGTTATAGATTTCAGTGCCGCTGACACCGGCAATTTCCCAGTCCATCCGTTCTTCAAGGTGCGACACAAAGATCTGGCCGTCGCGGCCACGGACCAGATCGGACAATTCCTGCGGTGACTTTGGCGTGATGCCCTGCAGGCTGAGTGTTGGATAGAGCAGAAACCCGGACTGTTCGGCCCCGGGGATCAGCAGGACACCGTCGTGCAGCCCGCGATGGCCGTCGTTGAAAAAGTCGTAATGTGCGGCCGGGTGTTCGGTGAACATCAAGACTGAGGTTCCGGCTTTTTTTGCGGCAGCGACGATGTCGGGCAGCTGTCCGCGACTGTCGTGTGAAAAGTGCGAATGAACGTGGAGGTTGGCCCGGTGCTGCTGGTAACCGTCGGTGCGAGTGAGGATTTTGCGCTGAGCGGCGAATTCTGCGCGAGCCTGCTGCACTGCCTGCAGTCGTGGTACCTGCAGGCGATCGACGGCGTCTTCAGCGAATGTGGTCAGGCACGCAACGAACTGGCAGACCAGGATCAGGCCGAGAATGAGCCAGCAGCGACGGGAGTCATGTAAGGAAACGAGGATGGACATTGATGGCTTGCTGTAGGGTGCTGTTTATGGGGAGACGTCTATTAACGGGGTGCGGGCAACAGGGGGGGAGAGGAGGGGGATCGGCGGCCACCTCGCATCTCAGAATATTGCCGGTCACTTTCGTTGGAATAGTTTTCAATCACTGTGCTGGTGCGTTCAAGCTGAGACAGTGCTGCGGCTGCGCAATATGCAGAAAGCAGCATTGCCGGCAGCAGATGTCGGTAGACCCCTGGCAATTTTTTGCGGTCGGCGAGCAGCACAATCTGACTGCAGGCTCCAGCACCAAAAGTGATGACGCTGATAGTGGTCACGACGGCCATGAATCGATCAAAGTCAGGCATTGGCCGTTGCCAGATTTCCCGGCCGATAAACGTGATTTCGTCAAAACACCTGTGGCAGATGATCCAGAATGCCAGTGATAACAGCGGAGACAGCCAGCTGACTTGCGGGTATTGATGAATTCGAGCACGCAGCCACGAAGGCCCTGCCGCAGGTACGGCAGCCGGCCCCGCATTAACTTCGGGCACCCAGGGATTGCGATCGGCTGGTTCACCAGTTTTCATTGGCGGTCGTCTTCTGCAGGCCTGCTGACAACAAGACTGGTGTTCCGCGAGACACCAGCAGAAACTCATGAGGCAGTTTACGCAGAGAATTTGTCCTGGTAAACTGGAAAAAACGACGGATTAACACGGGGTTCCGTATGGTACGCAGGCTGAATGGTGAGACGCCCGAGATCAGGCAGGCAGCAAAAGCGTGGTTCGGCGGGCTGGCGGCCGTGGCGGTGCTGGTCATCGCCATGCGGATCATCGGAACCTTGCCGCTTTACTTTCCGCCGAATTTTGAGCAGGGATTTTTGCGGGATCGCCAGGCGTATTTCTGGTCGTCGGGCTATGGGGTCGGCTTTTATCTGCACATTGTCGGCGCCCCCTTAGCTCTGGTTTGCGGCCTGCCTCAGTTTAGTCGCCTGTTGCTGCTCTGGTCGCCTCGGCTGCATCGACTGCTGGGCCGAACGTACGCGCTGGCGGTATTGCTGGCAGCCGCCCCCGGTGGCTTTGTGATGGGGTTGCGCAGTTTTGCCGGATCTCCGGCATTGCTGTGTTTTACGGTCATGAGTCTGCTGGTCAGCATGTTTACGTTGCTGGCGTGGCGTGACGCTGTCCGCCGCAGATTCGCGGCTCACCGTCGCTGGATGATCCGCAGTTACCTGATGATGGTGTCGGCCGTTCTGCTGCGTCTGATCGATCCTTTGCTGCGTGACTTTGGCGTCCCCGACGTGCAGTCCTATGTGTGGTCGCTGTGGCTCAGCTGGGTGCCGTCACTGTTGATTTTTGAAGCTGCCGAACGCTGGCCTGTCTGGAAAAAACACTGAAGTTTCATCGAAGCCTCGCAGAAACTTCGAAATCCTCCTGAAAACTGCAGCAAATTGGAGGCAGTTCCTGGGGAGGTTTGCATGACTGGACAGCGACGAGAAACAACCGCGAAAAACATCAGCCTGCGTCTTGCGGCTGCTGTGGCATTGATTTGTGCAGGTTGTGGCAAGCCGCAGGGAGAACCGGTGTATCCGGTTTCAGGATCCGTGTATTTCAAGGGCCAGCCGGCAGCCGGGGTGCGGGTGATTTTTCATCCTGCGGTTGAGACTCCGGGGAAGCGAGTTGTTCGTCCCAGTGCTGAAACTCTGGAAGACGGCAGTTTCAAACTGACGTCTCGTGAGCCTGGGGATGGTGCGGCTAAAGGATCATACAAAGTGAGCCTTACGTGGCTGTCAGCTGGCGGGGCCGGCGGGCCCGGGATGATGGGTGGTGGTGAAGCGCGGGCTGGCGGACCAGACAGGCTGGGTAATCGGTATGCAGATCCTGGCAATTCGGGTCTGTCGTTCTCGGTGACCGAGGGTGAAAACGATGTTCCACGTTTTGATCTCAAGTGACTTGTTTAGGGGATGAGGCATGAATGCGGGTCAAGCTCCTGTTCGCCAGCGTGGTTTTACTCTGATTGAATTGCTGGTGGTGATTGCGATCATTGCAATTCTGGTGTCGCTGCTGCTGCCGGCTGTCCAGCAGGCTCGGGAAGCGGCTCGCCGGACCCAGTGCAAGAACAACCTGAAGCAGATCGGGCTGGCGATGCACAATTATCATGATATTCATAACTGCTTTCCTCCTGCCGGGATTTACAATCCGGCTCGGGCGGATCTGGCATGGCATTCGTTTTTTACCTACATCCTGCCCCAGCTTGAACAGGGGAATCTCTACAACGAATTCAGGATCGATCTGACCATTTTCGCAAATCTTCCTGCCCCTGTATCTCCGCTCAACATTCTGGCTGCGACGCGGGATGTGCCCACATTTCGCTGCCCCTCAGCGACGGGGAATGAGAAAGCCGACTACGGTGCCGCGCGATTTCTTCCGGTGCCGGCTGGCGTCGTGGTGCTGGGCAGCCTGGACTATGGTGTGGTGGACGGAATTGGCACCGAGTTCGCCAACCTTGTTGCCCCCGGAACACCCAGCGGTGACACTGGGCTGATCCTGTTTAACGCGGCCCGCAGATTTCGCGACTGCACAGACGGTACGTCGAACACGGCTGTCATCTGGGAAGACGCCGGGCGTCCAAATCGCTGGGAAATGGGCAGACGGGTGCAGGGGCAGTTCAGCAGCGGGGCGGCGTGGGCTGATCTGCAGAGTGAGTACTACATCCATGGGTCCAATCTGGACGGCAGCGGGGGTCGGTGCTCAATCAACTGCACCAATGACAATGAAGTCTATTCCTTCCACACTGGTGGGGCACAGATCCTGCTGACTGACGGATCCGTGCATTTCATCTCGCAAAATGCCGACTTTGGAACCATCGCTGCCTACGTCAGCTGTGCTGGTGGCGAGGTCAAAGGCCAGCCGTTTTGATCAGCTTTCCATCGGTGGTGACTTCCACTTCCAGCATTTTCCCGTTGGGGTACTGCCCTTTCAGCTCATAAACGGACTGGCCGTCTTCGACATCGGTCCAGGCGGCTGAAAATTTCAGATCGGGATAGCGATCCTGTGCTGCTTTCGGAATCTGCGGCGGTACCTGATCCAGCGGCAGCGGCTGCTTGACCTCAATGGCTTCCCCGCCACAGCGTGCGCAGCACACCACCAGTGTCCGGATGAGTGCAACCCTCATATGCAAACTTTCGTTGGTTACCGTGTGATTCGGTAGTCGTCGCCGACTGCGTCGCGTCCTGCCCTTGTGGCAAGTGCCGGATACGTCCGATAGTCGAACGACGAAGGCAGAAACGAAACGTGACCACCGGCAAACAGGAATTGAACTCTGTTACCCGAATGGCGGCTGAAGAACTGATTTGCATCGGAGCGCGGGTCCCCGGGGCCTCGTCGTTCCCCGACGTGCCCGAGCGTCATGCCGGAGCCGTGTTTGGGCACCATCTGACCGACACCGTCGCTGGGATCGCCGGCCAGCAAAGCTCCAGTGACTGAGCCTGTCCACGTGGCTTCTCCGAGTCTGTGCGAACGCTCGCCGATGGCAATCGTCTGTGACAGACCGTCAGTGATATCTCGGAATGAGACACGGCTGTTCCTAAAGAACAGACCTTCGCCGTCGACACCCGGTTCGGAAATACCGAACATACCGACGTAGTTTGAAGAGCCCACTTCGCAGATGACGTTTACCGGGCAAGCGGTCGCCGGGTCATACTTCTTCGCTTGCCAGACCGGTTTCCCATCATCGGAGGGGCAATATGGTGTTGGGAAATTCTTTAGTCGCATCTGAAGATTTCCGGCCGATTCGATGCCTGTGTCGAAATCGATCTGCTGAAAAGCGGCCGTTTGCTCACGATCAGGCAGCAGAAAGCTGCACCAGCCCCAGCCTGGCCCGACATCAGTGCCTGTGCTGTCATACAGGGATACGCAGCCTGGTGGCAATGTGCGGTGCCGATCGTGGTAATTGTGCAGGGCAACTCCTGGTTGTCTGAGGTTATTGCGGCATTGAATCCGCCGCGCTGCGTCACGTGCCTGCTGCACTGCCGGCAGAATGAGTGCCACCAGAACAGCGATAATGGCAATCACAACCAACAGTTCACTCAGCGTGAAGCCGAAGGTACAGGTGTTGCATGTCTTCAGCCGGGAGTCACTGATGGATTCAGCCATACCAGTACATTTCAGAATGTGCCTGCCCTGCGTGTCATTCGACAGTTGCTATTCTGCCGGCGACAGACTGTCGGGTGAAACGTTGGTTTTGACTGAACACTCCACGAGAAAGTAATTTATCGTTTAGGTGCGCATGCAACAGCCCCCTGAACGGTGTGAGTTCAGGGGGCTGCCATGCGGCTTTCACAGCAGGCCAACGATTTTTTCTGCGAGTCCCTTTTCGCCGGCGGCCTTGTCACCGACAAGGATGCTGAGCTTGCCGGCTGCGGCAATCCTTTCCAGCGTTTCCAGCTCACGCAGTCGCATCAAAGTCGGATTTTCGGCCAGCAGTCGAGCGGTGTTGGCCTGGGAACGCATGGCCGCAGTCTCTTCGCGACGAGCAATCAGGTTGGCTTCCGCCGCCTTCTTCGCCTCCGTCACGCGATTCATCAGCTCCTTCATTTCTCCGGGCAGAATCACGTCACGGATGCCGACACTGGTGATTGCCAGTCCGAGCTGTTCGGCTCGTTCCTTCAAACCGTCCCCGAGTTCTCTGCTGACGGCCCCCTTCTCCGACAGGAACACATCGAGTTCTCGAGCACCGATGATGGATCGGAGCACCAGCTGCGCTTCTCGGTACAGCGTCTGCCGCAGATCCTCGGTGAATGTGACGGCCCTGCGAGCGTCCGTGACACGCCATGTCACAGTCGCATTGATCCGTAAAGTGACCTTGTCGGCCGTCATCAGGTCCTGCCCTGTGATATCGACAATGGCTTCTCGCAGATCAACCTCCACAACTCTGACCTCGGCCAGCCCCTTCCAGAATGCATGCATGCCGGAAGTCAGAGTCTCACGGTACTGACCGTCAACATACAGGAGCCCGGTGCAATCGCGGGCTACGGTGATCAGATCAAGTGCGCGGGAGGCCAGTGGTGAAGCGGCGATGGTCCGCAGCTCGTCGTGCTGCAGACGCAGGCTGCGAGCATCCACCACCTCGGTCCGCACCTCTCGCTGCCCGGTCCAGTACGCATAGGTTCCGGGCAGCAGGATGCTGCTGAATCGTCCGTCGATCCAGACCAGACCGCGCTGATGATCCTGCAGATCCAGTACTGCAGCCCGTCCGTTCAGCGCACCCGAGCGTACGATCTGGTCCAGCTGTTCATGTGTCAGCCATGGATCGCGCTGCGAGACAATCTGCAGAGACGTTCTGTTGCGAGGGTCAAACAGGCGGTGTTGTCCCGGGTTCATCAGTCCCCGGAATTCGCCATCGCGGAACAGCAGCCCCATTTCGAAGCTGCGCACGTGAAAATTCTTAAAGGGAAAACACATTCTGCACCTCGCACTCGTTAAACAACCTGATCGCTGAGGACTGCCTGCCCAGAGGTCCGTCCGAAGGCAGAACATTCGCTTAACCCATGCTCAACGAGCGGAGTGTGGACCGTCGATCTGTCAAACAGAACGCCTGATGCACGCTGCAAAGCTGTCTTGCATGTTTCCTGCTGACTCCAGTGGTGCCTTGCGGTCTCTGCCAGGGCATACGCCATGACCAAAGCCTGCATGTACTCGTGAAATCAGCTGGAACAGTTCGCGCTGAATGTCTGCCTTCTTCAGGCCACTAAATGGGTGGTTGCGGAATCCAGATGCAAGATCTGGTGCTCAACCGCTGAGCTGCAGTCTTTGATGCGTCCCGTCACAACCCGGCTTCGGAACAGATCGGCTCAGATCCCAGCGGATGAGCTGACTGCCACCGGACGGTCCACATCAGTAACTTTGCCTGTAATTTTCAACCGGGCGGAATTGTCACCACAGACAGAGTGAGCGTTGGGAGGTTCGGGGAATTTCTATGAAAACTGAAGTTCGCAGTTCAATTGGCTGACTGCAGCTTCCATGAACCGGGGGAGCCGTGAGTCAGCAGGATGGGGTGAGCGTTTGGAATTGTGCGGTGCTTCGCCACTTCCGGAGAGCAGCCGGTGAGGGCCAGGATCAGGCAGCGAATGGTCTGACAATGTGCCACGATCAGCAGGTCGTCGGTGACGGCCGGTATCAGCTTTGAGAGGCCGGCATGAGCTCGTGCGGCGACTTCGGTCAGATTTTCGCCGCCTGGTGCCTTCTGCTGGAAATCAGCACGAAACGCGCTGAGACGCGGATCGTCTCTGTACTCTGGAAACTGTTGCAGCACATCGTCTTCCGAGCGGCCTTCAAAGATTCCCAGCGACCGTTCGTTAAAGGCCACATCGTCGGGAAATCTGTGTGGCTGTGGGGCGAGGTATGGGAGCACGAGCTGGAGTGTTTCGGCGGCACGTCCGAGGGCCGAGCTGACGGCGTGAGAGATGCGGAACTTGCTGGAATCTGCCAGAAGACGTCCGGCCTGTCGAGCCTGCTGGCGACCGATGTCAGTAAGCGGTGTTTCGAGCTGGCCGCAAAAGATGGACTGGGTCTGTTGGGCAGCATTGACCATGGATTGACCGTGACGAAGCAGTATCAGTTGTCTCATGCTGGCGGCTTTCTGATGAAGGATGAAAGGGGACCATAGGTGGACAGAGTGCGTGGCTCAACGCCTGATGACCGAATTGTCGAAAGTCGTGAGAAGAGTGGCATCATGCAGAAAGTCAAAGATTTTCCCGTATTGGGGGGTGTTCTGTGCGACTGGTGTTCTTTCCATTCACGATGATTGTGATCGAAGATTCTGGTCGTCGCAGCCAGACCTCTGGCAGCTACAATGCCAGCCTGTACACCTACGGGCGGTTCCTGGGCTTGATACGACGCAAATGTTTTCTGCGGCGAATCAGGTACCGGGCACGTTTGGGGGCAACTTCATCGCACCGAATCGCTGGGCCGATCCGGACAACAGCAGCGGCGTCTCAGGACCTCCGAACATGACTGCCACGAATGCCAAGAACATCATCAACAACAATAACAAACCAAAGGGTGGTCCGGCCGACTGTCCGTGGAATGTTAACGACTGTGGCCCTAACGACGAGCCTTTCAGCCTGCATATAGGCGGATGCCAGGCAGTGCTGGCTGACGGTTCAGTGCGATTCCTTTCTGAGAATCTGGACAAGCACATTATTCGCCGCCTGTGTAACCCGGGCGACGGTGAAGTTATCGGTGACTTCTGATTGCACAATCTGAGCTGACCTGAAACACTTCTCAAAGTCGCGTCCTGCAGCCGCGTTTTTTTTCTTTCAGGAGCTGCACTGTTATGAGATCCGTGCGGGGCTGGTTCGGCTGGGTGTTGTGTTTTTTGGTCCTGCTGTCGCGGGCTCATGCCGGCACGGACGTGCTGGTGCAGTCGGACTCTGATGGTATGCGGTTTAGTTTTCCCCAGATTGCTCGCCCCGCTGTCGACGATTTGGCGGCGAAAGGTACGTGGCGTGTGATTGCCGGACGACCGGACCGGAATTCCGGAGGTTCCGTCTGTTTGTCGGACGGTCGAATTCCGCGAAGCTCGGACGATCCTCGAGCCAACTTTTTCTTTGCTGCCGGGACGGGCGAGGGTTTGCTTGTGCTGGAACTGCAGCAGGCCGCTGAAATCCGGCAAATTGTGAGTTATTCGTGGCATACCGGTGGCCGTGCTCCGCAGGTATACACGCTTTATGGGGCCACTGGAGAAGAACCAGGCTTTAGGTTTCCTGCTGCGGTGCAGGACCTTGCCGGGCTGACCGGGTGGAGCAGGCTGGCGACAGTTGACAGTCGTTCGGCGGGAATTGCTGGCGGGCAGCATGCCGTGCAGGTTTCTGATGCTGCCGGTTCACTGGGGCGTTTTCGGCATTTGCTGTTTCACGTTTTGGCTGCGGATCCGGCCGACCGTTTCGGTCAGACGTTTTTCAGTGAGATTGATGTTGTATCGGGCGCAGCCGACCGGTTGCAGCGAGTGGAGCTGCCGGAAGTCCGGGAGTTGACTTTTGCGACGCAGAACAGCGAGTATCAGTTTACGGTGGACACGACTGCGGCGCAGGAGCTGGAATCGTGGACGGACCAGCAGCTGCGGCCGGTGATTTTAGAGTGGTATCCACGAATTGTGCAGCTGTTGCCCAGCCCCGGCTTTCAGGCTCCGCGGAAGGTACGATTTCGGTATCAGCCTGATGCCGAAATGCGGGGTATTCCGGCTTATGCGTCGGGTAATACGATTACGCTGAATGCCGAGTGGTTCCGTGGCCAGTTGCAGAAGGAAGCGCGCGGCTGTGTTGTGCATGAGCTGGTGCATGTTGTGCAGCAGTATTCCGCTCGGGGGCGAGGTCCGGGCCCCGGAGCTGCGGCTCCGGGCTGGCTGGTGGAGGGAATACCGGACTACATTCGCTGGTTTTTATATGAGCCGGAGTCTGGCGGTGCGCGCCTTTCGGCCGACCGGCTGCGGACGGCTCAACACGACGCCAGTTACCGGATCTCTGCCAATTTTCTTGACTGGGTCATTCGGAGCCAGCCGGCGGAGTCGAAGATACTTGAGAAACTGAATGTCGCTTTGCGTGCGGGGCGGTATACGCCCGAGTTGTGGCAGCAGCTGACCGGTCGGACAGAACAGCAGCTGGCGGAATCGTGGCGGCAGCAGTCGGAAAACTGACGGGGCCTCAGCCTGCTTCCCGTCATCACCTGCTACTTTGCCACGGCCAGCAGGCTTGAGCCGAATGGTAACTGCAGTGGTGTGGCCAGTTTTTGTTCGGCGCACGACAAAGCCAGACACAGTCGATTGATCAGCCGCTGCGGGATTCTCGGCGGCTGCGGGCTGGTCGTGACAAACTGTTCCTTGAGCCGGATCAGCAGTTTGATGGGGCAGGTCCAGTGAAAGAAGTATTTCAGGGACAGCAAATCGACACCCGCCGTTTTTGCCAGCGTGCGAAATGACCGTCGATCGTAGCGAATGTAGTGATGGTTGACATCATCATGAGTGGTCCACAGCACATTGAGTGCCGGGACTGTGATCAGGATCCGCCCACCGGGCGTCAGCAGACTGCGAGCATGTTCGAGGGCGGCTGCCGGATCGGGCAGGTGTTCCAGTACGTCCAGCATGAGGATCAAATCAAATCGCTGGCCTGGCTGAAAACAGTCATCGAAGGACTGCCGAAAGATCCGATCACGCCAGGGACTGTCCGGTGCCAGCGTCGTTTCATCAGATTCGACGCCGAAGACACGGCCGAACCCCGACAGGCAGGCAAACAGCAGGCCGTCGCCGCAGCCAACATCCAAAATCCGGGATGAGCCATCTTCCTGGAACCCGAGGCAGCGGATCTCATCCAGAATGGCTCGCTCCCGCGCCCGCCACCACCAGTGATGCTGATACAGGTCCCGGTACTGCTGTGCGTAATCGCTCTGCATGAGGCTGTCTGCCTTTTGACGGCGCGGGTTGAGTGAAGTCCTGTTCTGAGCATTCGATGCGATCGACAAGATACAGCGGCCGCTGCTTGACCTGCTCGTAGATTCTGCCGATGTACTCGCCAATCACTCCCAGAAAAATGAGCTGCACGCCGGCCAGAAAGGTGATTGCGGTGATCAGTGCCGTGAACCCCTGCGGCGAGCGGCTGAAGAAGAGGTGGGCCACAGTTGCATACATCGTGAAGATGGCGGCGCAGCCGATGGTCAGGAATCCCATCCACGAAGCGGCTCGCAGCGGCACAGCACTGAAAGAGAAGATTCCATCGGCTGCGAGGCGAAACAGTTTCAGCCAGCTGTATTTGCTCACGCCGCGAAATCTCACGTCACGTTCGACTTCAATGCCAGTCTGGCGAAAACCGGTCCAGCTTCTGAGCCCACGCAGATAGCGATGGCGTTCAGGACAACTGCGTACGATTTTTAGTACACGCGCCGACATCAGCCCGAAGTCGCCTGCTCCCTGAGGCAGATCAACGTCGGAGATCCTGGCAATCAGCCAGTAAAAACCGGCATACGCTGTTCGCAGCAGCCAGTTTTCCTTCCGCTTCGTCCGCACTGCGTATACGACGTCATAACCGCGCTGATGTTCACTGACGAACCGTGGAATAGTCTCAGGGGTGTCCTGCAGGTCGCCGTCCATCAGCACGACGGCATCACCATTCGCATGATCGAGTGCTGCCGAAAGCGCTGCCTGATGACCGAAGTTGCGAGCAAAGTGGACGGCTCGGACAGAGGAGTCGCACAGTACCAGCGATGAAAGCAAATCGGCAGTGCCGTCGGTGCTGCCGTCGTTCACAAACAACAGCTGATGGTGTCCTGGGATCGTCTTGAGAACTGCTTTAAGCCGCCGATACAGTTCAGGCAGATTCGCCTGTTCGTTGTACAGTGGCACGGCGACGGTGAGATTGATCGGGCAGAACGGTTCGGCGGTATGGGGAGCATGACAGTGCCGCAGTTCGGCAGTCAGGTCTGCAAATTCCCGAGCAGCGATCATCGGGCAGCTCCTTTGAAATACACGAGCTGCCACAGCGGCAAACCGGCCATGGTTAGTGAAAATGGTTCGAACACCGCAGTTTGAAAATGCTGCTCAAAAATTTCCTGCCATGTTTCCAGCGGGCGCGGGTAGTCGCCGCGATCCGCCAGTGCCAGTCCCCGAGGGATCGAGAGGTGGGATGGCAAAACAAGATCCACGATGTGCACAAATCCGTCGGGTGTCAAAAGTCGCGACAACTGATTCAGCAGGCGGTGCACGCTGGCCGCATCCAGGTGATGCAGCAGACTGTTCACGAGGACAAAGTCGAATTTTCTGCCGTCTGCCGGTTCCCAGGTACACAGATCGGCCACCTCAAACTGCAGCGGGTGTCGCTGACGGGCGGATTCGATGTACTTTGGGTTGAGGTCAAGTCCGAGGTAGTCAAGGCCGTGGAACAGGTGAGCATTGGTACCGGGGCCACAGCCTGCATCAAGGACGTGGCGGACCCGCTGCAGGTCATTGTGACGCAGAATCGGTTCAAACTTGGCGTCTGCAAACGGCGCCTGCCACATGCGGTAAACCGCAGGCTTTGCCAGCAGATCGTAGAGAATGTGCAGCACAGGCATTGGTGTAGTCTCCAGTCGGAAATCTTCCGCCAGCCTGGCTCACATCTCGTTTTCCCGCTCCCTGAAGTCATTTCGCAGCGGGCAATTCGTCAGTTTTGCCGGCGGTGCTGTCGGTGTAGACGTTGAAAAGCGCAGGAGCGTCAGAATCGGTTCTTCCGATAAACCCAAGCGTAATCGGAGGGCCATAGAGTGCCCGGGCCCATGATTCCAGTGGCGAAGTATCCCTGCTGAATTCGCGGAGAAACGGCTGTTTTACTACCACCATGCGGATGCGTTCACGGCTGGCGAGTTCGTTCAGTTCCGCATCGGTTTTCAGCAGATCCGGCTGAAAAAAATCGTAGAAAACTCGGGTTGGGTTGCGACGTCCCGAGAGGAAGTACACTTCAGGACAGTCGGGACCTGCCAGAATTGCTTCTTCAGGGGCCGTGTCGGTCTGAATCTTTGTAATAAGTCTCTGGTAGACTTCACCCAAAGACGCTTCGACCGTCAGCCCGCAGCGATCCATTTGCAAAGTCAGTCCCTGCGAATCCTGCGTCGGCACTGTCACAGTTCCCAGAGGCACCACCGATTTCAGCGATAGCCATGCGAGCAGGCACAGTCCGTCCGAAATCAGCCTGGGCCAGGTGAACGGCTGCCCGTCAAATTCAGCGCGTTCCCGCAAATGGCGGATGGCACTGCTGCACCCGAGGAACACGAGCGGAGCCACGTACAGGAAATAGGTGTCGAGTGCAAAGGGAAACTGCACCTGAGCACCCATCACCAGTGTCGCCGCCACTGCAAACACCTGGGTTCCAGATTGCATACACCTGCAACGAAGAGCCAAAACAAGCAGAATGACAGAGACCAGCGGTGCGAGATTGCGCACCGCCTGAAAAATGACAATTCGCACCTGCGGAAAGTGATATCCGGCCGCCACCACCACCAGACACACTCCCAGCCGCAGCCAAATCTGTCCGTGACTGATACGGTCACTCAGATCCTGGCGGCGATTGCGTCTGACGGCCAGACAAGCCGCCGCTGTGACCACTGCGGATACTGCAAAGGCCGCAAGTCCTGGGAAGGGGGCTCCCGCATATTCCAGTCGGCGTCGAGGCAGCACCACGAGGCCATCGTACAGTGACGAAAGTGCGTCGGCCTGCCAGTACCAAAGTATCCAGCCAGCCAGCGGCAGCAAAACGCCGGCTGCAAAAGTCGCCTGCAAAGGCAGCCAGCGGGCCAGCCTGCTGCCGCACGGTCCGCGACCACGCCGCCATTCTCCCAGCAGCACGGTCAGGCCGGTTGCCACAGCGGGAATCGTCAAATGCAGGGCTGACATCAGGGCGTCGCTGACGGACCAAAGTCGCAGCGCCGCAAGGCAGTACACGCTGCAGCAGAACAGGATCCAGCCGGAAAACAGCAGCGAACGCTGTCCGTTCTGAGGACACTGCCGCTGCTCGTAATCCATAAGAATGAGCACACCGGCGGCAACCAGAAAGATGCCCGTCAGTTTGAACAGCACTGCGATACCGGCCAGCAGACCTGCGACGAACAGCCAGCGCAGCCTGCGACGACAAATGAATGTGAGAATCGCATCCAGCATTCCAGCCGTCAGGAACAGGATGTACCACGACGGCAGCGACTCAGGATTTAAACGAATCCCCCACATCCCGCACAGCACCAGCAAGCCTCCTGCGTCAACAGGCGGCAACCAGCGACGTGAGATGCGGTAGATGCTGATCAGGAAGGGAATGCTGGCGAACAGCAGCATCCAGCGAGTGGATTCGGTGCGAATACCCAGCAGCTGGAATGCAACACCGTGCAGGACCGTCAGGAGTCCTGTATACATGTCGTCGAAATCGCGGTGTGGCAGCTGTCCCTGCAGAAATCGTTCGGCCGCCTGACCAATCTGGCCTTCATCGTGCGGAAACCAGCCCGTCATCAGGTCCGGCAACGTCAGCCCCAGCACCAGCAGCAGGCAAACGCCAATGACGACAGCATCCCGTCGCCCCAAAGCAGCGTGCTGCATCGGCAAAGAATTGCTGGAATTGTTCTGCACCGTGCGACATCCCGGGCTTGAGTCTGAACCGCCGGCTAATTTCCCCTGAGCATTTCGACCATGGCTTTGCCCATGGCCTCACCAGTATCCATATAGACTTCGGCTTTGCCGCCATAGTGCCCGTTCCCGCTGCCTCCCTGGGCCAGCGGATGGGTATAGATCGTCCGGACGTTGCCCTTAAATTCCGGATACTTTCCCGTGTTTCCGTCGACGGCCAGATGGCCGTCCAGGACAAGTCGCGGTGGTCCGACGGATTCCGTCGTCGTTTCGCCCAGAGTTCCGCAGACAAATTTGGCATCAGGTGCCTTGAATTCCTTCCGCAGTGCTCTGATGAATGCTGCCAGATTGGATTCGTAGTGAGCGGCGTGCCCGGCATTTCCGGCATCGCGTTCCCCCTGCCAGAAGAAAAACCCGGCGACTTCGAAGCCGCTGGCTCCGGGATAGTGCTTTTCCAGATTCGCCAGTGCCCGCTGCGCGTCACCGATGTCTGAGTCCCATTGCTTGCCGGCGTACCAGTCGATGGGTTTGCCATTCTTGTCCAGCCACGGTCCAGGCTCAGTTGCCAGCCCTTTTGCCGGATCCATTTCCCAGAATTCGGGCTTGTCACCTGAGCCTGCATACACCAGCCGTTTTTCCACGCCGGCTTTATCGGTTGCAACAAACTCCCGACGCGGACTGCCTGGCGGCAGGAGGTCCCAGCCGAGAGCGCGGTTGCCAATGCAGCATTTCAGGATCAGCACCGGCGCATCAATCGCGGTACCCAGAGTATGGCCGATGCCGTACTCGGGCCCGAGATTGCCGCCGCTGACCGTCATCCATTCATTGCGTAACGGCCCGCGCCCCGACATGTACTGAACATACCGCACGTCCTGCCGAACAGACCACGCTTTCGCATCGTCCAGCAGATACGGATACTTCTGCTTCTCTCGAACAGCATACTCCAGTGAATTCTCACCGCCCTTCACCTTGCCGAGGCCAACCATGTTTGACTGTCCGAGCAGGATAAAGACCTGCACGGGCTTCGTCAGATCAGCCGGCTGCCCATCGGGACGAGCAATCGCGGGGCTGGTTTCCTGAGAGAAAACAGGGCCGGAAAGACAATTTGCGGCGAGAAAAGATGAGCATATGAGCAGGCTTGCAAAGTATCGCATCGGGACTTTCGCGTCTGAAATCTTAACGGTGTGTGGCAGGAGTCATGATTTCCATATACAACCGGGTCCAAGTATCTGAATCCGCGGACTGAATTGCAATTCAGCAGGGCAGGAATCGAGTGTGTCTATGGGCGGCAGGACACCGGCAATCGGGGACATTCACGGCTGCAGCGATGCTCTCAGTTTGCTGCTTGATACAGTTCAAATTCAGTCAGCCGACACCGTGGTGGTCCTCGGTGATGTGATCGATCGCGGGCAAAATTCTCGTGGGGTCATCGAGCGATTAATGGAGCTTTCGCGCACGGCGAAGGTCATCGGAATTTGCGGTAACCACGAAGAAATGCTGTTTCAGTCTGTGGTTTGCGGGACACCGCGGATGCTTTGGCTGGGCAGCGGTGCGCGTGCAACACTCGATTCATATGGCGGTCAGCTTGCCGGAATACCCGAATCACACCTTGCCTTTCTGCAAAGCTTTGTTGATTTCTGGCAAACTGATTCGCACATCTTTGTGCACGGGAATGTCGCACCGGATGAGCCAGTGGAGCTGCAGGGATCGTCGTATCTGAGGTGGAGTGGGTTCTCTGGGAGCGAGCGTCCGCACTGTTCGGGAAAGATTATTGTTTGCGGACACACAGGGCAGGTCCAGGGCTTGCCGGTTCACGTGCCGGGTTACGTTTGCATAGATACTCGGGCATGCAGCGGGCAGTGGCTGACCTGTCTTGACGTGCAGCAGTCAGTTTTCTGGCAGGCTTCCGAAGCGGGTGAGATCCGCGGGCCGTTGTCTCTGGATGCCTGCTGATCTGCAGTCGAACGGTTTCCATCGACTCGGAACTGCGGTAATGTACCAGGAACCGTCTGATGAGGACTGCAGCCCCAGGGAGCTTTCTGTGTCTAAAGCAAGCCGTTTATCAGTCATTCTGCTGCTGTGGATGATGCTCTCCGGTAGTTTGGTGCCAGTCGTCGCCGACGACGTTCGTGTGGGTATCCTGGGCATCGACAATTTCGGTTCAGTGGCCTATACCGAGTTTTTGAACCGCCCGCGGGCTGAAGGTGATTTTGCCGGTGTGCAGGTTGTGGCTGCGTATCCTGTCGTCAGCCCCGACTACCCGGACAGCGAAAAACTGCAGAACCAGTGGAAGCAGCAGCTGCTGAACATGTATCAAAGTCCAAAAGATCCGCTGGATGCCGTGCCCCCGATCGAAATGGTGGGATCAGTCGAGGAGCTGCTGTCCAAATGTGACTGCGTGATGATTTTCAGTCTGGACGGCCGGCTGCATCCTGAGCAGGCGACAGCGGTATTGAGAGCCGGCAAGCGACTGTTCATCGGGCGTCCCGTGGCCGCTTCACCAGAGGATGCGGTGCGGATTTTCCAGGTGGCTGCTGAAACAAAAACACCCTGCTGGAGCAGTTCGCAGCATCGCTACAGTGCCGGCTTCAGCGGCATGAGAAATCATCCGGAAGTGGGTAAGGTTATTGGCTGCGATGTCTATGGCGGATGGACGGCAGATGCGCCTGATGCCGACCTGTTTACTCGCCCGCTGCACAGTATCGAAACTTTGTACGCAATCATGGGCCCCGGTGTTGTTTCAGTCAGCAGTACCGGTACTCCCACAGCCGAGTTCATTACGGCGGTCTGGGGCGACGGACGCGTCGGAAGCTATCGGGGTATCAAGGCAGGTGCCGTCAAGTACAGTGCAACAGTTTTTGGCGAATCCGGAGTATCGACGGCCGGAATCTACGGGCACGGTGTCCCTGTAAAGGGAGTGGTACCGACGGATGATCGCTACGTGGGCTACGAGGGCCTCGCTGTTGAGATAGCGCGTTTTTTCAAGGGAGGCCCTGTGCCGGTCACACCTCAGGAAACTTTGGAGATCTTCGCGCTGCTGCAGGCAGCAGAACTGAGCCGTGCTCAGCAGGGGGCAGTGGTTCGGCTGCCCGACCTGACAAAGCAGCTGGCTCAGGAAAGATGATCCTGTCGGTACTGGTGTCGCAGTCCCGTCCAGATTCGCGCCATCACATCGCCTGGGATGACTCGACTGTCACCTTTCAGGCGATGCACAAGCGGATGCGGAAAAGTACTGATAAGTGCAGATCGAGCGCCCGGGTTTTGATCGAATTTCGCCTTGCAGGCGCGGTTCATCAGGTCCCAGTGGGCAAATGATCCCACCAGAATTTCGGTCCCGAGGTACCATACCGACTGCGAATAGGGAAATTCGCGTGACGCAAGCTTTGCAGCCGCGCCCGTCAATTGCGCTACTCGCAGCCGATCATCTTCATTACGGCACTTCAGGCTTTGCCAAAATGACTCCACACTGGCATAACTGTGCCCGTCGAGTTCGAATGGTGTGTCCCCAAAGTTGCCGATTAACTGGATTTTTTTGGACGGATGGCGGGACGTCACGTTGATCGGCTGGTTTAAACGAGGATCTCCGAGATCACGGAACATGAGTCCGGAACCCTGATCCGTGGCCAGAATGAAACTGTGACCGGCATGAGCCGACTTCCAGTCTGCCAGGGCTGTGCTTTCTTCCGCCTGTGCCGGCACAAGAATCAGCATTTGTTCGCGAAAGATGACATTCATGTTTTCCTTCCGATCGTTTGCGTTGTGCGTTCAGCGGCAATGACACGAAATGATGTGCGGGGTTCGGTGGAATTTTTGTGTGTCTGGTAAGTGGCATGTCACGAGTTGCAATCTGCTTCGAACGAGGTACAACCGCTGGTGGCCGATGTTATGGTTTCCGCCTGTGAACCTGTCGGCCTGATCTGCTCCGATTTTCAGCCTGCTTTTCAGTGCCTGTGTTATGCCGAAACGACCGATTCACCATCAGTACCAGGATCCCGTGGACCTGATCTGGCTGCAGGCCGCCAAAGATCTGGGGCTGACAGTGCATCGATCCACGGACGCCTACGCTGCATACGACGGGCAGGGCACTTTGACAATTTCTGTGCCCGCGGAATTCGACGCCGACGATTCGCTGGCGCAGATGATTTTTCACGAACTTTGTCACTGGCTGGTTTCGGGCCTGCAGGCTCGAGACTTGCCGGACTGGGGTTTGTCCAACACCAGTCGACGTGATCTGGTGTATGAGTACGCCTGTCATCGCCTGCAGGCG
>Ga0172373_10002947_pt1 | contig 25462 bp, 23 predicted proteins | sample Lak10m_2_FD_114546 | JGI IMG/M metagenome (GOLD analysis project Ga0172373, IMG submission 114546) | Freshwater microbial communities from Kabuno Bay, South-Kivu, Congo - kab_092012_10m | ecosystem: Environmental > Aquatic > Freshwater > Lake | place: Democratic Republic of the Congo...
CTGTGGTTCATCGACCGCCCCGACCGCCCGCCCGAACTGCTGTGCTCACCGTCGGACGGCATCGTCGTGGTGACGAAGGCGATTCCCGTGACCGAGCAGGGCGACTGCGTCTTCGTCGTGGGCACGCCGATCGACCGCTCGGCGCTGCTGTGAGCGCCTGAGCCCGGATCCGGCCACCGCCGGCCGCCGGCCGCCCTGCGCGCGATCAGCCGGGCGTCGGGTTCGCAGGCCCGGGCAGCGCCACCCGCACCGCCAGCCCAGGTTGCGCGGAGCGGAAAGTCAGCGAGCCGCCGTGCGCCTGCGCCACCAGGCGGCACAGGTGCAACCCCAGGCCGACGCCGCCGGCCGATCGCGTGCGCGCGGTGTCGGGGCGGTAGAAGGCCTGCGCCAGGCGCGCCAAGTGGGCCTCGGGCACGCCAGGGCCGTGGTCGCGTACCACGATCGTCAGGCCGCCATCGGACCCCACCCCCAGATCCACCTCGGGCGGGCCGGGTGCGTCCTGGCCGTGCCGCAGGGCGTTGTCCAGCAGATTGCGAAGCAGCAGGCGCATGCGCGCCCGGTCCAGCGACCAGGTCGGCGGCAGTCCCGGGTCGAAGCGCATGACGACGCGCTCGGCGCTGGCGTGACGTGCGCGCAGGTCCTCGACCGCCTCGTCCGCCAGCGCACGCAGGTCCACCGCCTCACGGTGCAGCAGGGCGTGGGGGCCTGCCAGGCGTTCGCTCTCCAGCAGGTCGGCCACCAGGGTGGACATCTCCTGCAGGTCGCGCTGCAAGGCCTCGCGCGAGGGGCGGTCCTCGTCGGTCTCGGGCAGCAGGGCCAGGTTCAGCCGCGCCCGGGTCAGCGGGCTGCGCAACTCGTGGCTGATGGCCAGCAGCAGCCCGCGTTTGGCCTCGAGCATCTGCTCGATGTCCGACGCCATCGTGTTGACCGCCTCGGCGAGTTGGTCGAGTTCATCGGGCCGCGAGGCGTGACGCACCGGGATCGGCGCGTCGAAAGCCCCACGCCCGAAGCGACGCACCCCGGCGCCGATCGCGTCCAGCGGACGCAGCAGCCGGCGAACCGCGACGTAGGCGCCCAGTGTGACGAGCAGCAGCGCCCCCATCGCCCAGACGAAAGGCCGCTGGCGGCGCTCGAACACCGCCTCGTCGATGCCGTAGATGATGCGGTGCCCGTCGGCGGTCTCCCGCGTCAGCAGGGCGGGCCAGCGGGCGTCGACCTCGTCACGGCCGCGGTGCCAGTCGCGGGCTTGCGGGTGCGAGGCCCAACGCACGACGGGGCCCTCGATCCGCACGGTGACCGGCAGGCGCTGCGTCACCGCGCGGGCGCGCTCGATGCTCGGCGGCCCGGCCTGGCCCGCGCTCGAGCTGCCGGGCGGGGACGGTGACGCGATCTCGGTGGTGATGCGGTCGACGTAGTCCTCCAGCAGCGGCTGCGCCGCCTCGCGCCAGCCCACTCGCAGGGCCTGCTGCGCCGCCAGCGTGAACACCAGCGCCAGCGCCGCGGCCAGGGCCAGGAACAGCAGCACCAGCCGGAGCTTGATCGAGCGTGCCGGCCAGCGGCGCCACGGGGGCACAGGTGGCGCGGATGGCGCGGATGGCACGGATGGCACAGGTGGCACAGGTGGCACAGGTGGCACAGGTGGCACAGGTGGCGTGGATGGCGCGGTTGTCAAGGCTTGCGCGTCGGATGCGGGTGGACGGTCCGGCGACGGCATCGAGGCTCCATTCGGTTTCAGCCGGACGCGGCGACGCGGTCCGTGTGCCTCACGGCCCGGGCAGGCGTGGCAGGGCCAGCGCGTAGCCGGCATTGCGCAGCGTCTTGACCGCCTCCAGCGGCTCGAGCTTGCGCCGCAGTCGGCTGACGACGATGTCCACTGCGCGGGTGTAGAGCTCGGCCTCGTGGCCGCGCAGGCGGTTGAGGATGTCGTCGCGGCTGAACACGCGTCCGGGCTCGCGCGCCAGGATCAGCAGCAGCTCGTACTCGGTGCCGGTCAACTCGACGGGCTGTCCGTGGCGCAGCACCTGGCGGCGCGCGGTATCGAGGCTCAGACCGTCGAAGTGCAGCACCGCCTGCGGCGGCGTGCCCGCCGTCGCGCCTGCCAGGGCCGGGCGGTGACGCTGGCGCCGCAGCACCGTCTGCACGCGCGCGACCAGCTCGCGCGGCTCGAAGGGCTTGGGCAGGTAGTCGTCGGCGCCGAGCTCCAGGCCCACCACGCGGTCCATCACCTCGCCGCGGGCGGTCAGCATCACGATGGGGATGTCGCTGTCGCGGCGGATGGTGCGGCAGACTTCGAAGCCGTCCATCTCCGGCAGCATCACATCCAGGATCACGGCGTCGAAGGTCCCGTCGCGCAGCGCCGCCAGGCCCTGGCTGGGCCGCGTGGCATGCACCAGGTCGAGCTCGAAACGGCGGAAGTAGGCCGCCAGCGGCGGCCCGAGCTGCTCGTCGTCGTCGATCAGCAGGAGGCGGGGCATGGCGGTGGATTGTGCGGTGCACGGCGGTGGCGCTCATGCGCATGGCGACTGCCGGCGGGCGCACCTGGTTGGGCCCGCCGCGCGGCAGCCGATCCCGGGCCCGCGGACGACGCGCCGTGGCCGGCTGTCGCCGAGCCGCTCATCCGCGGCGCCACCAGCCGCCATGGCCGCGCCGGTCCAGCCATTCGCGTAGCTGCGCCTGCTGCGTCGGCGTCAGGCTGTCGTAGAAGTCGCCGAAGGCCTCGAGCACCTTCGGGCCCTGGGACTGGACCGCCTGAGTCTTTTCATCCAGCAGCGCGCGCGCCTTGGCGCGGTCGAACTTCTCGCCGGCCACCATCGCCTTCAGCGGGGCGCGCGGGTCGGCGTCGGCGCCGCGCAGGGTGCGGTGCTGCTGCTGCAACTGATCGGCCAGGGCCTCGAGCCGCGCGCGCTGCGTGGCGTCCAGCGACATCCGGTCGCCGATGCGCTCGACCGCCTTGCCGCGCATCTCGCTCAGCCTCGCGTCGTCCCAGCCGCCATGGCGCTGAGGGCTGCCACAGCCGGCCAGGCCAGCGGCCAGCACGGCGGCGCCGGCGGTGGCGAGCAGGGTGCGTCGAATCCAGGTCTTCATCTCGGGGTCCTTTCAGAGGGGGGGCTTTAGGGTTCCCATCTTCTCGTCACCGGGCCTGGAGCGGATTTCGACGTCGTCACGGCAGGTTTCGGAATGTTTCGTCGACGCACAATCGGTGCATGTTCTGGATTGCATCCCCCGCGCGCCGCCGTCCGGCGGTCCGTGCCCTCAGTGGGCGGGACAGCCGATGAATGCGAACGGGCTGATCGGCCGCGGCCGTCTCCTGCTGGTGCTGACCCTGCTGTTGGGTGGTGGCTTCGTCGCCACCTCGCTGGGCAGCTACCACGTCTCGCGCCTGGCCATCCGCGAGGCCATCGTCGCGCGGGAGCTGCCCATGGCGTCGAGCCACATCCACGCCGAGATCCAGAAAGACCTGGTGCGCACGGTGCTGATCTCGTCGACGATGGCCGGCGACACCTTCGTGCGCGACTGGGTGCTCCAGGGCGAGCGCACCCCCCAGGACATGACACGCTACCTGGCGGAGGTCAAGGTGCGCTACGGGGCGGTCAGCAGCTTCTTCGTCTCCGATCGCAGCCGTCGCTACTACACCGCTGACGGCATCCTCAAGGAGGTCTCGCCCGATGAGCCGCGCGACCGCTGGTACTACCGGGTGCGCGAAATGCCGCAGCCCTACGAGGTGAACTTCGACCCCGATCTGGCCAATGCCGACACCTTCACGGTGTTCATCAACTACCGGGTGGTCGACTTCTCGGGTCGCTACATCGGTGCCACCGGCATCGGGCTGGCCGTGGACTCGGTAGGCCGTCTGGTCGATGACTATCAGCGACGCTTCCGTCGCACGATCTATTTCGTCGACGCGCGGGGGCATGTCGTGCCGCTCGGACGGTCGACCGAAGGGGGCTCGACCGATCTGCGGAACCGGCCCGGGCTGGACGAACTCGTCGACCGCATCCTGGCTGCGCCGTCGGGCCCCTACGAGTACCTCGCTGGCGACGCCCGACGCCTTCTGCACGTCACTCCCTTGCCCGAGCTCGGGTGGTACCTCTTCGTCGAGAAGGACGAGGAGGAGGCCCTGGAAGGCGTGCGGGGCGTGCTGAACACCAACCTGGCACTGAGTTTCCTGCTGATGCTCGTCGTCCTGGGGCTGACCCACCGGGTGTTGCGCCGCTACCAGCACCGCATCGAGGGCATGGCGGTCACCGACAAGCTGACCGGGCTGCTCAATCGCCAGGCCTTCGACCTGCTGATCGAGCGTCTGGTGGCCGATCTGCGACGTCGGCCCGAGCCCGTGTCGGTCCTGCTGGTCGACATCGACGATTTCAAGGCCATCAACGACCGCCATGGCCACCTCGCCGGCGACCGCGTCCTGCAGGCGGTGGCCGGTCTGTTGAAGCAGCGCATGCGGGCGACGGACATCGCCGCGCGCTGGGGCGGCGAGGAATTCCTGCTCGTCGTCAAGGGCTGCGGCCCGCAGGACGCCCTGCGCCTGGCCGAGGCCCTGCGCGCACAGGTCGCGCAGGCGCGCATCGTGGTGCAGGAGGGCACGGCCGTGCCGGTGACGATCAGCGTCGGACTCAGCCGCTACGAGATCGACGAGCCGGTCGATCAGGCCATTGGACGCGCCGACGCCGGGCTGTACGAAGCCAAGCGCTCAGGGCGCAACCGGGTCTGCGTCGGGCCCGCGCCGTCGGCCGCCACGACAGTCCCGTCCGTGACCACCCTCCCGACGGCGGACAACCACCCCGGGACGCCACGCGAAACCCGGCCCGACCCTCAGCCCGGCCGCCAGTCCGTCCCCAGCTGATACAGGCAGTCACCGCGCTCGCAGGGCGCCGGCACGCGCTTGCACAGGACGGTGGCGTCGATCTCGAAGCGCAGCAGCGCCGGCTCGCGCCAGGGCGAGTCGTGGAAGTGCAGCCGCGCGGCCGGCTGGCCGGCGCTGACCTGCTCGCCCACTTCCGCCAGCGGCTCGAACAGCCCGCGCTCCATCGCGTAGACGTAGTACGGGTCGCCCCCGACCTGCATCAGCCGGGTCGGGCCGGGCGCGGGCGACTCGTCGGCCTCGAGCAGGCCGATCTCGCGCAGCACGCGGCGCAGGCCCTGGCGCATCAGCGTCATCGAGGCATCGGTGACGAGGTTGCCGCCGCCGCACTCGGTGGCCAGGCCCAGCACCCCCTGGCGCAGGGCCGCGGCAGAGCTGGTGCGACCGCCGGTGGGCGGCGCGTTGGAGAAGAAGCTCACCGGCGCGCCGAAGGCCCGCGCCAGGCGCAGCAGCCGCTCCATCGCCGCCGGATCGGGCTGCCGGTAGGCCAGCACGCAGGGCAGGTAGGTCAGCGAGCTGCCGCCGGAGTGCAGGTCGAACACCAGGTCGAAGCCGGGCAGCAGCACGTGCTCGATCCACCAGGCCAGCTGCGAGGTCGGCGAGCCGTGGGTGTCGCCGGGGAAGGCGCGGTTGAGGTTGCCGTCGTCGATCGGCGAGGTGCGCTGCCCCGCGTGGGCGGCGGGGAAGTTGGCCGAGGGCAGGATGACCAGCCGGCCGCGGATGTCGGCCGGCTGCAGCTCGCGCATCAGCTCGCCCAGGGCGATCTGCCCCTCCCACTCGTCGCCGTGGTTGCCGGCCATCAGCAGCACCTGCGGGCCGGTGCCGCGCGCGATGCGTGCGATCGGCGTCGGAATCCAGCCGTAGGCCGAGCGGTGCACCGAGTGCGGCTGGCGTACGAAGCCGATGGCCTTGCCCTCGGCGCGCAGATCGATGTCGCTGCGCAGCAGGCTGTCGGCAGCGGTGCGCGGGATCGGGTTCGACGTCATCGGCAGGAACCTCCAGCGGGATTCAGCGTCACCGCGCCTGATGCGGTTCGTACGGTTTGTGCGGTTGGTGGGTGTGCGACGGCAGGGACCGCCGAGGCGGCTTCGGCGGGCGGGACGCTGGCCCGTTCAATGATCCAGGATCTTCGACAGGAACAGCTTGGTGCGGTCGGACTGCGGCGCGCCGAAGATCTGCGACGGCGTGCCCTGCTCGACGATGCGGCCGGCGTCCATGAAGACCACGCGGTCGGCCACCTTGCGCGCAAACCCCATCTCGTGCGTGACCACCACCATCGTCTTGCCGCTGCCGGCCAGGTCGACGATGACGTCCAGCACCTCCTTGATCATCTCCGGGTCGAGCGCCGAGGTCGGCTCGTCGAACAGCAGGATCTTCGGCTCCATGCACAACGAGCGTGCGATCGCCACGCGCTGCTGCTGACCGCCGGACAGTTGCGACGGGTATTTGCCCGCCTGCTCGGGGATGCGCACGCGCTCGAGGTAGCTCATCGCCTTGGCCTGCGCCTGCGCGCGCGGCGTGCCGCGCACGCGGATCTGCGGCAGCGCGCAGTTCTCCAGTACCGTCAGATGCGGGAAGAGGTTGAAACTCTGGAACACCATGCCGACCTCGCGCCGGATGGCCTGGACGTGGCGCTCGTCTTCGTCGAGCAGCGTGCCGTCGACGGTGATGGTGCCGGCGTCGTGCGGCTCGAGCCGGTTGATGCAACGGATCAGCGTGGACTTGCCCGAGCCCGAGGGCCCGCAGATCACCACGCGCTCGCCGGCCTGGATGTCGAGGTCGACCTCTCGCAGCACCTGCAGCGCGCCGAACCACTTGCTGACGCCGCGCATCTGGATGATCGGGGGCGTGGACATCGGTGCGGGTGCTCCAGGTGGGGGAGAAGGAAGGGGCGGACGCGGAGCGCGTGGTGCGACCGGGATGCGTCAGGCTCGGGCTCGGGCTCTCATCGCCCGGCGCGCGCGGCGCGCTGCTCGAGCCGCGCGAACAGGCGCGACAGCGTGAAGCAGATGACGAAGTAGACGACACCGACGAAGACGAAGACCTCGAAGACACGCTGCGTGGTCACCTGCACGTCCTGCGCCATGAAGGACAGCTCCTGGATCGACACCAGCGACACCAGCGACGAATCCTTGATCATCTGGATGAACTGGCCCGCCATCGGCGGCAGCACGTTGCGCAGCGCCTGCGGCAGCACGATGTCGGTGACGATGTGCCGCCGCGACATGCCCAGGCTCTGCGCGGCCTCGATCTGCGCGCGCGGCACCGACTCGATGCCCGCGCGCACGATCTCGGTGACGTAGGCGCCCGAGAACACCGACAGGCAGATCAGGCCGAGCACGAAGTTGTCCAGCAGCTTGAGCTGTCCGAACAGCACCGTCACCACGCCCTGCCAGAAGGGCGACAGCGCCGCCGCCTGGTCGGCCAGCGCCACCTTGGGCATCAACTGGCTCGCGACGAAGAACACGAAGACGAACACGAACACCACCGGCGGGATGTTGCGGATCAACATCACGTAGGCCCCGCTGAGCAGGCGCAGGAACAGCCGCCGGCTGTTGCGCGCCATGCCCATCAGCGTGCCGATGACGGCGGCCATCATGATGCCGTAGACCGCCAGCCGTATCGTCGTGAAGAAGCCCTCGACCAGGATGTTGGGCACCCAGCGTCCGGTCTGCGCGTCCAGCCGGAAGATGAAGGGCCAGACGGTGCTCCAGTCCCAGCGGTAGTTGAAGACCGTGTTTGTGCGCCAGGCCAGGTAGCCCACCCCGCCCAGGAACAGGCCCAGCAGCAGCGTGTCGATCCAGCGCCAGCGCCAGCGGCGTCGCGGTCGGGGCGGCATCGGGACCTGTCAGGTCGCGGAGTGGAGGCCTGCGCAGCGCCGGCTCAGGACGGCACCATCGCCGACCAGTCCTGGGTCTTGAACCAGTAGTTGTGGCGTGCCTTCAGCCAGTCCTTGTTCTGCGCGATCCAGGCGTTGAAGGTGGCCAGGGCCTTCGGGTTGCCCTTGCGCACGCCGAAGCCCTCGGTGTTGGAGGTGATGTTCTCCTGCACCGGCTTGTACAGCGTGTCGGGGTTCTTCAGCACGAAGAAGGTGGGCTTGGGCTCGCTGGTGATGGTGGCGTGCGCGTTGCCGTTGATCACCTCCTGGAAGGCGATGGCGTCGTCGTCGAACTGACGCAGCGTGGCCTTGGGGAACTGGTCCTGGATCAGCTTGCAGGGGGTGGCGCCGCGGCGGCAGGTGAAGGTCACGCTGGTGCTGTTGTAGCCCTCGGGCCACTTCAGGTTGGCGGCGATCTTCTTCGACGCCGCCACGCCCTGGCCGGAGTTGGAATAACCGTCGGTGAAGTCGATCTGCTGCTGGCGCGCCGGCGTGATCGACATGCCGCCGATGATGACGTCGAACTTGCCGGCGATCAGCGACGGGATGATGCCGTCCCAGGCGGTGGGCACGAGCTCGATCTGCACGCCCATGTCCTTGGCCAGCTTGGTGGCCACGTCGATCTCGTAGCCCACCCACTGGCCCTGCTTGTCACGCATGGCCCAGGGCACGAAGCTGGAGAAGCCGACCATCAGCTTGCCGCGCTGCTTGATGGTCTCGACCAGGTTGTCCTGCTGCGCCAGGGCGGCCGGGGCCCAAGCGGTGGCGAGCAGCGCGGTGGCTGCCAGGAGGATGCGTCGCTTGAAGGAGATCATCAGGTACCTCTCGAGTTGTGAAGCGGTGATGGTGGGGGGGAAAGGGCGTCTGCCCGCCCTTGGGCGGGCAGACGACGCACGGGGTTCTAACAGATGTCGGCGTCCTCGCAAAGCGGGCTCGCCCGGAGGGCGCCCTGCAGCCGGGCGAACCAGTCGGCCACCATCGGCCCGTGGCTGCGCTCGACGGCGAGCTGGAACCCGGTCGATGTGCGCAGCAGCAGCGCCCTCAGGCCGAAGGCTTCGGTGAAGGTGGCGCCATCGGCGGCGAAGGCGCGCGGATGGGTGTCGAGCGGGCAGGCCGCACCCAGCAAATCGGCGGCCTCCGGCCCCTGGAGGTCGAAGTGCGCCCAGCCGTCGGAGACGTCGACCACCAGGCTGTCCTCCGCCAGGGGCGTGGCGCACAGGGCGCGCACCAGGGCCGCCGGCGTGTCGGACGACGACAGCAGCATCCAGTGCCCTGGCGCGGGCCGCAGCACCGATCGATCGCCGGCCTGCAGGCGGCGCAGCGGCGGCGGGTCGGCCAGCCCCAGCGGGCGCAGCCGCGGCACCACGTCTTCGGCCGTACCCTGCAGGTCGATCAGCGCCGGCACGGGCTGCAGGCGCACGCGGGCGTCGTAGCGTGGCGTGGCGGACGAAGCCGATGTCATGAGCGCATCCTCAGGCCTTGTGGATCGTGGAAGCACGGCGCGACCACCCGCACGGGCACGACCTCGTCCTTCATGCGCACGTGCACCGTCTGCCCCATGCGCTGCCGTCCGTTGGCCAGCAGGCCCAGCGCGATGCTGCGGTCGTGCACCACGCTCCACACGCAGGCACTGACGAAGCCCTCGGATGCTTCGCGCCGGCCGCCCGGGGTCAGCGGCGCGCCCTCGACCAGCAGCCGCTTCGGGTCCTCGGGCAGCAGGCCGACGAGCTCGCGACGGCCGGAGGTGCCGGCGCGGCGGATCGCCACCGCGCGTTTTCCGAAGTAGTCGGCCTTCTTGCGCGACATCGCCCAGCCCATGCCCAGGTCGTGCGGATCGGCGGTGGCGTCGACCTCGTGGCCAAGCGACAGGAAGCCCTTCTCCACCCGCAGCACGTGGTTGGTCTCGGAGCCCACCAGCGCCAGCCCCATGGCCTGCCCGGCGTCGTAGGCGTGCTGCCACAGCGCGGGCAGGTCGCGCGCCCGGACGTTGACCTCGTAGCTGAGCTCGCCGGTGAAGCTCACCCGCGCCACCCGGGCCTCGAAGCCGGCCACGCGCCCGTGGCGCAGGCCCATGAAGGGGAAGGCCTCGTTGGACAGGTCGATGTCGGTGCCGAGCGCGGCCAGCAGCTCGCGGGCGCGCGGCCCGCAGTTCGTCGCGTTGCCCCACACCGCCGTCAGGTTGGCCAACCGCACGCGCCAGTGTGGCCGCTCGATCTGCAGGACGTGCTGGAGGTGGCGCCAGACCTCGTCGGCGTTGCCGGTGGAGGCCGACATCAGGTAGTGGCCCTCGCCGAGCTTGAAGCTCACGCCGTCGTCCAGCACGAGGCCGTCGTCGCTGAGCATGATGCCGTAGCGCCCCATGCCCACCTCGAGCGTGGAGAAGTCGTTGGTGTAGACCATCTGCAGCAGCGCCAGCGCGTCCGGGCCGCGGATCTCGATCTTGCCCAGCGGCGAGCCGTCGTACATCGCCACCGCCTCGCGCACGGCGCGCGCCTCGCGCTGCACCGCCTCGTGCATGGCCTCGCCCGGACGCGGGTAGTACAGCGGACGCCGCCAGCGCGCCCCGGCCTCGAACATCACCGCCTCGTGGGCGATGTGCCAGGCGGTCAGCGGCGTGTGCCGGTAGGGCAGGAAGACCGGGCCGCCGCGCGCGCCGACCAGCGCGCCGAACTCCACCGGCGCCCAGGGCGAGCGCATCGTCGTCTGGCCGACCGAGTCCATGCGCAGGCCCTGGGCGGTGGCCACGGCGCCGACGACGTTCAGGTTGCCGGTCTTGCCCTGGTCGATGCCCATGCCGGCCGTGGTGTAGCGCTTGACGTGCTCGATGGCGCCATAGCCCTCGCGCAGCGCCAGGTGCAGGTCGGCGACGGTGACGTCGTGCTGCAGGTCGACGAAGGCCTTGGCGCCTTCGGGCAGCGGCTGCACGTGCCACAGCGGCTCGAGGTCGTAGGCTGGGGCAGGCACGGGGGCCTGTGCCTGTGCCTGTGCCTGCACCGTGAGCGCCAACGGCGTCGACATGCCATCCGCAGATTGCTTGCCGTCGCCGTCGCTCGCCGCGACTGCCCCGCTGGCTTCGTCGACCACGTCGGCCTCGGCCGCGGCGCCGAATCCCAGCGCATGCGCGGCCTGCCGCCCCTGGTCGGCGCCATCGGCCAGCGCCGCTGCGAGGTCGAGCCGGCCGGCCGCCGCGCCCGCGCAGGCGAAGCCCTCCTGCCCGGGGCGGTCGGGCACGAAAGCCGCCAGCGCGTCGTCGAAGCGCAGGCGGCCCCGCGCTTGCGAAAACAGGTGGACCAGCGGGTTCCAGCCCCCCGACACCGCGATCAGGTCGCAGTCGACATGGCGGACAGCCCCGCCGCCGGCCGGCCGCACCCGGGCGCCCCGCACCCCGCCAGCGCCGCCCAGGGCCTGCTCGACGACATGGCCGGCCCACACCGGGGCCGTGCCGACGCAGGCGCGCGCGGCCTCGTCGATCTGCGCCCTCGCGTCGACCACGCCGACGACCTCGACGCCGGCCGCGCGCAGGTCGCGCACCAGTTCGTAGGCGCTGCCGTTGTTGGTGAAGACCAGCACGCGGCGCCCGGGGACGATGGCCTGCCGGTGCAGATAGGCCTGCACCGCGCCCGCCAGCATCACGCCGGGGCGGTCGTTGTCGCGGAACACGAGCGGACGCTCGATCGCACCGGTGGCGACGATCACGCGGCGCGCCCGCACGCGCCAGGTGCGCTGGATCAGGCCGGCGCGTGTGGGCGCGCGCTCGGTCACGAGCACCAGACCGGCTTCGCGCACAGCCCAGGCACTGGCCTGCGACAGCCGGCGCACCTCGGGGCAGGCGTCGAGCTCGGCCACCGCGCGCGCCACCCAGTCCAGCGCATCGACCCCGCCGATGCGCTCGCGCCGCCCGGTCAGCGTGCCGCCGGCGGTCACGCCCTCGTCGACCAGCATCACGCGGCAGCCGGCGCGCGCGGCGGCCAACGCCGCGGCCAGCCCCGCCGGGCCGGCGCCGACCACGAGCACGTCGCAGTGGCCGTGGCGCACCTCGTAGCCGCCCTCGGCCGGCGGCGCCGGCGGCGCGTGTGCCAGGCCGGCCACGCGCCGGATCCAGGGCTCGAACCAGTGCCAGTTCGGCCACATGAAGGTCTTGTAATAGAAGGCCGCCGGCAGCAGCGGCCCCAGCCACTGCAGCGGCGCGAGCAGGTCGTGCCGCGCGCTGGGCCAGCCCAGCACCGAGCGCGCGCGCAGGCCGTCGAACAGCCGCACCGTCGTCGCCGGCTGGCTCGCGCTGGCGGCGTCGTCCAGCAGTTCGACGAAGGCCGCCGACTCCTCGGCGCCGGCCGAGACGATGCCGCGCGGGCGGTGCAGCTTGAAGCTGCGCGCGACCACGCGCACCCCGTTGGCGAGCAGGGCCGAGGCCAGCGTGTCGCCCTCGACGCCGGTGTAGGCCCGGCCGTCGAACTCGAAGCGCAAGCGGCGCGCGCGGTCGATGCGCCCGCCGGTGGGCAGCCGGAACACCTCAGCCATGCGGGGCCTCCGGCGGCTCGGCCAGCGGCCCCGCATCGGACCGCACCGCATGCGTGACGGTGTCGCGCACGACGACGAACCAGGCGCCGCAGCCCAGGCGATGCCACCACTTCTCGCGCAGCGGGCCCATGGGGTTGGGCGGCACGGTCAGCCAGTCGATCCAGGCCGCGTCGTCGAGCGCACCCGGGTCCTCGGCGCGGCGCGCCCGCACCGGCCCGCCGTTGACGAACTCGGACTCGTGGCGCTCGCCGCAATGGGGGCAGGGGATCAGCAGCATCGTGGCGCAGGGTGCGGGGGGCGTCCGAGCGCACGCCCGGGGGCAGGACCTTGCCCGTCCCGGCCCTCTGAGGGGGTGCGGGACGACACGGGCCGGCCCGACATCGTTGCGTCAGGCAGGGGCAGGATGTTCATGGCGACCCTCATCGTGCCGTCGTCGTCCCCGACTCCATCACGTAGTCGAGGTGGCGGAAGCGGTCGAGCGAGAACGGCTCGATCAGCGGATGCGGGGCGTCGTGCGCGATCAGATGCGCCAACGTCCAGCCGCCGGCGGGCACGGCCTTGAAGCCGCCCCACCAGCCGGCCGAGACGTACAGACCGCCGATCGGCGTGGCCGACACGATGGGGGTGGCGTCCTGCGCGATGTCGAGCACGCCGCCCCACTGGCGCATCATCTTCAGGCGCTGGAACGAGGGGAAGAGCTCGAGCATCGCCGCCACCGAGTCCTCGAACACGCTCTGCTTGATGTCGCGCCGGAACGACTGCCCCGGATCGGGGGCGCCGCCGATGATCAGCTCGCCCCGGTCGGACTGGCTGAGGTAGACGCCGATGTCGGGGCAGTTGACGATCACATCCACCAGCGGCTTGACCGGTTCGGACACATAGGCTGACAGGTTGATCGTCTTCAGCGGCAGGCGCAGGCCGACGGTGTCGGTCAGCGTCGTCGTGTGGCCGGCGACGACCACGGCCACCTTGTTCGCGCGCACCTCGCCCTGGGGGGTGCGCACGCCGGCGATGCGTCCGTCGGCACCGCGCAGCAGCGCCAGCACCGGCGTGTTCTGGTGGATCTCCACGCCCATCGCGTCGGCCGAGCGCGCATAGCCCCAGGCCACGGCGTCGTGGCGGCACACGGCGGCGTCGGTGTGCACCATCCCGGCCATGATGGGCAGGCGCGAACCGGGCCCGCCGCCGGTCAGCGGCGGGATGCGGCGGCGCAGTTCCTCGACGCTGATGGGCTCGTAGGTCGAGCCGTGCAGCGCGCCGTTGAGCATGCGCCGGCGGATCTCGCGCAGCTTGGGCGAGGTCTGCACGACGTCGATCATCGTGCGCTTGGAGTACATCAGGTTGATGTTCAGCTCGCGCGTCAGGCCCTCGAACAGCGACACCGACTTGACGTAGAAAGGGATGCTCTCGTCGCGCAGGTAGTTCGAGCGGATCGTCACCGTGTTGCGCGCGATGTTGCCCCCGCCCAGCCAGCCACGCTCGAGCACCGCCACGTCGGTGATGCCGTGCTCGCGCGCCAGGTAGTGCGCCGCCGCCAGGCCGTGCCCGCCAGCGCCGATGATGATCACCTCGTAGCGCTCGCGCAGGCGCGGCGTGCGCCAGGCCGGGCGCCAGTGACGGTGCCGCGTCAGCGCATGGCGGGCCAGCGAGAACAGGGAGTAGCGCTGCATCGGGGCGGTGATCCGGGGCCCGGGTGCTCAGCGCCGCCGGTAGCGGTGCTCGAGCCAGCTCACGCCCAGCGACAGCGTGATCGTGACCACGAGGTACATCGCCGCGGTGGTCAACCAGATCTCGAAGGCCATGAAGGTGTCGGAGACGACGTTGCGCGCCTGTGTGGTCAGGTCGAAGACCGCGATCACGCTGACGATGGCCGAGTGCTTGACCAGATTGACCAGCACCCCGCCCAGCGGCGGCAGCATCAGCGGGACGGCCTGCGGCAGAACGATGTCGCGGTAGAGGTGGAATTCCGAGAAGCCCAGGCTGCGCCCGGCCTCCCACTGCCCGCGCTTGACCGCAACGATGGCCCCGCGGATGATCTCCGCGGCGAACGCCCCTTCGTACAGCGCCAGGCACAGCACCCCCGCGCCCTGGCGCGGGATGCCCAGGATGGCGGCGATGATGAAGTAGACGATGAGCATCTGCACCAGGATCGGCGTGTTGCGCACGACCTCGATGTAGGCCCAGGCCAGCGCCGAGCCGACCACGCTGTCCGACATCCGCAGCACCGCGGTGACCAGGCCGAACACGAGCGCCAGCAACCCGGCCTGCCAGGCGATGTCGAGCGTGACGAACAGGCCCTTGGTGAGCGCGCCCCAGATGATCTCGCCGTCGATCACGCGCACCAGGTAGCGTGGCACCTGGTCCCACTTCCACTGGTAGCCCATGCCCTGCGCGCCCTGCACGATGAAGGCCAGCAGGCCCGCGGCGAAGACGACGAAGAGCAAGGCCTCGAACCACCAGGCGCGGTGCCAGGGCACGCGGCGGCGGGCACGCGCGGCGGCAGCGGCAGGGCCTGGTGCGGTGGACTGGATCGACATGGACGGGCGGTGAATCCAATGATGATAAGGGACGGGTTCCCCGTGCCCGTGTGCCCACACCGCGGCGAAACGACGCGCCGCCGCGTCCCGCCCGAGCCGCGCTGCGCGAAACGCCATGCGATCGACCCCCACCGCAGGCTCGGCGCTACGATGCCGTGCGATGGAAGACGACCCCCACCCCACGCCCGCCGACGGGCACGCGGCACGGCGCGCCCGTGCCGAACTGCTGCCGCGGGAGCATCTGGCAGCGCTGATGGCGCGCAACGACCGCGACGCCGCCTGGCACCTGGTCGGCCACCTGGCGCTGCTGGCCCTGGGCCAGTGGGCCATCCATGCCGGCCGCGGCAGCCTGTGGGTCTGGCCGGCGGTGTTCCTCACCGGGGTGGTCCTGGTGCACCTGTTCGCGCCGCAGCACGAGTGCGCGCACTACTCGGCCTTCCGCACCCGCCGCGCCAACGCCGTCGTCGCTTGGCTGTGCGGCCTGGTCATCGTGGTGCCGCAACTGCATTTCCGCTACGAGCACACCGAGCACCACGCGCAGACCAACCTCGTCGGGCGCGACCCGGAGCGCATCCCCATGCCGCGCTCGGCCCGGGAATATCTTGCCTACCTCAGCGGGCTGCCCTACTGGTGGAGTGGCTTGTCGGGCATCGTGCGGCGCGCGCTCGGGCGGCTGAACGACGAGGAGATCGGCTTCACCCCCGCGCCGGCCCGCCCGCGCCTGGTGCTCGAGGCCCGGGTCATGGCCGCGGTCTACGCCGCCGCGGCGCTGGCCATCGCCGCCGGTGTCGACGAACTGGTCTGGCACTGGGTGCTCCCGCTGCTGCTGGGCCAGCCTGTCATGCGCTGGATCCGCATGACCGAGCACGTCGGCTGCATCACCGAGCCTGACCCGCTGCGCAACACCCGCAGCACCGACGTCGCCGCACCCTGGCGCTGGCTGGCGTGGAACATGAACTATCACGCCGAGCACCACATCGCCCCGCCCGTGCCCTTCCATGCGCTGCCGCGCCTGCGCGCCCAACTCGGCGCGAGCCTGCCGGTGCGTCAAGGCTACGGTGCGGCGCACCGCGAGATCATCGGCCAACTGCGAATCGGCAACCGCGCCTCGACGATGGGGTGAAGGGGTGGTGGCCTGCCCGTGCCGTCGACTCTCAGGACAAAGGGCTGCTGCAGTGCCGTGACGGCGGTCCGGTCCTCGTCCGGCCGCCTCATTGCAGGGTCAGGTGCGCCTCGATGGGTCGACGGCCACAGCGAAGCGTTCTCCGATGTCAGCCGGCGTGCCAGCGTGCCGGCTGGCGCCTCGATGCCCCACCAGTCGCTCGAGCTGGCGTCGACCAGCCCCGCCTCGGCGAACGTCGGGATCTCGGGGTGGGCTTTCAGCCGAGTCTCGCCCCACACGGCCAGCGCGCGCACCGTGCCTGCTTTCATGTGCTGGGCTGTTTCGTCCATGTGTCCGAGCCCGCAGAACTCCGGCGTTGGACATGCATGATCGGGGTCTCGCCATGAGCCTGAATGCGAAGACGATGCTTGCCCACCTCGAGCGGCCCGCCGGGCCAGCCCCTTCGCTTCGTCAAGTGTTGGCCGACATCGGCCCGACTTACCTCGTCAATGGCCTGATCGCCTTCATCTTCGCGGCCACCGGGCCGGTGGCGGTGATCCTGTCGGTGGGCACGCGCGGCGGCATGTCGCAGGCGGAGCTGGCGTCGTGGGTGTTCGGTGTCTTCTTCGTCAACGGCCTGCTCACGCTGGTCATGAGCTGGCGCCATCGCATGCCGCTGGGCTTCGCGTGGACCATCCCGGGCACCGTGCTGGTGGGCCCGGCCTTGCAGCACCTGAGCTTTGCCGAGGTGATCGGCGCCTTCTACGCCACCAGTGTCCTGATCCTGCTGCTGGGGGCCAGTGGCTGGGTCAGGCGCGTGATGGCGCTGTTGCCCATGCCCATCGTGATGGGCATGGTGGCCGGCGTCTTCCTGCGTTTTGGACTCGACCTGGTGCGGGCGCTGCACAGCGACGTGTCGATCGCCGCCCCGATGGTGCTGGCCTTCGTGCTGCTGTCGGCCGCGCCGGCGCTGGGGCGCCGCCTGCCGCCGCTGATCGGGGCGCTGCTGGTGGGGGCGGTGGTGCTGGTCCTGCTCGGGCGGGTGGACGCGGCGTCCGCCGGCCAGTGGAGCCTGGCCCAGCCCCTGGTGCAGGCCCCGGCCTGGTCGCTCACGGCAATGGTGGAACTGGTCGTGCCGCTGGCCATCACCGTGCTGGTGGTGCAGAACGGCCAAGGCGTGGCGGTGCTGCGGGCGGCGCAGCACGATCCGCCGGTCAACACCTGCGCGGTCGTCTGTGGGCTGGGCGCTGCGGCGAGCGCACTCGTCGGCGCGGTCAGCACCTGCCTGACCGGGCCCAGCAACGCGATGATGAGTTCCTCCGGCGACAAGGCCCGCCACTACATCGCCGCGCTGACCTTCGGCACCCTGGCCGTGCTGTTCGGCCTGCTGGCGCCCACTTTCACCGGGCTGATGCTGGCCGCACCCCAGGCCTTCATCATGGTGCTGGCGGGCCTGGCGATGCTGCGGGTGCTGCAGGGCGCCTTCACCACGGCCTTCGGCGGCGGCCGCTACACGCTGGGCGCGCTGATCAGCCTGCTGGTCACGGTGGCTGACCTCAGCCTGCTCAACATCGGAGCCGCCTTCTGGGGCCTGGTGGCCGGGTACCTGGTGTCGCGGTGGATGGAGAAGGCCGACTTCGCCGTGCGCGCGTGAGCCCTCGCGGCCGCGCGCCGTTGCCGTTGCCGCCGCAAGCCGAAGCGGGCACCGATCGTCAGGGCAGTGCGGCGATGCGCAGCCGCCCCATCATCATCGCCACACCGGCCTGGGTCGGGTCCACCACGGGCACGCCGAGCGTGTCCTCCAGCCGCCTGCGGTAGCGGGCCATGCCGGCGCAGCCCATGACGACGACCCGTGCGCCGTGCTGTCGAACCAGGCACTCGCCCACCGACCGCATCCGGCCGAACGTCAGTGCCTCGTCACCGAGATCGACGACGCTGACTTCGATGGGCAGGTCGGCTGCCAGCAGGTGCTCCATGCCCAGCAAGCGGATCTGGCGCAGGTGCCTGGGCACCGAGCGCGACAGGATGGAGATCACTCCGAAGGGCCCGCCCAGCGCCGCAGCCGTGTGATAAGCCGCTTCGGCACAGCCGATCACCGGGATCGACAGCTCTTCACGCATCGCGTGCAGCCCCGGGTCGGAGAAGCAGGCGATGACGAGACCTGCGGCCTGCTGGCGCTGCGGGTGGTGTTTCCACCAGTCCAGCATCTTTTCCGTGATGCCGTCGACGTGGGCCTGGGTCTCGATGCCCGGCGGGCCACTGACCAGCGTCTCGCAGACGATACGCGGGCCTTCGGGGTGCTGCAGCGGCGCGACGGCTGTGGCGATGTGGTCGGTCACCGCCCGGGTGCTGTTGGGGTTGAGGACCAGCAGGAGAGGCTCGGACATGGTGGACTCCGTGTTCAGGCCGCTTCTCCAGGTGCTGGAACGGGGCCGCGGGCTTGTGGTCGGCGTGGCCGGGCAGGTGGATGCCCGACGTGTCAGGCACCTTCGGGCTCGTCGAGCAGGCGACGCAGCAGGCCGGCGCGCGCGCTGGGTGTGTGGGCCTGCCGCAGCGGGCCGGGCCGGCCGCGCGGGATGAACAGGCCACTGCCGCGCTCGACCTGGAGCGCCCCGTCGTCGACGACGACACGGCCTCGGTTGATCACCGTCACAGGCCAGCCGGTCAGCCGCATGCCCTCGTAGGGCGTGTAGCCCACGCGGTCATGCAGGGCGGAGGCGGTGACGCGGGTGATGCGCTGCGGGTCCCACATCGCGATGTCCGCGTCCATGCCCGGAGCGATCGTCCCCTTCCGGTCGGCCAGCCCGTACATCCGTGCGTGGGCGGTGGAGGTCAGCTCGACGAACTGCTCCAGCGTCAGGCGTCCCTTGCCCACCCCTTCGGAGAACAGCAGCGGCAGCCGCAGTTCCAGGCCCGGCACGCCGTTGGCCAGTTCCTTGAAGGTCGTCTGGTCGCCCTTGGGCAGTTTGCCGGTCTGGTCGAAGCGGTAGGGCGCATGGTCGGACGAGTAGACCTGGAAGGTGCCGTCGCGCAGTCCTGCCCACACCGCTTCCTGCGACTGCGCGTCGCGCGGGGGCGGACTGCAGCAGAACATCGCGCCGTCCATGCCGGGGCGATCGATGTCTTCGGCGGTCAGGAACAGATACTGCGGGCAGGTCTCGGCGAAGATGCGCGCGCCCAGCGTTTGCGCGCTGCGTATGGTGCGCACCGCCTGCCAGCCGGAGACGTGCACGATCAGCACCGGCACGTCCAGCAACCGCGACAGCATGATGACGCGGTTCGTCGCCTCGGCTTCGGCCAGCGGATCGTGCGAGGTGGCGTGGTATTTCGGCGCCGTGCGCCCGCGCGCCAGCAGGCGCTGGGCGATCCATTGGATGATGTCGTGGTTCTCTGCGTGCACCATCACCAGCGCGCCCTCGCGGCCGGCGGTGTCGAGGACGTCGAGCATCTGTGCGTCCGACAGCTTCAACTTGTCGTAGGTCATGTAGACCTTGAACGAGGTGCAGCCCTGTCGGATCAGTGCCGGCAGGTCGGTGTTCAGCGCCTGGGGCGTGGGATCGCTGACGATCAGGTGAAAGCTGTAGTCGATGACGGCCTTCGGGCCGGCGCAGGCGTGGTAATCGGCCACCACCTGTGGCAACGCCATGCCCTTGTGCTGCGCCGCGAAGGGGATGATGCAGGTGTTGCCGCCGAACGCAGCGGAGACAGTGCCCGACTCGAAGTCGTCGGCCGTCATCACGCCGTTGCTGGAGACCTGCTCGATATGGCAGTGGCTGTCGATGCCGCCAGGCATCAGGAGCCGGCCCGTGGCGTCGATGTCGCGCGTACCGGCCGGCAGGTGGGACGCAAGCATGTGGACCCGCCCGTTGCAGATGCCGACATCTGCCCGCATCGAGCCGTGCGCGTTGACGACGGTGCCGCCGCGCAAGGTGAGGTCGAAGTCGCTCAAGGCCGTCGCCCCCTTCGTGTGCTGTGGTCTGCGGATTCTGGGGGCCGCGGCGCCGTGAGCCGGTCAGGGTTTACCTTTGTCCGGAACGTGGGGGCAGCATCGGGGAAGCCTCTTCACAGAGGAGGCACGCGCGCCCGTGCATCCTTCCTGGCAAGCCGGGCCAGCAGGTATTCCACCTCCTTCACGGCCGCGGGGCTCAAGGCGGCGCCGGGGCGGCGCTGGGCGGCGCTGGCGATCAGGCCGCGGCGCTGCAGCACGTGCTTGCGCACGGCCAGGCCGGCGCCGGGCTGCTGCTCGTAGCGCAGCAGGGGCAGGTGGGCGTCGAAGAGGTCGTGCGCCTCGTCACGGCGGCCCTCTTTCTGCAGGCGCACCACGTCGCACAGCAGTTCGGGGAAGCAGTAGCCGGTGTTGGCGCCATCGGCGCCGCGCGACATCTCGAAGTCCAGGAACAGCCCGCCGTTGCCGCACAGGATGGCGATGCGGCGCATCGAACCTTCGCGCTCGAAGCTGCGCAGGGTGCTGATCTTGTCCAGCCCCGGCCAGTCCTCGTGCTTGAGCATCACCACCGCCGGCACCTCCTGCACGATGCGGCGGATCACGCCCGGCGTCATCTGCACCGAGAACGTCAGCGGGTAGTCCTGGAGCACCACCGGGATGTCGGCGCCGATGGCCTCCGAGGCCTGGCGGTAGTAGGTGACGATCTGGTCGTCGGTGCGCAGTGTGTGGGGCGGCGCGATCATCACGCCGGCAGCGCCCGCGGCCATCACCTCCTGCGCCAGCGCCCGCATCGGCGCGAAGCCGGGCGAGGTGACGCCTGCGATCACCGGCAGGCCCGTCGCGCGACGGACCATGTCGCGTGTGATGGCCACGCTTTCCTCGTGCGACAGCTTGGGCGCTTCGCCCAGTTGGCCCAGCACGGTCACCCCGGTGGCGCCGATGGCGACATAGTGGTCGGTCAGTCGGGCCATCGAGTCGACGTCGATGCGGCCGTCGTCGTGGAAGGCGGTGGGGGCGATCGGGTAGACGCCGGCGGCTGAAGAAGTGAGTGCCATGGTGTCGATGGTGCGGATGGTGTAGGTCAGTGGTGCCCGAGCTTGTTCACCATCTCCAGATGCTGCGGGCTGGAGGGGATGCGCAACGGGAGGCGTGTGTGGCGGGCTTCAAGCGCTTGGGGCAGGCCGGAGGAACGAACTCGATGCGGGCAGCCCTCACACCACGATCGGGTTCACCGCGCCGTCCATCGACAGGATGGCGCCGGTGACATAGCTGGCCTTGGCCGAGGCCAGGAACAGCACGGCGTGCGCGATCTCCTCGGGCTCGGCCATGCGTCCCAGCGGCAGGCGCTCACGCGCGCGGTCGAGCGCCGCTTCCGGGCTGATGCCCTGCATGCGGGCATCGGCGCGCAGGCCCTCCTGCAGCCGGCCGGTGAGCGTGAGCCCGGGGTTGACGGCGTTCACACGCACCCCGTGGCCGGCCCAGGCATGGGCCAGGCCGGCGGTCACCAGCATCAGCGCGGCGTTGGCCGCGCCGCCGGGCAGGTGCGAGGGGCTGGCCACCTTGCCGCCGGCACCGATGACGTTGACGATGACGCCCGCCCCGCGCGCAGCCATGCGCTTGACGACGGCGTCGGCGGGGAAGACGTAGCTGAAGTACTTGGCTTCCATCGCGGCCCGCCAGGCGGCGGGGTCGAGTTCGGCTGGCGGGGTGCGCCGCGCGGCGCCGGCGGAGTTCACCAGCACGTCGATGGGCCCGAGCGTGGCCTCGACCCGGTCGATCATCGCCTCGACATCGGCGGGGTCTGACATCTGCGCTGCCACGCTCACGAGCCGGCCGGCGGCCTGCCCGTCGGGCAGACTCGGCTGCAGCGCCTGGCAGGCGTCGCGCAGGTGGTCAGCGGATCGCGAGACGATGGCCACCCGCGCGCCCTCTTCCAGAAAACCGCGCGCGCAGGCCAGGCCTATGCCCTTGCTGCCGCCGGTGACCACCACCACCTTGTCACGAAGTCCCAGATCCATCGTATGCTCCATCACCCCGGCCACACGCCACGCTGAACGCGCGGCGCCCGTCCTTGAGCGCCTTTCGTTCGCGACCGTCTTGCGCGTACGTGCACCCTGCGTGCGCATGGCTGATGCCTCCTGCGCATTGTGGCCGCTGGACGGGGTCGGTCCGCCGACCACGACAGGCCGTCAGCCGGGTGAGGCGATGAACCCGGTTCCTGCTCCGGCCGGCGCGTCCGCCGCCCCATCGACGTTGCGTCGCAACATCCGCTTGATGGTGCTGGCGATGACGGTCTACATCCTCAACGACGCGCTGGTGAAGGTCGTGAGCGCAGGCTTGCCGGCCGGACAACTGATCTTCGTTCGCGGCGTGATGGCTTCGACGCTGGTATGGGTCGTCGCGCGAGCGACCTCGAGCCCGCTGACGGTGCGCCACCTGTTCGACCGATGGGTGCTGCTGCGCACGCTCACCGACACGCTGGCCACCATCACCTACCTCGTGTCGCTGTTCCACCTGCCGATCGCCAACGCCACGGCGATCAACATGGCCGTGCCCATCATGATCGCCCTGCTGGCCGGGCCGATGCTGGGTGAACGTGTGGGCGCGCGTCGCTGGCTGCTGATCGGAGCGGGCTTCACCGGCGTGCTGCTGGTGGTGCAGCCCGGCCCGAGCGGCTTCAACGCCTACGCCTGGCTGTGCGTATTCGCCACCGTGCTCAACGCCTTGCGTGACCTCATCACACCGCGCATCCGCGGCGGCGTGTCGTCGATGGACATCACGCTGGCGACGGCACTGGGCGTGACGGTCGTGGCCGGCGCGATGACCGCGGCAGAAGGCTGGGTCCCGATGTCGGCGTCGCAGGGCGCACTGCTGGCCTGCGCGGCGGCCTTCCTCGCCGCGGGGCACGGGTTGATCATCCTGGCCACACGGGGCAGGGATCTGGCCGCGGTGGCGCCGTTCCGCTACAGCGCGCTCGTCGTGGCGGTGGTGCTCGGCTGGCTGGTGTGGGATGAAGTGCCCAACGCGATGGCCTGGGCGGGCATTGCCTTGCTGATCGGCTCCGGCGTGCTGCTGTTGCGGCTGGGGCCGCGCTGACGCGGCCGCATTGCGTCAGGTCAAGCCCACCTGAGGCCTCGGGTACCGAGGCGCCGGCGTCGGCGCTACGATGGTGCGGCTCCTGGGTGATCGCAGGCTGCGGCCTTGCGGAGGGCGGATCATCATGACGACACATTCGAAGAGGCTGCTGTGCGGTGTCTTGTGCCTCTTCGCCTGTCTGGTCGTGCAAGCCCGGTGCGTCGTCTCGGCCGACTCGCCGCCGGCCAACCTGCGCGTCCAGGGCGACACCGCACTGGTGGCCGTGCACCTGTCCGAGGCCTACGACGCGCGCTACGCCTCGAAGCCCGGGGCTGACGCGGCAATCAAGGCGGCGCGGGACAAGGGCATCCCGCGCATCTATCTGCGCGACGACGGCCCCGCAGGCTATTTCGTGGAGGACTGCGAGCCCGATCACTGGGTGCATTCCCAGGATGGCGACATCACCTTCCCGCTCGACGTCGCCCATCTGATCGTCATCGGCGGGCACCTGGAGATGTGCATGTCCACGGCACTGCACGACGTGTTGCTGCAATGGTCCCGGCTGCCGCCGCGCCATCGGCAGATCACGCTGCCGATGGACGCGATCTACTCCAACGGCAAGGTCATCGACCCCCAGGACAGTTTCTACGAGGACATCGTTCGTTTCATGGGCGTGGTGACCTACGCCAGACCGGGCGGCGAGCACTGGCCCAAGCTCACGCTGCTCGAGACGATGGGTATCATCAAGCGGCCGAATCGCCAGGCCGACTATCTGCGGCAGCTCCTGCCGCGTTGGGATCGCATCTTCGATGCCCGCTGGCGCGTGGAGATGGTCGTCAACGACAGCCCGCCCGAGGTCTTGCGGCCGGGTTCGGGCTGGCGGGCGCCGACGGTGCGCTTCCACTTCGTCGACACGGCCGCATCGCTGGATCATTAGTTCGGCAGTCTTTGCACGGGGGTCTGCAGATGCTGAAGGCGGGTGTGGCGCGCGTCGACCTGACGCCCTTCCACGGGGTGGAGCTGACCGGCTGGGGTTACTACATCGAGCGCCGGTGGCGCACCGTCCGGGATGCCCTGCACGCCACCGCCCTCGCGGCGGACGACGGCGGGTGCGCCGTCATCGTCGTGGCGCTCGACCTGATGGTCATCGATGCGGGCTTCACTGCCCGCACCCGCGAGCGGATCCGTCAGGCCACGGGCGTGCCCGACGAGGCGATCCTGCTGACCTGCTCGCACAGCCACAACGCGCCCTCGGCCGGCGGGCTGCTGGGGGCGGGGGCCTGCGATCCGTTCTACGAGGACTGGGCCAGCCGCCAGGCGGCCACCGCGGCCATCCTGGCATGGGAGTGCCGCGAGCCGGCCGTCATCCGCACCGGGGCGACGCAGGTCGACACGCTCACCTTCAACCGCACGCGCGCGGCCGGCGTGGTGGACCCGACCCTGTCCGTGGCCTGCCTGCAGCGGCCCTCGGGCGAGCCGATGGCGGTGCTCGTGAACTTCGGGGCGCATCCCACGGTGGGCACGGAGCTGAACCCCTGGGCGGTCAGCCGCGACGTGCCGGGCGAGGTCTGCGACCGCCTCGAGCAGGCGCTGCCCGGGGCGATCGCGATGTACCTGCAGGGCGCCTGCGGCGACGTGAACTTCCATCGCGCGTTCACCGACCCGCAGCGCCGGCACGAGCCGGCGCAGACGCTCGCGACCATGGCGCTGCAGGCGCTGGCGCGCGGCACGGCGTGTGCGCAGCCGACGGTGGCGGCGGCGCGCCGCGAGGTGTCGCTGCCGACGCGGCGCTGGACGCGTGACGAGGTCCTGCGCGACCGGCAGGAAGCCCAGCGCCGCCTGCGGGAGGAGGACTGGGCAGGCTGGCGCGAGGGTTTCGGGCGTGCGATGACCAACCGCCCCGACGACATGGTGCGCCGCCACGGCGGCGACGAGGTCAAGGCGGTGCGTTCGATGTGCCGCTTCCACCTGGAGTGGACCGACGCCATGCTCGCCGACCTCGACGAGCGCCCGCAGACGCTGGCCACCGATGCGCAGGCCCTGCGCATCGGCGATCTGTACCTGGTGGCCAATGCCTCCGAGTTCTTCTCACCCTTCGCGCTCGACGTGCGGCACCGCAGCGACTGCCCGACCCTGATGGTGGCCTGTTACGCCAACGGCCGCATCGGCTACCTGCCGGACGCGCACGACATCGCCGCGAAGTCCTATGCCGGTTATCAGTCGCCCAAGTACTGCAACCAGTTCCCCTACACCGAGGCCTCGGGGCCGGTGATGTGCGATGCGATGGTGGGGGCGTTGGAGGATTGCCGCGCTGCCTGACGATCGGCCCGACGATCTGCCTGACCCGCCGCCTGACAGGCAGAATCGGTCTCCGCCTCTGCACCGATGCCCGTCGACCGCCTGCCATGACCGACCCGACCCCCTACATCCCGCCTCGCGTGTGGACCTGGAACCGCGCCAACGGCGGCCGGTTCGCCAGCATCAACCGGCCGGTGGCCGGGCCCACGCACGACAAGGCGTTGCCTGTGGGGCGCCATCC
>Ga0172373_10002948_pt1 | contig 25458 bp, 21 predicted proteins | sample Lak10m_2_FD_114546 | JGI IMG/M metagenome (GOLD analysis project Ga0172373, IMG submission 114546) | Freshwater microbial communities from Kabuno Bay, South-Kivu, Congo - kab_092012_10m | ecosystem: Environmental > Aquatic > Freshwater > Lake | place: Democratic Republic of the Congo...
AACGCATTTCCAAACGCAATCCCAAACGCATTCCCAAACGCAATCCCAGCCGCATGGCGGCAGCCTGCGGGCAAAACGACCCTGCAAACGCCCCACCAACGCCCTCGACAGCGCGCGCACCTTCGGTGCGAAACGCCGCCGGGGGCTTCTGCCCAGCCGCTATCACGGGCGAGTCATGAGTCCGCGTTCGAGGCGAATGTCAAACGAAGCCGGTACCACATCGAGTCACCCCGGTGCCCCGAAATCAAATGCCCGGCGGACCTTCTCGGTACACCCTCAGTGCACTGACCGCCCCCCCGAGCGCTGCTCGCAGTTCCGCTGCATCACAGTGTTCACCGAGCTGCGAACCGGCTTCCAGCATTCGGATCAACATTCGCACGGTGGCCGTCTCACCGGCATGAAACCCATCAATGGCCTCCTCATCCGCAGAGCCACACGCAGACATGCTGGAAAAATCGTGCAGCTCATGCCCGGTCTCGGCGAATACCTTGCCCACAGCTTCCGGCAATCGTCTGACGTAGTCGTGCCGAAGAGATTCTCGCATCGCTTCTGAGACCGCATCTGCAAACGGCGGCAGGAATGCAATCACCGTAGTTTCCCGTTGTTCACATTCCTGAAGCAGTTGACCAACCTCCCGCAGCGCGGCTTCATCCGGCACGTCACCGTACCGAAATCGCTCTCGCCCCTCTCGAACACGCCTCAGCGACGAAGTGAACTTGAAGTCCGGACACTTCGGATCACCGCTCAGCCGCTGTTCCACCTGCCTGCCATATTCGAACGAACCATCCGGTCGGAAGCCCTTGCGATTCTGCCACGCATTGAGTCCGAAAGGCGCATCGCTGCGATCACTCAGGAATTTTCCCAGGCTGATGCGCCCCCGCAGCGTGTCGCCAATCACATCCGGGAGCAGCCGCAGACCCTGTTGCAGATTCACGGAGGGATTTCGATTCCAGCTGCCACTGGAGCCCTGGCCGGCCGCCGCAATCCAGTCGCTGTTAAACATCCATTGATCGAGTGCCACCAACAGCAGACGCGGCTGACGATCATCTGGTATCAACCGCAGAAACTTACGAAAGTCATCGGCAGTCTGAATCGTGTAGCCGGCATTCCAGAAGGAGCTGCGAAACATTTCCTGTCGAAACATCAGCACTCGCGAAGACCCGAGAGCGAGCACTTCGCGACGGGGCTGCCGCACGACGCCGGCGTATTTCAGATAAGGATAGTTCTGTTCGTTCCACGCAAATCCAATCAATCCCCGTCCGGTACGGATTGTCGAATCCAGCACGGGATCAATATCACGGAAGGCTTCCCCGGACAAAGCCAGTAACGCCAGTGGCGGGCCGCCGATAATCAGGAGCGGCAGTGCAAACAGACAGCAGCGTTTCAGAAAGCCGCGCAACTCCCGGCTGTTCACCGCTTCCGTACCCTGTTGATTGCTGCCGTCGTTCATGACAATTCAAAACTGGAAGTAGATGAAGTCCTGCTGTTCACCGCCGAACTTCAGAATCAGGAACAGAACCAGATAGTAACAGAACCAGCGTCCCCAGCGTGGCAGAGGGCGGTCCTGCAGCTCCAGCGCGTGCTGCCGGCTTCGCTGAACCCACTCCACCAGCAGAAACCCAATCACCAGGAGCCAGATTTCCGAACTCACCTCAAGCGTAGTCCCCGGCTGCAGCGTGAACATTCGTCGGAACACGGTGCAGGCGTCGCTGAGGCTGCCCGCTCGAAAGAAGACCCAGGCAAGCATGGTGAGTACGAATGTTGTGCCGATCCGCAGTGCTTCATGAAGCGATGGCAACAGCGCTGTTGCCGCGGTGTGCGACGTATACCTGCGATTCGCCCCGCTCAGCTGCAGTGGCAGAAAATAAATCGCATTCAGCAGGCCCCAGACGACAAACGTCCAGTTCGCACCATGCCACAGTCCGCTGATCAGAAACACGGCCAGCGTATTGCAGATCATCCGCCCCCGTGAACAGCGGCTGCCACCCAGTGGCAGGTACACATAGTCCCGGAACCATGTCGACAGCGAGATATGCCAGCGTCTCCAGAATTCTGCGATGTCCCGCGAAAAATACGGCGTCGCGAAGTTCTGCATCAGCGAAAAACCAAACAGCCGCGCAATACCCACCGCGATGTCGGAATACCCGGAAAAGTCACAGTAGATCTGCATGGTAAACAGAAATGTGCCCGCCAGCAGCGCTGCCCACGAAGCCTCAGCCGGAGCACCAAACACCTGATTCGCCAGCGCCGCGCAGTTGTCGGCAATCACTATCTTCTTGAACAACCCCCAAAGCGCCTGGCGACACCCGTCCGCAGCGTCGGCCAGACGAAAATCGCGACGTCTGAGAAACTGTGGCAGCAAATGCCCCGCACGCTCGACAGGACCTGCCACCAACTGCGGAAAAAATGTCACAAACGACAGATAGGCCACCGGATCCCGCGTCGGCGTGAGCGTACCGCGATAGATATCAATCGAAGAACTGACGGTCTGGAACGTGTAGAAACTGATCCCCACCGGCAGTACCAGATCCAGACGAGTTGCGGCCGGTCCAAACCCGCAGGCACCCAGCACATCATTCAGTGACTCTGCAAAAAAGTTATAGTACTTGAAGACTCCCAGAATGCCAAAATTCACGCCAATGCTGATCCCCAGCAATCCACGGCGAACAGCCACTGACCGCGCTCGATGAATCAGATTGCCAACGCTGAAATCCAGCACTGCGGAAAACAGCATCAGCCCCAGAAACCGCGGATCCCACCAGCCATAAAACACCAGGCTGCCTGCCAAAAGCACCAGATTCTGCACACGCCAGCTGCGACCGCACAGATACCAATACACCACGAACATCAATGGCAGGAACAGGGCGAATTCAAAGGAATTGAACAGCATAAGAAATTACGCGGCCCGCTTCTGCGCGATACCCGGCAGTGGAAGAATCACAGCACCCGCTGCTGCAAAGTCGCGATACGTTCCCTCCAGCTCCGCTCGAACGCCCGCTGAAGTCTCCGGAGGCAGTGCCGGCAGAATATCAATGCAAGTCACCGGCTGGCCGTAAATCAGTGGCAGCGATCGCACTGCTGATGACATCCACGTCACGAAGGCACGCGGCAGATAGCCCTCCTGCAGACCAAAAAACTCAACCAGATACGGCAGCTTTTCCGCACCAGCCGGACCGGTCGTCTCGCGCGGATGCAGAATCCAGCGATAACGACTGACACCGTGATATTCCATCGCCGCTCGCAACGCGGCCTGCACATCCACACGAACTCCCAGATCCCGCTCCAGTGGCTGTGACAGAAACACGATTTCATCCCGGATCGGCAGTCGCCCAGTCACTGAACTCCGCAAACTGCGATAATCGTTGAAGATCACGGATTCCGATGGCACATCGAGCGAATAGCTTGTGAAGAATCGAGCGCTGCTCAGATCCGGCATGCTGCTCTTCAAACCCGGAATCAGTCGTCGCAGGCCGCGTGCCCGACTGCCGGCGCCGCCAGCTCGCCAGGCGTTGATCGCCGACTGCAACACCCCGGCTCCTCCATCCATAATCACCAGTTCGTCGTGCGGCATCACATGCATCATATGCCGCTGCTGCGTTTGAAAACCGCCGGAGTACAGACGGCGACAAGGGCCAATCGTGCGTCTTAAAGAGGCTGCCTGAAGCGGAAAAAACAGCTGCGACAATCGCGTCAGCTGCAGATTCCATGCCTGCGTCCAGCCGGAGTCCGTTGTGACTCCCGCCAGCTGATGCAGGTGCTTCTGACGAGCGGATGCGGAACGCGGACTGTGAAACATGATCAAATAGTTCCGCTCGCCCGGATGAAACCGATCCCGCGCTTCCGACGCATTCAGAATCTGCAGCGGCGTACAGGCGAGAAACAGGTTGGCGGGAACGGTCGAGCCAGTCATCGCAGTCTCCTCGAACTGCACTCTCAGGCGGCAGCCCGAATCGTCGTTTCACGAGTCAGCATTGACAACGCAGCCTCCAGCACCCGCTCCATCGACAGCTTCGTCATGTCGCCGTCCGGTGCCACCAGAAATCGATTTCGCGATGCTTCCGGAGGAAACGCCCCGAAACGCTCAGGACTGGTGGGACCAAACAGAGCCAGTGTGGGACGTCCCAGGGCAGCCGCCATGTGCAGCGGACCACTGTCGTTGGCAATCACCAGATCCGCCCGCCTCAGCAACTCAATCAACTGCGGCAGCGATGTCCGCTTCGTCAGGTTCACAAAACGGTCTGCGTCGCAGACCTCCGGCGATTCCCACGGCAGATGACTGTCCCAGACGATGGTGCAGCCCGAATCTGCCTGCAGCAGTGCCGTTGTCAGTTCCCGAAATCCTCGCCACTCTTTATGCACCCCGCGACTGTTCGGAATCATCACCACCATACGACGACGGTTGAGCCGCGTGTCCAGCTGCTCCAGCGGATCACCGTGCATGACCACCGGAGACCTCAGCGAGGGTTCAAGTCCCAGCGGTGGAAGAAACTGCAGCAGTTTACGGATGGCGTGCGATTTTCGCCCGGCCTCCGGCAACGGCACGATCCTGTTGCAGAACAATCGACTGCCTTCGCGAGCTTCAGCAATGCCGACCTTCAGCGGCGACCTCGCAGCCGACATCATCAGCCCGGATCGCAGCAGTCCCTGGAAGTCGAGCACAGCGTCATACTGACGCTGTCGCAGCTGACGCATCACTTTGCCGATCGCCAGAATGCCACGCCAGCCGGCTGCGTGCTCGAACTCCAGTACCTCGCCGTTGACCGTCGGGCACCGACGCACGATGTCGGCGAAACGCGACTTCACAACCCATGAAATCTCCGCTCCCGGCTGCTGGTCGCGGATGGACTGCGCCACCGGCAGAGAACAGATGATGTCCCCCAGCGAACTTGGCTTGATGATCAGCACCCGCATGAGAATCGCTCCCGAAAACAGCTCTGCTCAGGCAGCCCTGCGCAGCTGAGGATTCAGTTCGGCATCATTGTACATCTTGAACTGGAAATAAACGCGGAAGCTGCGCGTTCCCTGACGGACCTGCAGGACCAGATCCTGCAGGGCGACAGCGAGGTCCTGAATCTGCCGGCGAATAGTGGTGAGCTTTGTGCCGCAACGACTGCGATGCTCTTCCGCAGCATCCATCCGCAACACCTCCTCCTGCATGTGATATTCCTTCAACGCCAGAATCGACAGGCGATCGATCATCATGCCGGGTGTCTCAGAATTAAACGCACACCCCGACTCCGGCGGCTGCAGCTGCTGCATGAGCAGGCGATCCATCTGCTCTACAAGATCATTGCGACGCTGATTGTGGCGGTCGATCGTCCGCTTGGCCTGACGAATCCGTTCGGCCCCCAGATCGTCCCTTCGAGCGATGTCCTCTTCGTGCCACAAAGAGAAATTTTCGAGGTGGTTCTGCTGCACCAGCTTCAGCAGTCCTTCGCCCAGTGGTTCCGGGGTGACCTGATGCCAGTGCTCCGTACACTGTCGCTGCGTATCGAGAATGTCTTCAACGTTCATGCTGCCACTCCTTCCAGCCCTCAGGCCGATTTCCTTCGCCGTGCCTTGATCCCAGCCCAGATTCTGATCATGTTGCAGATCACATCATCAGTGGTGCGGGCAATCTGACCCAGCCACGGATGTCGAATCACGAATCCCTTTTCCACCATCGTGCGGCCCGTGTGCTCCACGTACCGCAGCGGATTCACGTCATACTCGCGAAACCATGCATACCGCGCTGCGTTTTCACGACTCTGCGGATACAGCGGCTGGCCCAGCAGACTGATAAACTCATCGACCGTGGCCGGCGTGTAAGCCACTTGCAGCTGATCGAAGTAGGACGGCCCCAGCGTAATCACCGGCTTCCCGGCCCAGCAGGCTTCGACCGTGATGGTGGACCCAAACGTGACCACCACATCGCTCCATTCCATAATGCTGTAAGAATTCACCGATTCGTCGGCATAATGAATTCTGACATTTGGCAGCTTTGCGGTGGCGGCGAAGGGTGTGAGCAGATCGCCGGCCATTTCAGCCTGATTGGGGTGAAATCGGACAACAAAAAATGTCTGCGGATTCTCACGACACGCCCGTTCGACAATCGGACCATAATCAAGAAACGGTGAAATCCAGTCTTTTCCCAGCGATGCGAATTCATCCTGACTGCTGAGAAACACACTGACTTTTCGTTGACACCCGTTGGGCAGAGAAGGTGGAACGAATGCCTGGCCGTGCTTTTTGGCATATTTGTTGGTGCGAGGTTTACGGAGTCCCGCGTAATAGCGTTCCGCAAATTCATAGTCGGCCGGATGACTTAGAATTCGTCGCTGGATTTGTCTGCGATCGTGAACCATATAGCCGGGGCACACGAACGGGTGCTGTCGAGCAGTGACTTCCAGTGTGGTGAAGTCGATCCCGGCAGAGCGGGCGGCAATAATCGCGAACTTCGAACAGGCGTGGCGTCCGTTAAACACCTCCACACGCTGTGGCTTTCTGGCATTCACGACGGCTTTCATGGATTTCAGAAGCCTCGTGGCGTTGCTGAAGTAGCGTCGCTTGATTCTGCGAATGAGTGGTTCACGGCGGGCTGTTTCGGGGAGTGTTCTGAAAGTGGAAATCACGCCGCTCTGAACGCCCTCGACAAGTGTCCGCTGCTCACTGAACGAAAGCGGCGGCTGGGTTTGATCGACGCTGCTGTCGGTATTCAGCGGAATCAGCTCCAGTCCCAGAGCTTCAGCGGTACTGCGAACTCTTGCCTTGCAGATCATGCAGGCGGCGGGGCTGCCACTGTAATTCACCGCACAGGTCCCTGCGGTTGCATTGCAGTAGGTCACCGCCACGCGCTGGCCTTCGTCCTGAAGTTCACGAGCGCGCGCCATGGTCACGAGCGTGTGTTTGCGCCACAGTGGATAGGCTGCGTGAATGAGAATCGCCGGAGGCGGTTCCGCGGGCGCCGAGGGCTCCGGCCGACTGAATTTGAGCGTCTCTTCGGGTTCCATTGGACTGCCTCCCAGTCAGGCCGTCAGGCCGCCCGCGATGGACGGTTCGCGCCACTGTCCGCCGCAGACTGATCGTCCACCCCGTTGCCTCCCACTCGATGACGCAGCTGCCATTTCCCCGCGGAGTCCTGCTGCCACAGGTGCGGAGAACGAAAACGGTCCGTAATCGTGTGGAAATGCTCCGGCGACATCTCGATGTAGTCCATCACTTCATTGAAATACCGATCCGGAAATTCACCGTCGAATCGGTTCACCAGTGCCACAGCTTCTTCGCGGGTGATGTGCCCGTTGCGAATTTCCTGAGATGCATCATAGGTTGCTCGGCCAATGCCAAACTTGATCCATGTTGTGTAGTAGTGCAGATCGTCAATCTTGTCGTCAATGCTGTTGTATTTGCTGTAGGTACCCTGAGTTCTGAATGGGCGTGCGCGGAAGCCACAGTTTTCGACCGCGTAGTAATACACTTCCTGAGGTGTCCATTTCAGATAATACCCAAGATAGTGCACCTGCACGTCCACTCGACGCAGCTCTTCTTCACGCGGCGGCAGAAAACACATCAGATCGTGCAGACGAACACCATAACGGTCCACCAGCTCGCGAATGGAAATGCCTGCCAGATACAAATCTTCCAGCTGCGAGTAGGTATGAAACGACTTGTCGCGAAGGCTGGACGACGTGTCGGCAATCGGATTGCCGTACTCCGCCTCGTTTTCCCCGTAGAACACCAGCGGAATACCCAGCTTTGCAGCCAGTCGGGGGCCGACGTTTTTCTGACCCAGAATAAATGTCTGGAACGGATGAAACAAATTCTCAATGCTCAGCCGCGTCAGCAGCTTCATCACCCGGCCGTTGCGAGTGAACGCAAGATTGTCAAAACCACCAACATCGATCCAGTTTTTCCAGTTCTTGTAGCCGTATTCCGTGTAGAGAATTGGTGGCCACGTGATCGTCAGCGGATTCATGCCATATTTGTATTTCAGCACGTGAGCCTGATAGGCGCTGTCCTTGCCACCGCTGCCTGGCACGATGCAGTCGTAGGAGCCATCCTTGCTGCGATACTGATCCAGCAGCCGCAGCAGCGACTCCTCACGGGCCTTCCAGTCAATCGCCTGCTTGTGGTCCGCCACGTGGCACGCGTCACAGACCCCGTCGCCGTCGATCGCCAGCGTTTTCTTGCGGGAATCGATGGTATGACGAAATTCGACCGCCGAAGCCGGTCGCTGATTCGACATCACGCAGCGACGGCAAAACTGTACTTTGGGCGGCAGCCCGTAATAGGCCGGCAGCTGTTCGTCCATGAACCTGTTCCCGTGTTTCCGAAAATCTGTTGCTTAAATCTGCTTCTGCAGGCTGGTGGCCCAGTGACGGAAGAACGCCAGCCCTCCGGCTGCACTTCGCTCCGGATGAAACTGCACTCCTGTCACATGACCGCGACGCACAGCAGAGCAATACCGAATACTCTCGTAGTCTGTCAATGTCAGGATCTCCGCAGATCGCTCCGGCACCGCTGCAAATGAATGCACGAAATACACCCACTGCCCGTCACGGAATCCACAGTCCATATGCGTATCCGCCCGATCCGGATTCAGAAAAATGCGATTCCAGCCCACTGCCGGTACACGCAGCAGTGCACCGTCCGCACGTCGCTCCGGCAATCTTCGCACAACTCCCGGAATCAAACCCAACCCCTGATGCAGCCCGAACTCTTCGCTGGCATCCATCAGCAGCTGCATTCCCAGACAGATTCCCAGCAGCGGTTTTCCAGACCGCACTGCCTCAATCAGTGGTTCAATCAGCCCCTGCGACCGCAACGTTTCCATCGCATGGCCAAAAGCGCCCACGCCAGGCAGGATAATCCCGTCCACTTCCCCCAGACCTGCGGCGGTCTGCGAAATCTCTGCCGTGATTCCTGACTGCAGACACGCCTGACGAATGCTGAACAGATTTCCCAGACCGTAGTCCACGATCTGCACTCGCAGCTCGCTCATACCGCATCCTCCAGTCGGCATTGCACTCCGCCATCCAGGAGTCTTCGCTTCAGCTCCTGCACCGTGCACGGCTGCACGTGCGACACACCACGGCCACTTTGCAGAAATTCCCGATTGCCTTCGCTTCCCACGGATTCCCGCGGACGCAGCGTCCGAATCGCCTCATAGTGCAGCAGACTGCTCACCGCCACCGCGCTGACTCCCGTCCGCCGGGCGGTGTCAGCAACGTGCTCGGCCTTTCCAGCCCCGCCATGAGCAATCACGGGGATTTTCACGGCCGCCGCGATCCGCGCACAGAGATCCGTGTCAAAGCCCTCACCCGTTCCCTCACGGTCAATCGACGTTGCCAGAATCTCGCCCGCACCCAACTCCTCCGCACGAATCGCCCACTGCACCGCATCCACCCCTGTGTGCTCACGACCGTTGTCCGTAAATGCCAGCCACGATCCGTCCGCCTGCCGACCGGCTTCAATCGCCACCACAATCGTTGATGAACCAAATCGTCGCGAGGCTTCCCGGATGAGCTGCGGGGCGGCAATCACCGCTGTGTTCAGCGAGACCTTGTCAGCACCGGCGGCCAGCGCCTGACGAATGTCCTCGATGCTTCGCAGCCCACCACCAACCGTCAGCGGGATGAAAATCTCCCGCGATGTCCGCGATATCATCTCGCACAGACTGTTGCGCCCGTAGAGGCTGGCTACCGCGTCCTGGTAAATGAGCTCGTCTGCGCCGGATTCATAGTAATAGCGAGCAAACGTGTCGGGGTCTCCCAGGACACGCAGGCCCTCGAGACGAATGCCCTTCACCAGATTCGCGCCCTTGATATCCAGCCGGGCGATCACGCGTACCATTGACATACGGAAAAGGCATCCCTGCCGGATTCAACGCTGAAATTGTTCGGGAATCGCCCCAAAACAGCCCGCACCCTGGAACATGCGACGGCAGCACTCAGCATACCCGTCCGAGGCCGAAGAGTAAAGGTCGAAGCCCGCGGTTCACCACCGCAGTGCCAGCAGTTCCAGTTCCCCGCCGCGCCACATTCTGACCGGAACCGATGACCCACCTCGTTCTCCAAAGTGAGCACAGATGCCAAACTGGTCTGCAGCCGACCAGCTCTGCAGCGATTCCGCCGCATTTCCGCTGAACAGGAAGTCCTCACACCCCAGCGACACAGACTGCGGCTCGGAGGAGCCCCTGATTTCGCGCTCACACACAAACGTTTTTCGCGGCCCTCGATAGCTTCTCCATTCGTTCTCCTGAACAACGAACGTCAACGTATTGGTTTCCGGAAGCCGCAGCTCCAGCTGCAGGCGTTGCCCGTCTGCCCCGCGCCATAACGGATCCGTCAGCTTTCGTGTCCAGATCTGCTGATGCGAACGATTGCCGCGATTCAACACATACCAGTCTTCAAGGCCACGCGAGAAGTCGTCGATTACGGGCATTCGCCGAAGCGTCCCCTGCACATCAGCCTCCCGCAGCGAATCCACCGTCGCTTCATGCAGCAGTCCCGAAATTGTCACGCGTTCCGCCGGTTCGCGATGTCCGGGTAATGGCAGCAGTGATACCGGCTGCGGCAGTCGATAGTCCACCGATGCAAATGCAAACAGCGGCAGATCAGTTGTGTGCAGTGGCAGCTCCGCTGTGAAGGATGAACCATCCACTTCCACCAGGGCACTTCGCCAAAACCGCGCTCGAGGATCCGGATCCACGGCGTAGAACACACGACAACGCTCAATCTCCCAGCTGCTGTCCGGTTGCACTTTGAGCAGCGGTGTGCGGTTCCCCGTTGCCAGCACCAGTTCGCTGAGAGGTGTTTTCGGGAGCGGCCGCCCACCCTTCAAATGCTCGTCAAACCAAAGCGGCATCGCCACCTCCACTTCAGTTGTCAGGCGATGGTTCAGATGCGGCGCCCAGCTGAACCGCGTGGGCTGATTCGGAATCAGCGCGTTGGTGCGATACACATCGTCCATCCAGCCGTGGAAATCATTCGTGGCGCTGCGGTGCAGCACTGGACAACAAACCCGCGGCGCGTAATTCTCAAAACTCAGCGCGCTGCGAAACACGTCCATGTCCCCACGAACATGATCCAGTCGCGCTTTGCCACCCAGGAATTCATGCCAGTCCCACCTCCAGCCTGCACCACCCACCGCCGGTACTGCCGCCTTCACTCGCAAATCCACGCCAGCCACATACATCGTCAGGTTGCCACCCATTGAATAGCCGTGCACTCCCAGCCGCTCCGGGTCCACCTCGGACTGCTGCTCCAGAAATGTCAGGCCGCGGCGACAGGCCAGTGTGAGCAGGTACCAGTTGCAGTTTTTCGGATGTTCACGGCCCGGCACCAGTTGTTTCGGGCCAGGCAGAATGGAGTCGTAGCCGGCAGCGTTAAGCTGCGAGGGGTCCACGACTCCCCAGTCGGTATTCAGATCACCGGGCTCGGCACCCTCAACGAAATTGAATGGAGCTTCGCCGTCGCCGTTGCCACCCCAATTCACCGACAATCCGGCGTAGCCACGACTGACCAGAAACCGCACCTCGTGCAGAAAACCTCGCTGACCTCCGCCATGAATGTGCATCACAGCCGGAAGTCGCCCCACCAGCGGATTCGGAAAACCGTAGATCGCCGTCATCCTCGCCGGTACGCCGCGAAAGAACCCCACGAGAAATCGCACGTGCCGAAACGTTCCCTCACCATCCGTCCACTCTCGAATAACTTCCGTTTCCAGCGGATCACGCCGCGGATCAAAGTCCGCCCAAAGCTCTTCCACTGACTGCGGAACTGGAACGTCATCCGCAAACAGCTCTGACGGCTCGGCAGGAAACGCAGCCGTGGGCGCAACAACAGTTCCCAGCGCCTCAAGAAGGAATCGACGTCGACTTGCGGAACTCAGCATCGGAAACTCCCGGATCTTGCCTGCCGCGGCAGACCATCATCGCCTGTGCGTATTCGCATCGCCCCGGCTGCAAATTACACTGAAATTATCGAGGCGGGAAATGCCATTTCAGAGTTGATTGATTTTTTGGTGTGCGGGGTGACAGGCTGGCTGGAGGCAGGAGGTTGCAGGGGGTCTGACCGGGACGGCAGGAAAATCCATATTCGATGTTCGGAGGGTCTGAATTCAGGGGTGATCACGTGCATTTTCTGCCAGCTCAGCTTATGCTCCGCGGACAACTCTGCTGATCCCCTAACTTCATTTCCGCCCTCCGCTTCAGGTTGGATTTCCGCCATGCGTCCGCTTCTGAACACCACAGCGTCTGCTGCGTTCTGTCTTTTGTCCCTGGCCGTCGCCGCCAGCACGCTGCACGCTGGCGACAACTGGCCTCGGTTTCGTGGAGAGAACGGTTCGGGGATCAGTTCCGCGTCCGGCATTCCGGTAACGTGGACTGCCGATCAGGTGGCGTGGAAGGTCGAACTGCCGCATATTGGTCATTCTTCTCCAGTCGTATGGGGGGACCAGATTTTTGTGACCACTGCGACCGAGGGTGGAAAAACTCGTTTTCTGCATTGCCGCAGTACTCAAACCGGTGCAGAACTCTGGCAGGCTCAGGTGACGCTGGGCGACAGTAAAAAACACCTCAAGAACAGCTGGGCTTCCAGTACACCCTGCACAGACGGCCGAATTGTCTGCTCCCTGTTCGCTGATGGCTCGCAGCAGCTTGTGAAAGCCTGGGACATGACGGGTAAAGAATTGTGGACGAGAGAGCTGGGCAGCTACGAGAGCGAGCATGGTCTTGGGGTTTCGCCTGTCATTGAAGATGGCATGGTGATCATCGCCAACGATCAGGTTGGGCCGGGCTTCATCACGGCGCTCGATGCCGTAACAGGGAAAACGATCTGGACGACAGAGCGATCGCCTGGCAAAACGTCCTACTCTACTCCAGTGATCGCTCCTGATGGTACCGGTGGACGTCAGGTGATCTGTATCAGCGAATCCAGTGGTGTCACAGGACTGGAACTGAAGACTGGTAAGGTGCTTTGGCAAACCCCGAAGCTCCCGATGCGCACGGTGGCCTCGCCCATCATTTCTGACGGTCTTGTTTTCGCGACCTGTGGTGAAGGTGGAAATGGCAAATATTTCGCTGCCATTCGCACAGAACTGGGGTTGGATCCTGCTCAGAGAATCGTCTATGAACGAAAAACGATGCTGCCCTACGTTCCCTGCCTGATTTCCAAAGATGGTTTGCTGTTTCTCTGGGGCGACAAAGGCATTATGGTTTGTCTGGAGCAGGCAACAGGTCGAGAGATCTGGACGGAGCGCATTGACGGAGCATTCAGTGGTTCGCCAATCTGTATCGAGGACCGACTGTATTGTGTAACTGAAGATGGTCAGGTGGTTGTCCTGCATGCCGGGCCGCAATTCAGGGAACTGGGACGCACTTCGCTGGGTGACGATTGTCATTCAACACCGGCGGTTGCCGGAGGTACTCTTTATTTCCATACATTTCGCCACCTGATCGCGGTTCGCGGGAAATAACGTCCCGGGAATCCCGACCGTCAACGACCCAGATCTCCAGGAGACAAAGCAATGTCCGGTGAATGGCCAGGCGGGCCCTGTCCCCAGTGCGGTGATGTCATGCCTGCGAAAGTCATTCACTGCCAAAGCTGCCGCGCTCTGCTCAATTCAGAACTCACGGAAGACAGCGTCGAGATACCCGCCTACTTTCCATTGCCGGAGATCGCTGTGATTGCTTCCGCATCGCCCCGAGGGCATTACGTGACCTGTCCCGGCTGCAAAGAGGAATTGCGGATTCACGGCAAATATCGTGGCCTGAAGGTCGCCTGCAAGCACTGCAAGGTCCCCTTCCTCTACGATGGTTCGGTGAAAATCAACGCGGCCTATATGGCGTGCCCTCATTGTGAAGAAGAAATCCGCGCGGGACTGAAGTATCTCGGCCATAAAGTCGTCTGCCGCCACTGCAATGGGCACATCCAGTTGCAGAAGGACGCCTAGCCGCACAGCGTCATCACCACCATTTCGATCCTCCCCCAACTCCCACCCCGGTTGTTGCGGCGCTGCAGGGCGAACAGGCTGACCGGCTGACGCCGGTTCTGCGGTACAAACAGCACCCGCCAGTCGATGTTGACTGTTCACCAGAGATTTCATCTTTCCAGATTTTCTTTTTCCCCCATCTTTTGAGATACTTCAGGCGATTTCCGCCAGGAATCGTCTCCCGCCATCGAATTCCCGGAACTCGCCTTTGCCTCCCATCACTGGCTCTCAGGGGAACCCATGGCTTCACCATCCGGCAGCGTCATCGAAGCTGCAGAGCTCAGCAAGATCTATCGATTCGGAATCATCCGTCGTCGCCCCTTTCAGGCGCTCAAAAACGTCAATCTCAGTGTCCCCGCTGGCTGCATATACGGACTTCTGGGCCCCAACGGCGCCGGCAAGACAACCCTCATCAAAATCCTCCTCGGGATCGTCTCCCGAACGTCCGGCTCCGCCAGCGTTCTCGGCCACCCGGCCGGCTCCATGGCCGCTCGCCGCGGCGTCGGCTATCTCCCGGAAAACCACCGCCTCCCGCGACATCTCACGGCCACCACGGCGCTGGAATACTACGGAAGCCTCAGCGGCATGTCTCCGGCCCAAATCCGGGCCGAACGACCTCGATTGCTGGAACTGGTCGGGCTCGCCGGCCGCGAACGCGAACGGGTTTCCGGATATTCCAAAGGCATGCTGCAGCGACTCGGACTTGCCCAGGCAATGCTCCACCGCCCGCCGCTGATTGTGCTGGATGAGCCGACCGACGGCGTCGATCCCGTCGGTCGCCGCGAAATCCGCGACGTACTCAAAAAACTCGCTTCACAGGGACATACCATCTTCCTCAACAGTCACCTGCTCCAGGAAATCGAGCTTATCTGTGACAGTGTCGCCATTCTCAACCGCGGCCAGCTGCTCAAGACCGGCACCGTCCAGGAAATGACGCGAGCCCTCAGCGATGCTCCGCTCCAGTTCCAGCTGCAGGGGCCGGCTCACAAAATCCGCAGCGTCTTCGCTGACCGGCCCACCGCAATCCTCAGAGAAGTCTCTGCTGAGTCCATCGAAGTCGAAATCAGGCCCTCCGCTCAGCACGAGGTCGATGCCATCATCGACCGCCTTCGTCAGGAGGAAATCAGCATTTACCGGGTGGCTCGTCGCGACCAGACGCTGGAAGAGGTCTTTATGACTCTGGTGGGAGGTACAGTCTGATGCGACCGATACTCGCCATTCTGAAAGATGCCTTCCGCGAAGCCTGGGCCTCCCGTGTTCTCTGGATGGCTCTCGCCGCCATTCTGCTTGTGCTGCTTGCCCTGTCGCCGATGGGTCTGAAAAGTGTCACCAGCACCCGGCTGCGGCCTTACGAACTGGTGGATACCGAAGCCTTCCTGCGTCAGCTCCTGCAGGGAAGCACAGCCGAATCCGGTCCGGCGCGGCACATCTGGAACCTGCTGGCCCCCGATCGGCAGGAAAGGGTCCGTCAGTGGCTCCGGGCTGACGCCCCGCAGGCCCGCCCCGCTGCACGCATCCAGTCCTCTGCCGTCGATGCCGTCAACGACTTGCTCGGGCTCGAAAAATTCTACGACCCCGTCGCCTGGGATTCACCGGCATGGCAGGCTGCAGATCTTCCTGCGGAACTGCGTACAGTCTCCCCAGCAGAGTCCAGCCCCGACACTCGCGCAATCAACAATCTGAAGCGTCTTGCAGCCGCTTTTCCTGACGCCATCAGTATCCAGGATACAACCGCGCTCGTGCTGTCCTACGGCTCTCTGCGCGTCTTCGGACCGCTCCGACTGCCTCCCGATCAGATTGAAACTCTGATCAACGAAATCATCATCGGTGTGCTCGCAGTCTTTCTCGGATTCTTTGGGGTTTTCGCTTCCCTGCTCGTGACCGCCTCCGTCATTCCCCGCACCTTCGAACCCGGCGAAATATCGCTCCTGCTCAGCAAACCCGTGCCCCGTACGGTGCTGTATCTGACCCGTTTTGTCGGCGGTTGTCTGTTTACGCTCGTGTGTGCCGGGACGCTGGTTACTGGCACCTTTCTGCTGCTCTGGCTGCGATTTGACCTCTGGCGCCCGGTGCTCATCGCCTGCGTGCCACTCTACGTATTCCTCTTCGCCATCTATTACTCCGTCAGTGCTCTCGCAGGCGCTGTCTGGAGAAATCCGATTGTGAGTCTGATCCTTGTCGTTGTTTTCTGGATCGTCCAGGTGACCGCGTCGGTGGTGAACGACTTTATGGCCTTCCGATGGCTCCCAGGGCGACAGTTGGAAGAGCTTGTGATTACGGATTCGCAGGTCTTTGCAACCGATGGAAGTCGCAATTTCCTCCGCTGGAATGTCACAACCGGCGACTGGCAAACGATGCTCGAAGACTCCAACCCCAACCCCCTGCAGGCACTCGGAATTTTTCAGTCGGGAGCTCGCCCGCGCCTGACTGCCAGTGATGACGGAAACACAGTCTTCGCGATGCAGCCTGAGTTTTCCAGGTTCAACCAGGCGGGGCCGGCGCGGGTCCTTCGCGGCGAACTGGGCGACAACTTCAACCGCAGCGGCGGCAGCATCACTCCGGAACCCGTCTTCGGAATCCATCGAACCCGTGACAACAAACTCGTGCTCCCCGGCACTCGATCAGTCCACATGCTCAAGGAAGACCCCAACGAAATCCGCAACGCCCGCGCCTTTCTTCGCGATATGCTTGGCGGTCTCCTGCCCGGTTCCGGTTCACAAGGCTTCGAAACCGTCTCCTCCAGTCTCAAACCGGCACTCCGGCCTGATGCGGCCGTCGCCTGGAATCCAGCCGACGAAAGTATCGTCTGCCGCGACCGCGATCAACTGCTGCTGCTCACACGCACCGCCGAAGGCAAATGGTCCGAAGCCACCCGCCGACAACTCGATCGCAAACAACCGGCTCTGATTGCCGCCGGCGGCAGTCTGGTGATCATGGCTGAAGCCGACGGACGCATCGAAATCCTCAACGCAGCAACACTTGAAGTCACCACCACCGGCAGCATTCCTGCCGGCGACAAACCGAAACGCATTGATGTGGCTCCCGACGGCAGTCGCGCCGCCGTGCTCACGCATGCCGGAGTGATCGTGATGTTTCATGCCGATAAAAGTCGCTTCAACACTCTGAACGTGAATACATCCCGGACAATCTCCGGTATCCGTTTTCCTGACAACACTCGCATGGCCATCGGCGCCGGTCGCAGCCTGTTCATCGTCGATCCGGACACCGGAAAAATCCTGAAATCATGGCAGGGACAAATTCAGTGGCCTGTGCATCTCTACGATTATGTCGTCAAACCGCTGCACACAATCTTTCCACGTCCGGGCGATCTTGACAATACGGTTCGCTATCTGGTTACCGGTGAATCCTCTGTGGCCGTTGAAGAAGACGAAGGTGCCGCCGGTGACGAAGAGGATCTCTCCGCTCCGCGAATTGTTTTCAATCCTTATGCCTCCTTCGGTACCAACGCAGCCTTCCTTGCCGTTATGCTGTTCCTCGGCTGCCTCTACATCGCACGCTCTGATTTCTGACAAATCCCCAGGAAACTCAACATGGGACTCTTCGACAAACTCCGAAATGAACTCATCGATATCATCGAGTGGGTTGATGATTCGAGGCATACGCTCGTCTGGCGGTTTCCCCGTTACCAGAATGAAATCAAGAACGGGGCTCAACTGATTGTCCGCCCCGGTCAGAAGGCGATTTTCGTTCATCGCGGTCAGGTGGCGGACGTCTTCGAACCCGGCAGCTACGAACTGAAAACCGATAACCTGCCCATCCTCAGCACACTTGCAGGCTGGAAATACGGCTTCAACAGTCCGTTTCGTTCTGAAGTCTACTTCATCAGCACCAAACAGCTCACTGATCTCAAATGGGGCACTCCCAACCCCGTGATGCTTCGGGATCCGGAATTCGGCCCCATCCGCATCCGTGCTTTCGGTACGTATGCTGTTCGTGCCGCCAATGCCCGTGCGCTGCTGACAGAACTGGTGGGTACGGACAAAGAATTCGGTGCCGATGCCGTCACCGAGCTGCTGCGTTCCATCATCGTCAGCACCCTCTCTGAAATCCTCAGCAACGCCGGCATCCCTGCTCTGGATCTGGCGTCACGCTACACCGAGTTCGGTGAAACCCTCCGCAAAGCGGTCCAGGAAAAAATCGACGACGAATACGGTCTCGAAATTCCACAGCTCGTGATCGTCAACATTTCCTTCCCGGAAGCTGTTGAAAAGGCACTCGATACACGCACCAGCATTGGCGTCATGGGTGACCTTGGACGCTTCCAGCAGTACCAGCTTGGCCAGGCGCTCGGGATGCCTGGCGGACAGGGCGGCGCTGCCGCTGAAGGTGCAGGACTGGGGCTCGGCATGGCGCTCGCCGGACGCATGCTGCAGCCAGGGTTCGCCGCCTCCGGAACAGGCCCTGTTCCCTCAGCAGGCGCTCTGCCTCCAGGAGCCCCCGTTCCGCCACCGCCTCCTGCCGCATGGCACGTGGCCGCAAACGGTCAGACTCACGGTCCCTTCACAACCGATCAGCTCGCTGCCGGAATCGCTGCCGGACAGATCAGCCGCTCAACTCTTCTCTGGACTGCTGGCATGGCTGATTGGGCGACTGCTGACCGGATTCCGCAGTTGGCGGCCGCCTTTGGTCCCCCGGCACCACCGCCAGTTCCCGGCACCTCAGCCCCGTAATACACGGCTTGATTCATGTCTGCTCACGAAAACCCGACATCATCGCCCACTGAATCTCCTGCCGCATCTGCGCCAAATTCTGCGCGCGGGAACGTGATCGACGACGGCCGGGGACGCATGTTTCCCTGTGCTCAGTGTGGCGCTGACCTCGAATTCCACATCGGCCTGCAGTCGCTCACATGTGGCTTTTGCGGGCACGTCCAGCAGCTCGAAGTTTCTGCCGAGACACCGGTGCAGGAACAGGATTACCTGTCAATGCTGGCGGTTCTTCGCCAACGCCGCAAATCGCAGCAGCAGCAGGATCAGGAAAAAGAGGCGATCGCCGCTGATCCTGCCTCCCGCCATTCCGAAGTCACCTGCGCATCCTGTAGTGGTACGGTTGACTTCTACGGCACACTCACCAGCACCGAATGTCCCTGGTGCGGCGCTCCCGTGCAACTGGAAGGCGTGCATGAAGCCGCAGACGATCGTATCCCGGTTGACGGAATGCTGCCGTTCACCATCGACCGCCGCAAAGCCCAGGAAAATCTCGCCAACTGGGTCCGCTCCCGCTGGTTCGCCCCTTCAAAGTTCCGTCGTGACGGAGTGGACGGGAAGTTTCAGGGAGTCTTTCTGCCGTATTTTACCTTTGACGCGATGACCGCCACCGCCTGGACAGGTCAGCGAGGCGATCACTATTACGTCACGGTCGGCAGCGGCAAAGACGAACGACGCGAACGACGCACCAGCTGGACCTGGGTCTCCGGGCGCTTCCAGCGGTTCTTCGACGACATCTGCGTGCTGGCCGCAAAACGGCTCCGCCGAGACCTCATCCAGGCACTCGAACCCTGGCCTCTTGCCAAAATCATCCCCTTTAATCCCCAACTTATGGCCGGCATCACGGCGCGAACATACGACATCGAACTGGATGAGTGTTTTGCGGAAGGCAAAAAGCGAATCGATGATGCCCTTCACGCAGATGTGCAGCAGCGAATCGGTGGTGATGAACAGATCGTGAGTAGTCTGAAAACGCAGTACGCCGGTATTACCTTCAAGCACCTGCTGCTGCCCGCATGGCTGATGACCTACCGCTGGAACGACAAACCCTGGCAGGTATTTATCAATGCGACCACCGGGGAAGTTCAGGGCGAACGTCCCTGGAGCATCATCAAGATCTCTTTCACAGTTCTTGCTGTAATCGCCATCATCGCCGCCGCCGTGCTTTGGGCACAACACAACCCCTCAACCCACTGAGGGAACGTCAATGCAATTGAGCCGCACTCTGCGGGCCTCGCCTGTTTCACGGGACTCGCAGGACTCACAGGACTCGCATTTCTCTCACCGATCGCGCATACTTCCGCAGGACATCGTCCGCACTGCCCGGACGCACTCCCACCTGTTCGAAAGGCCCCCCCGACATGCTCCGTTCGCTGCTCCCCGTTCTGCTCCTGCTCTGTTCCGTTGCCACGCTCCCCGCTCAGGACGCGCCGGCAGAAGCCCCTGCCATGATGAAGATCTTCAACGGCACAAATCTTGATGGCTGGGATGGTGATCCGCGGTTGTGGTCGGTGCGTGATGGAGTGATTCATGGTGAGACGACGGAAGAAAACAAGGCCGATGGCAACACCTTTCTGATCTGGAAAGGGGGACGGACCGGAAACTTTGAAATGCGGTTGTCGTTCCGCTGCAATGCCACCAACAATTCCGGCATCCAGTATCGTTCGAAACACATTGTCGAGGGCAACCCTCGCAACAAGTGGGTGGTACGCGGTTACCAGCATGAGCTTCGCAACGAACTGACGTTTCCCAACGTCTCGGGCTTCATCTACGACGAGGGTGGCAAACGCGGTCGCATCATTCTGGTCGGCGAAAAGGCGTCGTGGGAACCCACTGGAAAAAAGGTCGAGTCCACTGGACTGATCGATCAGGATGGCTGGAAGAAACTCTTCCGACTCGATGACTGGAACGACGTCGTCATTCGGGCTGAAGGCAACCACATTCAGCACTTCATGAATGGGAAGCAGATCATTGATTTTCACGACAATGCTCAGGAACTGGCGCTCAGCGAAGGAGTCCTTGCACTTCAGCTGCACGCAGGAAAGCCAATGTGGGCAGAATTTCGCGACATTCGCATCATCGAGCTGAAGTGAGCTGACTGTTCAGACCACAAACGGCAGCGGCTGGCCGGTGCTGGCGGGCTGCGTGAATCCGTCAGGGCTCAGCCGAGTTGCAGGATCGATTCCCAGCGCTGCCAGAATGGTGGCGCTGAAATCTTCCGGACTCACAGGCCGCTCCCTCACGTACGCAGCCGTGTCGTCAGATGCACCATAGACAAGCCCTCCGGGAATGCCTGCTCCGGCGAGCATCCCGGAATAGCATTGTGGCCAGTGATCGCGGCCGATTGCAGAAGCTCCACGGGAAATTCGCGGAGTGCGGCCGAATTCCCCGACAAGCACGACGAGTGTGGAATCCAGCAGACCGCGATCTTCAAGGTCAGTAATCAGGGCTGCCACGGAGGCGTCGGCGCGCGGCAGAGCCCAGCCGAGCCCGTTCCAGCCGTTGTCGAAGATACCGATGCCAGCATTCCCGTGCATGTCCCATGTTTCAACACTCACGAATTTGTCGTTCGGTGCCAGCCCCATCCATGCCACGACGTTGACCAGTCGGACTCCGGCTTCGATCAGGCGTCGTGCGAGCAGCAGGTTCTGTCCGAATGGGTGGCGACCATACCGCTCACGCATCTCCGCAGATTCCTGTTCCACATCAAAGGCGACACGGGCTTTGGGGCTGTGAAGTAAAGTGAATGCGCGCTCCTGAAGATCGCTGAGCGTTGCCTGTCCCCTCTGCGGTTGCTGAAGCTGCTGCAGGAGCCTCCAGCGGGATTCAAGCCGCGGCAGTGCCAGATCGGAGGGTGCCTGAAACAAAGGCACCTGATATCCAGGCGTTCCAGGATTGTCGTCATGCCGTTCGCCGACAAGAAGCGGCGCGTACTGGATTCCAAGGGAACCACCACTGAGCCATGCTGGTTCAGCAGGGGCAGCTCCACCACCAAATTTTTGCAGCCAGACGTGCGACGGCATGACAGCGGACGACGGTCGGAGCTTTGTGACGATGGCGCCCATGGATGGAGCATTGCGGGCCGGACGGGAACTGCCCGCAAGCAGCATCTCGTTGGCCACGTTGTGAACAGGGACGCTGTGGCTGAGTGATCGGATGACGCAGTAACGATCAGAGATGGCCGCCAGTGACGGCATGAGCTCTGCAACCTGAAAACCAGGTGTGCGTGTCGCGATGGGTTTGTATGGCCCCCGAATTTCTGAGGGACCGTTGGGTTTCGGGTCCCACGAATCCAGCTGGCTCAAGCCACCGTACTGATAAATGAAAATACAGGATTTTGCCGTGCGGTTGCCGTTGGTGGGGGAATTGTCGGCTGCGAGCAGACTGGGGAGTCCGAGGAGCGCAGGGTCGGAGTGCGGCTGCAGTGCAGCGAGGCCGCCAATGGCACCACAGCGGATCAGACTGCGGCGGGTGGGTGCGGAGGACAATAAGTGCTGATCCACGCGAAGAGATCCTGCAGGAAGAGTAAAGCCGGAAACCCTGTCATCAACAGTCCCCTTATCCTGCAGAGAAACTGATCGGCTTGCAAGCGGAATCCGCATCAACCGGCCGGATGGACGCCTCGAGCCAGTTCCTGTTCCCATTCGTCCAGCAGTGGCCAATCGACGGCACAAGTGCCAAAGTCGGCCATGTGCTGATACCGGTCGAGTCGGTCAATGGCGGATTGCAGCAGCTTGCGGTCGTTTCGGAATGCAGGCCCGTGGCTTGGCAGCAACCACTCGACACCGCTGTTCTGGATGCGTTTGAGCGATTCGATGAAGGCGGGCAGATCAGATCCATGATGGGCGTCGATACTGCCAACACAACCATCACGAAAAATGTTATCGCCGGAAAACAGGAGATTTCCAAGGCGGAAGGAGAGTTGTCCAACGGCGTGCCCGGGAGTGTGCCAGACTTCCAGTTTCAGTTTTCCAAGTGGCAGAATGTCGCCGTCGTCCACCGTGCGATCGAATTTGAGCTCCGGCAGATCGATGGAGATTTCCTGTGCAGGGATTTCGGCGAAAGCAGCAATTCGGTCGTTGGATTCAAGGATGCTGCGGGCGTGCGGGTGAGCCAGCAACTGGGCGCCCGGCAGCAATTCTTTGGTACGACAGAATCCCTGGACATGGTCAGCGTCTGCGTGAGTGGCCACAAGATAGCGGCAGCTGGCAAGGGGGAAATCGAGCTGTCGAATGAGCTCGATCAGATCATCGACCGTATCCTGATAGCCGATGTCCAGCAACATCCAGTCGGAACCGGAATGCACAAGGTACACGCAGCATCCCAGCCGGCGACGGGCCTGGAAATTGAGCTCGATTACGTTGGGAAACAATTCGCGTCGTTCCAGCATGCAGTGATTCCGCGAGTGGATTCAGTATCCAAAGCCGTTTTTTCGAATATGCACCCACGGATCAAGTTCCGCTGGATCGCGGTGAGCCATGGCGGCGGTCAGTGTGATGAGGAGAATGTCGTGATCACCAGCAGCAAGACGCGATTCCACACGGCCTTCCATGGAACACATGGAACCCCTGAGCAGCGGCAGACCGCATGTTCCCGGAACACAATCCAAACCCGCAAACGCATCAACCCCCGGTTCAAAACCCCGGCCGAAATGCTTCAGCAGCAGTGAATCGCCCTTTGGTGCCTGATTTAAGGTGACACTGACCCCAGGCTGAAGCCACTCGTTAATCCAGCGCACTTTGTTCACAGCCACCGTGACTTGCGGCGGAGCGAACGAAGCCTGCTGAACCCAGCTGGCAAGCATCCCCGTGGGACGCCGTTCCGGACCAGCAGCGACAAGCACAAAAAGGCCACTGGGGATCCGCCCAAGGATGGGAGTGAGTTGCGCTTCGGGAGTTTCTGTGGACATTGCGAAATTCAGACAGGGAACTGGATGGAAAACAAACACAGCCAGATGACGAATCCGGGATCCACTCAATAGTATGCTGTATTGCCGATGAAATCGCGAGAGCAGCGATCAGGCGAGGCGGAAATTTTCATGAACACAGGCTCCAGGGACACTCTCATGTTGAATATCGCTGCTTCTCCCGTAGCCGTCGTCACCGGCGCTGGCCGTCGACTCGGCCGTGAATTTGCCCTCGCAATGGCCAGACGCCGCTATGCCGTGCTCGTCCACCATCACTGCTCTGCGGACGCTGCCGCGGAACTCGTACAGGAACTCCGGCAGACCGGAGTCTCTGCAGCCGCCGTGCAGGCAGACTTCAGAACACCAGCCACCGCAGCAAACTTTGTTTTTTCCGCCGCCGCAGAACTTGGCGAAGTTCAAGTACTGATCAACAGTGCGGCCGTCTTTCAGGATCGTCCACTGCCGGAAATCGACGAACTTCACTGCAGCGAACATCTGGCCGTCAATCTGCTCGCACCACTGTTCCTGACGCAGCATTTCGCAAGGCTGCTGAAACCCGATTCCACCGGACATGTGATCAATGTGCTTGACTGGCGAGCCCTGCGACCACGCGCGAACTGGCTTGTTTATACCGCCGCAAAAGCCGGACTTGCCGCCGCCACTCAAACGCTCGCCCTGCAGCTCGCACCGCGAATTCAAGTCAATGCCATCGCTCCCGGTGCCATCCTGCCGCCCGAAGATCGCCCGGACTGGCACGCAGCACGAGCTCTTGCAGAAATCCCATTACAACGCGCAGGCAATCCTCAGGAACTCGTCCGCGCCCTCAACTTTCTCCTCGATTCCACGTTCATCACCGGCGAAATCCTGCACGTGTCCGGCGGTGAAGAACTGCAATAGCCCAGTCCACACACACACCTGAACTCACTCAAATCACATCGTCCGGAAGGGCACTCAAGGTACTCAAGGTGCCATGCACCTTGACAAGTCCTGAATGTGTTTTTACAATGAATGCAGCATTTCCTGAAAGGGGTCCCATGCCGCGTGTAAATCGTCGTGAAATCTTTTCCGAAACGGACGTTCAGGTGTTCCATCTGATCAGCCGCTGTGTGCGTCGCAATCATTTGTGTGGTCGCGATCGCAGATCGGGGCGTGATTATTCGCATCGTCGCGAATGGGTTCGCGGTCGTCTGGAAGACCTGGCCGGCATCTTCGCCATCGAAATGCTCGGTTACGCGCTCATGGGCAACCACATGCATCTCGTTATTCGCACCCGTCCGGACGTCGCTTCCGGCTGGTCCGACGGCGAAGTCGCCCTCCGCTGGTGGACGCTCTTTCCTCAGCGTCGCACGCTGTCCGGTGCCCCGGAACAGCCCACCACAGAAGAGCTGAATCACATCAAAAACGATGCTGCTGGTCTTGCCGACAAGCGTCGCCGACTTGCCAGTGTTTCGTGGTTCATGAAGTGTGTGTCCGAACCCATCGCCAAGCGTGCCAATCGCGAAGACGACGTCACTGGCCACTTCTGGGAGGCCCGCTACAAAGCTCAGCCACTGCTCGACGAAACCGCCATTGCCGCCTGCATGACCTACGTCGATCTCAACCCCATCCGCGCCGCGGTTGCTCAGACGCCCGAAACCAGTGAATTCACAAGTCTGCACGACCGCATTGCGGATCGTCAGGCTGCCGCCCCGGCCGCCTCCGCGGCAGCTCGGGACACCCAGACCGAACACGGCTCCAAAGCCGGCTGGCTGGCCCCGATTGCACTCGAACAACCGCGTCGGCAATCCCGCGATCGAAGCACCGATCGGCGGCTCACGAATCGTGGCTGCCTGTTCATGTCGCTGGATCAATATCTTC
>Ga0172373_10002951_pt1 | contig 25445 bp, 26 predicted proteins | sample Lak10m_2_FD_114546 | JGI IMG/M metagenome (GOLD analysis project Ga0172373, IMG submission 114546) | Freshwater microbial communities from Kabuno Bay, South-Kivu, Congo - kab_092012_10m | ecosystem: Environmental > Aquatic > Freshwater > Lake | place: Democratic Republic of the Congo...
ATACCGATTATATCTTGTCTTGTTTCTAATATTAATGAGTCTCTATTTTTATCGTATTCGATATTATGCCAATAAATTCCGTCAAATTCTAGTAATATAATACCGTTAGATTTTTTTATATACTAAATAGTTAATACTATGTCATCTTTAGCTAAGTTTTTGGCTTTTATCCATGAATTATCATCATGTATGTCACCTCCAATATAAAATCTGTGTTCTTCAGAGCATTTTAGAATACTACCATCTTCAAATTCAACTTCAATTATTTTTTTATTAAATTCAAAAGTATCTTTGACTTCCTTTTTACCACTTAATGTTTCTACAAAATCACCTATTTTTAAATCTTCTATATTAACGTATGACATTGAATCTTTATCTACAAGTACTTTATGACCAGGCGTTAAACATCCTCCTGAACCAACCCAGGCTGCCATAAAATCTGTTGTTTTATATACGTGATTAGAATATACAAATGGTATTTTAACTTCAGCCATTCTTGTCATTAAGATACGGAAAAGAGACTTAATTCTTTTCGCTCTTGTCATATCTTCTTTTTGGTTACCTTCTTCAGCATCAGTTAATTCTTTAATCGTACCTAAGTTACCAATTGAATCTAAGAATACCATTACTTTAGGAATTTCCATTCCATTTCTCTGTGCATCAATAAGTTTACCAGTAAGATTTGTAGTAGAAGTTCTAAAAGACTCAACTGTATTACATGGTTCGTACCATACTCTTGTTGTATCTAAACCAAACTGCTCCATTAATTTTTTATCTACTGCGTTTTCAGAGTCATACCAGTAAATATAGTAACCCATTTTCTGTGCGTTTCTTGCAGCACACAGCATCACGAATGTTTTACCTACACCTGAAGGCCCCATTAATTCAACTGCTCTATTATTAGGTATACCACCGAAAACATTACCAGTCATTGCTAAGTTTAGTATATAACTACCGATATCAATATATTCTGTAATTTCACTAAATGTACTTACATCCATTGTTGAACCAAGAGGTGCAACTTTTGATAGTTCTTGATTTAAATCTTCAAATGTAAAGACTTTTGTTGCCTTTGTTCTTTCAGCTCTTTTACTCATTGCCTTGTTCTTTTTTTAGTTAAAATAATGATTTTGCATATAATAAATTTCTATTAAGAGTTTGCATACCCATTGATGCTAGAACTCTATTCAATGGGTCTATTACAGTCTTTTCAAATTGTGTTTCATAATCAATTTCAGGAGCAAACTCGTATGGAAATTCACCTGCAGAGTATGCAAATACTTCACATCTTCTATCAGAAGTATGATATACTTTTAATCTTTCACCGCTTGAAAGTAACTGATATTTATTTTTGTATTGAGAATTATTTAATAGGTAATTATAAAAGCCTGCACTTTTTACACCAGGTCCGGCACCTTTAGCTAATTCTAATTGATTCACATCATCTAATACATATTTCTCGTAATTATTCATTCTTAAATTGACACAAATATCTTCAGTATTTTCTAATTTAAACTGTGATTTTTTATCTTTTAAGAATTTAACGATATTATCGATTGTCCATGACTCCTTACTAAAAATTATCTTTAAAGCGTCTTGTAATATTTTACGTGAAGCAGTCGGAGTGGAAGCTTGTACTGTCTCCCAGCCCTTTGTTTTAATCTTCGTTAAGTCTTCGAAATTAATATCAGGGTCAGTCCATGCTATATTTTGTATGTATTTCTTTTTAGCTAACCATATTGCATTTCTAGCAATAGATTCCATTTCAAATGAAAGGAAGTTCTCTGTACCGTACTTATCTGCATACTTCTGTAATACTTTTTCTAAATATACTTTAAGCCTTGTATTATAAAGATTCATAATGAAGTCTTTTTCTGTTCCAGACCAATCACATTTATCTAATACTTCTTCGAATGAAATATAACAAGAATCTGTATCAATATAAATTACTACAGGTTTTAAAACTTCACCTCTTACTTTTATACCTAGTGCCTCATGCGCTTCAGTGTCTTTGTGCCAGAATTTATTAAAATATACATTTAACATCTCTTCTGTATACAAAATAGCATTCTGACCTTGTAGTGTAATAGATTCTGCAATATTAATATTGAAGAAATAGAAATGCTCATTACCGAAGGCACCATATATAGAGTTAAGAATTCGCTTAATAGATTGCTCATAATTAAAATATCTGTTTGCTAAATTTTCATATTCAGCTAACTTTAATTCTAATTCTTCCTTTGTTAGTCCGTCTAATTCTACACTCATTTTTTATATTTTTTTAGGCATTAATGCAAGTTGCAATAGTTAATAAAGTGTTACTGTCAAGTGAACGCCATACAACTTTTTCTTCACATACTGTTACTGTATAACTTTCTTTATCTAATAAGTTTAAGTATTTTTTATACACAGTAACCTCACCTGACTTAGAATCAGCTTTAGTGTCTTGTACTACAGTATCATATGTACTACCTTTGAAAGTTATTCTAGACTTATTATTAGATGCAATCTTAAATGTTTCTTGTTCTTTTTCAAGATTAAATAATGAATTCAATTTATCAACATGGAAGGGTTGTACTTCAAATGCAAATATAGAAGAATCTGTACTGAATACTCTTTTAATTTGCTCAGAAGTCATATCTTGGAATCCTAGACTAGGGTCAGCACATGGTAAATCAATTGAAAGCTCGTCTGATATTAATTTAATATTTGTTGCAACAAGTTCATCACCATAATCTTTAAAAGAAATTTCTGCAGAAACTTGTAGACCAGTAAAGTGTTTAAGAGCTTCACTTGTATGAGAACCATTTAAGAAAGACATTTTTAAATGTTTTTCTGGGAATTCTGAGATTTCAAATATCTCATCAGTAGGTACGCTTTGTACTTTAACTGCATCTCTTTCTGGCAAATAACAATTAGATGTTATTGTTTCAGGAGTTATCTTTAAATAGATAAACTTGTCAATTGACAGAAGTTTTTTAATGAACATAGTAAACTCTGTTACTAATACTCTTTGTACTTTTATATTATTCATATTTTTTTATTTTTATACGTAAAATTATTAAATAGTTTCAACACTAAAAAAGCCGCATTAAGCGGCTTTAATTTAAGCTAATAGGTTCTATTAAGCACTTTTCTTTTCAGAAACTTCTTTTCTACCTGCCTTACAAAGGTCAGCGATTTCTTTATACGCTTTTCTTAATCTTGAACCTGCTGCTTTATTTCCTTTTTCAAAGAATTTTACAGCATCTTCTTGTGCAGCATCATAGATTTCCTGAATTTTTGTCCAATTTTCCATAATTTACTTTTTTATTTATTTTTAATTAACCGTCACAGCTTAAGCAATTTTCATCCATTGCTTTAGCAGCTATGTCTCCTCTAAGAACAGATTCTGTTCTCATATAATACAGAGTTTTTATACCTTGTTTCCATGCCTCAAGGTGAACTAAGTTAATCCATTTAGGGTCAGCCTGTGCCGGAAAGGCTAAATTTAAAGAAACAGACTGGTCGATGTACTGTTGTCTTATACCTGCTTGTTTAACTAATTCAAGTTGATTTATTTCTTTAAATGTTTTAAAAACATCTTTGAAAGGTACAAATTCATCTGCAAAACCTTTAAAATCTTCTCTTTTTGTTAATTTACCATCATGGAAGCCCCATTCATCAAGCTCTTGTATGTCTTGAACTGAACCTCCATCTTCAAGTATTTTATCCCATACGACTTTATTATTAAGCTTCATTGTTGAGAAATATTGTTCTAATACAGGATTTTTTCTAATAAATGTTCCTTTAAGAGACTGTTCAGTCCATACATTAGCAGGAACAGGTTCAATACCAGCACTATAACCTCCTCCTAATTTAGAATTAGATACAGTAGGTGCAATTGCTCTTAAATGTGTATTTCTCATTCCTGTACCAACACACCATAATGGTTCACCATATTCTTCAGCCATGTCTCGGCTAGCTTTTTCACTTTCAACTTGTAGCTTATTGAAAATCTCTCTTGTTTTGAACTGAGCCTGTAATCCTTCAAATGGTATACCTTTCATTTGTAAATATGTATGCCATCCTAATACACCTAAACCTAAAGCTCTTCCTTTTTCAGCAGAACGTACAGAGTTCTCAAATCCTCTCATGTATTTAGCTTTACTAATAAATTCTTCTAATACACCGTCTAAGAACCATGTTGCAGTATAAATAAGGTCAGTGTCTTTCCATTCATCGTATTTAGCTAAATTAAGAGAACTTAAACAACAAACAAATGAATGAGATTCATCAGTATGTAAAACGATTTCAGAACATATATTTGTCATGAAAACCTTTAAACCGTTATTTTTATATGCAGCAGGATTGTTTTTATTAACATTACCTCTGAACATAATATATGGTTCACCTGTTTTCTTTCTTTTCTTAAGAACTGCAGACCATCTTTTTCTAGCTTCAGCGTCTCCGGATTCAACCTTTCTCATGAATTTATCACTAACAATAACAGACTGGTGTAAATTTGGACATTGTCTTGAAACATCTCCTTTAGGTTCTCTAATTTCTAACCAATCCCAGAAATCATTATGTTCTATATTAATATTTACAGATGCTGCACCTCTTCTTACTGCGCCTTGATTAGTTGCAAGAATAGTAGAATCATACATTTTACAGAATGGTACTACACCGTCTGAAGTACCGTTATTTTTAATCGGTGCACCTGCTGGTCTAATTTGATTTATACCGATACCTACTCCTCCCCCGTGTTTTGCTAACAACATCATTTCTAAGTTTTTAGCACCAATATCTGCAATAGAATCTGCAACATCAATTCCAAAACATGAAATTGGTAAACCTCTTTCTGTTCCAGTATTTGATAATACCGGGCTAGCTAAATTTAACCAACCTTTCCAGATATAATCAAAGAACTTAGAAGCCATTGAAGGTTTATCTAGTCTTTTGGCAACACTTGTGGCAACTCTCCAATACGCATCTTTAGGTGTTTCACCTGCTAATAAATATCCTCTAGATATTGTCTTTATATAAACATCCGTTAAAGCCCATTCAGGTAAGTCTACGCCTGCTTCCCATCCAAGTTCATCTAATTCGGCTTGAATTGTTTTATTTACTTTCATCTTTCTTTATTTTATTAAAATATATCTTCCCAATCTTCTTCAACACCTTGTTTAGCATAATCAGTAGGTCTAACACTGAAAAAATCGGTATGTGTTACACCTCCAGTCAAATGATAAAACCAGTCTAATTTATCAGCTAACTCTTTAGAATAGTCAAATATTCCTTCATATCCTAATTCGTTTAATTTTTCATTTGCTCTTCTTTTAATAAATGCTTTAAGTTCATCAGCTTTTAAATTTTCTAAATCACCCATTTCAAACATTTTATCAATAAAGTTAAGCTCCATTTCTACCATTAATCTTGCAGCTTCTTCTACATCATTTTGTACTTGGTCTTTAAGTTCAGGGTATTCCTCACACATATGTCTAAACAATCTACAACCCATTTTAGTATGAAGAGATTCGTCTCTAACAGACCATTTCATCTGTTGACCAATTCCTTTAAGTAAGTTTCTTAATTGAAAAGAATATAATACTGCAAATGAACTGTATAAACTAACACCTTCTGCAAAAGCACTAAATATTGCTAAGCTTCTAGCAACATCTCTTCTTGCATGAGCAGATTTTCGTAAGTCTTTATGTGTATATTCATTTTTAGTTTCAGTTAATAACTCAAATTTACTAGCAATAGTAGGCTCATGAAGAAAGGCTTCAAAATCAGTAAGACCTAATGTTTCGTTTAAATATGAATATGCTTTAGAGTGTATTGTTTCGAAATAACCAAAAGCTATAGCCATTTCTTTAATTTCATGTTTAGGGAACCACTTAGTAACAGAAGTAGTCCAATAATCACTTACAGCACATTCTGTTTGTGCAAAACCTAATAATATATTACCTACTAAATTTCTCTCATGTGGTAATAAATTTTCATTCCAGTCCTTTACGTCTGAACCCATTGGAATCTCAGTATGTAACCAATGTGCTTGTGATTGAGGCAACCAAGCATTCAGGTCATATTCAGGGTATTCAAATGGTTTGTATGCAATTCTTTCTTCAAAAAGTCCCGCCATTTCCTTGTTATTTTTTTTGTTTAACGGTTATTAATAACCTCGTTTCTGTCTATCCTTGTTTTCTGCTGCCTTTGCAAAATAGTAATTAAATACTGTCTTTGAATCTAAACCTATAGATGCTGCAAAGTTAATAAAAAAGTGAAGACCGTCAATCCATTCCATAAATAATTCCTTTTTATCATTTTCAGAAAGGTCAGAAATCTTCATATTTTCAAATTTCTTGTGGTCTTTTTTCCAGTATTTCCATACTGCATTACCACTACCATCTTTGATTCCGCCTAAAGCGTCAATCATTTCATGCAATTCATCTTGTAATGCATGTTTATTAACTAACCAAAAATCTTTAATTTCAGAAATAGTCATATCTTCGAATTTAATTCCATATGTCTTTTCTTGCATTTCTTTTTGGTGTTCCATAATTTGACCAAGTGTATCTTCACCTGATTCAATTGAAGATTTATGATAATCTACGATTTCTAAATCTTTACATTCATTGTCTATATTTGCCATATTTATTAAAATTAGTGCCTTAAATAATTTGCCGGTAAACATAGCCCGGCTTATATAGTGTGTTTGCCTTTTACTTGATTTTTGTTCTTAGATTCATTTATATATTAAGAATCTGTAATGTATAGTATATATTTCCACTGAACATAAAACCAGAAAGATTTACTTGTTTTACATTGTTTTCAATTTTTGTTTAACAGCATCTGCTAACATTTTATAATTAAAACTTTCCTTTTTATACTTTCTTCGTTCAGAGTATAAATCAGTTAATACTTTCTTAAGTATAGAAGGTTCATTTTCATACATTCCACCGTAAGATGTAACAATTTTGCTTCCTTTAAATTGTTCACGTTTTTCGTCTTTTACATTATCTGGTAGTTTTTCTATATATGAATCTGGACTAATATTGAATTGTCTCATAATAGAAGGATATAGTGAAGCATAGTCAAAACATGCTACACCTCTATGCATTCCTATAACAGGGTCTTTTACAAATGCACCTGTATATTGACCTGTCTTTTTGTTTTCGTCACTTTCATTAAAGTTTCTTGCCATTACCTTATTCTCCTTTAAAAGGTTTCTACATATAATAGATTCTGTAATAGCAACAGGTGAGCCAGCTTTATAAATACTCATCTTACATATATTAGAAAGTGTAAGAACTACCTGCATTGTTTTTAATTTCTGGTCAATGTAATAAACAAGAGCTGAATCGACTGCGTTATAGTAAACGTATGTTTCAAAATCCTTTTCATATAAATCTTGTAAACCACCGTCGTATTGAATTTTACCCATACCGAGTACTTGCTTTGCAGCAGTTTCTAATTTACCATTTTCTTTTGGAGAAATAGACCTATCCCAGTTAACATATAACTCTTTATAGTCAATTAAACCTACATGATATGGGAGTTTAGTCTTATCAGTAAGAGACCTTGTAGGTGAAGAGATAGAAGGGTCGATTTGGAGACGTCTACATCTGTTAATTAAGTATTGCCAGTCAAACCCAATACAGTGCCAACCTGACAGCATAGGAAGCTTAGAAACAGTCTGCATGAAAGTATAAACCATATCATATTCGCTGTTGAATTTCTTATAGATAAATTCCCAGTTAGAATTAAATGCTTTAAAATGGTCGTTTGTTCTTTTTGCAATAGAAGCTTGTTCATTAGGAGTCAAATCCTTTAAACCCATTACAATGATTTTTTGTTCAGGTGTTACAAGTGAAATTGTAAGAACTTGATTTTCAGCTTTACTAGGTTCAGGAAAACCTTCAGTAACCTCAGTTTCAATATCGAAGAAATATATCTTAGGAAAATTATAGCCAAATATCTTATTTGAATCTTCTTCAGGTAAGGACTCTAAAAAAGAGGTTAAAGTATGTTTACCTAAACTTTTACCTTTATATTTTTTAACAGGCTTACCATCCCAGTTTATAAATTCTTTGCTTTTATATTTATCATTTTGTTCACATACTTGCCAATTATATACATTAGAGACATCATATGTTTTAAAATCGACTTTACCTTCTTCATTAAAGAAGCTTATAATAAGAGATTGTTCTTCTTGCTGTAAATCTAATAACATATTTTTTATGAATTATACGAAACTAAATGATATTAGTTTCAGATAAATTATTCGTTATCAGAGGAAAGAAGTTTTTTTATCTTTTCAGACTCTTCTTCTTCGTCATCATCATCCTTTCTTTTAGTAAAAGATACACCATCTCCACTTCCAGCTGTTTGATTATGGAAATCTGAATTGCCGCCAGGGTTACCAGGTAAAGCAACAGGTCCCATACCGGTAAGATTCATACCAGGATTTAATTGTACGTTTTCTTTCATTTCCATAAATTCTTCAAAAGTAGGATAGAAAACACCATTATTAAATAAGATTCTACTTTTCATAACCTGTTGATTTGTAAGAGCTTCTTCGTCTTCAATTTTAGTTTCAACGTCAGGATTGATAGTCTCAGGTTGTGTAACATTCTTATAATTTTTAACTGCTTTTACACCAGAATAATTTTGACCCATAGGTTTTCCAAACGGAAGCATGTTCGCTAAAATCATTTCTGACAATTCTTCTATAGTAGGTAAATCATTTTCACCCATTATTGAAAAAGCTTCACATACACCTTCATAAAATAATTCATAATCTTTTTCGAGATTATTATATTTTTCATTTAAAAATTCAGATAATGATAATACAGTATGTTCATTTGCCTTCTTTTTATATGGCCTTCTTTTCTTTTCAGGGTCTTCAGGTGTACCTTTACCTATTAAATATGGTCTAAGCTTACCCGTTTTTTCATCTCTATATTTAGTAGAAGCCATTTTATGTAAAGTCTCGTCAGAAAAATTTTTAGATTTTGCAATCTTTTCTACTTTTTTTCTCCACTCTTCATCTTTTATCTTAGAAGTATCTAGCCTATTTGTTCTTGCGGCCCAAGCCATTCCTAATAAACGTTGTTGTGCGATTGATGCTGATTTTTCTGGCATAATAATATTATTATTTAACGTATGATAAGAATTTCTTATGATACTTTTTAGGTATATGGTCTGAAAGTAAATAATCAATTAAATCATCTTTATCTTGCCACACCTGGTCTGCTGCTTCATGTGCAGTACTAGTAAACATTGCAGCTGCATCTAATATTTTAAAAACTTCAGAATAATCTAGAGACTCATTTACTGTTTTTGCTACAGTAATATATCTAGACATTCTTTTACCTTCTTTACTAAGAGTATATCCGTTCTCAGTAATTTTTAAAAGATGTGAATTTCTTCTTACCCATCTAGGATGAGCATTGAGTTCTTTTAAAATATTATTTAATTCATCTTCAGTAATTACACCGTCACCGATTGCAGATAAAATTTTACCTCTAACCTTTGTATTAGAGTTCATAGTCCTAGCAGGATGGTTTTCTGTATATTGTCTTTTATACTGAATTCTACCTTCATTTAACTCAGACTCCGTTAAAATTTCTTTAACCTTATTTACTATTTCTTGTTTGTCTGACTTATTTGTAATATATTTACTGTCAGGCACATATTTAATAGCTTTAAGTATTTGTTCGTCAGTATATTTACCTTTATCATCTGGAATTGTATGATTAGCCATTGAATGTGCTAACCAATTTGAAACAGATTCAATTTGGTCTGGTCGAAGCCTTGCTTCATTAATAAAGTCATCAAATGATTCAAATAGATATTTCACGCTATATGATTTTTTTATATACTATATATTGTCTTATAAGTTTCTTTCTAGAAATTTAAGACTTGATATACTAACCGCATCTGGCACAAAATCCTTTGTTATATTAATTCTATTATTTCTAAATACTATATAAGTAATACCATTAACTATTTCGTTTACAGCTACTTGCATATCATTTTGAAAATCATCTGGGTTTCTAACATATTTTATTCTTCTGAGTTCAGTTAACATATACAAATGGTCTTTGTCATATGCTTTTTCAATATGTATAGTATTTCCAGAAATATCGAGTATTGGTTTAATACTTAGTTCTATAGGCTCCATATTCGGACCTCTTAGAATTATATTTGTATAACCTTCGATGTCAATATTTTGTTCACACATTTCTCTGTAAAAACTATCAAATAATATTAAATCAGATTTACACATTTCACCTGACATTATTTTAGGCCTAAGCGTTAATATCTCATCTACTTTATCTGCAACGCTTTGATTAAATTCTGAGTGAAAATCAAATTTGTTTTTTCTTCTGCGTCCTGTAAGTTTATATAGAACATTCATAGTATCTGATACTATTTCCCAGAATTCGAAGTTTGATACCTTTGATTTTACACCTGTTAATATACTTGCGTTACCTTGTCTACTCCAGTCTTTTACTTCATAAAAAGTGCCATTAATATTAACGTCATAACTATCTTTTCCGCCTTGTATATTTGCATTCTCAATTAACCATGCAATAAATATTTCAGCTTTACCTGTACCTCTTGATTGAATATCATACATTTTACCAATAGCTGTCGACCTGTCATGATACAGTTCAGGTATTAAATCATAAGGTGTTTTATAAGTATACAGATAACTAACAATGTCTCTACATTCTTCTTTTGTTAGTTTTGAAAAGTAAAGTATTACTTCATCTGCTAATAAACCATTAGGTATGTTTTTAGCAAAAGACTTATATTTTTCTAATTTGTTCTGAATTTCAAGTTCATCGATTAAATTTGAATTACCATGTAATATACCAGGGCATTCAGATTCTATTGAAAAGTTTGTAATTTTCTTTTTTATTGGCCCCTTCTTTTTAATAGGGGTTATGACCCTACTCTTTTCTTTTGTTAGCATTTAATTTAATTTAAAATTATTGATTATTCTCTTGGTTTTCTGGATTCTCAATTTCCTCAGATTGGATGTCTTCTTGTGTACTATCAGATTCTGATATTAAAATTGTTTTAGGTTCAACATTTCTTTCAGTAACTTTTAAGTCTACTGTCTCAGAAATAGGATTAATTAAAACTTTTAATTCATCAAAAAATGAATGTATTGAATTAGGAGTCATTGATTTATACGTGTCATAGTCTTCAATTGCTAAAGCATTTCTAACTTTAGTTGCACTAATATCTTCGTCATCTCTTTCTATTTCATACATACCGAAGTCTTCTAAGCAATTTAACTCTTCGGAATATTTGTCAACTTGATATTGATAACTTTTTAATCTGTCAGTACCTGAGCCCCATAAAACAGGTTCATATGCAGGTCTAAGAGAATTAAATATTGTATCAATTGCAGCAGTCGGTATAATTCTCATTGCTTCTAAGAACTGGAATTCTTTTTTAAGTTCACCAAACATTCTTATCTGCGTATCTGCATCTATCGGATTTTTTGTAAGATTAGTCTTTTTACCTCTAACTACAAACAATACTATAGGATGCCCATTTTTCTCATGTATTTGTTGTAAAACTTTAATATGACCTAAAGTGAAAGGCTGGAACCTTCCTACTATAATATTTACCTTTTTTAAACCTTGTTCACGAGTTTCTAAATTTAAACCACTAAAAATTTCTTGTTCAAACATTGATTTTTCACCTTTATAAACATTAGACTTAAGGAAAGTTTCGAAATCTAGCGCCATATCATTCTTAACTTCCTCTCTTATTGTTTTCTCTATTCTATCAACGATATCATTAATTGAATTAATAATAACGTCTGTTAATATATCAGTTGACGCTTTTCTGTATTTTCTAAAAGAACTTAGCATTATTTTAAATAAATTTGACATATATTCATTTTTTATAATGTCTTTCGTTCTTGCATTTCTGATAAATTTAGTATTTACTTCGAATTCTGGTTTTTTAGCAAAATCAGGAGTATCAAAGTTGATTCCTATATATTTATGACCATTTCTTTCTACATAATCGTTAAATATTATTGATATTAACTCAACGTATCTTGCTTCTTGGTCATCTTCACTCAAATATACTTTACTTAAATTATATTCTTCCATGAATTCTACAATGTCTAGCATTGCAATTTGATACATGTCATTAGACTTTCTTTCAGGTTTGCTCTTAAGTTCTCTTCTTGTGTATTGGAATACTGGGTCGACAACTTTAGCAGAGAATGTTTCTGATTCACCGTCTTTTATAAATTTAAAGATAATTCCTTCTATGTCTTTATCTAAACTATTAGATAAGGCTGTTTTAGTAAGTGATGGATTCAAAATTGATATAATATATCTTGTAAATGAGTTAGACTTAAATAGAGATACTAAATCCGTCTCATTTGTTTCTAAAAAATCTTTAATTTTACCCTTTTGTTCAGATGTAAGATAACCTGAAAAAATTATAGGTGGATTTTCTACGCTTAATATTTCAGCCCATTTTTTAAGTATTTTAGGGTCATTAATAACTTTAATGACTCTTCCTGACTCATTTCTAATTGAAATATCAGTAAGAATTAAATGATTCTTAGGAAGTCTATCATATACTATTTTAATAGGAGAAAGCGAAGGAAAATATTGGAAACCAAATGTCCAATTATCTGGTATCATATCAATTACCTCGGGATGTAAATTTTCAATATGGTCAATTGCTTTCTCATAAAATTTCATCAGAGCTCTATCGATAAAACTAATAGGATTTCCGACACCTTTATAATAAACGATATCGTCACTGAACTGCTTTTGAAAAAGAAATCTAGAACCGTCTATCTGTTCAGCTACTATCACATAATCATTAAAAAGGCCATCTATGAATTCTCTTCCTTTTTCTTTATAAATACTATTTAATGTAAGTAATCCCATTTTATATTATTATCTACCGTATTTTATTATTCCCATTAATTGATTAATTGCAGCAAAGGTTCCTGTTAATTTATAAGTCTTTCCTTTATACTTGAATACTAAACCCTCTGTTGGTATAATAGATTCTATTCCACCTATACCTTGAAGTCTATTTAATTCTTTTTCTACTTTCGAAATTTGAGTAAGGTCACCGTTTTGCTTTATCTTTTCAGCTTCCGTCCTGATTTGTGAATGTAATCTCTGTTTCTCTTTTTCAGGATTAGCTGCTATAAAATTGGAAACGTTTTTTAAAACATCTGCACCTAGTTGTAAAAATAAATTTTCAAATGGTAATATATTCTCTTTCCATTTTTTAGTAGAATTTTTGTCAAATTCTTTTATTTTTACTTCTTGTTCTTTACTTACAGAAGATGATAATGCTCTCATATTAAGAGTCTTTTTATCATTATATGCCCATCTTAAAAGTAAACCGTTTTTTAAAGTATCATTAAGTTCAGAAAAATTAGATTCAATTTGTTCTTTCCACCATGCTTCATGATACATTATAACCTCATCTGAATCTCTTAAATTAAACCTATCTCTAAGAGAATTAATTTTATCGTAATAGTATTTTACTCTTTCGTTAAAGTTAATGTCTTTTGCAATTTTTAAGACTTGCGGAGGTATAATTGAAAATGTTTTCTGAACGTCTGCTTCTACCTTCTTAAGGGCATACGCTAATTCCTTTGCTAATCTATTGTCAGTTGAGATTACATTGCCTTTGCCGTCCGTATGTATCATCCCATGGAATTGAATGACATCTCTGTCATAATTTATAACATTTGCATTAGATGAATATATTAATTCCATGTTCATAAACGATTTTCCATTGTTAAACACAGACTTGTCGGAAAGTTTCTTAAAAGCTTCATCTAAATCTGCTGCCGCGAATGAAAATGTATCTCTAACAGATGTTGAAACATGGTCTCTGAACATATCAATGATACCATTTAAATCTATAGGTTCAGCCATTTGACCTTTATTTCTTGCAAATACTGTATTACCGTCTTTAAAAGAAACGAAAAGATTCTGACCATCTGTTTTTTCAGTAGGCTGTTCTTCAAAATCTAAACCGCCTTGTAGAGCACTGTCTACAAGTATTTTAAAATCTTGGAATGTGAGTGAATGGTCATCAAATGGATGCATCATATGTCCCGCTGCACCGCCTTCTACAATTAAATCATAGAAGGACAGCGGCGAATATTGTTCACTTATAAAATCCTTTAAGCCTAAAAGCTTTTTCATATTAACCTTTGTTTAACATACCGATTAAAGCACCGTAATCATTACCATTCTTTTTAGAAAGTAAACCATCAATTACCTCTTTTGCTTTAACAGGGTCATAGTCTGAACCATGTTTCTTCTTTAAGATTGTCTCTGCATATGATTTGAATTCTTCATCATTATTGATGACCTCTTCTGTTATAGCTGATTCGAATACCTCTGTCTTAAAGTTTGTATCAATATAATTTTCAACTTCTCCTAGTGTTTTAATTTCACCAGAATCGATTAATGATTCTACCTTTTTCTGCCAAGCATTTACTGCTGCAGCATCTTTAGAATTTAAACCATTTGAAAGTGCTTCTGCAGCCATTTCTTTTACAAGCTCTTTTAATCTAGCAGGCTCTATTTCAGAATTTTTACCAATTCCTACAAGAATTCTTTTTACTATAGAACGAAGTGCATTTAAACCGATTACAGCTAATATAATACCTCCTGCAATTGCTAAAGCGCTTTCATTTAATTCACCTGTACTTTCATTCATTACAGTTTGACCTTTAGGTGTAGGTTTACTTTTTTCTTCGTCCCAACCTGCAGATACTTCATTAAAGAATTTTTTCTTTTCTTCTTCATCTTTAAGATCAGCAGGACTAGAAATATCATATTTCTGCAACATCTTTTTAAAGAACTGTGTATATTGTTCTTGTGTTGAAGATTTTTTTTCTTGTTCTTGTATAGCTTTAGATGCCTTTATTCTTTCAGTAAAGCTAGCGAAGTTTTGAATCTTTCCCATTATATTTTGCTTGATTTTATTTTGTCTATCCATAATCTTTTTATTTCAGACCATGCTGAATTCCAATCTGCTCTAGGAACATCTTTTTTAACATATTCTTTATGTTCTTCAATTAGATTATCAATATCCATTTCTTGTGTCATACCATTGACATCAGTATTATCATAGTCTTCAAAATCAAAGCTTTCATATACAGTATATGTTTCACCTTCATATTCAAAAACAGATCCTTCAAAAACTTCAGAAGCATGTACTAATTTAAGTTTTGTGTACTTCTTAAGTTTATCTGACATTTTAGACATTTGTATTTCAAAGTTTTGTAAAAATCTTACAGCTTCTTTTCTGATTAAAGGTATTGATAGAATTTCGGCTTCCTTTGTTTTAGAATCAAATCCTATAACTAACCAACCTTCATGGTCAGAAGATTCATTCATCTTTGATTCATTTACGAAATCATTATAAGTTTTAATGTATGACATTTTTAAGCTTATTTTTTAGTTATATATCAAAAAACACTTAGAACTTCAGCTTCTTTATCTCGTATGGGAATTTCTGGTCAAGGTATATCTCTTGTCTTACAAGGCCATGTTTCATGTGATAGCATTTCCAACCCTCATAATTAAAATCATCTACGAAATCTACTATTGTTAAAATATCTTTTGATTTATGCTTACGTAGACCCCTACCTATACTTTGACGAATAATAACCTCACTTTTAAATGACTCAGTGAAGAAAATATTATGTATATTTTTAACGCTAATACCTGTACTGAAAGTACCGTAACTTGCTATTAAAATAACATTATCATTGTTTTCCATTTTCTTTTTATAGATTTCTCTAATATCACTGTCAGTTTTACCATCTACATAATAAACTAATTTACCATTTGAAGTCTCTCTTAATCTATCATACATTGCTTGACCGTATTCTCTATGGAAAAATAATACAAGACTATTTTTAGTAGACGCTTTAATTATATTAGTAACCATTGTTAATCTGGTCCTGTTTTCTATAATATAGTTTTGCTCTAAATTGAATAGGTTTTTTCTATCAAAAGGATTTCTAGAAAGCTCATAAAAAGATTGTTTAGTACTATCCTGTGCATAGTCAAGTTGAATTATTTTCACTTGACATTTCGTGATATGGCCTTGGCTTTGAAGGAAACTTGCGTTTACTTCATTAACAAGAGGACCGGTGTAACACATTAATGATAATCTATCTAAAGTATCAGGTTTAGGAAAAGTACCAGTTAAACCATATCTGTATACTGCGTTTTCACATTTTTCTAAAATATCTTTAATTGAATGTGCTTTAACTTTATGAGTTTCATCTACAGCAACTGCATCAAATTCATTAAAATAATCTTTGTTCTTTTTAACTAAACTTTGATACGTACCTATTACGATATTTGAATTGCTAATTTCTTCCTGACCTGAGTAAATCATTTGCATTTTTAATTTAACACGGTTTCTAAAATTATATTCTAAAAAATCGTTATATGCTTGCACTACTAAACTAACGTTTGGGACAATAAAAAGAATTCTATTAGCTAGACCTTTTTCTACCATATATGCTACAACCATAAAACTAATTAATGTTTTACCGGCTGATGTTGCTAATTCTGCAGCACACTTTTTAAATTTAAGAATTCTAAATGCTGTTTCTATTTGATAATCTCTTGGTCTAACGTCTTCACCTTTAACTTTAAATCCATCAAAGAAATCCATAGCCCATTCAGTGAAATCGTCTAGGTCGATTTCATCATCAAATAGATTTCTAATATTTTCTAGCTTAAGAGGGAAATCGTATTTCTTGCACATGTCAATTACAATTTTCCATAAACCTGAAGGTACATACTTATTTTTATATAAGTAACAATAGTAACCATCCCAATAACCATTCTGTACTCTAGGATTAAACTTCCAGTTATGAATTCTTTTTGTTAAAGTTATTCGAAGTTGTTCTAATTCTAGTTCAGTAGCATTGGTTAATTCTAAAAATCTACAATCTTCTGTTAGTTTAAATTCCATTAGATTTCTTCAAAATTAACTCTATTTTTTATAGCGAAGCCCATTTTATCTAAAGTTGAAATACTTTCTTTAAAAAATTCAATTTGGGCTTCAAGTAGACCTAACTGTCTTCTGTAAAAGAATAAGTCAGCGTTTACCATATCTACTTTTTGCTTATCATTTATCTTATAATCATAATTGAAGTAACTTATAAATCTTGTTTTAAATTGCTTCTCATATGTGGTTTCAGTCTTTCTTGCTCTAATTCTAAATTTAGTAAGCTGTTCAACTAAGATTTGTCTATATGATAACATGTCAACCTGTGCATCAGCTAGTGACTCGACATTTTTAATTCTATGTATTAAATCGACTAACTTATTACCCCATTCATCTCTTTGTTTTTGTAAAACATTTTCAATCTCATTTAACTTATCGTCACTTGATTTATTTTTACTAGATTCTACTTCAAGAGCAGACTCAGTCTGAGGCATCAAATCGTTATTTCCGTATATGTCTATATCTTCTACCATTAGAAAAGAGTTTTATTGTTATTATTCTTTTTAGTGTCTCTTATATTTGTTATTATAACACTTTCAGATTTAGATAATACAGGTTTAATGTCAAATGTTTCAAGGCCATTATACGTTAAATTATCAAATGGGAATTCTTCGATGAGCATTTTTAATCTCTTTTTTTCAGATTCATTGTAATCATCAAAGAAGTTATTTATTTCATCTTGTTTGCTCAAATCCAACATCTTTTTTTAAATATAAAATGAGTCTAATCTTACATTTGTAAAATAATCATCAATGTATTTGTATATATCAAGTTTGCTTAAATAGCAAATTTTAATAATATCATTCATGTCTTTTATGTATTCCATGTCATTGGGTTTATACATATTCAAGTTAAAGTCTTTTATAAATTTAGACCACATGAATACATATTTACCTTCTTTTATAAGGTCTCTCATTATATCTTTACCTGTAGTATCATTATCAAATAAATATCTTATGTCTGGCATTTCATCAAACATAGATAAATCCCGACCTGCAGTCGCAAGTGCAATACTATTTCTAATAAATTTTGCATCAATAGGACCTTCGAATACAGTAACAGTTCTTGTGAAATCTACACTTAATATATTAAATATAGTAGAAAGCTTATTTAATTTATCAGCCTCTTGGTCAGTAATATTTAAAGCAAATTTAGGAGACTTCAACCCGGCTTGTGTTCTTAATTTTTCTATATTAAAAGAAAGATACTTATTACCTGTATTGTTATTTAAAAGTCTTATCTGATAACCTATTACTTTCTTCTTATCAGGTGTAAGATTTAATATGATAAGTTTGTTTCTTGCAATTGCAAACTCATCTGAACGGTGAATCAGTAATCTTTTCTTTAGAATATCCCAGCCATATCCTTCTCTTTTAATTGGATAAGTTTTAGTTGCTTTATAGAAATCAGAAAGAGGTATACCTAAATTATATAACTTTTTAAATAAATCATATTCAAGTTCAGTAGATTTTGAACTATGTGATGTACTTGTGTTTTTTATATAATTTATAACAGCTATACGTTCGTCTGTTGATAAAGAGTCTTTATATCCAAAATCCTGTAATAGATTATTAAGAGAACGGTGTTTATTGCAACCCGCATTATAGCAATGATATTGTAAAGAGTCCCAAAATAGGTTACCTCTTTTTTTATGTTCATCAGTCGAACTATCTCCACAATACGGACATGCGAAGGTTAATCGCCCTCGCATGTCTTTTAATTGTGTTCTAGAACCAGATACAAACGAATCTCTTAAAATCGTTTGGATAGTATCTGTTATCCTGGTTCTAAATTCAGAATCTATTTTTAGATTTTCCATGTATTAGATACCTAAACCGTCAAGGAAACCATCTAAATCATCGTCTGCTGATACCTCGTTTACAGTAGGTTGTACTGTTTCGGCAACAGGTGCTTGAACAGGTGCAGGATTTGATGAAGTCATTTGTGCTTTAGGTTGAACTACAGTAGCAGTAGGAGTTTCAACATTTCCTTTATCGTTAACTATAGAACTTACTCTTTGACCAGGTGAACGAAATTGATTTAAGATACTTTCAAGCTTAGCTCTTTCTGCATCATCCCATGCTTTGTATCTATATTCGTCTAAGTTAGGTGCACCTTCCATGAATTTTTGAAGTACAGTACGGTCACCTTCACCTCCTGTTAAACCTGCTAAAGGAATTTGTGTAGGTTGGATTTCAAATCCAGCTTGGTCATAGTCATTAAAGTTACCTTGACGTGTGATATGTAAGTCAAAATTATAACCCGTGTAGAAATTAAAGATATCTACTTTAGGACCACTCGTTGGCTCTAAATACCTGTCAAGTTTAGCTTTTAATTTCTTACCATACTTGAAAACTTTGATTTTACCATTGAAAGATGGGTTAACACTATCACTTATAACATAAACAAGCGAGTAGAATACCTCTCTTCTGTTAAGATTTTTAGCGTTATTACGGTCAACTGCAGAATCACTACCATCTAATTGCTTCCATAATTTACCAATTGGACAACCATTCCAATCACCTACACTTTGTGGGCTATCGAAATAATGACCTTTATCTTCTTGGTCTTTAAGGTAATAAACAATTTTCTTGATAATTGAACCGTTTACTGGGTCGTTGGGATTATACAAAAATCTAATTTTTGCATTATAAACACCGTCTGCAGCATCTTTAGCTTTTGGTGAATAAATTACTGATTCTTTAGTAGCTTGAGGTTTGTGAGAATTTACATCGATTGATGTGCTACCAAAAATGTCGAAACTTTGATTTTCCATTTTACTTTGCCTTTTTATTTAATTATTAATACTTATTACCCGTTAGCAACTTTCAGCTTCACTTGCCGGCCTGTTTCTGCCTAATTATTACCTGTTACGAGACTTGTTAAATGTGCTATTAATTAAGCACAAGCTATATATCGTTAGTTTAAGATATGTTTCAATAAAAATTAAAGGAAAAAACTTTGAGAAAAAAATCTAGGGATTTGAAACAATTTTAACCGGGTAGGCTTACAAATATACTCTCTCTTCCCCAGAAGTAGGATGGTATTAGAGAGCTCTGGCTTTAAAGCTTTTATCCATAAATTTTTCCCTTAGCCAGCAGCAGACAAAATATGCATCTATCATATCATCGATTGGCTTAGGAACTTTCGGCTTTTTAACGGAACGATTTATTTCTAAATCTAAACAATATTTATGGAATTGCCCAGAAAGGCTACTGTCATGATAATTTAAAGAGAATACTGACTTTTTGCCTTTTGTTACTTTCTTTTCATAATCTACCTGGATGGCTGCAACCCACTTAGTCTCAATATTTGAATATCGACCTGTAAAAACATCGAACATATCTATTTTATCGAATTTACCGTAACCTGCAAATTGTTTTAAAGTAGTCGGTGACACAATGTCAATGGTAAAATTTTTAAACATATATTTAGATATGATTCTGTCCTTCATTAAAGTAGTTGCAGCAACTATATCTATAATATTATCAGACCTAGTGAATGAATTAAAAGAATAACCTTCGAAAGCAAAATGGAATAATGTATTTTCAAAATCTATATTACCTATATTCTCTAAAATCATTTCAAGAATCTTGTCAGCATGTCTAATATAATTTAATATATCAGCATTATCATTTGATGAATAGTCAGTACCTCTCAATAAGGTACCCTGGAATTCCATAGCAACATCATTTAATGATGCTACTTCTTCTTGTATTTTAACCTCTTTTTTAGGTGATTTTACTTTTGTACAATGTGATATCCAGTTATATCTTGTATTATAAATACATATTGCTGGGCTATTAAGAGAGAAATCTAATCCTATAAATATTTCATTCATATATTATATGCGTTTACCTAGAGAAGCTCCAAGTGCAGCACCTACTAAACGACTTGTTAATAATTCATAAAAAACTCCTTTTTCTACGCCGAGTACTTTTGCGATAATTTTACCAATAGATTTACCTAATGCAAAACCTGTTAATCCTCCTAGAATAGAACCTATTAAACCTTCATTCATGATTTCAGACTGTAAATCTTCAAGTGTTTTGCCTGAGTTTAAATACTCATCTACAAATTTATCGATTGCAATGTCGATTCTAGCTTCTTCTTCTTCAGTTAGTTCATGAGCATAACTTTCATTTAGAGCTTTTATTAATTCACTATCATTTAATGAAGAAACCGACTCCTTTAAAATATCTTCGAATGTTTTAACTTTACTCATATTACTTTTTATCTTTCATCATTTGTGAAGCAACCATTGCAGCAATTGCCGCATTTTCATTCATTGCTTTATCTATTTTTCTTGTAAATGAATCTTTCATCATTTCACATGTTCTATCTAGTCTTTCCTTAACTGCTTTACGAATCTCGTTCTTTGCCTCTTCTTCGCTATACTCTTCGAGTAATTCTTTCTTCTTGGATTCGTTTTTTGCAACTTGTTCTGCAGCCATTGTTGTTAATGCAATATTACTTTTAAGAGCTTTTGTCATTTTTTCTGCAACAACATTAATAGCTTCTGACATATATCTTTCTATAATATGTTTTTCATCTGCATCGTTTTCATACTTAACTGCAGACTCTATACATTCATGAACGTATTCCCATATCTTTCTTTGAGCAGAATCCGATATTAAATCACTATTTTTATCTAATTCGATACCTCTATCAAATTCAAATTCTTCATTCTTTGTAGAATAAAGTGATTGCGTATATTCTTCAAATGTTTTGATTTTTTCCATCTGTGAATTTTAATTTAGTTATATATCAGTCCAATTCTATCTTAATATCTAACTCATTATAACCAAATGTAACATCGAATGTAGTAAATTCGGCTACGTTACTTGCAAAGCTTAAAGAAAGGTCTCCCATATTTTTCATAATAGGTCTAATTAATCTTGCAGTAACAATTGAATTACCTTCACTGTCTAACATTCTTACATTTAAGTCTTCTAAGAAAGGTTGCCTATTTTCAAATGCATAATAATGCTTTAATATATCTTGCATCATCCAATAATTTATGTAACCATCTACTAATTGGAAAGTAACAGTAAGTTCTTTTTGATATAACTCCTGAATAGGTCTTGCATCTCTAAATTGTATGTTTCGACCCGGTTTCTGAAGCTGTTCAACAGGGTCATAACCTATACCAGGAATGTTAATACTTTGAATTGTATAATTTATAAAGTCAATAGGTTCTTCAATTATATTGCCCGGGATTCTGTTTAAATAACCCTTGTATTTATTTGATATATCCGTAGGCATAAATGTTTTTGGAAAATTAAATTCAAATAAATTATTTCTAGCATTTAACAACATTATGGGTTAAGCTTTATTTTCTTTACGTTGATACCTTTCATTTTTTCGTATTCTTTATCTGAAGTAAATTGACCTTTACCTTTTCTTATTTTCTGAAACAGGTTCTCTTTTATCTTTCCGTCATTATTACTAGTACTTGTTGTGCTATTACTAGTACTTGTTGTGCTATTACTAGTACTTGTTGTGCTATTACTAGTACTTACCGTATTATCTGTAACTGCCTGAACGCTCGCTGCAGTACTCATAGACTCTGCTATGTTCTGCTGAAGGGTAGAATTTTCTCTTGTTAAATTATCAATATCTATTTGTTGATTTGTAATTATTTGATTAGTTGCTCCCTTTTCTGCGTTTAGCTGGAGATTAAGATTCTTAATTGTATTCTTTAATTCTTCAATGACTTCAGATGCAGTTTGTTGAAATAGGTCTTGTGGTTTAAACCACTTACCTGTATATAATAGTGTTTCGTCACTCTTGTTTTGACCTACTTCAAGTCTAGAAGAAACGTAAAATATATTACTTGTAAATCCTAATATTTTCTTACCTTCCTCCTTTGAAATTTTAAAGACGACTTCACCTTGTGCAGGACTTATCCCACTTATATTAGTGTAATTTGAGACACGTACTTCGTCATTTGTCTCTGTATTAAAGAAGCTCAGGTATAATGTACCTACTGAAGATAAGTCAAGTAATTGAGGATTTGTAGCACCTGTAGCCTCTTGTAAACTATTATCATAGAAGATAAACTTTATAAAATCATCAAATGGTGAAACTTTAATTCTAGCCTCATTTTGAGGATAAATTTTATTAGTAGGTGTAGTACTTACTATTTCTAAAGGAACATCACCTACCATTACAGTACTACCTTGTGCTGTAGCGGCAATATCACCTTCTTGTAAAACAGCAGGTGTAGTTTTTACGCTACTAGTAGAAGCACTTACTTTAACAGATTCTCTAAACCCAAGTACGAATTCTGTTTGTTTTACGATTGTACTACCTTCGCTACTAACATTAAATGTTACATCATTATTAAGTACAATATTCTGAGTCTCACCTGGTAAAGTGTTGTAAACTTTAGTTACACTTGGTACTGTACCTAAATTTAATTTTCTAAATTTTCTACCGTATTTCTTAACATCAAATGAAGTATATTGTACAGTTCTTATTATTTGACTATTATCAACTTTATTTAAAATTCTAAGAGTATAAATTATTCTGTATGAAGTTGCAATATGAGAGTTAAATATAATAGGTCTAAATCTATATGGGATTCCGAAATCATCTGACTGTACAAATGATTGTTCAGCAGTCTTTGTAAATGTAGTACCTATTTGTTCTAAAACCTGAATATCATGTAGAACAGTAATATCAGTGTCAGGTTCATTATTAAGTTGTAATATGAAATCTTCATAAATATCACCTGCATATTCACCATAAAGTTCGAAATAATCGCCTACAGTAGATTCTTGTATTACTGCATAAAGATTACTGTATTCATCTCTTATATTTAAGGATGCTTTACTTGTCTCGCCTGGGTAGAAATAGGTTTGACCATTTAATTTCTCTGAAGTTACAATATATTTTAAAGAAACTTCGATTGTATTTTGTACCTTTAACCCATTCCCTGAAGTAAATATCCAGCTTAAATTAGTCGAATCCGTTTTGTCAGCTAAATATTCATCTGTCATCCAAGACGAAGCAGGAACTTTAACTTCAATATACTTCGTATATAATTTCTCACCTAGAATAAATGGTGTAGGATTTAATATTTCATAACTATCAACTGGTCTATAGACAATTGAAGCTAAACTGTGTTTATTTTCATTTCTGTCTTTAATTGTTGCCTCAAATATAAATCCTTCACCTAGCCCCTCGAATGAATAACCTGATACCAAATGTATTCTTATTGTGTCATAATGAGGTGTCTTAGTCGGAATATTCGGTAATGTAGATATTTGCGAATTAAGTGTATTTACACTATCAAGATTAGTGTCATAATCTAAATAATTAACAACATTAGAAGTTGTTAAATAAGCATATTTACTTTTTAAATTATTAAGAGGAATTACGCTTCTGCTTCTTAAATTACCTGTAGTAACAAATGGGTTATCCTCATTGAAAATATGATTAGCTCCTATATAACTATTCTCTAAAACTAATAATCTAGCACCATTAGTGTCAGTTTCTATAATTTCAGGGCTCAACGGGTCAGTATAGATATATTCTACAAGGACCTGTGGGTCAAGCTGTAAAAATTTAGACGTAGATGCCATTTATTGTTATTTTATTTTATATTCAAAGCTTTCAACATCTAATACTCCTTCTCCGTATTTTTCAATTAAGCTTTGTTTAAATTCTTCTTCTTCTTTTCTAGTATTTATCAGTTCTTCTAGAAGACTGTCTTTTTCTAGTAAAAGAATGTCGACTTTTTTAAGTGTGATATCTAGTTGACTATGAATATCTCTATATTTACTTAAAAAAGTATTTATTTTTACTTTTTCTGTATCTGTTATTTTCATATTATAAACCCATTTTATAAATGATTGTTGAAACAACACCTCCTGAACCAGCTGCTACTATATACCTTATTCTGAAACCACAGTTTGCCGGTACAATTGCTGAACATGAACCGTACGGCTGAGCTCTTGACACAAGATTATAAATACCCGAACCAGGCGTCTGTTCAACATAAATCAATAATTCTACACTAGCTGAAGTACCATGTGTTACTGATAACCATTGGTCCCATTTCGAACCAGGGTATGAAAAAACACTAGCAGATGTTGAACCTGAGTAATCGCTTAAATATCTGTCAGGTGCACCAGTGCTTACTGATGTTACATCCCATTTTTGTACATACTTCCATGTCTGAACATGTGTCTTAAGTTGAATTACACCTGAAGCTGCTAATCCTGCACCTAAACCATCTGGTTGAAGTATTATATTACCACCTGTTTCTTCATTGTAAATTTCAATGTCTTTGTTTCCATTATAAGGTTTACCTATGTAAGCAGTTCTAGTTGAATTAATTAATCCACCATTTCTCCATTCAATATAACCATGTGTACCTGTAGGATATGACA
>Ga0172373_10002952_pt1 | contig 25444 bp, 22 predicted proteins | sample Lak10m_2_FD_114546 | JGI IMG/M metagenome (GOLD analysis project Ga0172373, IMG submission 114546) | Freshwater microbial communities from Kabuno Bay, South-Kivu, Congo - kab_092012_10m | ecosystem: Environmental > Aquatic > Freshwater > Lake | place: Democratic Republic of the Congo...
CGACAGCAACCTTTACACCCAGTCTGACGCCGACGTTGACCTTCACGCCGACCATGACGTATACGCCCACGGCGACCTATACCAATACCCCATCGCCCACACCAACGCCACTGCCACCGCAAATTATAGGAGTTGTGGTTTGTGATCTGTGGGGGGATGCCGATTGGTGCCGAGGGCATGAGACTCTTGAACTCACTGCCAGTGATCCGCAGGGATTTGATGTGACGATTACCGGTGATTTGAACGGAGTGCCGTTTACATGTGGAGATTCCTGTGACTTGCCTTTACCGGAGGGAGCTGGTACAGCCAACTACACTGTGACTTCAACCAGTGGGCGGACCGCCAGTGGTTTATCCACATGGCAGCGGGATGGGACGTCACCTGATCTTGAGATCAGCCTTCCGTCTGTGGATGGCAGGAATGGTTGGTATGTTTCGGAAGTGGATCTATCGGTAACGGCAACGGATGCGATCTCTGGACTCGCATCTTTATTGACAAGTACCGATGGTGGCACAAGTTGGGTCGCTCCACCCATCCACTTCACGGATGGGTCTCATGCTGCCCTGATCCACGCCAGGGATGTGGCTGGCAATGAAGTCACAGCATCCAGAATAATCCGCATAGACACGGTTCCTCCGGTCGCTCTAATCACATCCCATTTCAAAGGTGAGGTTGTGCAGGGTGATGTACGCTTCGCTGGAAGTTTGGTGGATGGCATGTCCGGTCCGGATGGAGGTGAAGTCTCGGTTGACGGAGGAAATACCTGGCAGGCAGTCTCGATGAGCACAGGAGATGGCTGGTCTTACATCTGGCATTCCGGTGAAGTGCCCAATGGCGAATACACCATCCAGATGCGCGGCAGGGATCGTGCCGGCAATGTTGGCGATGTGGTTTCAGTTTCGTTGACTGTTGACAATGCGCCGCCTGCTGTGTCCATCACGGAACGGTGGTGGATCTGGGAGGTCGGCGCGCTGAAGGTTTCCCCCAATCACTTTCCGATTGCCAACATTCAGGTAACCATCCGTGATCCACAAAAACGTTGGAAGGAGTTGGTGTTGGACTTTGATCCCGGCAAGAATTCTTATGTCGTGAAATGGGATCGACGCTTCGGGGATGGAACACTGGCGCCCCCAGGAGAATACTTGGTTCTGGCAGAGGCTTGTGATGTGAATGGGTTATACGGACAGGATACTGGCAGGATCGTGATCCCCGAGATCGCGACCTCGACCGCCACACTGACACCCTCTCCAACGGCGACCAACACTTTGATGCCTTCGGTAACTCCAAGGGCGACTCAGATAATGCCGACACCAACATTGGTATCGATAACTCCGATACCAGAAAAGAACCATGAACCAGTTCAATCATCCTTTCCATTATGGCAGATCATTGGCTTGCTGGGTCTATTCATGGTGATTGCATCAGCAAGTGTGGTCGACCCTCGCCCTAAAGCGTTGGAAAGATTGGAAGAAACGTTCAAAGTCATGTCCACGCGCGCAAAAGACGACTCTATCAAAAACAATTAATTTCAAGGAAAAGGAAAATCAAAGATGGAAATTTTACTTGCAATTGTAGTGGCATCCGCCGTGATCTTTTTCGGGGCGTTGATCAGCATGGGAAATGAACGCCAAAGGAAGGCGATTGATGGGTTGCGGGAACAGATTATTCTTTGGGCAGTGCAGGATCTGAGGATCAAACGCGAGCACTTGACACAGACTGTGCAGATACCTGACCCGTTAGGTTGGCTCAATAAGACTGCTTCAAAAGTGTGTGGCTATAACCTGCAGTTACAGATTGGTGAGGTATTTGAAAATCCTCAGTCTTTGGTCTGCTCGTCTGGCGATGGTGAAACAAAGGTCATCTTTTCACCGCTCTCACCCATAGAGCTTCGCCGAATTATGAGTGGCAGACAAAACCGTTTGTCTCAATTCACGGGGCACAATCCTTTGTTGCACCTAACCAAAGGAGTGAGAACCCATGAATTGTCTGTGTTGAATGGAGGCTATTTTTTCGACCTGGAATTAGCGCTGACATGGAAAGAATTGACAGGTCAAAAACTCGAATTCTCGAACCAACTTTGGATGTATGAACAACCGTAAATAAAGAAGCCGAGCGGTTAGACGACCGTTCGGCTTCTTTATTCATTGGCACAGATATAAGATGGTTGATCAAGGCGATATCCATTTTCGAGAGCCGGGGAGGGTAGAATTACAATAGTTGATTAGTACAAGTGATCGATGTTGCTGTTTTTTTCAGAAGATATATGAAAATAATTGCTCTACCGGATCTGCACAATGAGCCAACCAGCCTCTCAAAGATTGGCAACACTCTCTCCAAAGTCGATTTGGTCTTGCTGGTCGGCGATCTCACCAACGGCGGACCCGCACAGGATGCTGTCGAAGTTGTTCAACTTGTCCGAAGGTTTAATTCATCCATTCTTGCAATCCCTGGGAATTGGGATACGTCAGCAGTCGAAGGTTATCTCTTGCGGGAAAACATCAATCTGCATCGAAGACATATTCAACTGGGAGGGCTTACCTTCATTGGTATGGGATTATCCCTGCCTGGGATTGTGCCAACGCCCAATGAAATTACCGAAGCAGATTTTGAAAATTTTTTTGCAGAAGTCGCATCGAGTCTGAATCCAGGTGAACCCGAAATCCTTATCTGTCACCAACCTCCCTATGGCACTCAAAATGATCTGGCACAGGGTAAAGTGCATGTGGGCAGTAAATCTGTCCGTGCCTTCATTGAACAGCGTCAGCCTTTCATCTGTTTTACAGGTCACATTCACGAAGGTGTTGGTATTGATCAAATCGGGAGCACCAGGATTGTCAATCCGGGTCCCATCTCAGAGGGATATTATGCGTATGCGGAAGTGACGGCATCTGGAGTTCAAACAATCGAGGTCCGGGCAATCTAAACATAGTTCCATTTTGAGTTTTCTGTTCAACCAAGGGGGTAAAATGATGAGATGACCACTACCATCTTGCTAACGTTCCTTTTCTTTGTAGCAGCCTTGCTTTACGCTTCGGTCGGGCATGCTGGCGCCTCGGGTTATCTGGCGATCATGGCGCTTTTTGCAATGGCGCCTGAGCAAATGAAACCTACGGCGTTGGCAATCAATATCCTCGTGGCAGTCATAGCCACGATCAAGTTTTATCAAGCGGGGCATTTTTCCTGGTCGATCTTCCTGCCCTTTGTTGTCACATCCATACCATTCTCTTTCATCGGCGGCTATATTGTGCTGCCAGGTCACCTGTATAAGCCTATTGTTGGATGTGTATTGCTGTATGCAGCCTATCGGCTATTTCGGATAAGTCAAAATAATGGAGATGTTGAAGTACAGCCTATCCCCTTGGGCGTCGCTTTGCTGTTAGGCGCTGGGATCGGTTTGCTGTCTGGGTTGACTGGTGTTGGCGGCGGGATCTTTTTGACCCCTCTCCTGCTCTTTATGCATTGGGCTGAACCTCAAACTGCATCAGGAGTCTCGGCGCCGTTTATTCTGGCAAATTCAATGGCAGGGCTTCTGGGAAATTTCTCAAGCCTCGGTTCCCTGCCAAATGGCATTTGGGTTTGGGGTATCGCGGCTGCTCTTGGAGGTTACATCGGGTCTGCCTATGGAAGTCGGCAGGTCAACAGTGTAGTCATGAAGAGGCTGCTCGCTCTCGTTCTTCTCATTGCAGGGTTGAAGATGATATTTACGTGAGCTTGCCTATCCCTTCCTTGACTTTACCCCTATGCAGACGTACAATCATTTCCGAGCGATGAGGCTCGCTCGAAGGCCTTTAAACTGCTATCTTTGTAGCTGATAGCCTCTACTGAACAAATTCTTCAGTAGAGGCTTTTTTATTTCCATTGACAGAAAATAATATGACTGGCAATCTTGTAACCATTCTCAAGGATGAGAAACTCATCAACATAGAAGAGACTGCTTTGTCCAAAGGCGATACGGTGGTCCTGCAAACAGCGGACTTCGTTCCCGCCGACCTCAAACTCATCGAAGCTAACGACTTGGAAGTGGACGAATTCGACATCACGGGCGAGATCATGCCTGTCCTCAAAAATATGGAAGAGGATGACGCGGTGCTCTATGCAGAAAGCAAAATCATAAGAGGGATAGGCAAAGGGATTGTCACAGCCACAGGGAAGGAAACCGAATATGGAAAAACATCGAAGCAGGTTTGGGAACAGACGCGTTCATACCAGTTCCGCCTGATCGAGAAAAAATATCTTGCCCTCATTCTGTTGCTTCAATTGGCGTTCCTGCTGCAAACGGAGCGGTCCAATCATTTTTTCGTGTTGGCAGTTTTTTATTTGATATTGTCAGTTGTTCTTCTCCTGCTGCAAAACGAAGAGCTTTATAAACATATTTTGGCATCGAACGAAATTAAGAAATTGGAACGGCTCCATATTCAAATCCGCGACGCGAATGTTTTGGAGCAAATGGGCAGCATGGACATCCTCTGTTTCGACAAAACAGGCATCCTGACCACGCGCCACATGGAGGTTGGGAATATTTACTTTGGCGATGGAACACTGATTTCGGATTCATCTTCCATTATTGGCAGGGATACCTTGCACATCATTGATACCGCCTGCGCCCTCTGCAATGACGTTCGATTCTTCGAGAAACTCAATCAGGCAAGTCCAATTGACAGGGCATTAATATCCTTTGCTCAGAAGAATGAAATGGATGTGCGAGAATTGTTGTCACGTTCCAAGCGTATCTACGATCAGCCGTTTGATTCCGAACATCGTTATATGGCTTGCGGATTTGAACTGGATGGCAGAAAAGCCTATTTCGCCAAAGGCGATCCGCAGGTAATTGCGAAGATGTGCAAGGACTATGTCACCGCAACGGGCGAAACCAAGAAAATGGATTCAAATTTTTGGCGTTTCAACCGTCTGGACCTTGAGTCTGCCAGCCAAAACGGGAACGCAGTCATCGCCCTGGCACATTCCGAAAAGTCTCCTTCGGAATTAACCTATTGGTGCCTGCTTCAATTGGAAAATCCATTGCAAGTTGGAGCCGGCGAAGCAATCAAAGCAGTGACAAAGAAAGGCATCAGAAGTCTATTATTGACAGGCGACAGGGCAGAGACCGCGTTAAGCGTCGCGGAGGACTGCGGTATCATCAACGATTCAAAAGCAGTCTTGATTGGAAAGACTCTTGACCGAATGGAATCGTCAGAGATGGTCAAACAGTCCGCGTATTGTTCAGTGTTCGCCAGATTAATCCCCTCGCAGAAAGGGTTTCTGATTCGGCTTCTACAACAAGACGGTCATTGTGTTGGCATGATCGGCGACGGTGTCAATGACGGCATCGCGCTCAAGGCGGCGGACGTGAGCATCTCTTTTGCGGAGAACAGTTCCCTCATCGCGAGAAGACTCGCCAAGATCCTGATCAACAAGATCAGTGATTTGTCGAAACTTTTGGAAAGCGCATATCGGCTAAAGAAGCAAAGTAAACAGTTGCGGGTCATCCGAATTCTTATCATGACAGCATTATTGATCGGTATTTATCTATGGGTTTTTATTTCCATCTTTTGATGGTAAACGTCCCGAAGGTTTAATCCGAGAGCCTTGAGCGGGAAAGACAACCTTCGGGACGTTTACAGGAATTTATCATGCAACCAGAAAATTCGCAGGAAAATCAACTTCGACAGTACACACTCGCAAAACAAGGGATCGCCGACCTCGTGCGTGAGGCGATGATGGTCATGAAAACGTTGAAAGATGAAACGTTGGAAAATCGCTGTCAGAATCTACTGGTCAAACTGGCAGAGGATCGTTTCAATCTCGCAGTCGTCGGGCAGTTCAAGCGCGGCAAAAGTTCATTGATGAACGCCATCATCGAGCGCAACCTTTTACCAACTGGTTTACTGCCCCTCACTTCTGCGATCACCGCGTTGTGTTACGGTCCGCAGGAAAGAATCATTTTGAAGCGCACAGGCTGGGCTATCGACCATGAAATCGAACTCAAGGAACTGCCCGATTATGTGACCGAGCAGGGCAACCCTGGCAACGAAAAAGGCGTCATCGAAGCGCGCATCGAAATGCCCACACCATTCTTAAGGCGCGGCTTGTATTTTGTGGATACGCCTGGCATCGGCTCGACGCGCCAGACCAATACTGCCACAACTTACAATTTCCTTCCTCAAGCCGACGCGGTGATCTTCGTCACCAGCGTGGAGTCGCCGTTGAGCGAGCCTGAGGAAAATTTTCTGCGCGACATTCAGGGCTATGTCCGCCGTTTGTTCATCGTCGCCAACAAAATCGATCTGCTCTCGCCGCAGGAACAGGATCAGGTGTTGAGTTACATCCAATCGGGATTGAACAATCTGGTTCAGGATTCCAACGTGCAGTTGTATCCGCTTTCGGCGCGGAATGCGCTAGAGGCAAAATTGCAGGATGACGCACAGGCGTTGGATGCCAGCGGTCTGCCGACATTTGAAAGGGCGCTTGAAAAGTTTCTGGCGGAGGAAAAAGCGGACGCGCTGCTCGTCGCCGTGCTCGATGACCTGACGTCCATACTGGCAGACTCAGCGGATGGCGCAGCAGTCTCTGACTTAAGAGCGCGCGTCCATGCGGTTCAGGAGGGACTGTTGAAGGGGTCGCTGATTATTGTGCCTTCGTCCACGCCTGATCTTTTAACGCCGCCCAAAGTCTCAGTGGAGATTCAAAAAGTCGTCGAAGCGAAGCCAGCCCAAAGTCTGAGAAAGACGCGCACCTGTCCCGTGTGTGACACATTGAGTCGCGCCACCTTCGATTTTTTCGTCGCGCTGGAGGAAAGTCTCATCAAAGAAGCGCAGGTGCGAAATGAGTTCGCCTCGGTGCGCGGGCTGTGCAATGTGCATACGTGGCAGTTTCAAAATGTCGCCGCGCCGCAGGATATCAGCGTGGGCTATGTGCCGCTGATGGAAACGGTGGCGATGTCGTTGAAAGAGATCGCAAACAGCGATGGACAGGTGGAGGCAGTGACGAATTTGTTATCGAAGACTGAAGATTGCCCTGCGTGCGAGGCGTTGAAGAAGGAAGAAAAATCCCAAGCGGGGCGGTTTCTTGAATACCTCTCCACACCCGATGGACAAAAATTTTATCGTCAGTCGCTGGGGTTGTGTTTACCACATTTGCGAGCTGTGCTTGCGTTGAAGCCAGCGGAGGAGATTGCGAAATTTTTACTGAACGAACAAGCCGAACACTTCAACGATCTCGCGGATGATATGCACAGTTATACTTTGAAGCGCGACGCCATCCGACGCGGGTTGATGAACAGCAATGAAGAAAATGCCTGGCGGCGGGCACTGGTTCAACTGGTCGGCGAACGCACCGCACATATTCCATAAACAGTAGTGATAAAATATCACGAACAGAGCGATGAAGCTCGCTTGCCCTACGGCGAACTGCCATTTATGGTTGATAGCTTCTACTGGGATCTTTCTCAGTGGAAGCTATTTTTATTCCAAGGCAACTTGCCGCTTTGTATAATCCCAAGAAATAAAAGGAACCCGATATGAAGTGCCATACCTGCGAACAAGCCCCAAAGAACGGCACGATGCACTACGCTGTAAACGATGCAATTGGTATATGTCAGAACTGTGGAGTGGGCATCTGCATCAAGCATAGTCACAAAGAGGAAAAGCCTGGCTCGCCGCTATTGTGTCTTTCATGCGCCAAGCTCCATAGCGTGAAGGGGCAGGTTAAATAATGTCTGTAAAAAGAAATACGGAAACAACAGATGTCACGGAAAAAATTCTTGAACGCTTCGAACGAATCTCATCCGTCCCGCGCGGCACAAAGCGGGAACAGAAGATTTCGGAGTGGCTACAGGCGTGGGCGAAAGAACGCAGTTTTTCCAGTAAAACCGATTCAGCGGGCAACCTGGTCATTTATGTCCCCGCGAGCGCAGGCATGGAAAACACGCCAACGATTATTTTGCAGGGACACATGGACATGGTCTGTGAGAAGACACCCGACTCGCCTCACGATTTCACGCGCGACCCAATTCTCATGATCCGCGACGGTGACTGGCTTCACGCGGATCGAACGACTCTGGGTGCTGATAACGGGATTGCAATTGCCATCGCACTTGCATTGGCAGAGGATAAAAGCACTTTGCATCCGCCCCTGGAGCTGCTCTTTACAGTCGAAGAAGAGATCGGTATCGGAGGTGCGGGCGGACTCGACCCCAGCCTGCTCTCAGGCAAGACGATGATCAATCTTGATACAGAAGATGAAGGCAGTTTCATCGTTGGCTGTGCAGGCGGCAAGACCACATTTATTACGTTGCCCATAGCGAAGAAAGAGCCGCTTCCATCTGGCTTTGTTGTTCTGCGTCTTTCTATAGGCGGTTTGCAGGGTGGACATTCAGGCGTGGACATCCACAAACATCGCGCCAACGCCAACAAGATTCTGGCGCGCGCATTGGATCGTATTGTGCAAAATGTTCCCATTCGTTTGATTGCTTTGAAAGGTGGGACAGCCCGCAACGCCATCGCGCGTGAAGCGGAAGTCATCTTTAGCTGTCCGAAAGAGTCGTCTGATCCTTGCCGTGAACGACTCGCTGTCTTTGAGAAGGAAGTCCGCGCGGAATACGCCAAGTCAGACGCAGGATTAACTTTGTCGCTGAAATCAGCTGTCGGCGCTGCCCTGAGCGTGTCGAAGGGTGAGAAAGAGACGGCGCTGAATCCATCTGACAGCATGAAAGTCATTCGACTGTTGATGGCTCTTCCGCATGGAGTCATTTATATGTCCGCCAGTGTGGAGGGCTTCGTGGAAACCTCCACGAATCTGGCTGTCCTTGACATGCAGGAGGATGGATTGCATATCACCACCCTCCAACGCGGTAACGTCATGTCGCGGCTGGATGAAATCGATCAGCGGCTCGAAGCAATTGCTCATCTGGCAGGTGCAGAGATCAAGTTTACCGAAGGCTATCCTGCCTGGCAGCCGAATATGGATTCGCCGTTGTTGAAAAAATCAGTGAAGGTCTATGAGTCGTTGTTCAAGCAAAAACCCGCAGTGGGCATCATCCATGCGGGCTTGGAATGCGGCGTCATCGGCGACCGCTGCGGCGGCTTGGACATGATCTCTTTCGGTCCCACCATCGAGAATGCGCACTCGCCAGATGAAAAACTATATATTCCCTCGGTGGAACGGGTGTGGAACCTGCTTCATATACTACTCCGTTCTTTTTCGAACGAGTAAAGGCTGTCACTCTTTTTTGACGTGGTTAGAAACATGAAGCCAAAATTATTCATACTGGTGCTGGTACAATACTCATACTATCATTGGGGTTTTTGGCACAGAGACTTGCACCGCGACACAATAAAAGGTGATGAAAATCTTTCAAAGAAGTGATAGATGTCCATAGGAGAGGAGGAAGAAAGCAAGCAGTTAAAACATCCAATATAAAAAACCATAGAGAGTAAACCATGACCAATGATCTTCAAACCGCGATAACCGAATTGGAAACAGGGATTGACCTGGCAAAATGCCAGAAGTGCGGCTGCATGGCAGACGCTCTCAAAAATCTAGTATCCACTCTGCCTGCCATTCACGATGAGAATGCAGCTACATTAGCACAAACCGCAGCAGACTATCTCCAGAAGATGCGCCCCATTCAATATAGTTGTTTGGGATGTGAGCACTGTTACCCAGCCGTGGCACAAAACGCGCTAGCGCTTGCCTTTCCCGCTTTTGAGCAGTCAGCCGATTTGAGTTGTGATTTTCGCCTGCGAGAGGAAGGCTGGCCCCGCGTTGTTGGCGAATACTTTGTGCTGGATAAAGCTGGCACCGTGGCAGTAACCACACTTGCCAGCCTTCCATTGGCTGAAGATCTTGCTGGACGCAAGCCCAATGGGTTGGCGATTGTAGGTAAGACCGAAACGGAGAACATTGGCATTGACAAAGTGATCAAGAATATCGTCAGCAGTCCTACTCTTCGATATCTGATTGTTGCAGGAACAGACCCAAAAGGACATCTCACGGGTCAAACCCTTTTGGCGTTGGCAAAAAACGGTGTGGATGAAAAGGGACGTGTCATCAATTCTCCTGGTAAGCGCCCTGTCTTACGCAACGTATCATCAACGGAGATCAATGCCTTTCGTGAGCAGGTACAGGTCATTGACATGATTGGCTGTGAAAGTGTGGATGAAATCGGCACACGGATCGAAGAATTGGCTCAACAGGTGGCAGCACCTTGTACATGCAGTGAATGTGGCGGTCAATCTCCTGTGGCGATCAGCACCGCACCCAGGATCACAGCCAGTGAACCGAGTGAAATAGTCACGATGGATAAAGCGGGCTACTTTGTCATCCTGCCATTGGCAGAGCAAGGCATGATCATCGTTGAGCACTATTCCTACGACAACACACTGTTACGAGTTATCGAAGGGACAAATGCTCGTGCGATATATCAGACAATTATCAAAGAAGGGTGGATTACCGAATTAAGTCACGCCGCTTATATCGGCAAAGAGTTAGTCAAGGCAGAATTATCGCTGCAACATGGTTTCAAATACATTCAAGATGGAGCATAACAGTTAATTTTATAGGAGAGACGGGAAACAGCAATAGAAAAGAGTCCCTTCTATTGATTATCCTAACAATCCAAAGGTTTAACTCTCGCAGCCTCTGCTCATCAATAGCTTAACTGTCGGTGATATAATTTTTGTAAATCCAATAATATAGGCGCACGGATGATGAGGCTCGTCTGTGTGAAAGACCAAAGCCTTCGTCAAAATTCTGACTGATAGCCTCTACCATCATCCCGCTGGTAGAGGCTTTTTTCTTGCCGCCAGCCAGGTACAGGAGAACATCATCATGGAAAACACAACCACGGCGGAACAGGGTATTTCAGCCAAAACAGCCCTGCGATTTGTTGTCCTCATCGGCATCGTCAGCCTGTTTGCCGATATGACCTATGAAGGGGCACGCAGTATCAACGGTCCGTTCCTCGCCATTCTCGGAGCGAGCGGAACGGTTGTCGGAATCGTTTCTGGCTTGGGGGAATTGATCGGGTTTATGATCCGTCTGGTATCAGGTTACTTTAGCGATAGAACCAAAGGCTATTGGACGATTACATTTTTCGGTTATGCGGTAAACCTGATTGCTGTGCCTCTGCTGGCGCTGGCAGGTAACTGGCAACTCGCCGCCCTGCTCATGGTGGTCGAGCGCGTTGGCAAGGGCATCCGTGTTCCGCCGCGCGACGCGATGCTGTCCTATGCCACCCACCACATGGGACGTGGCTGGGGCTTTGGTCTGCATGAAGCCCTCGACCAGTTGGGAGCTATTGTCGGACCACTCATCATGGCAGCCGTCTTATTCTTCCGCGATGGATATAAAACTGCCTACGGCATCTTGCTTATCCCTGCCCTGCTTGCATTAGCGGTTCTCACCACCGCGCGTTTTCTTTACCCCCGCCCACAGGATTTGGAAATCAGCCAGACGAAATTACAGGTGGAAGGTTTTTCCCGAAACTTTTGGCTGTATGTATTTGCGACCGCTTTGATCGCCGCTGGCTTCGCCGATTTCCCGTTGATCGCCTATCACTTCCAAAAAACTTCAGTTGCCAATGAGACTCTGATCCCGATCCTTTATGCGGTTGCGATGGGAGTGGACGCCATTGCCGCCCTCATCTTCGGACGTTTATTCGACCGCCTCGGTCTCTCGACCATGATCCTGGTCGCTGTGCTATCGGCCTTCTTCGCTCCGTTGGTCTTTTTCGGCGGCTTCTCGCTGGCAGTGCTCGGCATGGTGTTGTGGGGTATTGGCATGGGCGCACAGGAATCCATCATGCGCGCCGCGCTGGCAGGCATGATTTCACCCGAACAACGCGGACTGGCATACGGACTCTTCAACACAGTCTACGGGATCGCCTGGTTCCTCGGGAGTGTGTTGATCGGTGTATTGTATGATGTTTCGATTCTGTGGTTGGTCGTTTTTTCCGTGACAGCGCAATTGGCATCCATTCCCATATTCATCAGGCTCCGCCAAAAGATGGTATAGGTTGGTGTGACATGCTGGTAAAAGACTTTGTTCAAGCTGATCTGATTCACATTCACCCGGATGCAAATCTACTCGAAGCGGCTGAAAAGATGCTTGCCCATCGGGTTGAGACCTTATTGGTTTATTTGGATGACCAGTTTTTGGGAGTGGTCGGATTGCGCGACCTCTTCACCGCGCCAATTCCAGCGCACTATGGCAACTCCATGCCGCGTCACGAGGATGAGTACCAACTTCTAAACCTCTGGAAAACGACTACGGTGCGCAATCTCATGAACGAGAAAGTTTTGACAGTCAATGAGGATGTAACTCTGATACGCGCGCTCGAATTAATGGTCAATACCGGCAGACACCCTTTGCCTGTAATGCGGAACGGCAAAGTTATCGGCATCATCTCGCGCCTGGATATTGTCCATGCAGTGTTGGAGCAGACCCAGAGTGCAAAATGAGCGATTTGCTTAACCCTTATCAGAAAAATTCCCTGAGAATTTCGTTGCTTATGTTCGAGGACAATCTGCGTCATGCACAGGCATGGCTGGATGGACATGAAGAAAACGGCATCCTTTATCGCCGTAAACTCGATGTTCCTGAGCGGAATAAAAAACAAGCAAGGAAGGTTATTGCAACTGCACTGGAAATAATCGAGAAACTTGCCCGCACTTTCGAATTTGAAACGGAGGTCGAGAGCGCTTCCGCCATCATGCGTGGCGAATTGGTTATCAGTTGGGAAAACCTGATGAACACGCAGGCACGTAGATTGAGAGGGTATGGAGAAGTTCATCCCCAACTTGCCAGTGTTCTTGATGCCGATATTCAGAACCTGGCAGAGATGTCTTTCCGCTTATCGGAACTCTTGAATGGTTCGGAACCGAATAAGGAAGATGGAGGAACATATCAAAATGCCAGATGAACATCAAGACGACAACAAAGTACAAGAGAATACCGTGAATTCTGCACCGGCAGAAAACGGCTTGGGCAGAAACGTCGTTGTCCTGGGATGGGTGGCTTTCTTTGGCGGTCTGGCGCAGGATATGATCCAGCCGATCCTGCCCGCTTTTTACACATCAGTGCTGGGCTTGAACAAGGAATTTATCGGCTTGATCGAAGGCTCGTTGACCACAGTGGTCAGCTTGATGAAGATTGGGGCGGGCTATCTTTCGGACGCGCTGGGAATCCGCAAAGCGATTGTATTTGTTGGTTACGCCTTTTCCGCTGCGGCGCGTTTTCTGCTGGGCTTTGCGGGAAGCGGCGCTGTCACACTGGGATTGCGCATCACGGACGGCATCGGCAAGGGATTGAAAGATGCGCCGCGCGATGCACTGGTGGCGGGATCAGCGGGCAACCAGAAATTGGGATTTGCCTTTGGCGTTCAGCGTATGCTGGATACGTTCGGCTCCGCAGTGGGACCTCTGGTCGCTTACGGTTTACTGAGAGTCTGGGCTGACCACCCCAACAAATACCGCGAGGTCTTTTTGGTGGCAGGCGTGATCGCGGCACTGCCATTGTTGATCATCGGCTTATGGGTACGAGAACGAAAACAGCCCGTCAACAAGCAGGTCATCTCACTAAAAGTGTTTCGCGGTCCGTTTGCCGGATTTTTGGCTGTGATGCTATTATTTACGCTGGGAAATTCTTCGGATGCGTTCTTGATTCTGCGCTCGCAGGATATCGGCGTTTCTGAAACGAATATCCCGCTGGTCATTGCCTTGTTCAATGTCATTTCCGCGCTGGCGGCAATCCCCGCTGGCAGATTATCGGATCGCATCGGGCGGCGCACAACGATCGTCCTAGGTTGGGGCATGTATGCGCTCACCTATTTGGGATTTGCCTTGACGAAGAGTCCGTTCATGGTCTGGGTATTGTATTCATTCTACGGTTTGTATTATGCTTTCACAGAAGGCTCAGCCAAAGCAATGGTTGCAGAATTGGTGCCCGAAGCCAATCGCGGCGCGGCGTATGGATTATATAATGCATCTGTGGGAATCATGGCATTGCCCGCGAGTCTGTTGGCGGGTGCATTATGGAATCAAGTTTCGCCATCGGCGCCGTTTGCATTCGGCGCGTTGATGGCGTTCCTGGCGTTCATCGGAATTTTCTTTGTGCCAAAATCAAATGTTTGATCAAATTGCCGTTCGTTGGCAAATCTAATTGAAGATGCGAAAGCATCGGGAGAAAACAAAAATGTCCAAGATCAAATCTGTTCACGCCCGCGAGATCCTTGATTCGCGCGGCAATCCCACCGTGGAGGTGGAAGTCAACTTGAGTGATGGTTCATTTGGACGCGCTGCCGTGCCGTCGGGTGCGTCCACGGGAGTCCATGAGGCATTGGAACTGCGCGATGGGGATAAGAAACGCTACGGCGGGAAGGGCGTTCTCAAGGCGGTGGAAAATGTCAATGGAACGGTAGCAGGCAAGTTATCGGGGAAAGATGCGGGGGATCAATCCGCAATTGACAAGACCATGCTCGATCTCGACGGCACATCCAATAAATCCAAACTGGGTGCAAACGCCATTTTGGGAGTCAGCTTGGCAGTCGCGCGCGCTGCAGCAGCATCCAAAAGTGTGCCCCTCTATCGTTCATTGGGTGGTGATGAAGCGAAGTTATTGCCCGTGCCAATGTTCAATATTTTGAATGGCGGCGTGCATGCGAACTGGCAGGGCACGGATTTCCAGGAGTTTATGATCGCACCAGTTGGCGCGCCAAATTTCCGTGAGGCATTGCGCTGGGGCAGCGAAGTGTATCAGGCGCTGAAGGGCGTGCTGAAGAGCGGCGGCTATTCGGTGGGCGTCGGCGATGAAGGCGGTTTCGCTCCGGCGTTCAAGCAAAATTCAGATGCCGTGGATGCGATTCTGAAAGCCATCGAGAAAGCGGGATACAAACCTGGTGACGATGTGGCAATTGCCCTCGACCCCGCCACCAGTGGTTTTTATGAGGACGGTTTGTATAACCTACGCACGGAAGGACGCAAAGTGACCTCGGCTGAACTGGTGGAGGTTTGGAAATCGTGGGTAGAGAAATATCCGATTGTCGTTCTGGAAGATGGACTTGCCGAAGACGATTGGGATGGCTGGAAGCTGCTCAATAAAACTTTGGGCGATAAGATCGAACTGGTGGGCGATGATCTATTCGTGACCAACGTGGAACGCATCGAGCGCGGCATCAAAGAAAATGTCGCCAATGCCGTGCTGATCAAACTGAATCAAATCGGTTCATTGACCGAAACCATTTCTGCTATCGAGATGGCGCGGAAAGCCGGCTGGGGTTCGATGGTCTCACATCGCTCCGGCGAGACAGTGGACTCGTTCATCGCCGACCTGACCGTCGCCATGCGCACAGGTCATCTCAAGACCGGCGCACCTGCCCGCGGTGAACGCGTGGAAAAGTATAACCAATTGATGCGCATCGAGGAAGAATTGGGCAAAGACGCAGTCTATGCCGGGCGCAAAGCATTCGTGAGATAACTTTACTTACAGTAAGATGACTGCTTCCGCTTACTGATAGCGGAAGCAGTTTATCGAATTTGATTTGTAGTTCTAAATGGCAACGAGAGAAAACCCGTTCCCTTATCTTGTTAGCGCACTTACAGACCTGCCGGAGGAGTTTCAACGAGCAGTTCAGTCTGTTCTACCAACGCAAGAGTCGATCCATGCCATTCTGGTGCTGCCACCGCAACCTTATATGAAAAGAGGCGGCATTCCTCGGCAGGCATTGCTTTCCACAACGCACGGGATTCTTCATGTCCAAGATGGCAAGCCTCTGGTGGCAAAATATCTTCATGGAGACTCCCTACTTTGCGTACATCATAAATCGATCTTGTTGTACGGCAGCTTGGATCTGACTGGCGAAGTACATGGCGAATTGGTGCGCATCCTTGCAGAATACAACACGGTTGGAGAAGATTTGGTGGAGGCTGCCTTAAATCGATTTTTGCAGGTAAATTATGATGCAGAAGATCTAGAAGCGGACACACACGAGCACAATGACAACATCCTGAATGAACTCGGCAAGGAGTCCTTCAAGTTCATGAACGGGCTGCGCTTGTATGCTTTGCAACCTGGCGAACACCTGCAAGGATATGTGTTCCAACCCCGCATCAAGGAACACTTTCTACGATTTTTCAGCCGATCTGTTGCGCCAGCATCGCTGTTCGTTGTAACGGATCTAGCGGTTGTTTTCGTTGAGGAGGACAAAGCCCGTGGCGCATCGTATGGTTGGGTGGTCACCATTTGTCCCCGTTCCGTTGTATTGACCGTTGAAAATAAACCCTTGCAGAAATGGCGGGAGCTTTCGGTGCGATTATTGCGAAACAATGTAAACACCGAGCGAAGCCTGATCCTTGAACATGAAACGGCCCTGGCTTGTAAATCGCTTTGGGTAAGTCAAATCCCACTGGAGAGAGACCCACAATGACTCAAATCATTTTGGTCCGTCATGGACAAACTGCTTGGAACAAAGCGGAACGCTTTCGTGGTCATGCAGATATACCACTAGATGAGATTGGTCTCGTGCAAGCACAGGCGGTTGCTAAGAGGATTGCCCAGCAATGGAAACCTAGTGTCATTTATGCGGGACCTCTCTCGCGCACCCTTCAAACTGCCCAGCCTACCGCAGACTTATTCAACCTGATGGTTCGCTCTGAGCCCGGCTTGATCGATGTGGATTGCGGTAACTGGCAGGGCTATTCCCCAGATGAAGTCCGCGCTAAATGGTCGAATGAATATGATATGTATCTCCATAATCCCCTTCATTTCCAATTTCCAAACGGCGAGTCGCTGGAAGCAGCACGCCTGCGCGCATTTCAAAGAATGAGTGAATTAACAGAGGAACATGCAGGGAGGACGATCATGCTGGTCAGTCACACCGCGTTGAACCGCCTGATCCTGCTTTCCGTTCTTGGAATGGATTCAGGCGGCTTTTGGAAACTGCGGCAGGATACCTGTGCGATCAATGTGTTTGAGATCGAAAATGGATCATTCACATTGAACCTTTTAAATGAGATCGGTCATCTGATTCCATTGGCCACCAGGCATTCACAAGAGCCATCCAGAACCATATAGTCTGGATAAAAACTATATATTGTAATATCGCCAAGCATGATGCATTGCGGCTTTGAATAGAATCTGACGATCCACCAGACCAATGGCTTTGCCTTCCGCATCCACAACCACCATCCACTTGCGTTTTTGGGAAAGCATCATGTGCGTGGCTTCCATCAGGGATGTATCGGGGGAAGCGCTTAAGACCTGCCGTGACATCAATTGGGATGCCGTGACCTTCTCGTCTGGAACATTCTTCTTACCACGCAACGCCTGCATCACACCTCTTTGGGAGGCAGGCTGGACGCGGGTAACCGCGTCAGCATCGCTAATCAACCCTAAAGGATGACCAGCCTCGTCTATGACGATCAATCGTCGGGTGTTAGCCTCCAGGAAGCTGGCAACTACATCCGCCAATGGTGCGTCGTCCTCAATCGTGGGAATTTCAGGAATCATTATGTCGCCCAATGTTTGCGCTGCCCCCGAAGGAGCTTTCGATGCACGTTTCTTTGCCTCTTCGCTGACAACTTGCCTCAACACATCCAGACGCGAAAGAACACCCACCAATTTTCCACTTTCGTTGAGGATAGGAAGACGCTTGATCCCATGCTCCACCATGCGTGCCGTCGCAACTCCCAAAGGTTCAGCCTCACGTGCGGTGATCGCCGGAGAGGTCATGACATCTGCCACTTTAAGTGGACTTTTCCGTAAGGCGGTAAATTCTGCCTGCAACATGTGATCATCCATGCGTTCCGCGATGGAAAGGTGTTGTTCTAAACCCGCCCGGTCCAGCAAATCTTCATCGGTCAAAATCCCCACCACTTCGCCATTCTCATTCAATACGGGCAGCGCCTTGAGCACATGCTTGAGCATCGCCTCCCAGGCCTCTGCCACATGCATGGTATCTTTCAGCGTGATGACTTTGCGCGTCATCACATCGGAAACATGTTTGTCGGCTGGCAATGGATTCAAATAACGATGCGTGTATTTGACCACTTCCACATCGTCGAGAGTAATTAAGCCCTCGCCTACCATCGGGGCAATAACCTTGAGAACAGCCTCTATCTTCTCAGGCGTATCCACGACCTGAATGATCAATGGCAAATCCAGAGAGAGTACCAGGATATTTGCAGTGTGGACGACAGAATGCGCCCCAAAGCCGGCGAGTCCGCGCGTGACGGTCGCGCCAGCCATCCCCTGAACCCGAAGCGTTTCCAGTAAGGCAACGTGCAGAGCCTTGCCGCGCCACTTGTCGCTCTCGCCGATATAAATGATCAGCCGTTTGGCTTTCTTGCCCGTCAGTTGTTTCGTTGACATATTGCCTCCTCAAGCTATATGGCTCTTGCCAGAATAATGCCCAGAAAGACTGCCACCCCTCCCAGGAAGGCGCTTCCGAAAAGATTGAGAAAACCGAGTAGCCATTGATTGTCCAGTATGAGACTCACACTTTCGAAAGTATACGACGAAAATGTGGTGTAGGCTCCCAAAAAACCAACTGCTATCAGAATCCGCCAGCGCGGGTCAAGCAGAAGACGATCGACGGCGAGGGTCATGAAGAATCCCAAAATGAAGCTGCCTGTAAGGTTGATGATTAAATTACCATAAGGGAAAGATGTCCCTAATCGCCCAGCCGCCCAAGTGCCAACCCAATATCGCAAATTCGCTCCGAGTATGGCGCCGAGCGAGATCAATAAAAATGTTTCCATCTCTTTGGATACAACCACCTTTCTAAAACGAGTTCTAATGTAATACCGATAACGGTCGAAAATGCTCATCATTTTCCATCCCCAAAAATCTTGTTGTACGCATCAACTCCATAGCTGGTCTCCAGGGGTGGCGCTTCGATCAATTTGTAGGTGCGATAACCTTTCTCCTTACGATCCGCTCGCAAGAAATGAGTATTATCCATCTCTCTAACATGGAAACTATGCGCCAGATCATATAAATGTGTGACGAAGAAAATCTTCACTTTCTTTTCCAACAAGGCATGGACGATCTGTCGGGCAATCTCGGAACCTTCCCGCTCATTGGTCGCGGCAAAGGATTCGTTGAACAGCACGATGGAATTGGGCGTGATGTGCGACACAATCTCGCTCATCCTGCCGAGTTCTTCATCGAACTTGCCGCTGGTCATGGTGCTGTCTTCCTCCCGTTTGTAATGTGTAAAGAGTCCGGTGCAAACATTGGCGCGGAACGATTCCGCAGGGACGAACATACCGCACTGCATCATCAATTGCGCAAGTCCAATACTCCGCAGAAAAACGGATTTGCCGCCCTGGTTTGCGCCGGTGATGATCGTGAGGTCTTTTCCATCCGCGTTCACATCGTTGCCCACCACCTTCCTCTTCATGGTCAACGTCAGGGCAACATCATATAGACCTTTGAATGAATGCTGTCGTTCACTGGAAGGTGCGGGATCAGGAAAAGCAATCGGCTCACCCAACTGGGAAAGACGCTCGGATAAATTGAGACAGCCGATGTAAAACGCCAGCTCCGTTCTCAACACGTTGAAGAAATTGTCGATATGGTCGGCAGATTGTCCTGTTGCATTAGCTACCAGGTTGAGTCCCCGATCCCTTAATTCGCCCAACGCCCGCGCTCCAGCCTCATCGCGGGGGTGCAGGGTGCATGAATAGATTGGCGACCTTTTGGAAAAGATGCGTTGCACCCAATGACGGTCGTCGTGATTCGTTTTGCGGAGGATGTAATTCTTCCCTTCGTTGCCCTTCCCCAATTCGGCGCTGATCAAAACGCCGTGTTTGAATTTCAAAGTCTTGAGGTGGTCTTCTACGACAGTGAAATACTCCTCCGTCAACTCATCCTGAATCATGGCAAAGAAACGACGGAAGCCCTCCGACTCGAATTCTCCCGCATGTTCATCGGCGATCTGCTTCAACCTTCTTAACAGAGCAACAAAGAATTCGAGCATTTGAACCGCTCCGCTCAATACAGCGCTTGGGTAGCGAGAGAAGATTCCCATCCAACGCCTGTGTTCTCGATCTGTCGCCTCGATGGGAATACTATAGATTTCCCTCACAATGGCGGGATTTTTGAGGCAGTCTTTGAGAATCGCCTGACGATAGCGGATTTCTTCTGGCGAATCCAAGCTGGAGAGGATGGCTTGCTTTGCCATATCAAATAAAAACTCATCCTCCTGCGCCATCGCTTTCAAGAGTGTGTCCAACTCCAAATCCTCTATCGGCGCCGCCCGCGCAGGCGAAAGCGGAATCACATACCTGTACGGATATCTCTGCTCTTTCTGCCCCAGCAATTTGAAATCGCGGTCGGGCTGCATCAAAAAAACCTTCATGACTGGATGCGCTCCTTGATCTGCCTGTAGGTCAGGCGGTGTTTTTCGGCAAGCGAAAGCGCATATGCCAGTCCGTCCGCAGGTTTTCGAATGATCTTGAATGTGCGCATGGCAGGATTTTCAGGAACCACAGTGCTGACCATGCTGATGGTCTTTTCACTTAAAGAGGAGAGTTCGTCAATAAATGTCACCCACACGCATAAGGCATCCAGTTCCATAACCTTGGTCATGATCTCCTTGCTCAAAAAAACAGCATCCTGCAACGTGGTGGAAGCAAATATCTCGTTCATGATCAGAATGCTGTCGGTTGTGGCATGAGCGAGAATGTCATGGATACGAGCCACGTCATCCTCCAGTTTGCCACGCAGGTTGCGGATATCCTCCTGCCGTTCGAAATGTGCATAGATCTGATCGAACAGAAAGAGCCGCGCCTCCCGCCCCGGCACGGGACAGCCCAAACTGGCAAGATAATGCAGCTGCCCAAACGTGCGCGCAAAGGTGGTTTTGCCGCCCTGGTTCGGACCTGAGACAACGATGATCCGTTCGGGATCCTTGAGATCAAAATCGTTACATACAACCGTTTTTTCGGTAAGTGTCAAAGCGTGCGCCAATGCCAGGTCAAAGCTCTCGTAATCGTACACCTCACGGCTCGCGCCAACCTGTGGATAACAGAAGGTCAAATCTTTGTATTTGACATCCGCGATGAAATCAAGATAGGCAATATAGAATTGAATCTCACGGTCAAAGATGCGGATGGTATCGTCAATAAATTGGCTGTGATTGTCGCAAAATTGATCGAGTGCGGCAAAAGGCTTGGGGTATAACAGGGCAGCGAATTCGAGAATCTTGGCTTCGATGTGGTTAATGCCGGAGCCCTTGTGGAGGTCTGAAAGATAATTGTTCGCGGCGCCCTGCTTGAATTTCTCGAAGGTTTGTTCCACCTCCACGCTGTAATCGGTTTCCTCTTCATATTTCCGCACGCTGAACCTGCCATCTTGAACGATCACAGAGTATTTCACATTTGATAACCCACTCTTGACCTTTTGCGCCTCTTTCTGCAAGACTTGAAACGCATGGGAATGAACATAAGTTGTCACGTACTCTTGGAATGCCAGGAAACCTCGTGAGACCAATTCCGCTTGTTCCAGGTTGCGAAGTAGATGATTGACCGCATCGCAATAAACCAGCACAGACTCTAGAAACCAGCCTTGTTTGTGATGGTGAAAGTCCAATTTTTCCACCATTCCCAGATAACGGCGCACGATGACCATCTTTTCGGCAAAGGCTTTGATGTGCATCATCAATTCGTTGTTCTCCAAATCCCGCATCACGTCATGCCGATAAGAAACGGTTTCTGCATCACGTAAGTGATTGTAAAAGAACGGTTTTAGGTTGTAGTCCTGCTTGCGCGCGGTAATGGCGTCTATCACCTGATCCAAATTCAGGTCGGGAAAGAACTCAGGTTGAGTTGCCGATTCGTTTTGAAGGATATCCTTTTCGAAAAGGATGCTATGAAAGATCATGATTGGATTTCCTGTTCTGCTTCTCTCAGACTTTCCAAAGCCTGAGTCGCTGCTTTTGCCACACTGGAACGCCGACTGCGCTTCACCGCTTTCAACGCCTGAATGGACTCTTCCCCTCCGATCCGCCTCAACGCCTCTGCCGCCGCAACTCGAGCAACGTAGGGCTGGTTCTCGTTCAACAAAAGTTTTGCCAACACTGGAACAGCCGTCTTGTCGCCCAGCCAGCCCAATCCGCGCGCACCAATAACCAGAGGATAAGGATCACCCGTGCGTTCCAATAGCATGGTTAATGGGACGATGGCTCGCGGATCATGAAGCAACTTGGTCAACACGTCAACTGCCATGCCTGCCCGACTGGTTTCCTTCGATAAAACTGTTTCAAGCAATCTTTCAACATAAGATTCGGCTTCGGCATTAGCAGTCACTTTGCAATCAGGGCATAATTGAGTGGTTGGAAAAACATGACGGCACTTGGGACAAAAATACAGATTCATTTTACCCTCACCCCTAACCCCTCTCCCAAAGGGAGAGGGGAACCATTGCCATGCAACGCCTGACAGATTCAAAGCAGTTGCGAAAGGCATCCTGGGCGGGGTAGGGAAAGAATATTTCATTATGCTTCAACTTGCCGTCATCAAAATAGTTCAGGGTAAGCGATGAACGCAAAATAGAACCCGTGTACTCGAGGGTGGCAATCTGCCCAAGTGAAACATCCAACGAATGACTGGGCAACAGAAACATCCTTTGGTTGGTTACTACAAGTACGCGTGCGTCTTTCTTTCGATCCACCCATTCGGGCAATAGCGCCCAGGCAAAGGCTTTTTCGTCGGGGTGGAGGGATCCTGTCAAGGCGGCAGAAAAATGCTCATTAACCGGAAGCAGGCTGTCGGGGTCGCTGGATGCGGTATCTGTCAAAGGAGGAAGTTTGTCGGGTGGTTGAGGAAGCCCCGCGCGGCGCAACAGACAGGCGTTGGAATCATCCACGATGAATTTCTCGAGCAGGGAAGTGAGTTCATCCAATGAGGCTTCTGCTTCGTTGGGCAGTTCCCATTCGATGGAGGCATCCCCATCGTGTGCCCTCCATGTGGTTGTCAATACTAGTGATCCATTTTTCAATTCAGAAAAAGATATGCTCACAAGTCGTTCCAAAACACCAACCGCAGTATGAAAACCATATCGAACGTTGGCGGAATCGGGCGGAACAAGTTCGGCAAGATGGATGAGCCGTTGGTTGGTGAGGATCAGGACGCCTTCCTGCAACGGTTCGCGTTTCATCCAGGAACGTTTGCGCCAGCTGGACATGGCTGGTCGGCGCAGTGCATACAGAATGCGCTCATCGGGTGCAAGATGTTCGCCAACATAATGTTGGAAACGATAGGGCAGTTCGAAGAATGTATATTCGGCAGGTGTATAGTGTTCGACCTCGGCAAAACTGGGGGCAGGGCGACTTAAGTGCAAAGGTTTCCAGGCAGGGTCAACTTGGCGGTGATTGCCTCGGGCTTGCACCTGGCGATAACGAAGCGTGGCAACATGCAGTATCGGTTCCACATCCGCTGTTGTGAGCCATTGCCAATCCCCAGGGTACGTGCGATGTAAAATTTCGACGATTTCGGCACGTTGATTCTCGCTGAGTTCATCCAGGCATTGAATGGCACATTCATCGACAACCGGAGTTACCAGCAGGATGGGCGCTTCAGCATTTCTTTGAAGCGCTCCCAGTAATCGGCTTTCCATTTCGGTATGAACGGGATGTGAAACGCTGGTTAATACGAGAACGGCGAATGGCTCATTGAAAGATGTCAAAGCAGTTGGCAGGATGCCCAAGTCAAACGGGAGTGAGTCGCCAGGATACACAACCTTTTCCAATCGCAGAGTATCTGAATCCACGGCAAAATACTGCCCTGTCGCGCGCCCCGCTTGGACAATTTTGATTTCAAGAAGATGTTCCGTCATGGCAAAATAAATAGCCTCTACCGAAAAAGAAGTCGGTAGAGGCTATCAGTCGGTGAAGACGGTTTTGGCGAGCCTCATCGCCAGTAGTTTGATGAATTTATTTTATCACAATCATAGGATGCCCGCCGATACGTAACCTTACAAGTACATTGAAACGAAATGGCGATTCTGCACGCTAACAATCACACAACCTCACGACAATAATTCTGCAACAGCGTATTTCACATGGATCTGGGTTGTATCCAGGAACTATATGCCATGATAGTGTGTGTCCTTCAAAATGAGCGGAAGCTCTGTTCCACCCAGGATCAATCCCTCAATCCCCTGTTCGATTATCATTCGGTCAATAATCCCCAGCAAGCGCTCCCGCGTTTCAGGGAGGAGTATGCCAGGAACCAGTTCAGTCAAGTACTTGTCATGGATGTAATCCTGCTCATCGGGTCGCGGCACAGACAATTCAATCCCTGCTTTGGTAAATACGTCTGGATAGAATCTTCCCTGCATGGTGAAGCGTATGCCGAACAAGCCAACCTTTTTCAAAGCAAGATGTTGTGCTTCCTTGCAAGTTACTTCCACAATGCCGATGAGCGGAATTGGAGACAGGTGTTGGATTTCATTGAAAACAATATGTGGCGTATTGGCAGCCAGCAAACCGAAATCCGCACCGGCTCGTGCCAACTTCTTCACTTCATTTGCCAGATATTCGGCAATTTCATTCAATTGGTTTGCACCAATCGATCCCAGCATCCTGGTCAAGTCTATGCTATTGATAAGAATGGAGGGATAACTGCCGTCCCGCTTTTGTTCACGATACGAAGCAATGATGGAACGATAATAGACAATTGTTGACTCCGGTCCGATGCCGCCGATGATACCCAAGGTTTTCATGGAAAATCCTCTACTCATTATTCCACATTACGGATTGAACTTTATTTCCAGATTTTAGCCTGAAAATGGATTGTGCATTCCTCATCAAGTGTTTGCCGACGCAGCGCAAGAACCCTTGGATCAAAACGAATAGAATCGCACATAGGATAAGTCGGCTACACGTCCACTATTGAAGTCACATCCACCAAGAAATATCGTCTTTGATTTCGATCAAACTCTTATTCGAACGTTGGGCACTACCTTTATAACCGCAATCTGATCTGCCTGGTGGGGTACATATCTGGTATACGGGTATAAGATTCGGTTACGAACGTAGGCGGCACGTAGGCGGCAGATTTACTGCCTTGTAGATAATTCCAGCCGAAAACGGTTGAGTACAATGTAAATCAAAGGCGGTGGAGATTTATCTCTGTCGCCTTTGATTTGTATTTAGACTTGTGGTTTTCGTGTTTAAGTCCTGAGTGTGGATTACTGATTTGGCAGGGAGCGAAGACATACCAATTCGACCTTGAAGCAATAGGCATCGGTGCATATCTTCAAATCTTGAAATAATCCAAGAGCTCTTTGATTTCAAACCCTTGAATCAATTCCATGATGGCTATGGATTTTTGCGAGAACATGGAAATAGTCTTGTTTATTTCATCCCAATCCTCTCCCGATAAAGCCTGTTCCAGCAGGGTATTCGACAATTCATGAAATTTTTCAAGTTCGATACCTAATTGCC
>Ga0172373_10002954_pt1 | contig 25435 bp, 18 predicted proteins | sample Lak10m_2_FD_114546 | JGI IMG/M metagenome (GOLD analysis project Ga0172373, IMG submission 114546) | Freshwater microbial communities from Kabuno Bay, South-Kivu, Congo - kab_092012_10m | ecosystem: Environmental > Aquatic > Freshwater > Lake | place: Democratic Republic of the Congo...
ACTGCAAATACAATTTGCCTTTTGACCAGGGGTGACTTTTGAAAAACAAAAACCAATAATTGATTATCATGCACTTACGTGAATAAAACCTCGAAATTGCATTTTAGTCGGATAACAGTGATTGAATTTATATTTTCTCCTCAGATAATCAAGGCGTTCCTGTGTAATCTCAGTCCCGTAGGAGATATGAGATTTAACTGCTTTATTTTTATTAAGTGCCGCTTTTCTGCCGATGCCATTGTCATCGATGGTGAAAATAAGAAGCTTGCCATTCAGCCTGATGCTTATATTGATATGGCCTGTTTTAGTTAGTCCTGCTAAACCATGCTCAATGGCATTTTCGATAAATGGCTGGGCCAGCATGGGAGGGATGCGGGTAAGGTCGGGGTCAATTTCTTCATCAACCATTATATCGTAGGTGAATCTATCGTCGAAGCGCAGTTGCTGCAGCGTAAGGTAGTATTTCATAAGTTGTAATTCCTTATCAAGACTCACATATTCCTGCCTTGTATTATCTAAGGTAAGCCTGATAAGTTTAGAAAATTCGGCAAGATATCTTCCTGCTTCGCGTTCATCTTTTTGGTAGATGTAGCGCTGTATGGCCACCAGTGCGTTAAAAATGAAGTGCGGATTAATTTGTGCCCTCAACAATAATTCTTTGAGTGTTGCATTTTTTTCGCGAAGCCGTATGCGCGAAATATTCTCACGTATGATAAATGCAGTTGCTGTAATTAAAATGATAGTAACCAGCATAATAAACCACCATTGCTTCCAGAATGGAAAATGAATGGTGACCGGAAGCGACTTTTGTCTGATGTTTTTCCAGTTGCTGTTGTCACTTGTCATTTGAATCTCAAGGGTGTAATCGCCCGGAGGTACATTGGTATAACGGGCAATGGTGCTGCTTTTTCGCTGGCATTCCAGTTTTGTTCAAATCCATTAAGCCTGTAGCGAAACGACCATGTATTTGCAGCAGCCAGATCGGTGCACGAAAACCCGACAGAGAAATAATTTTCGTGATGTTTTAGTTCAACACGCTCAATATCGTTCAGATCACTGATATGCAACCGGCCTTTTACCTGAAGTTCTGTAAGAAATATATCGGGCATGTGTTGCCCCGATGTAATGCCTTCCGGATCAAATATGGCAAAACCATTCTGGCTGCCAACCAGAATGCGGCCATCATTGAGAAGTACACCTGCCCTGCACTCTTCAGATTGTTGGAGTTCTGAAAGTTCGGGGACTGAAATACTGTAGTTCCAGGCCGGATTAAAGCAAATGATTCCTTTTTCGGTTCCTAACCAAAGGTTGCCATTTTTGTCGGGTATTACGGTAAAAACCTGTCTGCAGGAGAGCCCTTTGCCCAATCCCCAAACCTTTAAAGCATCAAAACCCGGAGTATAGCAAAACAGACTATCGGCGGCCAGCCAGATATTGCCTTTGTTATCTTCGGCGATGTCGTAAATACTTAACTTCTCCAATGTGGTACCCAGCCATTTCTGATTATAAAAACATGCTGACGTATCGGTTAAAGGGTTGTAAAGGTGCACACCCGATTGGGTTGTTCCTACCCATAGTATACCTTTGCTGTCAGAAAACAAGCGGGTAACAAGGCGCGATTCATAAGGCCTGGTAAATTTATCACGAAGCTTTCGTTTAAACTTGCCGGTTTTACGGTCGAAAGTTTGTAAGCCATCAGCCCCCCAGAACGCCGTATAAAACTGACCCATATTGTCTTCGGCAAAATCATAGTACCAGTCCATAAGCGAGCTTCCCGGATAATACGTAAAAAGCTCAAATTTTTCAGTATTCTTTTTCTTTCGGGAAAAACCTACGCCTTCCCACAAGCCGATGTACAAATCACCGTAATTATCTTCATAAAGGCTCCTGATGTTGTTCGAAGGCAACGAACCGGGTTTTTGAGGCGAAGCTTTGTAATGTGTTATTGAATCATCAGCAGGGTTAAGCTTATCCAATCCATGATTCCTGTATCCAATCCATATGGCGCCCCTGCTATCCTGCATGGCAGCTGAAACCCTGTTGGACGCCGGAGTATGTGCATTTTCGGGGATGTGGTAATAGGTTTTAATCTGATTATCATTGCTGCGGTAATAAGCAAGTCCATTGTGTGTTGCAATCCACAGTGTACCTTCAGAATCGGCACATATTTTTAATACAAAATTATCGGGTAATGAGCCGGGGTTATTGATGTCGTTCCGGAAACGGGTGATGCTGTTTATCTTAATATTATATTCCAGAATTCCGTTGCCTGTCGCAAGCCAGAGCACCCCTTTTTCGGGTTCAATAATATCAAAGGTACTGGTCTTAAGTATTTTGGTAAAAGCGTGCTTACGGATATCGAACCTGAAAAGTCCGTCGATGGCGCCAACCCAGCATGTTCTATTGCTATCCTGCATCATGATGGCCACATCGGCAATTATTTTGTTGCCGGGATCTGATCCAAGCGGAATACCGGTAACGCAATCACGATTCTCGTCCAGATAATATAGCCCTGAGCCCCGCCCACCCATCCATAATACCCCTTCAGAATCGCGGAAGATGGTATGGTAATAGTAATAGGGTTGCCAAACCGGTGCATGTTTCCACGATTTGATCAGGCTTTTGCTGCCGGATGATATTTTAAGCAGATACCCATCAACTGTTTCGGTCCAAATTATATTGTTAGCTTCAGCAAGTAAAGCTCTGATGTTTATTTTTTTTTTATCAGGAAGCTGAACCGGAAGTAAAATAAAGCGATCGTTTCTGCGGTCATAATGGTATAATCCGTTTTCAGTACCTACCCAAAGTGTACCGTTTTCTTCTTCGGCCAGGCAGGTAACTGCGCCTTCGGGCAAAAGGCTGATGTTTAAAGTGTTGTGACTGTATGTTTTAATCACATTCCCGTCGTAACGGTTTAGCCCGTTTGCCGTAGCAATCCACAGATAATGGTGATGATCCTGAAGTATATCGATAATCTGATTGTGTGACAGTCCGTCTTTTGTAGTAATACGGCCAAATTGGGCATAAGGATTATTTTGCACGACCGGCTGCGCGGGTGCCTGGGCTGTTACTACGGCTATGGCGCAAAAAAGTAAAAGCCGCAATAAAATGGTAGAAAGCCTGATTTTCTGCATAAATAAGCAGGCACAAGTTAAACGGTTTGAATGATTTCACCAAATTATTAGTTTTGTTTGCAAATTTTGGTTATCAAAAATCCGGATGGTATTCAATAATTTTCATATAAACAAAAGCACCCGCGCATGGCGGGTGCAAAAATTTTTTGATAAAAATATTTAGTTGAGAGGCAGAAAAGCGGTTCCGGTGTAGGTGCCATTAACCCAGTCGATGCGGTAGTGCGTGGGACATTCATCGCCTGTAATGGGCTCGTAGTTGCTGTTGAATCCGAAAGTAACAGTTGCACTTTTTGAGGCTGAGGGTATCTGATGGACTTTTACGCCTGATACAGGATCCCAGTCGCAGGTTTCCCTCAGAACAATTGACTCATTAATTTGAGTATAAAATTCTTCGCCGTTTCGGTTGGTGCCCCATGTTACAAGGTTATTATAGTCGCCCGAAGATCCAAAACCATCAATGGTAAGCAGCAGTGCTCCCTGGGTGCCTGTATAGGTGCGTTGTCTGGCCACATGCCAAATGCGGCTGTTTCCATTGTCAAATACAACATTTAAATCGCCGCTCACACGGTGAACAAGAGTATTAAACCCGTTATGGCCCAGCATAAATATGCCTCCTCCGGTAACGTTGGTGAATGTTTTGTTGCTGTTTAAAGTGTAAAAATGACCAGTCGCAACGCGGGTAACCGTAAAGTTGATATATCTTACATTCACACTGGCACCCGGCATAGCCCAATGGGTTCCAACCTGTTTGCGAATCTCAACCTGACCGGTTCTGTTGAGGCGGCCGTTGCAGGTTAAGCCATTATAAGTAATAAAAATGGTAATGGTGTCATTAACCACCTGTGTTGAATCCACTGTAGCGTTACAGATAATTCTTTCAGTTGATTTGTACGTGCCACCGTCGTAGCTCAGGATGCCTTCCACATCCTGAAATGCCTGATTGGTAATGTCTTCAATAGATTTTTCGTCATTAGTGAGCTGGGTGAGGGCAGTAGGATCGTTGGTGCCCTGTTCAAGCTTATCCTTTTTGCAGGAGGTAAAAGCAATGGATGCCAGAATGAGCATTGCTGCAGCTGAACGGAATAAGTGAGTGGTTTTCATAGTTTTTTGTTTTGAATTAATTTTCTTCTATCAGACCTGCCTCTGAGCAGGCTTCGATAATAATACACACCAACCGGCTTTTACCCTTTGATTTTTTGTAATTATTTTTATTTCTTTAGTGTGCAGTTCCTGAGTCTGTTACCTCGGTTGTTTTGGTAATGATTCCGCATGCAGCAAAATATCCAAGTGCATTGTTGCTCATATTGGTTGGAATATTTGCCGAAGCGGTGTTGAAATATCCTCCCTGCCAGGTGGTTTCAAGAAGCATTGCTCTGATAAATGCAGCATGATTCTCGGTAAGGGCATATCTGTTCTCGGTAATGCGTGTGCCTTCTGGGAAGAGAATTTTTTCAGCAGCAGGTGCAAATAGCTGGCTTACATCTAATGTTGGCAGTGCGTAATATGACAATCTGGCATGGGTTTGCTCATAGGCTAACGATGTATATCCGGCAACCTGCGACCAGTCGAGCAATATTTCATACATCGACGGACTGCAGGCACTGTAAGGGTTGGCAACCCATTGTATCTGGTACAATGTGCCATCAGCCTGCCTGGTATAATGCAGCAGCTCAAAATCCCCGGCAGGTTTCATCTCTGCCTTGGCGGTGTAGATCTGCTCTGCATAATTCACCAGGAGAGAATAGGAAGCACCCGGCGTTCCGGCAAATGCTTCTGACGAATAGTAATAGCCCGGTTGATGAAGGTCTTCGGTAAATGTGTAAACGGAAAGGGGGGTACTCACCAGCACATTGGCACCGCTTACGGCAGCAGGTGTTTCGTTTGGCTGCGATACGGGCTTGAAAATTCTGACAAGCTGTTGCTTTGGCGCGCTGGTTAGTATGGCATCAACCACAATACTGTTTCCCTCGTAGGATGGCAACTCAGCATCGTTTCTTTTTTCGCAACCAATCAATATAACTGTTAGCAAAGCAATGAGCAGTGCGTGCCTAACAAATTTCTTATGTTCTGGTAGTGTAATCATCAGAATGAAAAGGTATAATTAATGGATGGAATTACGCCGGCTACCGAAATTCGGGTCGGTATAATTTCCTGATCGCCATTCAGGTTTGATGGTACCACAAAGTCCCCATTGTCGTTCATAATTTTATTAAAACTCTGGGCAAAGGGATTGTTTCGTCCATATGCATTGTAAACCGAGAAAATAAGGGTATGCCGGTACTTCTTTTCGGGGCTGTTCAGTCTGAAAGTAGCCGAAATGTCGAGCCGGTGGTAATCGGGCAGGCGGTCGTTGTTTTTTTCGCCATACAAGGGCACTGTGCTTCCATTCAAGGAAATGAAACCAATAGGCGATGTAACCGGCGAACCTGTCATGTAAACCCACGAAGCAGCAATTTCTATTCTGGCAGAGATCGGATAACTCAGGTTGATAAATCCATTCAATGGTCGTTCGAACGAAGCCGGGAATGCATTGCCATTGTTTACTCCATCGATTGTTTTTATGGCCCTTGTATAACTCATACCAAGCCAGCCTTTGAAACGGCCGGTGGTTTTTTGCATCAACAATTCGGCGCCCCAGGCTTTTGTATCACCGAATCTGAGTTCTCCTTCGACCAGTGGATTAAACAACATATTGGCATGATCGGTGTAATCAATCTGGTGCCAGAGTGCTTTAAGATAGGTTTCGGCAGAAAACACCCATTTGCCTGAACTATTAGTTGTAAATCCAAGTGATAGCTGATCAGCTGTTTGCGGTTGAATGGTCGGACCCGATGGAGCCCATACTTCAAGTGAAGTAAACGGGCTGGTTGAGTTTGACAGAACCTGCAGGTACTGCGCTGTGCGCGCATAGCCAATGGTAAAGGCATTTCCTGAAGAAGTGGTGTAGCTCACCGTGAAACGTGGTTCAGCATTATAATAAGGGGCATAATATGAGCCTTTGCCAATCTGAATGGTATCAATTGGCTGGTGGTTGTTGTCGAAAAGGTAAACGGTTGAGGGTCCCAGATTGCGCCAGGCACTTATCCTCAGGCCGTAATTGAGCTGAAAATGTCGCCCAAATTGCCGGGTATGCCCGATGTAAAGGTTTGCACCCAGTGATTGATAGCGCGATATAAATGGCGAATTCTGCTGTGAACTGCTGTCGCTTAAATGAACATTGCCGGGGTCAGAATCGTACAACCCGAGATCAAAGCCCCATTTAACAGTACTTCCGGGATGTATAAACCAGCTGAAATCACTTTTTAATGTTCTGTTTTTTATGGATGAATGCCAGTAATCGTCTTTTTCGCGCGAAATAAAAAGATAATAATTGTATTTGCTGTAAATAAATGTGGTGTTGTTAAAAAGGCGGTTACTGAAGATATGATTCCAGCGCAGGGTGGCTGTACTGTTGTTCCATGTGATGCCAAAAGTTGAAGCTGACAAGCTGCTGATTCTGCTAAAATTATCATTTCCGGTAAAAGTGGTGAAAAAAAGGCGGTCTTTACTGCTGAGCCTGAGGTTTAATTTAAGATTCAGATCATAAAAAGCAATGGACAGGTCGGAGCTTTTGGATATCTGCCGGGTGATCCACGAAAGGTTTGATCGTCGCGCACTCATAATAAACGAGCTTTTATCCTTTGCCAGCGGGCCTTCAAGTGTGATATCAGAGGTGAAAATACCTGCATTTCCGGTAAATGATATCGCTCTGAAGTTGCCATCGCGGGCTCTAATATCAATAACCGACGATAACCTGCCGCCATATGATGCCGGGAATCCGGATTTGTAAGTTTTAACATCCTTAATGGCATTGGGTGATAGTGCCGAAAAAAAGCCGAAAAGGTGGGCCGGATTGTAGATAGGCGCTTCATCGATGAGCAGGAGGTTTTGATCGCTGTTGCCACCGCGTACGTAGTAAAGCGCTGAACCATCGCCAAATGAGCTGATGCCCGGTACCGATTGCAATGCCTTTATAATATCTACGTTACCTGCGAAACCTGTCATGCTGTGCAGGGCTTTCGACGACAGATGGGCTTCACCCGGAGTAGTCTGCGTAATGGCAGCTGACTCTTTTTCTGAAATAATCTCAACTTCGGACACCTGAAGTCCGGTTTGTGAAAGCCGGATATCGGAGGAAACATCTCCATTGAGCCTGACTGCAATTTGTTTGACCTTATAACCCAGCATAGAGGTGGTGAGGGTGTAATTGCCTTCGGGAAGAGTAAGGGAATAAAATCCGTAAGCATTTGAGGTAGTGCCTGAAAAGCTAACTGCATCGTAAAGCGCAGCTCCAATAAGTGCTTCGCCGCTAAGGCTGTCGCGCAGGGTACCACACAGGGTGAAGCGACGCTGATTTTCGCCTTGTATTCCGGTATTTCGTTTTGCTGTGGGTTTAAGTATGATCTGGTAGCCGTAGCAGCTCCATGATATGGAATTGCGGCTGAGTAAATCGTTGAGGATGAATGAAAGTGGCTGTTGCGTGTAAGCAAACGACAGTGTTGAATGCAGATTGATCCTGGCCGGATTATAGGCGAAATGAAACGAAGTTTTTGCACTTATTTCCTCTAACACTTTTGTTAGGGTTGTTTGTTCTCCCCTTATGGATATTTGCTGGTGAATATTCTGCCCCGAAAGGAAATTGGTAACCGAAAGCAGCCCCAATAGCATAAATGCAACCAAGCAGTTTCGCTTTCGGGCACCCTGGTGGTTTGCAGTTTTAACCAGCCTGATTTGCATGGTGCATAAGCAGTTTGGGCAGTGCATCACAGCACATTCTTAACTAATAATCTCATAGTAAAGTGCATATAAGCTAGTTGATGCTGTTGGTGTCAATGATTATTGTATCGCCATTACGGCTGATGGGAACATCCAGTGTGCTCCCAATAATTCTGAGAATATCATCGAGCTCCTGACGGTTGAATGTAGCGGTAAGAAGCTGGTTTTTGGTATTTCCCTTAACCTGAATACTTGTTTGGTAAACTTTCGACAAAGCAGCAGCTACTTCCTCTAGCGGTGTATTGTTAAAAGTAATCTCACGGGTTTTCCATGCCATATAATTGGCATCACGAATTGTAGAAGTGGTTATGGCCCGTGAACTAAGATCTGCAACACCCGATTCTCCGGGCTTAAGCAGCGCCGCAATCTGGTTGTTGCTGTCAAAATAAAGTTTAACGCTTCCCCTGGTCAGCGAAACTTCGACTCTTTTGGCACCTGAAACGGCTTTTACATCAAACTCGGTACCCAAAACTTCAACATTGGCATCATTTGCCCTTACAATAAATGGGTGCGATGCATCGTGCTTTACGCTGAAGTAGGCTTCGCCTTCCATGCTGATTTTGCGTGCTTTTTTATGGAAATCCTTATCAAATTCTATACTTGACCCTTTGTACAGATTAACCACTGAACCATCCGGAAGCACATATTCCATATTTCCGGCTTCAGCTACTACCAGCTGCATAACGGGCTTTTGCAAATAGAACATAGCTGCTGCAATTCCAAGTACCAGTACAATGGCAGCGGCCACTTTCCAGTAGGCAAACATTGGTTTGATTTTGCTAACACCAGAAGGCGTTTCACTGATTTCAGCCTGTTCAATATTCAGTTGGCCGGACAGGTTATCCCACGCACGGCTCACGCTGATGGTTGAATCGATGGCATCGCGTGTGGCAAGCATCCAGGTTTTGCGGTAATCGTCGAAAAGCGCGAGATGTGCCGGACTTTCGTCCAGCCACTGTGATAGCTCCTGAATGGCTTCAGGGGTTGCTTCACCCGCAAAGTAAGTTGCGATCAGCTCTTCGTAATATGTTGCGTTTTTTTCCATGACTTCTGATGGTTATACACTTCAACTTTATTTTACCCTATGCATTTGCTGATATTTATGTTATTGTAACACAAATATCAGCATGGCGATAACTACACTCAGAAATACCGCCAGTCTTATTCTTAAATGGTTAAGGGCTTTCGACATATGGTTTTCAACAGTTTTTACCGAAATTCCGAGTTCTTCGGCTATTTCGGTATATTTCATATGCTGGTATCTGCTGAGTTTGAAAATGATACGGCTTTTCTCGGGTAATTCACTGATAGCTTGCTGAATGGCCTGGTGCAGTTCGCGCTCAATAACCGGGTCGGTTTCGGTGTGTTCCTGCTCAGCTATGCCTTCAAAACCCAGCAGCTGACGGTCATATTTTTTATTATCGCGCAGGTAATTGAGGCAGCGGTTGTAAACACTGGTGGTAATGTACGATTTGAGCGATTTCGACAGGTCGATGCTGTCGCGTTTCTCCCAGATGGCTACAAACGAATCCTGTACAATTTCCTTAGCAATATCAATGTCTTTAACATATTTTATTGCAAAAAAGACCAATCCTCTGAATTCAGACTTAAAAAGTCGTTCAAAGGCTGATTTTTCGAGTCCTGACATGGGCTAATGGTTAGGTGACAACGATTAATGTCAGTTACAAAGGTAATCTCTTTTAAATTTGTTTCCGATTCAGGCAGACTTTCCTTCCTGATTTCATTATTGCTTTTTGGTGTTTATCTGGTTACCAGAGCTTAATAATTCAAACAATGACATTTCTCGAGTTGGTAAAATTACGGCAAAGTGTAAGGCGTTTTTCACAACAGCCGGTTGAAGATCAAAAACTTAAACAGTGTATTGAGGCTGCCCGGCTGGCACCTTCAGCCAGCAATGCCCAACCCTGGAAATTTGTAGTAGTAAACCAGGAACCATTAAGGACCGAAGTTGCCAAAGCTACCTTTTCGGATATTCAGCTTATCAATAAATTTACCCTGCAGGCTCCGTTAATGGTGATAATTGTAACCGAAAAAACCGGGTTGGTAAACCGGCTTGCCATGAAGTTGAAAGGCAAACAGTGGCCACTGATTGATGCCGGAATTGCAGCTGAACATTTTTGCCTTCAGGCTGCAGAGCTTGGACTTGGAACATGCATGATAGGGTGGTTCGACGAGCAGCGGATTAAACACCTGCTGAAGATACCCGATAACAAAAGCATCGCTTTGTGCCTGGCGGTAGGGTATCCTGAAGAGGGCTACAGAATCAGAGAGAAAATACGTAAACCTCAATCAGAGATGATGTCGGAAAACACCTACTAAGGCTAAGCATTCTGATTTTCGAAGGTGATTTATTTATGCCAGAAATTGATAAAAATAAACAGAATTATAAAGAAAATTCCTGCCAGTGAAATCACGAAAAAGTAGTTTGCAACCTTTTCGAGAATAGCTTCCCGCTTTTTGTTTTCGGTTTGTATTGAAATAAACGAAAGCAGGCTGCTCACAGTTAGCGACAATGCTACCACAGAAGTTAATTAATCTACCAGACTGCTTTCCGATTTATCGGCCAAAGTGCATGGCTGTGATGATAAAAAGGCAGAACCCCAGCAGGTTGGCCGAGGTACTCAGGATGTGTTGCGATGTTTTGGTTGCCATAGTGCGGATTTATATGCCTGTCAGGTGCTTTGTTTTCAGAATGATTGCCGCAGTGCTGATTCAGATTGTAAAGTTGTTAAGGGATTTCAGAATATTTCCATCAGTATAAAGCTGCCGGCCCCTGCCAGAAATCCCAGAATGGCCAGCCATGATATCTTTTTTAGGTACCAGAAAAATTCTATTTTTTCGAGACCCATTGCTGCCACCCCGGCTGCTGAACCGATGATTAATGCACTGCCACCGGTACCTGTGCTGTAAGCCAGAAATTCCCAAAAGTAGTGATCGGTGGGGAAGTCAGCCAATGAATACATACCCTGAGCTGCTGCAACCAAGGGTACATTGTCGACCACCGACGATAATAACCCGAGTGCAAGCACAATCAGATTTGTATTCCCGATAAAGGAATTCATATTGCGGGCCAGGTCCTCAAGGATACCGGTGCTCTGCAATGCTGAGATACTCACAAGAATCCCCAGGAAGAACAGGATACTAGGCGCATCAATTTTGCGCAGCGCCTGCACCACTGAATAGGGTTTTTTCTCATCATCATCTTTTGAGCTGTGCAGTACTTCGGTAATAATCCATAAGGTTCCAAGGCCGAACAGCATACCCATAAACGGAGGTAAATGGGTGATGGTTTTAAAAACAGGAACCAGCATCAGCACAAGGATGCCTGCAAAGAGCACAATTTTCTGCTGAATGACCGGGATCGACTGTTCGTCGTTTTTTACCTCCTGAGGAGGGCGCTCAATTTTACCTTTTAGCCGGGGCATAACCAACAACAGCGGAACCGAAAGGCATAAAAGGCTGGGAATAATTAGCTTAATGATAATGTTTCCGGTGGTAATCTGACCTCCAATCCATAGCATTGTGGTTGTTACGTCTCCAATCGGCGACCAGGCTCCTCCGGCATTAGCGGCTATTACAATAATGCCAGCAAATGTAAGCCTGTCATTCTGATCGTTAATCATTTTTCTGATTAGCGAAACCATTACTATCGTGGTAGTCAGGTTATCTAGAATTGATGAAAGAAAGAAAGCAATAAGGCTGATAATCCATATGAGTTTGCGCTTATTGGTTTGTGAAATACGCTCAGTAATTACATTGAATCCATCGTGGGCATCTATAAGTTCAACAATGGTCATGGCTCCCAGCAGGAAAAACAATATTCCTGAAAGTTCGCCCATATGTTCGGTAAGCTGCTCATTTACCAGATGCTTATCAGGCATGGCCATAATGTAAATTACCCACACAAGCACACCGGTGATCAGGGCAGAGGCAGCTTTGTTCAGTTTGATATTGTGTTCAAGTGCAATGGCAGAGTATCCAAGCACAAAAACGGCTATAATGGCAGTAGTCATTCAGTTTAGATTTCAGGTTAGTTATTTTTTTTAGGATGGCTTAACGCCTGATTCACGCGATGTGTAACCGGGTGGCAGGAAGGTTGCCGGTATGGTGGAGGCATTGCCATCGCGTGCAGCCCTGTAATGTGGCGACATAATTTCGATACCCCGCTCATTGCATACATCCTGAATGTTCTGGTGCAATTCAGAGTAAATCAGGGCCTGTTTTCCGGCTTCTCTGGTGTATGCATTAAGCTGGTATGAAACATAGAAATCGTCGAGACTGGTTTGCAATACAAAGGGCGGAGGTTCTGAAAGTAAACTCCCGGTTCTGAGTGCTGCATCGGTAAGCGCTTTGTGCATTTCTTTCCATGGTACATCGTAACCTATGGTAACATTCGTATAAAGAATAAGACCAATACCTCCGGCTTCAGTGGAGTAATTGGTGGTATTCCCCGATAAAATAGCGGAGTTGGGAATGGTGATCATTTCATTTTTAATGGTCCTGATACGGGTAACAAGCAGTGTTTTTTCAACAACATCTCCGGTTATCTCACCAATTTTGATGCGGTCGCCAATGCGGAAGGGCCGCATATAGGTGATCACAAGCCCTGCAATAATATTGGCAATAGCCGACGACGATCCCAGTGAAAAGAGTACGCCGATAAACACCGAAACTCCTTTGAATATATTGGAATCAGACCCCGGCAAATAGGGAAATATCAAAACAAAAGTAAAAGCATACAACAAAAATTTTACAATGCTGTAGGTGGGTAACGCCCAATCGGAATGAAAACCTGATATCTGCAATTTACCGGCTTCAATTTCATTAAAAATATACTTTACCAGCCGGTTGAAATATTTCATTACAAAATAGATTACCGTTATACTGAATAAATTGGGAAGGTAATTCCAAACGGCAATCAGTACACGTTTAAATGGTGACCAGAACAGCTGAAAAAGTGCATCGGCCCAGGTACGTGAAAATGGAAATATGCTAAAAATAATAGGTAGGGTAATATATAAAAGCAGCGCGTAAACAAGCCAGCGCATTACATTTACACTTCCGATAATTAATTTGAATTCCTGATCTACAGTTAGAAATGTGTAATCTCTATAAGCAAGATCGTGCAGCCAGACCGATTTTTTCTCGGTAATATATTGCAAAAGCCGTTTATTCCCGATTGAAATTACATTAAGAACAAGCCAGGCCAGAATAAGTACCAGCAATACAAGCGCGATCCGGATAAGGAGTTTCGACAAAGAATTTTGCTCTCTGGCATATAAAATAGATGCTTTTATTTTTGAGGTAATTTCGCTTGCGAGTTTCTTCACATTGGTTGAATGCCATAAGGCATCCTTTTCCGATACGTTCATCAGAATTAAATCACCATACTTGATGTCCAAATTTTTCTCAGATTCAACTACAACAATGGAATCATATTTCAGGAAATCATCTTCATACAGTAATTGTATCTTTGCAGAAATATTTTTAGCACGTTCGCTGGCAGTAGTAGCTCCGGACCGCGAATAGATTAAAAATAGCGTATCACCCATAGGTCCGGTTACCGGGAAACCCTGTATAAAATTCCGCAGCGAATCAATCTCAGCTTTTTGTGCCTCTTTGTAATGCTTTTCAGCTAGTTTCATGGCATCTAGCTGTTGCATCAGATCTGCTTTCTTTTGATAATCAGCAGTGCTCAGCCTGCTGATTTGCTGTTCCAGATCTGCCCTGTGTATTGAGTCGGCTATGCGCTGAATTTCAGCTTCATATAATTTTTTTTCGATAGAAGCAACTGGTGAATCACGCTGGCCGGTAACAGTATCGCCAACCGTTCCCGTTTGTGCCGGGACAGCTGATGTATAAAGCAACATTATTAATAACCAAACGTAATATTGTCTACTTAACATAGAATGCTTGTTTATGCCAAATTTACAAAAAAAATCCGGGGTATTCCCCGGATTCTGCATTCTGCCATTCCCCGAATGAGGTTTGTTTCTTACAATCAGTGGTTTACATACTAACAGATTTTGGAGAATCAATGGTGAATATGTAAAAACCATAACCGTTATCACCAGATTATGATTGCAAAACCGGTGTGACTACTTTATATAGTTATATGCTATGCGTACCCTGAAAAATCTCGAAATTGGATATTCCGATAGAAACGCCTGGTACTACACCGCTTCAATGACCATGGCAATGCCTTGTCCCACACCAATGCACATGGTGCAGAGCGCTCTGCCCGATCCCCGCCTTTTGAGCTGGTGAGCTGCGGTAGTTATCAGGCGTGCACCGCTCATACCCAGTGGGTGGCCAAGTGCAATGGCGCCGCCCAAAGGATTAATGCGGGCATCGTTATTAGCTATTCCGAGCAGCCTGGTGCAACCCAGCACCTGTGCAGCAAACGCCTCGTTAAGTTCAAGAATGTCAAGCTGTTCAAGTGAAAGATTAAGTCGTTTGAGCAGCTTTTGCGTTGCCGGTACCGGCCCCAGTCCCATTACGCGCGGTTCAACACCGGCGGTTTCCATCCCCAGTATTCGGGCGATAGGAGTGAGGCCATATTTGTGAATGGCTTCCTCCGAAGCAATGAGCAGTGCGGCTGCTCCATCGTTTATGCCTGATGCATTACCGGCTGTTACAGTGGCATCGGGACCCAGCAGCGGTTTTAAAGCGGTAAGTTTTTCAATAGGGGTGAGGCGTGGATGTTCATCGGTAGCTACGATCAAAGCATCACCTTTGCGCTGCGGTATTTCAACCGCTACAAGTTCATCGGCAAACAAGCCGGTTGCCTGCGAATCGCTGGTCTTTTTCTGGCTCCACCAGGCAAAGGCATCCTGATCTTCGCGGCTAATGTGGTAATCGGCAGCAATGTTTTCGGCAGTCTGTATCATCGAATCAGTGCCCCACTTTTTATCCATCAACGGATTGATAAAGCGCCAGCCCAGCGTGGTGTCGTACAATTTAACGTTGCGCGAAAAGGCTTCGGTGGCTTTATCCATCACCATGGGTGCGCGCGACATACTCTCAACACCACCGGCTATCATCAGATGGGCTTCTCCGGCAGCAATAGCTCTGGCAGCAGTGCCAACGGCATCCATGCCCGATCCGCACAAGCGGTTAATGGTAGCACCGGGTACGGCTTCTGATAAGCCCGACAAAAGCAGACCCATACGGGCTACATTCCGGTTATCTTCGCCAGCCTGGTTGGCACAGCCCATCAGTACATCATCTGTTTCGGGCCAGTTAACCTGCGGATTTCTTTCAATCAGTTTTCTGATTACCAGGGCTACCAGATCGTCGGGCCTTACGCCCGAAAGCGCTCCGGCATATTTGCCAATGGGTGTGCGAATGGCGTCGCATATATATGCTTGCTTCACTGGATATATTTTAAATAAGAACCTGATCTATTTTTGGTTTTAGGGCTTTAAAAGCGTGATACAATCCCTGTGATAAACAGTCAATTTCATGTTGCCCGGTCACAGTTGAAAACATACATCCGAAAGTGTTGATCATTAAAATGTTCTCTTTATAAAACATATAATCGAGCAACTCTTTAATCAAACTTGCAATTTCTTTATCCTGATAGGCTTGGCGGTAGGTAGTAGGTGCAACAGGTTTCAGGTGGATTCTAAACATAGATCCAGCACCGGTTATACATGCGGGAATATCAGCCAAGCGGATGGCTTCTTCAATTTGGCTGATAGCGGTTGCAGTGGTTTTGTTGAGTTTGTTTACAGCGTCACGATCAAAGTGTTTCATGGCTGTATATCCGGCTGTCATTGTAACAGGATTTGCCGAAAAAGTCCCAGAATGGGGAAATAGAAGTGGCGTTTCGCGTGGGTCAAATACCTTCATGATATCGGCTCTGCCAGCGATGGCACCCACCGGAAATCCGCCCCCTATAATTTTACCCATCGATGTAATATCGGGAACTACCTTATAGCGTTGCTGAGCACCGCCGTAATTTACCCTGAAGGTTACTACCTCGTCAAATACCAGCAATACGTTATTTCTGCGTGTCCAGGCATACACGGCTTCGATAAATTCGTCGCTGGCCGGTATCAATCCTACGCGGTGAGGAACGGGGTCAATCAATACACAGGCCAGCTGGTTAGCATGTTTATCCAGAATTTCCAGTGTGCGGTTGATATCGTTGAAAGGAAATATGACTACATCATTGAGTACACCCTGAGGTGTGCCCTTGGCAACCGGGACGCTGTTTGGATTATCCACGTCGCCCCAATTGCTTGGATTGGCAGTTTGACTGATTTCGGCGAAATCGTAGGTGCCGTGATAAGCCCCTTCAGCTTTGGCAATTTTGGGCTTGCCAGTGTATGCCCTTGAGGCTTTGATCATTGCCATTACGGCTTCGGTTCCCGAATTTACAAACCGTATCCGTTCAAAAGCGGCTACCCTGTTGTGCAGTAATTCGGCAAAAGCAACCTCAATTTCAGACCCCATCGTGTAGGCAGTGCCTTTTTGAATTTGAGTGATTACGGCATCAACAATAGGTTTAAACGCGTGACCGTGAATTAAGGCTGCCATGTTGTTTGCAAAGTCGATACGCTCGGTGCCGTCAATATCGGCTATGGTACATCCTGAAGCCACCTTAACATAATGCGGATATGGTTTACGGAAAATGGTGTTTCGGCTTACCCCTCCTGTGAGGACTTCACAAGCATGTTGATAGATTTCCTGACTTGATTTTGCTGACATACGAATTCGTAGTTAAGCCCCGGCGGTTTCACAGATTACATCGGATTCCAACAGAGCTGCTTGTTATTTATTAAGTGAGATGTAATTGAGCATCGGTGTGCAGCTGAAGATATTCAAACGTCACATCAGGTGCGAGTTCGCGAACAACCATGCGGCGATCAATGATATCAATCACCGCCAGGTTTGAAAATATCCGGTTCACTACATTTTTGCCGGTGAGCGGGTAGGAGCATTCCTTTACGAGTTTGGCCTCACCAGTTTTGGTGTTGTGTTGTGTAATTACAAAAATGGTTTTAACGCCGGCCACAAGATCCATAGCACCACCTACAGCAGGTATGGCGCCAGGCTCGCCGGTGCTCCAGTTGGCCAGGTCGCCTTCCTGCGATACCTGCAGCGCACCGAGAACACATATGTCGATATGGCCGCCACGGATCATGGTAAAGCTATCGGCATGGTGAAAATAGGCTGCTCCCGGAATCGCTGTTACGCATTTTTTACCTGCATTTATGAGCTCGGGATCTTCGTTGCCGGCCTCAGGCGCTTTACCCATGCCAAGTAACCCGTTTTCGGTATGATAGATTACTTCGCGCCCGGCAGGTATAAAATCAGCAACCAGTTCGGGTATCCCGATGCCCAGATTAACATAGGCACCGTCGAAAATATCCATAGCCACTTTCTGGGCCATCTGGTTTAAGCTCCAGCCCTGTATGTCGTGTTTCAGTTCCATGGATACCTCCTTTTTTCGGCTACCAGTTTCGACTCATCAGCCGGATTTGGAATCTCAACCACATGTTTAACATAAATGCCCGGTGTTACCACGCATTCAGGATCAATTTCGCCCAATTGAACAATTTGTTTTGCCTGAACAATGGTGGTGGTAGCCGCTGTACACATTACCGGCCCGAAATTACGGGCAGTTTTGTTGTAGATCAGATTGCCGTAACGGTCGGCTTTAAAGCATTTTACAAGGGCAAAGTCGGCGTGAATGGCAGTTTCCATTACATAACTTTTTCCTCCGAACACTTCAAGCCTTTTGCCTTCGGCAAGGGGTGTGTTTACCGATGTTTGCGTAAAAAATGCCGGAATACCTGCACCAGCAGCGCGAATGCGCTCGGCTAATGTACCTTGTGGAACAAGTTCAAGATCAATTTCACCTTTGCGGTACAGCTCGGGAAATACCGTTGAGTTGGCAGTGCGCGGAAACGAGCAGATCATCTTTTTCACCCGCTTGTGTTCTATAAGTGCTGCCAGTCCAACGTTGCCGCTGCCGGTATTGTTGCTTACTATGGTGAGGTCGCGTGCACCCTGATCGATAAGGGCATGTATAAGTTCGATGGGGCTCCCTGCTTCGCCGAATCCGCTGATAATAATGGTGGCTCCGTCAAAAATTCCGGCTACTGCCTCAGCAGCTGAGCCGACAATTTTGTTTATCATAGCTCCTTAGAGTTTACCCAGTTTTTTCTCGAGTGCTTCGGTAAGATTCTCTTCAATCTGATGAAGTTCTTCTTCATAAAAGTACTTATCAGCAGCAAATGGCTTTAGTTTTTCGATGGTATTCTCATGCTCATCGTATTTTGCAAAGTAGGTTTGATCAACCCATTGCATATTGCGTGCTTCATTAAATTTAAGAACAAACACTTTTTCGCCGTTTATCACCGTGGTGCCCATAAGTGAAACCTTACCAGCCGATGAGGTCATGGTAATATACCTTGATGGGCGGTTAATGGACGCCAGTTCACGGTAAACTTTGTTAAAGACCGCTGAAATGGCAGCCAGCGGAGCAGTAAAATAATGATGTTCACCTGTTGGCCGAGCGCAATACATAGAATGAAATCCGATACCCAGCATAGCCAGCAAGTTTCCGAGGTCTATCCAGTTTTGTGCTGACCTATCGATATCTACCTGACCTTTTTCATCCATATACAGGCTAATGTGATTCATTATCGGGCTCTGACTCTTGATAGTGATCCCGAATTTACGCATTCGCCTAAAAGCTGCTATTGAAGCCGGGTTTAAGATATCGCGGGGTGTTGAGATGTGCGCTACCCATGCTACCTGGATACCGTGGTCAATCACTTTTTTCCACAGGGTAAGTATTTTGGTAAATTTTTCACTTAGTATCATTTCAGGATGGAAAGTAGCTGCTCTCGAACCAAAACGAATAGTTTTAATGTGCGAAAGTTCTTTGTCTTCCATTATTGGGGTTACGTATTCATTTAAACGCTCATAAGTAATAAATCCGGCATCTCCACCTGTAATGAGTACATCACTCACTTCTTTATGGCGTTTCAGATATTCGTGCACCTGATTTACACTGTCCTGAACGAACATATCCTCATCACCACGTACCTGTGCATGCCTGAAACAATAAGTGCAAAATGCGAAACAATTTTGTGTGGTTTTATCTAGTATGAGCTTTACTGATGGATATTTGTGTTGACATCCCTGCAATAGCTCAACTTCTCCATTGTCGTTCAAAAACCAGGGCTTATTTAGCTTCTGTTTGCCATCGTGCGGGTTGGTTTTTTTCTGATATTCACGAACTACCTTTTGCTTTTCTTCGTCGGTGGTTGCTGCTATGTATTTATCTACCTCTATCTGTTGTATCATGCCGGGCTGAGGGAAGATCAATTGATATAACGGGTCTTTTTCATAGTTGTCCCAGTCAATTACATTCAGTGTGTGCTTGGTAGCCAGAAAACGGTAAACATCAATAAAAAATTCTCGCTCGGGAATAAATCCGATATCTACACCATGACTTTTGAGGGTTGCAATAATTTCCCTGAAACCATCCAGACCTGAGTAGTAAGTTTTGCCGGTAAAGTATCCGTCGTGCTTGCGGTAAAGTCCTGAGTATTTAGGAAAGCAGGCATGCAAGCGCTCAACGAGCGTATCAGGTAATAAATCTTCAGTTTCAATGGTTCGGATAGTTTCTTCACTCAGCTGATGCCTGATCAACGATTCGTGAAGATCAGATATCAGCGCCTCTGTTTGATTTGAATGTGAATTCATGATGCGTTATTTTGAGTTTTTATCACCGGAAAGCATGTGTACCGGATCAGGTTTATATTCGATGCAGATAAACAGTGCTTTTAGACTTATTCAGGTTTTATTGTTTCCGCAATCGAATGCTCCGCGGGCTCAAAACCGTGCTCAAAATCGCCGTTTATCACTTTTTTTGAAGCCCGAAATTTATATTCAGTATGATGTATGTAACTGATAATTAGCATACATAATAAAAAATAAACCGCGTTTCAGGCCCCGCGAAAAGTGGTTTAAAATTACAAACTTTTCGATGCGGCAAAACAATAATCTGTTTTTTTCAAAAACAGCGCGTTTTGCCCGATTTTGAGGGCTATTTTGCGAAAGAAACCGGTGTGCTGAGCTTTTGGGTAAGCAGATCAATCAGTGGCTGGTTGGCCTGAGCCGGATCGGGCAGGGTGCCATAGCCATAATACAGTCCGAAGTTATCTTCGTGGTAGGTATGATAGGTAAACGACAATCGGTTTAGCAGGGCAATATCAACCATATCGCTTACCCATTCTAATCCGCCTTTGTTGTTTTCGAAACAATGGATGCCCGCACCAAATTCGCCTAAAAACAAAGGTACCTGCCGGGCTTGTCCCCAGTCGGTATAGCGTTTGATTACGTATTCGAGGTAGGCTTTGTTGCGCGAAAACAGGGGCGCATCGGTGGTTAAAAAATCGATTCTAAGTTTACATGCAGCTGCGGCCGATACATTGCTGCCTTTCATCCAGCCATTTATCTGATAGGAGTAACCCTGCACAGGAGCTATCACTTTTGCATAGCCTGTCAGATTGCAATCTCCGGTAGCTCCGGCAATGCTGAGGCAGCTGCCATCGGTTACCCCACCGCTGTTTGATACGTCGCCGTTACCGCTACCGTTGGCCGACCAGTAGTACCAGGCCGCTTTGCTGTTGGTCGACCAGGCATCGAAAACCCGGGCAGGTGCCCCGCTGGCATCAAATTCCCTGATTTCGATATCGTCGAAAAAAACCTGGCCTCCCACCGCAGCACCTACCAGCGCTGGTACCGCCAGTTTGATGATGGGGTCGTTTACTGTGTAACGGTCTCCCGTAAAGTAGTGCCAGTCTGTGGTTCCGCTTTCAAGAGCGGGATTGTTGAAAGTGGCTGTGTACCATTGTGCATTGCTGAAAGTAATCTCCGATTCGTCGGGATATTTACCGCCTTCGCCCATGCCCGACCAGTCGAACAGCTGATGAGTGTATTGGATGGGCTCGTAGCTGTGGAATTCGTAAACAATTTTCCTGTCGGCCAGCACCGGAAAATTAAGGTTTTCATCTTCATTCTGGCCTTTCACCCAGTTGGCGCGCTCAACAAACAACAGGTGGGCTGTATCAACCCCGCGAATTTCGGTTGTGAGCAAAGCCGCCAGCTGTTGCCATTGATCCATGCTTTGGTTGGGGGTGGGCTCATTTAATAATCCAAAACCGGCAATTTCGGGGGTGTTTTTGTATCGGCTGGCTATGGCTTTCCATAAAGCAGCCAGCCGCTGCTGATTCACCGGCTCGTTCCACAATGCATCACCATAGCCCTGCGACTGATATCCGCCTTGCGGGAAATGCATATTCAGGATCAGATAAATGCCGTATTTCTTTGCCCAGGCTATATTCCGGTCAATCCAGTCCCAGCCCGATGGCTTGTACACATAAGGGTTGGCATCATCTTCAAAGGTTCGGTAGTTCATATAAAACCGTATCGCATTCATGCCCATGGCTTTAACCCTGGCATAATCTGCTTCGTTGTGGTGGGTGTCAGGCACCTCCTTGTTCGACCATACTTCGTTACCAAAGGCTATGCCACGCAACTGCATCACCTTGCCTGTGGAATCGATTATTTGCTCACCCTCAACACTGAGTATGCCGGCCGCAGCGGTTTGGGGCTGTTCTTTTTCATTTGCACAGGCGCCTGTGAGGAGCAGAGCTGCGGCAAATACAATGGTTAAAACCTTATTCATCGTTTATCGGGCAGGCATTTGTTCTAGTGAACGAAAATCACAGATTAACGGTAGTGAAATTGTTGTGCTGATTGGTAAACGCCAGATGTTATGTTTTAGTCTAATGCGTGGTCTTACTGCCTATTTTGGTAAGGACGCTGTCAATGGGTTCCCAAAGTTCGAGTTTATTGCCATCGGCATCCATAATATGAACAAATTTACCGTAGTCGTAGGTTTCGATGGTGTCGAGCACGGTTATACCGTCGCGTTTGAGGTTGCGCACCAGCCCTTCGATGTTTTGTACCCGGTAATTGATCATAAAACCTTTTTTCGAAGGGGCGAAGTAACTGTTTCCGGCGCGGAACGGACTCCACGACAGGTAATTTATTTCGTCAGGCCGGTTGGTGTTGCGGGTTTCAAATACCGATCCGTATTCGTTTATTTCAAGACCCAGGTGCCTGCCATACCAGTTGCGGGTTTCAACCGGATTGTCGGTAAAAAAGAAAATGCCACCAATGCCGGTAACACGTGGCGTGGTATCGATAACAGCCATCGGGGTTACAGGTGGCACAGGCTGATTCACTTCGCGGTTTTTAAGCGAACCACAGGCCGAAAGCAAAAGCAGAATGGAAACTATGCCAGAAATTTTTCTCATACTTGAAGTTTTGTAGGCATAAAGATAGGATTTTAAAATGATGTGAGTAAAGCGATAAAGGTAGTTTCAAAGCAGGAGGCAAAGACCTGAACGCTCAAGAGCAACCTATAGATATTGGAGAATAGCTGACAGGGAACGTTTCGCATATGTTTTGTTGAAGGATTTCGGAGCAATTCATTATCCCACGTTACGAAGCTTATTTAGTGCAATTCCTTTGAAATTAGCGATTCAACCCCGAATAAAATATATGCACTGTGTGTGCCCTGCATAGCCTGTCCCGAAATCGGGAAGCTGCAGCGCACACTTGTTGTACGCTCTGGAAAAAGATTAAAAATACAAATTTATCTTTCCGAAGTATTACGACAAGTGTAAATAATTCCCAGAGGGTGCAAGTCCCTTACGTGCGGGAGTAACGCCCCGAAGCGTTAATAAGTCGCAAGCTGGTTATTGGTGACAATAGCAGTGAAGGAAGCGAGACTATAAAGTTCGGTACTGACGAACAGAAACCTGATATGAGGCTAAGAGGCAGGATGAGGTAACACACCATACTAAAGTCCAAAGGATTACAAGCCAAAGTAGTAGATCAGGCAGGCATCGAACAAAGGGAACAGCTCTTACCAGGGGAGGTCTCATAGGCTACGTGTTGGTCATAGTGAGAAGTCAGCAGAGGTCATAGTAGTTGCCCGATACGAGCCGGTATAGATAAGCGGAGGTCTCACATAAGCAATAAAGGACTGAACATTAAATTGTTCTAAATGCTGTAAGGAGGTTCTCCGCCATTGGCGGGGCCAGCCTTACGATAAGCGGAACAGAGCAAACTACAAGAAGTGCAGGATGATTGAAAGGATAGTAAACGGAAACAACCTGAACACGGCATGTCAGAAAGTGATGTCGAACAAAGGTTCGGCAGGCATCGACGGCATACCGGTACAGGAATTATCTGCCTACCTTGGAATCAACAAGGAACAGCTAACAATCGCCTATGAAGGAATGCCGGAATCGGACAAGACTTTACTCAGCGAACGTACAGCGTCCTCCCAGATGCCCCGGGAGCAGATCATTCATTCCATTTTATCCGGTAATTACCAACCTGAAGCTATCTTAGGGGTAGAGATTCCAAAAGACAATGGTAAGAAACGCCTTCTGGGTATTCCTACGGTTACTGATCGCATGTTACAACAAGCGGTCCATCAGATTATCTACCCGAAATTCGAGATTGAGTTTAAACCCCACAGTTACGGATTTCGACCCAAACGCAATGCCCATCAGGCAGTACTTCAAGCGCAACGGAATATCAATGAAGGCTATCAACACATCGTGGATATAGACCTGAAGAACTTCTTTGACGAAGTCGACCACTGTATCCTTTTGCAATTGATGTATCGCAAAATTAAATGCCCACTTACTCTACGTCTTATCCGCAAATGGCTGAGAGCGCCTATTTTAATAAACGGCAAACTTACCAAGCGCAGAATGGGCGTGCCACAGGGGAGCCCACTTAGTCCATTGCTATCCAACATCATACTACATGAGCTGGATAAGGAAATGGAAAAACAAGGGCTCCGGTATGTACGCTACGCGGATGATTTCAGCATTTACTGCAAGAGTCATCAGGCAGCCCGCAAGGCAGGAAATGATATCTTTCTGTTCCTGAAGAACAAACTGAAACTGCCGATTAATCGGGAAAAGAGCGGAATCCGGAAACCGGTGAACTTTGAGATACTTGGGTTCAGATTTGTTCCCACATATATCAAAGGGGAGAAAGGTAAATATCAACTGGTGGCATCGGAAAGAAGCTGGAATAGGCTAAAACAGAACCTGAAAACAATCACCAGGAAAACTGCTCCAACATCTCTTACTGAACGTACCCGAAAGCTTAAAGAAGTCCAAAGAGGATGGGTGAATTACTTCCGTATGGCAAGTATTTACGGCAAACTAAAAGACCTCGACAGTTGGGTGCGAAACAGGCTAAGATACTGTATATGGACGGATTGGAAGAAACCGGAGAGGAAGAGAAAGAATCTCATCCGTCTTGGAGTTGATTCCAGTCACGCATATTCATGGAGCAGAACCCGTATGGGTGGATGGGCTGTCGCTCAACGGCGAAGCCCTCACGGACGCCATTAAAATAAACGAGGGGTCCGTAAAGCCCGATTATGGTGACTACAGTTACATTGGTACGCTTAGCTAAACGGGGCTATAATTCAATGCTTGATCACTACTTGAAAGTATCTCCACAATTTAATGAACCGCTGTATACGAGGCCCGTACGTACAGTGGTGTGAGAGGCGCACCCCGTCAGTTAATACTGGCGGGGCCGTCTACTCGATTACCGGTAGTTATTCTTCAAGAGTTTCAATGTCGTCTTCGGGTTTAAGTGCATATCTGTTATAAAAATAAGTTGTTTTTCTGTTGTCTGGTTGAGGTAAATCTTGTTTGTAATTGTCGTCAATGCTCTGTAGAAATGAATTACGCTCTTGGTATGAAAGAACATTAGATATATTAGATATTTCTTTCTTAATTTCTTGCAGTTCTTCTTGGATTTGGTCGTTAGATAAGTCGTTAATATTTTGTTCCAAATTTTCTATACGCTTATACAACTCGTTCATCCGTCCGGGCATTCCTGTCCGTCTTTGAGTATTTATAATGTTGTTTGGGTTAATATTGGGGTCGCCTTCGATATGGTCAATAACGTATGTTGAAAATGATTTTACATCATTTATAATTTCTCGAACACCACTTTTGAAGTCACCATAATTGCCAATACCCAAATAAATATTTACGACTGTCCCCCAAATAATAATTCTTGTTTTTGTCGAACCCTTGTCATATTCTATTGAAATCTTAATAAGTTCTTTTGCTTTGAGAAACTCATGCGATTTTAATCCAACCTGCTCCAAGTATGCTTTCTTTATAAGTGATTTGCTTGAGTCAGAATACTCAAAATCAAATTTAATATAGGTTTCACCTAAAATGTAAAGTTTCGCTTCTCTATTCATTTTTTGACTGTTTATGTGGTTTTGTTTGTCGTCATATAATTACCGGTAACGGGAGTCTGCGCAAAAACCCCTACTGATATTCAAATATCCGAAAATTATTCAACATGGCACTCCGTCA
>Ga0172373_10002958_pt1 | contig 25404 bp, 24 predicted proteins | sample Lak10m_2_FD_114546 | JGI IMG/M metagenome (GOLD analysis project Ga0172373, IMG submission 114546) | Freshwater microbial communities from Kabuno Bay, South-Kivu, Congo - kab_092012_10m | ecosystem: Environmental > Aquatic > Freshwater > Lake | place: Democratic Republic of the Congo...
GATCTAGAAGTTCTTCAAGAACTATGGTCAGATCGCCTTTCGTGCGAGATAGGTTTGATTCAAAACCCTTAAGGAATTCATTGACTGCCGGCTGTGAAACTACGCCCAATAACGGACCGTATTTATCATTGAAAATAGAACCCAATACTTTACTTATGGACTCTGCAAGTTCCTCTCGTATTACTTCAATGCTTGGTTCACCTCTTGATTCAAAAATAATACCCATGTAAGGCTCCTCGCGGTATGCTCTTTTATACTTATCCATTATTTTTTGAATACTCTTAATTTTCTTCAAAAAACTTCATAAACCCATAGATTTGGCTTGTAGATTAAATTGTGGGACTGATTTTCTCAGTTTAGAAAAACTGCCTACCCCTAGAACATTACCTGCCTCGAGAAAAACAATTTTGTCCGCATTTCGGATAGTAGACAGTCTATGCGCAATTACAATGATAGTCAGTGATCCTTTTTTCTTGTTGAGAAGTGAAGTAATCTTTTTTTCAGTTATAGAATCTAGTGAACTAGTTGCTTCATCAAGAATCAAAAGTCGCGGTTGGGTAAATAATGCTCGAGCAATTCCTATTCTTTGTTTTTGCCCTCCACTCAGTTTTGAACCACGATCTCCGACAGGTGAGTCAATTCCTTGAGGCAGAAGAAGGAGCTCATCAAGTTGAACATCTTTCAAAAGACTTTCTACGTATCTGTTCGATACTAAGCTGGCATCGAAACCCAAACATATATTCTCCTTTATTGTTCCATTTACTAAATTAGTTTCTTGAGGAACGTATGCAACAGCTCCGGGCCATCTTGCATAAGTAATACTTGGAACATTATTCGAAATTTCAATTTGTCCAGTGTTTGGTGAGAGAATTCCCAAAAGTAGATCTACCAGGGTGGACTTTCCCGCTCCTGATTTACCAGCAATCCCTACCAATTCACCTTCAGTAATATCCAAATCTATGGAACTGATAGCGTTTTTCTTTTTCCCCGGATAGCGGAAACTAAGGTTTCTAATTTGCATTGTTGCCCTAAAACCTAAGTGCTTAGCCTTTGATATTCCGAAATCTCTCTCTACTGCTTCAACCGCTGGCTTCTCTATCCAAACACCGTCTTTGATCAGTTCAATAGTTGGTTTCGCCATAGAAATACTATTTCTGATGCTGATAACCGTAGTTTGGATACGAAGAACTGCCGGTGCTATACGTGTACTTGTTAATAGAAAAATAGAAATCACAGCTACGGCGCGGCTTGAAGTTTGCGTCAAAAATTGGACAGCTCCTACCAGCAATGCTCCAAGGACCATTGTAACCTCAATAATGTATTTACTCATTAAAGCCATGACCGACAATTTTGCGCCTGCTTCTGCTACGCCCAATCTCAAACCACCAATTTCATCAGCATAATAAGCTCTTCGATTCTTAACCACCAACTCCCGATAGCAACGAACAACATCGGATATTTTATTGGCACTTTGTACTTCCAACTTAGTTGCCTTTTCTCCAAGTCGCTTCGCTTCTTGGTTTTGAAAAAAGAATAATGCCACTCCGGTAAGGCCGAAAATTAATAAACTTGAAACTGCAATCGCAAAATCTACGATAAACAGACTCAAACTGAAGGCAATAATGAGAAAAATATCAGCGGCGAGTAACAGCGTTGCGCCAATTACGACAACAGTCAATATATTCACGCCTGTTGTGACAGCAAATATGGTTTGTTGAATGCTCTGTTTTTGCACACTCAGAATCTGTTTCTTAAGGAAATCCGAAATTAGTTGTCTCGAAATGGAAGCAGATCGTCTCGCAAGAAACAGCAAAGTCTTTCTTGAAAGGTAAAAAGAAATTATTGACTTAGAAATTAAAACTACGGCTGCTCCTATTCCAAGAAACGATACTTGTTCCTGCAAACTCCTTTCTTCTAACCCCAGTAGTTTTAAGAGTGCGTAAGTTCTATTGCCTGGAACGTTTCCCGATAAACCATTTACAGATAAAGCACCAACTATTCCAAGCGTGAAAACTGCGATTATGTCTACAATTCCCAACACAATATAGACTCCGACAATGCCTATGCACTTCAGTTGGTCTTTCTTATCCAGAAGTCGAAAGCTTGTTTGCAAAACCTCTAATCGAGAATTTAACTTAGAAAGGCGGGGTAGTTTTAGGAACACCAATAAATCCTTTCCGGTCACGACCACCTCACTCTAGCAAATTATGCACTTAATAATTCTCAATTATTCAATGAAACCTTCAAGTTTAGTTTTTGGCCATCAACGCGAGGTGGTTAGAGACTTTGCAAAATTAATTCCTGAAATTGATGTTGTTACGGGCGAGGCCGATATTGATTCACCCCTGCCTGGAGTTCGAATATCTGATACGAAATGGATGCCTGGAAAACCTCTCTCGAATATATCAAGTTTTATGCGTCGAACAGTCCCTTTACTTTTGTTATCTAAGATCCAAAGCCGTAGAACAGTAATTTTCTCCTACATGACAGAGGTTCAGTCAGCTCTAATTGCTCCGCTTGCAAGATTTCTTGGAATTCCACACTTCTTATGGTACGCCCATACTTCTAAATCAATTTATCTTAGATGGTGTCATTTTTGGGTTACTGGAATTGTAACGTCTACAAAAGATTCATGTCCTTACGATGACAAAAAAGTTAAGATTGTGGGTCAATCAATAGACGAAAATTTGTTTCATTTCCTCCCCTTACCGAAATTGGAATTCTACAATGGAGTGTATGTAGGAAGATTTGATAAATCGAAAAATCTAGAGGATATAATTGCGTTATTGAATGAAGAGACATTGAGTCACCTTCCATTGACCCTCACCTTAGTTGGCGAACCAACACCTGGAAATGAAGAATATATTGAAGCTCTGATTTCTAAACACTCGAAGCTGGTTAGAACGGGTAGGTTAAAAGTGTTGGGAAGAGTTGCCAATCGTGAACTCCCAAACTTCCTTAGAAGTTTTGACTTCTTTGTAAACGCCTTTACGGGATCGCTTGATAAATCTCTTATCGAAGCAACTTTGCTGGGTATCCCCGTCGTTACCGTGAACCCACCTTACATAAACGAATTTGGTACCTGGTCGGGAGATATTTGCACCGATGAATTGGTAATACAGTTGAGCAGAGAACTTTTGGCTCTCTTTAGTGCTAGCCCTAAACACACCGAAATAGAACTCAAAATACGCTCTGAATGGGCGAGTAAGAATCATGCAAGAAACCAATGGTTAACAAAACTATATAATCTGTTTACCGAAGCATGAAAATCTTGCATGTTATAACGACTGTTGATTCAGGTGGCGCTGAAAAACAACTCCTAGCTCTCTCAAGAGCTCAATTACAAAATGGAAATTCAGTCTATATTTGCTTCTTAAAAGGAGCTGGGCACCTAATTGAGTTACTCCGTGCTCAAGGTTCACAAGTCACCAAACTATCCCCTAATCTAATTGGACTAGTTTCCCTTAGGAAAATTATCGCGAAAATAAGACCCGACATTATTCATGCTCATCTTCCACAAGCAGAACTATTTGCTGCATTAACGAAAGGGAATACACCTCTTGTTTGCAGCAAGCATAATGCGGAGCAATTTTGGCCAGATAAACGGCAACTTTTTTCTAGAACTCTTTCTAACTTTGTGAATTCCAGAGCTAACGCAACTATAACCATATCCAGGGGAGTCAAAGACTTCCTAGAGAATATAGGAGAAACAAAGAACTGCGCTAATTTGAACGTAATTCACTATGGTTACGATAACTCTAAACCTCTAAGACTTCCTCGACTTGCAGTTGCACAAAGACCGCTTCGTTTTCTTTGTATCTCTCGACTTACCCATCAAAAAGACTTGCCGACACTAATACAAGCGTTTGCGATCCATAAATTGAATTCGGAGAAATCGCAATTAACAATTGTAGGAAAAGGAGAATTACGTCTCGAGCTCAAAGAGTTAGCTTCAAAATTAGGTGTCGCTTCTTCAATTTCTTGGATATCCCATACGATGGAAGTTGAAGCTCTATACGAAGAACATGACTGCTTCATTTTAACGAGTAAATATGAGGGTTTTGGCATGGTCTTGCTTGAAGCTATGCATGCCGGTTTACCAATCCTTTGCAGCTCTAGTCAGACCACTAAGGAAGTGCTGGGAGATTTTCATCCGGGTCTTTTCGAGGTTGGTGACTACCAGGCTCTTGCTGTGCTGATGTCAAACATCTATCGAGAAAGTGACTATACTCAAAACTCTAGAGTATCTCATGACAGATTGTTTACATTTGATCCAATTGACTCCTACAAGAAAATTCAAAAAGTGTATTGTCAATCGATAGAAACGCCCACTTAATCTGGTTCTAAACAAAAGTCTCTCGCTCATCTATGTATTATTTGCATGTGTTAGTCGTTCCCATTTTCGTTCACAGTTGGGGAGGGCTCGGTTCACAACTTTTTGCACTAGCTTTTGCTTTAGACTTAGAACGCACATACCCAAATAGATTAGTTACTATTTGTCATCATTCGAGTGGTGTAACGAAACGCGAGTTCGATTTGCCTACCTTAGATACCCTTGGAATTCGGTCCAAATTTGTAGATGATTTTGTACCTATGGTTGATTCTTCTAAGGCAGACTTAGCAAAACACTCTTGCACCGAAACTAAGAGAAATTCACGCTTTGTTGCGAATCTGAGATCTGTACTTGATGTACTTGGTCTCGTAATCACCACTGATCCTCCAGATTCATTGCTTCGCCCATGGAGTGTTCAAGTGCGGTCGAGTTATTCAAATCGAAGAATTTCAGACGCAAGCCTGTCAAAGCTGGTCTCTCTACTGGTCTTAGATGATAAACCCTTAAGATACGCTGAAACCTTCACGGCTCACTTAAGAATGGGCGATTTAATTACCTTGACAAATAAGGGCCCGCTCGACGGAAATCGAGTAGTTGGGGCAATGAAAAGAGCTGCTGAGGAAAACTCAGAGCTTCGAATACTGGTAACTTCTGACTCACCAGAGCTGATAAGCAAAGTCTTGGATGATGCAAACTTCTTTGCTAAGTATGACATTTTTGATGGCAACGCTCTTGATACTTTGATTGCTCTAAGTTCTTCACGTGTGATGGTTGCCTCTGCTAGTAAGCTGTCAATTTGGGCAATCTTGATTGGAATAGAATTAAATCTTGATCGCATTATCTTTATCCCACAAGAGTTAAGCAGTACTATTGAGACTATGGTTCGAAATCGTGGTCGCACGAAATTCATAATTTTCTAACTTTAGATGGTAAATTTTTTGCTAAATAATTCTTATCTTCGAGTACCAATCAATGCCCCTTCAAGGCGCTACCTTGACGGAAATCTCGGTCCAGGAGTTTTATCTATTTTAAAAAACGGACCGTACTTGAATGGTCCTTTTGTAGAAATATTTGAACGAGATTTTGCCAACTACATTGGAGTTGACGAGTGTGTCGCTGTTTCTTCAGGAATGAGCGCGCTAGAACTAGCAATTTCCTCACTCAAACTGGGTGCTGATAGCTCCATACTGATACCTGCAAACGCAGGCGGCTATGCCTCTACCGCAGTGCGACGAAATTCACTTGAATGTGAATACTATGACGTAGATCTTGACGGTCTCCCAACAATTGAAATGTTAAGTCGTGCTAAAAGTTCAACTTCTAGAGTTCTAGTAGTCACCCATCTTTATGGTCAGACTGCTGACATGGTTGCGATTATGCATTGGGCTGACAAGAATAACATTTTGGTAATAGAGGATTGTGCTCAAGCCGCTGGAGCTAGTAGAAATGGCAAAATGGCTGGAGCATTTGGAATTTTATCCGCATTCTCATTTTATCCAACTAAAAATCTAGGGGCCACAGGTGATGCGGGGGCTATCTGTACGAACAACGAATCGCTCGCAAGTGAGATTCGCGCTCTAAGGCAATACGGCTGGAAGAAAAAGTATGTCAGTGAAACTCTCGGTTTTAACTCAAGAATGGATGAAATTCATGCTTTTGTACTCAGTAACGAGCTCAAGAAGCTAGATAAATACAACTTCAGACGAAGAGAGATTTGGCAAAGATACCGAAGCTCGCTTGAAAAGTATGGTTCGCAGGAACTTCTAATTGGAACATTTGATTCTTCTTTTGTAGCTCATCTTGGTGTCTTACGTTTAAAAGAGCGTAAATCGTTTACAGATTTCTTTTCTGACTTAAAGATTGGTTTTGATATTCATTATCCGGTTCCCGACTATAAGCATGCAGCTTTTCGACATTCAAACGTCCATAAACTCAATAACACTGAGACTCTTTGCGAGAGTGTAACTTCTATACCTCTTTTTGAAAGTTTGTCAGATTCCGAAGTTGAACTAGTATCCGAGGGTTTAGAACACGCTTGCGAAAGAGGTCTGATCTCTTGATTGACCCTTATTTGATTTCTATAGATAGGAGAGTAGACAAGCGAGGTTTGCTGAGTTTTTTAGAATTTAATAGTTTGCCTTGCCAGGTACGTCGTATTTTTATGATTTCTGTAAACGATGTAAAAACAACTCGAGGAGGACATGCTCATAAGACATGTTGGCAAGTATTCATTCCCTGTGACTCAGAAATTACTGTGGATACAAAGAATTCAGTTTCTTCAAGGGTCTTCAAATTAGGGCAAGGGGATGGACTAGTTGTGCCTCCGAAAAACTGGGTAGAACTCCATTTTTTAAAGCCTAATGCCTCGACATTGGTACTAGCTAGTCATGCATACGACCCAGAAGATTATATATTCTCCAAAGAATCTGCCTTATCTGAATGAGTCAGAGAAATAGAGTGAACAGATAAAGTTTTTTAGACGACTCTTAAGATTCTGTGGGAATTTTTTCTTATAAAAGTCAATCAATTTTTCTCGCGCCTGCCTACTCTCAGTGATTTGAATTTTTTCAAAGACCGGAGACTCGTTCACTAAACTTGTCGAATAGATTTCAGTTATACCCATGTTTGTACCCGAGCCATCGTTTCCCCGGTTCTCAACAAGTGAGACTTTCGGGAACAGAGATAAGCCACCTTGGAGGAATGTTGAGGCGTGCCAACGAATTGCCCAGGAACTACTTTTCCCAGCCACTTGCCTCTCTAACATACTTGTGTATTGATATGAGTAATCTAAATCAAAAACTCTTTGTAACTTCCTCTTTTTGAGCTCTCGTAAAAGTAAACTGCCATCTCGTTCAAACTTATCCCATCTATCCTTCCAAGTTGCCCATCCCCAACAGTCGGCGCCACGCAAGAAATATGTTTCCTCCAAAGTGCCAATTGGCAATGAAAATCCACTTATCGCCATTACAGACTTATCTTCCAGATAACTTACCAAACCATATTCGCAATAATTCAAAAAGTGGCTACTCAAGACTAGATCATCTTCCACGACGATTATACCTAAGTTCTTATCCAGTATTTTATCGATATTATGAAGTACAGACGCTCCAAGCCCCAAATTCCTAGCATTCTTAACCACTCTTGTATTCTCATTAACTATCGCAAATTCTTCTGCCACATTCTCTACTTGGCGACTAATTGTTCTCTCAGATTCATTCTTAATTCCATCAATCGCTATAAAAATCTCATGCTCTTCAAATCCTAGGTTTCTTCTTAAAGATTCTAGACAATTATGCAGATGTAGGGGCCGGTTATACGCAAGCACAAGTACCGGAGAGTGGAATTTCATGAAAAGAATCCTAATGCCTGTATCATCCTTGCGTGTTGCCTGAAGTTGGATTAAATACAAGCCTTTCTTTGTGCACTGTATTTGACCATAACTATCTCCCTCAGGCTTTAACGATGATTGAAAGTGTGGAGAATGCGACGAGATTGCATATTGAATGGCACATCTTAGCCCTAACTGATAAATGTTATGAACAATTACTTAATCTTGAAGAATCAAAAAATTGGAAAGTATTTAGGATTACAGATTTAGAAGATGATGAGTTTGTAAAACTATCGTGGTCTCGGCCTTGGAAAGAGTTCTGTTGGACCGCTGCCTCTGTATTTCTGTACAAAACAGTCCAGATTACAGAGACAAAGTATTCGGGATACATAGATGCGGACTGTTACTTTTTTAATGACATTGAATTTTTAATAAATGAAATGTGTGAATCATCAGTTCTAATTTTTAAGCATAATTTTTCTCCCGATCGAATGACTTGGCTGTACAGTTCAGGTGTATACAATGTCGGTCTTATCCTTGGAAAAACTGATACCAACTTTGTAAGTTGTCTGAAGAGATGGCGGCAACAAGTCATCACGGAGTGCGTAAATGACCCTGAACTGGGAAAGTGCGGAGATCAGACCTACCTCAATGAGTGGCCTGACAGATACTCGTTTGTAAAGGTATCGGGAAGGCTAGGAGCTTGTCTAGCTCCATGGAATCTCAACAATTTTTCAGAAGTTTGTATTCGTGACAACCTAATTGATGGCGACCCTATTGACTTCTTTCATTTCCATGGTTTATCCGTTTTATGCAAACTAACCTCATACATCCTATACGTTCCGGCCGGTGGATACCATATAAAAGTAAACAACTACTTAGATATTTATCGCAGTTATATTAGTCACTTAGCAAGCATTCACCAGAGACTTAAAATTCCCATGCCACGCATCAGTGTTAGCTCGTTTAAGAGAAAAGTCTTACGGAATTGGCGACAATTTGAAATGATTCGCGCATGATAAAGAAAGATAAAAACCTTGGTTATAAGAGTTCCGATTTGATTCAAGAAATAATTCTAAAAAACCAGTCCTATCATGATTCCCTAAAATATAGAAGAATTGACCCTAGCACTCTAGGAAGTATCGTTAGCCTGCTTTTCACTATTTCTGGAAATGTTTTTGACAAGTCAAGTCTAGAAGTTCTCGAAATTGGTGGAGGTGCAGGGCATCTTGCCATGACATTCAACACCTTGTTTCCTGAAGTAAAATTAAATTGGACAAATGTGGAGACTCCAGAACTTATAGCTCATTCTCTTGCTGCAAATGTTTCTCCTTTAGGTTTCAAAAATATAACATGGGATGAACTAAGAGATTTAAAATGGCCCAACTTGGATATTGTCATAGCTAATTCATCGTTGCAATATTTAGATAATCCGATAAGTTCTATTATGGAACTTCTTTCAATATCGGATTCGAAGTTCTTTTATGTAGGCAAAACGCCTTTCTCTTCAATAAGGAAGTTTCATGAAGGGGCTTTGCAATTCTCACGCATTTCATCAAATGGCCCACGATCTGAGAGCAACAAGAGCCAAACGCCGAAACGCAAATCGCAACAGATAAGCTACCCAATAAATGCAATTGATCGCGATGAGTTCTTAAAGTTGTTCCGGGCCTGGTCAATTGACTTCGAGTTTGAAGAAGGGAGTATAGATTTTCATCTACGGTGTAGTTTTTTTGCAAACTTTTTAGATCACCGATATTGCAAGAGTAAGAAAATTGCGAACAAATCTATTCTATTAAGTCGAACTTTAGGAAGAACATAGGAGCATTTCGCTTATTCTCCTTCCTTGAGGTACACTTGGTTTGGTGTTTCGGAAAATTAAGTTTGTTTTCGTCAAATTACTCAAGAAGTTCATTGAGCTGGCCTCTAGATGTTTTCTTTTTTGCAGTCTACTTCTTGTATCTCCTATTCTAAGAATGACTCGTGGTAGATTGGGATACATAGTTACTGGAACTATTGGACATTTAATTCCCACAACATCGCATCTAAGAAGCGTATTGGACAATATGTCCGTTGAAAGTAGGCCAAGATACGTTCTCCTAGTTAACGCGCGAGGCGTTTGCAATCAAGGTATATTTTCAATAATAAAAATGTCGCTGCCTCAAAACATCAAGTTTATTTTGCTTCCTAGTTTTCTTAATCGAGAATTTGAGTTTGTCTTCAACAAGTTTACTGGCGCATCAAGAATGTTTGAATCTGTATTTATTGAACCTGAAAAACATTTAATGTGGGTAAATTATCAATACGTAAATAGAGTTGACGCAAAAACACTTATTCCACGCAGCGTGGTTGGATACTACTTTCCTAAAAGTTCTATCTTTAATTATGAATATGTAAAAACGCACAAGTATATTGCTAAAAACTCTCCATTTAATTCCCTAGATAGCGGGCTCGCTAACAAACATAGTGTTGTTAAATCATTGAGAGTTGGGATTATAGATAGAGACTCGGCCTATCGAGGTGCTAACCCGTTAAGGGATACTCAACAAGAAGAGCTAGTCAAACTCTGTCGCTTACTGAAGAAACATAACTACATAGTCATAAGGTTAGGAAATAGACGAAACTTTAGGTTACCTGATGATTGTGTTGATTTGGATGTTCCATTCAGCGAGCAGGAATCTAAGCCAAACTTCGAATTAGAGATCATTCGGTCCCTCGACGCCTGTATCACATGGAAAACCGGCTACCAAGAAGTTCCTCTCCTTTTTCGGATACCTACCGTAATGTTAGATGAGTTTTGGAGAAACGATAAACCAAGATCCGTCATTGTCCCCCCCGCGTATCTGCACATAGCTGAAAAAAGGGTTTTGCTGGTTCCCGAGATGCTAACTCGATTTGGTATGAATTTCGAAGACAACGTCAATCTTCAAGATGAGGTAAAGCGAATACCAACAAACCCGTCAATCGCTATTGCTTCTTTGAAACAATTACTGAATTCCTCAGCCCATGAAGAGCAAAAGTTGGATACCATTAAAGAACATTACATAAAGGCCCTAAAGCTTGCGTTGAATTCATTTAATGGTAAACCTCAAAACGATATAAACGACACTAAGTTTCATCTAGAAAGACTCTTACTAGACTTGGAACAACATCCGTTTCCAATTTCTCATGAGTTTTTGACCAACTTTCAAAGTGAGATAGGTAAAATAAGTGGTCACGGACTTGACTCCCTCACGCAAATTTCATTTGCTAAAAAGTAGCATGAAGAACGCCTTTATGATGTCTTTCATACATAAGAGAAGGCCTAGAGTAGTGCGAAAGCAGAAGCTTTCAATTCTTGGGCGAACAATCTATGTCTACGATGAAAGATTGGTAGTTATCAAGCTCCTGATTTTGGCGCCACTATTTTTGCCTTTCTTGATAATTTCTCGAATTACTCGTCCTTGGTTTACGTTCAAAGTTCATAGAGTTTATGCGCTAAGGGTTGGGAACTTTATTCCCGATTCACTAATTGCTATGAATCAATCAATTTTGAGGCCAGGTCGACCTTTCATATTCCGCGCCTTAGTTTACCAAGATGCAAGCAATAACTTTTGGAACCTTCTTCTCAAAAGGAACTATCGCGTGCTTCCTTATCTGTTCCGTTTCTACAGTTACCTCGACAGATTGATGCCCGGATATTTAATTGAAAGATCTGACCTATTAGAAGGTTCAAACAAGAATGACGTCGATGGGATATTTCAGAGGAGGGACTGTATGCCTAAGTTCACAGGAGAGGAGAATTTGCAGTCACTTTCCTGGCTAAGATCTTTTGGTTGGGAAGAAGGTGAGCCTTTTGTATGTCTGCATCTGCGCGATGACCTTTACTTGCAAAATTTATATATCCAGCGAGGTGTTACAAGTTCTTTTGATAACTCTTTTCGCGATACCAGAATAGACAATTATCTGAAAGCTATTGAATACTTAACTTCGAAAGGGGTTTGGGTTATCCGAACAGGAAAAGTTGCCCAAAATCCTATTCCTATGGTTAATCCCAGAGTTATTGATTATCCGTTTTTACAAAGAAAATCGGACTTACTTGATATTTGGATTTTTAGTAAAGCGAACGCAATTATATCGAATAGTTCGGGTCCCGATGTTCTTGCGAGTGTAAATAGAATACCACTTCTAGTTATCAATGGGACAGCTTTGACTGAATATGAGTCGTCCACGGATATACGCTGGCACAATAAAATAGTGTCTTGGATGGAGACTGGCGATCATCTTTCCTTAAATGATTTGATATCGATTTCCGGTAAAGACAGCGAATACTTTAGAAGTATCAAAATTCAGTTTGAAGAAGCCACTTCAGAAGAAGTTTATAACGTTGTTAGCGACTTTTGGAATGACATACATTCTATCCCAAGAACTAATTCTTTTTCAGATACAAGGCAGAACACCTTTTGGAACATAATAAGCACTAATCCAAGAACTAAATCTTTGCACGGATTCAGGCATGAATTCTCCCGCATTGATAACTATACTTTAGATAGATTAGGAATAGGACAAATAGAAGAGTGGAACTAAGTTACATATATAAACTTCGAAATAGGGATTTAGTGTTTGCAAGATACTTTGTTCGATTGGTCCGTTTAGTTTTTACAATACTGAGATTACTTCGAACCGAACTTCTCACAAATCGACTTCTTGAAGCTCGCTATCCTGGACTTAGGATTGGCATGGGATCTGTGATTGAAGGAATAAATCCTTTTTGGACAAAAGTAAGGATTGCTCGCGCATTGCAAATTCACGGTAGCGTTAAAATAGATAAGAGATGTTGCATACGTATACCCGATGGCTCAAGTCTAATCCTTTGTGATGGAGTTTATATTTTAGAGGGTTGTTTGCTAGATGTCGGTTCACAAACTGGAGCTAGCATTAAAATTGGAAAAGGTACTTCGATTGAACGTTTTTGTGTCTTAGGAGGGAATATCGAAATCGGTGAAGAGTGCCTTATAGCACCGAAAGTATTCATAAGCAGCAACGAACACTCCTTTGATGGCAACCCAAATTTGTCGATTCGTCAGACTGAGGCTGCACTTCCTCCGAGCAGTAACATGAACAAGATTTTTATAGGCAAGTTTTCTTGGATTGGAGTTAATTCTGTCGTCGTTGGAAGTATTGAATTAGGAACCAAGACTGTGGTGGGCGCCAATTCTTTCATCAATCACGCATTCCCTTCTGGGCATAAAGTATTAGCAGGAAGTCCAGCTAGGCCAATCCGGAACCTTAAGTCTAGTTAATAGCGCTCTCGCAAGTATCAAAGTATAATGAAGAATGTAGGAAGACTAGGAGTAAACATGATTAGAAATATCTTGGAACACCGAGTATGGCCCGCTTTAAAATTTAATACTTTGGGTTTTGACAAGAATAGACTCTGGAGTAGTCATCTATCTGCTTGCCAAAAATCTTGGCTTGGAAAGAATCAGTTTTCAGAAAATCTAGAAGTCTCCAATGCTGTCAAGGAAATGAAAACAGAAGGTCTGGCTGTAATTGAACAAATAGATGTAGAACCCCTAGCGAAACTTGTAGCCTCGGCCTTTATTGATCAACTCAAGAGGGATGGCGCTAGTGATTTTCCCGCCTCTCTCGCGCTATCGCCCGATCTACAAAAAGCCTTCTCCGATGAGGTATATGAGAAACTCTTGCTCGTATCTCCCATAATCGAAAGTTACTTTAGAAGTTATTTTCAACCATATTGGATTGCGACGTACAGAACACAACCTGGTTCTGTAAGTGCGGGAGGAAGTTTTGACTGGCATATGGACAATAACCCAAAAGAGTATATGAAAATTTTTTTCTATTTAAACAACGTTGAAAAGAGTAATGGCGCATTTAGGGCTGTTAAGAGGAAGAGTTCCCGCAAACTCATCATCCGTGGCTTTCGTTCGAATAGTGAGTCGTTGAGAATTAAGAATGGCTCCATGGTTGATCGTTTTATTAATCAAAATCCAAAGGAGTTAAAGGTTCTTGAGGGCCCACAAGGAACAGTAATCTTTTTTGACAATAATCTTGTGCATAAAGGTACATTGCCTGAAAAGGGAACTCGTACAGTAATCTCGATTGCAATGATTCCAAGTCTGGAAAAATTTACTAAGTCTGATGTTCAAAATGCCCTAGTTTCACCCCGGATTAGAGACTATCCGGAAACTCCAGGAATCAATGATTTTGGGGGGCTTCTCTAATTACCTTTGGTCGAGAACTTATGAAAAGGAAAATAGAAACTTGTTTCTTTAGTTTTTTTGTCTTGATATTGCCGGGATTCCAAATACTCTTTCGTTTGCACTTACATTAGATGAAACAAAGCTCATAGCACCTACTGAACACCTTTCACCTATTGTGCAATGATCAGAAATTGTCGCAGCCATTCCAATAAAGCTTCTTGAACCAATGCTCACTCTACCCCCTGTAACAACCCCGGGAGCAACGTGGACAAAGTCTCCCACTTGATTATGATGGTCTAATTGTGCTCCAGTATTGATGAATGTAAAACGTCCAATGTTGCTTCTAGGCCCGATGAATACATTGGCCATTACCAAAGATCCTAAACCGACATCGGAGCTACTTGAGATAACAGCACTTGGGTGTATAAGAGTTACAAACAATCTTGATGAAATTACTTTCTGTGATTCAATGAACACTTTCTCTCGAATCTCATTATTTCCGATTGAAATAGCATAGACGTACTCGTTTGGCGATTCTAACCTCTCTAGACTCTCGATAATATTAATTCTATCTTCAGCTATTGGATCTATATACTTGGAGATACTATATTTCAAGCAAACCGCTAATTCATCGACTACTGTTGAATTCTCGCCGGCCCCGAAGACAATTAATTTTTTTTTCATCATCACTTAAGGCTAGAGAGGGTTCCATTGAGAATCAACTGTCCGATAAGAGTCAACACCACCCTTTGTTAACCAATCAACAAACTTCGCAATTCCAATCTCAAGTGATGTTACAGACAGATTTCCTATGTGAGCTTTCAATTTATTCGAGTTGCTTGAGAGAAGGAAAACTTCAGACTCGTTCGGACGAACTCTCCCTAGATCCATTGATACTACGAGCTCTCTACCAAGAATCATCTCAATTACTCTCAATAGTTCGCTGATTGAATATGTTTTATCCATTCCGATGTTGTAGACCTCTCCATAAGCTAACTTAGTTTCTACATCTGACATCAATATCAATTGAGAAACAGTGTCCGATACATAATTAAATGATCTTTTCGGCCTTAAATCACCCAAGGAAATCGGTTCTTTACTTTTTAGTGCCTGTAAGAGAATACTTGGGATTACGGCTCTTGGAGATTGTCTTGGTCCGTAAGTGTTAAAAGGTCTAGCAATAATAACCGGAGTTCCATAAGAGTGCCAAAAGCTTTGGACAAGAGAATCTGCAGCTATTTTTGAAGCACTATAAGGTGATTGTGCCTGTAAGGGGTGAAGTTCATCTATTGGCGAGTATTTTGCTGTCCCGTAAGTTTCACTTGTTGACGTATGAATAAGGAGCCCATTATCTCCTGAAGAGAATGCCTCTAACACATTCATAGTCCCCATCAAATTCACATCATAAAAACTTCGCGTCGCGATATAGGAATATGGTATCGATATTAGAGCAGCAAGATGATAAACAACATCAAAACCTTGCAAAACCTGTCGCATTAGGGTTGCGTCTCTGACATCACCACTCTTAAATTTAATATCCTTTTTGTATGAACTATGGTCGAGCCACCCTTTTGAGTCATAAGAGTTATACTCGCAAAGAGCTGTAACTTCGTGATTTTTTTCAATCAAATTTTCAACCAGGTGGGAACCAATAAATCCGTTAGCACCAGTAACTAGCACTTTCATCTGGTTGTCCATCCTCCATCCACCGCTATAACTTGACCCGTTATATATTCACTACGAGAAGAGATTAGGAATGAAACTACAGCACTTATATCAGATTCCTTGGCCATCCTTCCCAAGGGTACTATTGCTGAATATCGTTCTTTGAAGACTTCGTTCTGAATTCTCAAAATTCCGCCTGGGGCAACAGCGTTTACCCGAACCTTAGGCGCCAAGTATGTGCTCATGTATCGAGTTAACTGAATCAGACCCCCTTTAGAAGCCGAATAAGCCGCTGAAGTTGGAATGTGCCCACCCTCGTAAATTTCTCTCGTATTCCCAACCAATCCATAAATTGATGAGATGTTTACAATTGAACCCCTCCCGGAACCTCTTAGTTTGGCAGCAAGATCTCGAGATAAGACAAAGGGGGCTAATAGATTAACTTTCAGAGTTAAAAGAAAACTTTCATAACTTTGATTTGATAACTCTGCCCCCGAGTCGCGAAGTGCGGCGTCTCCTGTAATAGCTGCGTTGTTCACAATTCCATCTAGGCTTGGAAATTCGGAATCAATCGTTTTAGCTAGATTTTCCACCTCTACAGCATTAGCCAGGTCTGCCGGGAGATAAAGATTTACGTTACTCCCGTCGAAAGTCCTTGATATGTCCGTGCCAATCACGTAATAACCTTCTTTTTGAAAAGTTTCACAAATCGAAACTCCCAAAGGGCTTTTACAACCGGTTACGAGAAGATACTTTTCAGTATTCATAATTAACTAATTCTCTTCCTGGTTTTCAGAGAAAATCTTGTATATCAATTCGGCAACACGCCACTCCTCGGGTGTGTCAATGGAAACCGCTGTTTCTTCCGGAATTTGATAAGCACCGATATTCCCAACCCGCAGATAGTCTATGGGTAATGTTTGTGCGAAGCTAAATCTCCAGCAATAGAAGCTACCATTTATCCTGAAGAACTGCGGTGAATCTTGCCTTCTAGCAACTTCTCCAAATTCTGAGAAGAGGCGATGGACGCGTTGCTTAGCATCTATCGATACCCCCACCCAAAAGGGATTAAAGTGAGGCCTAGAGATAGAGACCACCCCATCTAGACCTTGATTAATCTTCAACATGTTAATGGCTTCAGTCAACCAAATTTTCTTCCTAAATGGGCTAGTAGGGTCAAGGAGGACTAAGAAGTCAAAAACCTTGCCTAATCTAGTCATGCACTCCAAACTATGTTTAATGACTTCTGCCATAGCTGAGTCATCCTTAGCAAGACTCTCTGGACGTTGAATGAAGTTGGCACCCGGATGTCTGGCTACAATCTCTCTAATTCTTGAGTCATTTGACGTAACAAGAACTTCGGTAAACTCCGAGTTCCCTAGTGCAAAATCTAATGAATGCTCGATTAAAGGTTTCCCTGCAAAGTCCTTGTAATTTTTCCCCGGAATAGACTTCGAACCCGCCCTAGCTGGTATCAGCGCCAAAACTCTGTCTTTCTTCATTTCTACCCTAGGGCTCCATATCTATGAGATGACGCCTGTCAAGGCTCTCAATTAGCCGCAAAACCTCTAACCCTTGAGAGTAATCGCAAGTTAAATTCTTGTTTTTCCCACTTAAGATACTCAGAACTTGTAGTTTTAAACAGTGGCTTTGATTGAATGCACCATAATTGAAGTTTTCGTGGGCGCCATATCTCCAAAACTTCACGTGCCCAGTAAGCAAGTTCCAAACAAGTCCTTCCCCATCCCCATCCACCTGTAACAATCGACTCTCATTTTTAGAGTCAATTGACAAATCAAAGTTAACGCTTTCACAAGATCTCGTCTGGTACTCAACAAATGCTTGTGTAGAAAGTGACGAATGGTCTACCATGCTGTTTTTTAATATACTTGTCTTGTATTTAAGTGGGAAACCAAAAAGATAGACTGCGTAATCTAATTCATGACTATATTCTCTAAGCACACCTCCTTCTTCACCCTTTAACCAATAACCATCAGGATTTACATCCAGAACTCTCCATTTTAGAAAGTCCGATTTAGCATTTAATGTCACGGTCTTCAATAAATCTAAACTCTCAATAACTCTTATTACGCTAGTGAACGAAGGTGCAAAGCGTATCGGGTAGGAAACAAATATTCTATCTTTACATTTCATCAAGCTGCTAAATTCTTCTTCGCTTGGTAGGCGATCTGCGAGTGGCTTCTCAATTAGAATCAATTCGGCTAAATGTTCATACTCGATTGTGTGTTCGATATGTCTAGAAGTTCTTGATGCTACTACCATTAGGTCAAACTTCTTTTTCCACCTTGGTAATCTATCTGAGAATTGAAGGCAGTTATCCATTTTCCTTCCCGAATGGGAGACAAAATAGCAGTCAATCTGCAATGAGTTAAAGATCGAAGCATATTTCTTTGCAACAGACCCGGTGCCGATTATCAAAGCTGACTTACTTTTCAATTCATCAGCCTTTTGATAGCAAGCTTCACTTTTTGAATGATGAATTCCAAGTCACTCTCAGTTAGTGAAAGATTTGATGGCAGAGCCAGTATTTGGGTGTACCAGTTTTCCGTTTGCCCAGACACAAATGATGGATAATTCTTAAACGCTGGTTGCAATGTCATTGGTCTCCAACCTGGTCTGGTCTCGATTGATTCTCTTTGTAAGATAAGCATTAAATCCTCTTGGAAAGAGGACATTTGGGAATTCCTTAACAAACTTAGCCAATAGTTTGAGGAATTTTTATTTTCATTAGGTACTATTTCAAAACCATCTCCATTTAGATGCTCCGCATAGTAATCATTTATACTCTTTTTTTTCCTTAGAAAATCTGGAAGTCTTTCTAGTTGTGCCACACCTACAGCTGCTGCAAGATTGGATAGTCGATAGTTATACCCTACGGTGTCATGAATAAAGTGAGGGTAACCATGTTTAGCTTGATTTGCCAGGTACTTTATCTCTTCAATCCACTTACCATTATGACTGATTACCGCACCGCCACCTCCTGTTGTAATAATCTTGTTTGCATTGAATGACAGAATGGACAAATCCCCGAAGGTCCCTACAGGTTCATTTAGGTAAGTTGCCCCAAGTCCTTCAGCAGCATCTTCCAAAATTAGAATTTCATACTTATCGGTTATCTTTCTGATCTCTTCATAGTCACAACTGTGTCCATAAAGGTCAACCGTAATTAACACACGAGGCTTATTACCGAGTGCAATACAAGTGGTAATAGCTTGTTCAAGGAGCTCGAGATCAAATGTCAACCTTTCAGCCTCAAAGTCCACGATTACGGGTGTTGCGCCTAAGTAGGTAACCGCAAAAAGTGTGGCAGCAAAGGTATTGTTTGGAACAAGAACAAAGTCATTCTCCCTTACTCCAAGCGCTTTCAGAGCAATATGGAGTGCAGCTGTTCCCGAATTGACGAGCGCGCACTTTGAATCCTGATGAATCTTTGAGATACTTTGTTCAAACTCAAGAAGTTTTTCACCCTGAGCAACTTCTCCATTCATCAATGCCGACAACACACTATTAATTTCCAATTCGGTAATGTTCGGTATAGATAGAGGGTAGTTAAATTTCACTATGAAATATCGTTTTCTTCTTGGACTTGGCGCAGTTCCTGCGCGCTTCCTATATCTTTCCAATAATCATTCGTTTTGAATGTACTTATCTTCAAATTCAAACTTTTTGCTATTTCTAGCAATTTCAAGATGTTGAGCGGTCCTCTTGGTAACTTTGGTATCAGATTTGTTTTCAAAATCATGATTCCAACATATACCTCCAAATTGATGACAGGTTTCTCTATAATTTGAAACTCACTTTCAGAAGTATACTCAATTCTTCCATAGGGAAATTGATAACTAATTTCTTTGGTTATTATCGAAAAATCAGTATCTCTATCTACGAAGTCTTCGATGAACTCTCGCAAATTAATTTCATGTACTAAGTCAGCATGCATCACTAGCACAAACTCTGATGTTTCTCCGGAGAGTAAAGAGAGTGAACCTAGTGTATCCAGTGGCTCTTCTTCAATCAAAAACCGGACTGTTGCACCAGTTGAGGCTTTCCCCCTAAAGAACTCAATTATCTTATCGGCTTTGTAGCGAACAGATATTATTACTTCCGTTATTCCATCGGCTTCTAGTTTATCTACGAGACTCTCGATCACGGGTTTACCATTTACTCTGATCATTGGCTTCGGTAAATCCTTAGTAAGCTCCCCCAATCTGTTCCCCTCGCCGCCAGCCATCAAGACACCTATTACTGACGATTTAGGCAGGTTGGAAGATCTCAAGACAAGAATAGATATTAATCTTCCGTTTTCATTAACTCTGGGCACAAGACTTATTCCAAATCGTCTCATAACCGACTTAATAAGATTAAGGTCAGAATCTTTAGTTGCTCGATATGGCTTCAAGTTACATACTTCTTTTGCACAAACATTCAGATTTACATGTGAAATAATGTTTCGTCGTGCGTCTCCATCTGTTATGGTTCCAATGAGCACTTCGTCTTCGTCTACCACCACTAATGTTTTACTTGGAGCATCATTTAATTTCATCAGAACCTTATCCAAAGGCTCGTCACGATAAACTGTATAGTCCTCGAATTCAAATAACTCAATAATGTTATACATCTAGAACTATACTTTCGCCAGGTTCATAGTCTCGTTCACTGATAGAACTGATTGCTCGATAATAATGACTTGCTGAGGTATGTCCTGGGGGCCGGAGAGCAGTGATGTTTTGCTCAGAAAAAGGAGTGCCTTTCGTGATTCTTTCCTTTGCGTAAAGCCCTTTTCTCGCAAAATTGGCGTTGACGGCCTCGCTTGGTGCAATCAACTTTCCTCTCTTTCCCAGAATACTGCCTATTGTCTTTGACTTTTCAATCATTTCTGCAAATTCTTCAGGTTCGGTTGAAGCCTGATGATCTGGCCCTGGCATAGATCTAGAAATAGTCAGGTGTTTTTCAATCACAACAGCGCCAAGTGTTATCGCGTGTAAGGCTGCTTCAATTCCAACGCTATGGTCTGAGTATCCAATTGGCATTCCAAACTCTCTATTCAAAAATTCAATTGCTCGTAAATTTAAGTCTTCTGCAGGAGCTGGGTAGGCACTAACACAGTGGAGTAATGTGACTTTAGAATCCTTCGTTATAGCCCAATCTCTTATTTTTTGACGTTCTGTTTCAGAATTTCGCCCAATTACAGAAGGGCTCAATCCATGTCTTCCCGCGAATATTGCATGGAGGGCTGTCCATATATCTTCAATGTCTGACATACCTGTTGAAATCAAAATGTTACGATTTGATGCTCCAGCTTCATACAACAGTCTTACGTCAGTTATATCACCTGAACCTATCTTTATTACTGGAAGATTGAGTTGTCTTACTAAGAAATTCAGGTTATCCGTATCAAACGGTGTCGAGAGAAAGTCGATTTCCTTTTTGCAAGCATACTCAAATAGTTCTACTTGCTGACTTTTACTAAGTTCTAGCATCTTGAGCATCTCAGCTTGGCTATTTCCTGCACTTCTATCCCGCTGATAAGGCGCCATATCCACCGAGTTACTTACTAGAAGCGAGGTATGAAAACTTTGAAATTTGACGAAATTTGCTCCAATCTCTCTTGCACAATCGATGAGCTTCTTCGCTAATCTCAGATCTCCATTATGGTTCACTCCAACCTCTGCGATGAATACCGGTGCACGATGGCTAAGAAGCTGATAATCGTTACTCATTATTAGCCATTATCGTCTCAAGAATTTTTTTGGCAACACCTGGATCACCGTAAGCACGGGTGGGAACATTCCGTGGTTTCCCTTCCAATAACCGGATAAACGCATACAAATCTGATTGTCGCTCAACCTTCATGACACTACTAGGTCTCCATCTACCCATTTGTCTCTTCCCAAAGTCGACGGAGGGTACACCCAGAATTGGCGCTTCAAAAATTCCACTAGAGGAATTCCCAATCACAAATTTGCAAGTTCTTAAGAGGTTTATATATCGATAAGAGCCAAGGTTTCCCAGATAAAATCGGCTTTTGCGATCTCTTTGCACAAATTTCAAAATTTCCGTTTCAATCTTTTCGCTCCCGGTCTCTGTGTTTACTCTTGTGAAAACTACGGGAAGTCCTATTTGTTCTAGCATACTTAACAACTCAATTACTTCACTGAGTCCATTATCTTTTAATTGCGTTGCTGGGTGATACGTACATAATATATATTCAAATGGCGCGAGTCTTAATTCTTGAAGGAATTCTCCGTCCCCCGATTTTATAACTTGAGTAATTGTATCTACCGCTAATGCCCCATGACAATAGATTGATTCAGATGCAAAGCCTATTTGAATCAGTCTTTCCTCGGCATCTCGAGTCGCCGGAAAATGTAAACTTGCCATTGCCGATATCTGGTTTCTGAAGATGTCATCTAAAGAGCCTTTGCTTACTTCTCCGCCATGGAGATGGCACACTTTGATTCTAAGTAGAAACGAAGCAAGGGCAAATCCCAAAGTCTCCAGTCTATCCCCTAACACGACTACAGCATTAGGTTTTACTAATTGCAATACCTTCGAAGCATCCTCGAAAATTTTCGTAAATAATTCGGTGTTATAGGAATATCTCTCTGAGTCCAATCCTTTACTTTTTAAAAAGATTTTTTCTGTGCTTGGTAAGTTAACGAGTAGTTCCGGCATATCGTTGGTGTTTGACTGTGTTGAGAGATGCAAGGCAACAATCTTTGTGTCAATTTGCAATTGACCTCTAGACTCTGAGATCAATGGTTGAAGATGACCTAGTTCAGCTCTTGAGGATACAAAAAAAACCAGTTTCAAGAAGTCCCCCTAGTCCCTTAGGGCCAATTGCAAGACGGTATCTATTCTTGCCTCAAAACTCCGCCTCATGGATTCAACTTCGTCTTTGCTAGCACACAACTCAGAGTTATTTCTTAGAAGTACTTCTTGTTCACTTATTGCATACTCCAGTGAGCTGTTAACAAGACCCTCCGAAATCATCTGATTACATTCTATTAAAGCTTTGCTAAGCACTTTTCCCGTTTTTTTCTTTCTCGCCCAAATTCTTGACCGAACACGGAAAGCAATACTGCCTTTGATTTGTCTGCGAAGAAACGACTCCAATCTATTCTTTGATTTCGATACTTTCCCCTGTACTGGGAATTCAGAACTTGAACTTTCATTCTCAATGGGAATGAACGCATCCGAAAATGAGAGGTTAAGCCACTTCACAGCGTAGTCAAAAATCCTTTCTTTTTCTTCAAGAGTGCGTTCTTCTTCTAAGTGTGAAGTTAGTGACTCGGAACTGTTTAGTCTGTTTTCGCATTCACTAGGCCAAGATCCAGAGGTAATCGTCCCGAAAGAAATGAGCTTCCTTCCAAACAACGCTGCATCTAGACCCACAGAAGAGGTTTGCGACATGACTACAGTTGAAAACCCTATAAGGGGCATAACTCCATTCTTCTGGCTAGGTGAATCAATGTAAAAAGAATCTGACAGCGAATTAAGCTTCTTCTCTAGCTCAGAAAGATACTTTGATGAAACCACTGTTCGATTGTCCGAATACATTCTTGGATGAATGCGAATAATTGCACAAAACGTTCCATTTAATCCCTCTTCGAGCTGCCTAATGAGCTCGACTAGCCATTGCTCTTGAAGTTCCATGCGATCAATGATTTCTCCAAACTCAGAAACAAATCCTTTGTTCATAAAACCCGCTGTTTGTTCATCACATGAACTCAAAGGAATCAAGAGTCTGTGTGACTTATCAAAGTTCTTTTTTAGAAACTCCCGTAATTTGCTTGTTACCTGATGTGACCCATGTGAATAAGTCCACAAAGACTTAGGATTGAATTTTTCGTTGACATATCTTTCAGCTAATTTTAAATCAGTTTTGCCCAAGGGTTGTGCTTTCTTCTTTGGCCAAATAGTGTTAAGGAATTCAATATCTTGAATCTCTCCACTGACTGTCCGCATTGAAATTGTTGCCTTTTGTGAAGAATCAAAAATCGATCTGGAGATCTCTACCGTCCTTAAGCCTAAATCATTTGCAGCTCTGACAACAGCTCTGTTAAAGGAGTACTGGGCATCGTAAACATACAGAACATCGATGCGATTAGATGCAAAAAACTTGAGCGAGTATTCGTATAAACCAATTACATTATAGAGTCTGTAAAGAAAAGCACTATGTTGATCAGGTTCCAGCTTTCCGTTTGGAGATTTATTTGCAAGAAGTAAATCATATGCCGCGTAAACACCAAAAGGCATACCTCTATACAAGAAATGTTTTGGATTTATTTGCTTATCTATACCCAAATTTGGAATTGTTTCAATATCACTCAATCCCTTTGGGAAATCGGACTTACTAAAATTGACTATTCTGTAGTTAGAATCTTTATCCCAGGCTTTTTTTCTCGCCATACACTTAGAACAAATCTCACGTTTAAATTCTGATGAGCTTTCATAATTAATGCCAGATAGATGCATAGCATTACAATCTTCATGGAAGGACTCGTTACATCTGAGCATAAAGATTTCGATTGATTTAGGTAAACTACGTGCTACACACCACTCTAACTCTGCATGCCGATCAATCAAAGCGTATGGCGCAAAAATCGCAACCTTCTTAGGTGCAAGAACATCCTGGTGAGTATTCACCAGATTATCTTACCTATGAAGAGTTATCTAGTATCGGAAGCACTGGATTCCAAAGTAAAACGACACTAGTTCGCGTAAGCATGTTAGAGTTGTAACGTGAATGGTTGGGAAGAGTATTTCAGGCGTCATGAATCTCTACTTTCCGACGCAAATAGTGAACACGCAACCTCATTGTCGCAATTAGGGCATAATCTTATTGCGAGTTCAATGAAGAGTAATTCGATTGTTTTCACAGCAGGTAATGGAGGAAGTGCTTCTACCGCCGATCACTTTACTGCAGACCTGGGACAGACAAGAAAGAGAACCGGATTTTCTATTAGATCGATTTGTCTCAATTCTCACTTAGGTTTGAATTCAGCATTATCTAATGATCTCTCCTACGAGGATGCTTTGACGTCACAACTAATGAACTATGAATCAACAGACCACATTTTAGTTGTCTTTAGTGCTTCTGGAAATTCCAAAAATATTATTCGCCTCCTTGAATTTGCATCATCTGTGGGAATGCAGACTTGGGCTTTTTTGGGTTTTGATGGGGGCCATATCCTAAAAATGAAGGAAATAAAATGCATACATTTCCCGGACAGAAAGCGTGACTACGGAATCGTAGAAAATATACACCTGATGGCATGTCATTTCTTAATTGACATGATAACGGAATCGATTGGCGTGAAAAAATGAGAGCATTAGTTACTGGAGGCGCTGGCTTTATAGGAAGTCATCTAGTTGAAACCTTGGTTGAAAGTGGGCAAGAAGTTGTCGTGATTGATAATTTAGCCACAGGTAACCTTCGAAATTTAAGGAAAGTAATCGACAAAATAACTTTGGTGCAAGAAGATATCCGATCCACCGATATAGGAAGTATTTTTACTGGTGTAGATACTGTTTTTCACTTAGCCGCACTTGCTGACATCGTTCCCTCTATCGATCGGCCCCGAGAGTATTTGGACGTTAATGTAATTGGAACCTGTAATATTCTTGAATTTTCACGGCAGAATAGAGTTGGTAAATTCATTTACGCTGCATCCTCATCATGTTACGGTCTTCCTGACAGCTTCCCAACCGACGAAAAATCCAAGATTGACACTCGTTATCCTTATGCACTAAGCAAATATCTTGGTGAACAAGAAGTGTTGCATTGGTCTTCAGTCTACGGATTAAACGCCGTCAGCCTCAGACTGTTTAATGTGTATGGACCCAGAGCGCGA
>Ga0172373_10002961_pt1 | contig 25384 bp, 19 predicted proteins | sample Lak10m_2_FD_114546 | JGI IMG/M metagenome (GOLD analysis project Ga0172373, IMG submission 114546) | Freshwater microbial communities from Kabuno Bay, South-Kivu, Congo - kab_092012_10m | ecosystem: Environmental > Aquatic > Freshwater > Lake | place: Democratic Republic of the Congo...
CGAGCAGAACGCGGCGATGGACTTCCTGAGCAAGGCCTTCGCCTTCGCCATTTTCCTCATCGGCCTTGTGCTGGTGACGCAGTTCAAGAGCATCACCACGCCCATCATCATCCTCTTCACCGTGCTGCTCTCCCTGGGTGGCGTCTTCCTGGGCCTGCTGGTGACACGCATGCCCTTCGGTATCATCATGACCGGCATCGGCGTGATCAGCCTCTCGGGCACTGTGGTGCGCAATGCCATCGTGCTGCTGGACTACACCATCCTGCTGCGGGAACGCGGCGTGGCCAAGACAGAGGCCATCGTGCAGGCGGGCATGGTGCGCCTGCGCCCTGTGCTCCTCACCGCCGCGTGCATGGTGCTGGGCATGATGCCCATGGCGCTGGGCATCTCCTTCGACTTCCGCGCCTTCCGCTTCCAGGGCGCCACGGACTCCACCGAGTGGTGGCAGGGTCTGGCCATCGCCGTGGTCTTCGGCCTCAGCGTGGCCACCGTGCTCACGCTGGTGGTGGTGCCCGTGCTCTACTCGCTGGTGGATGGCTTCAACGAGAAGATGCGCGCCCGCTTCGGCGGGCTGGTGAACCAGGACTAGTCAAACCGGTCCATCCCTGCGGAAGGCGCGGCAATCGCGCCTTCTGCTTTTATGGAGGAGTCATGGGAAGGCGTGTGCTGGTCATCCTTGGGCATCCCCTGCGCGACAGTTTGTGCGGGGCTCTCGCCCTGGCCTATGTGGATGGAGCACGGGAGGCGGGCGCCCAGGTGGAACTGCTGGAGCTGGGCGCGCTGCATTTCGATCCGCTGCTGCGGGCGGGCTTTGCGGGAGATCAACCGCTGGAGCCGGATCTGGCGCAGGCCCAGTGCGCCATCGCGGCGGCGGATGAGCTGGTCTTTGTGCATCCCACCTGGTGGGGCGGCGCGCCAGCTCTGCTGAAGGGCTTCGTGGACCGCGTCTTCCTGCCGGGCTTCGCTTTCCGCTACCGCGCGGATTCCCCTTTCCCGGAGCGCCTGCTCAAGGGAAAGCGCGCCCGTTTGCTGGTGACCATGGACAGTCCGCCCTGGTGGTTCCGCTGGGTTACGGGGCAACCCGGCCATCGCATGCTCAAGACGGCGATTCTGGAGTTTTGCGGAGTGAAGCCCGTCACCGTGCACGCCTTCGGGCCCGTGCGTGGCAGCAGCCCAAAACGACGCGAGGCCTGGCTGAAGCAGGTGCGGCGTTTGGGTGAAGCAGGAGCGTGAAGCTCGCCAGCGATTGGTGATGGCAGAGGGCCTCCCGCGGGAGGCCCTCGTCATTTCACACCGTTGCCAGGTGCCGACGCAGGTAGCGCGTGGCTTCGTCGGCGTGGTGGAAGACCGGAATGCCATCCGCCTCCAACTGCCGCACCAGGGGCTCGTAAAGTTGGCCGCTGTCCACAGCGCACACGAAGGGTGTGGAATGTTCCCGGCGCAGGGCGGACAGGCGGGCGGCGATGGCGTCCGGCGACAGCAGGTTCTCGCGGTGTCCCTCGCCGGCGGGCAGGGTCTGCATGGCGGCGGTGAGCGGCACAAGTGAGATGATGGCCGCGTCCACCTGGGGATCTTCGAGCAGGGCCTGCAGGCAGTCTCCCCATGCCGCGTCGGTGGCCATGGGCGTCAGGTCCAGGGGATTGCGCACATCCACCAGGCTGTCCAGGCGGCCGCGCACAAAGGCCTGGCGCAAACGCTCGCGGGTGAGCTCCGTGAGGGGCGCCAACTCCAGGCGTCCCTCGCCCGGGGCGGCAAGGTTGTCGGCAATGCCCACACACTCAAAGCCGGCGTTGGACACCACGGCGATGCGCGGTGCGCGGCCCGACGCACAGCGGCTGGAACCCAGGCTGCGCAGCAGCCGCACGCGGTGCTCAAAGTCCTCGAAGGAGTGGGCCAGCTCAATGCCCGCCTCCGGCAGCAGTTGGCGGCAGGTCTCGTAGTCCCCCGCAATGGATGCCGTGTGGCCCGCGCTGGCGCTCTGACCCTCGGCACTGCGGCCGGCCTTGTAGAGGATCACCCGCCGACCCGCCCCCGTGAGGGCCCGGGCCAGGCGCGCCACCTTCAGGCCGTCCAGGTCCGCGAAGCCTTCCACATAACAGGCCACCGTGTCCACATCCCCATCGCCCAGGAGAGCCTCCAGATAGTCCCCCAGGCTCAGGTCCATTTGGTTGCCATAGGACACCGCGTAGACGGGATCCAGATCCGCCAGCCGCGACATGCGGCAGATCATGAAGGCGCCCGACTGGGAGAGCAGGGCGATGCGGCCTGGTTCCGCTCCCGGAGCCCGCTGGGGACGAGGCAGCTTGTACTCGGGAATGAAGAGGGTGTTGACGCCAGCCTGACGGTCGTAGACACCCAGGCAGTTGCTGCCGTTGATCACCGGTCCGCCGCCGGGCAGGGCGCGGGCCCGGGCGATGACGGTATCGATGCGCGCCTGGATGGCCTCACCGCCCTCCTTCTCCGCGATGCCACCCGGGATGACGATGATGGACTCGGCACAATCGGCAGCGCAGATGGCCTCCAGTTCGTCGGGCACTTGATCGGCGCTGACGGCCAGCACCAGCAGATCCACTTTTTCCGGCAGATCCGCCGGGCGTGGCACGCAGCGCACGCCGGCAATCTCCTCCGTGTCGGCCTTGATGATGTGGATGTGTGCGGTGGCGAACTGGGCATCCAGCAGGTTCTGCAGGATAATGCGCCCCACATTCATTTTCTGGGAGACGCCCACCAGGGCCACGCTGGCGGGGTGAAGCAGGCGCTGCACCTTTTCCACCGGGCGAGAGGCGGGTGGCATCTGGCGCGGGGCGATGCGCATCAAGCCATCCAGCGGCAGAAGGCGGCCATCCGTGGACACCACCAGCGGATTGATCTCCAGCTCCTCCAAGTGGGCCGGCGCGCCATCATCCAAGGGCGAGAAGACCGTGACCAAGCGGATGAAGGCGGCCACCAGCTCTTCCAGGCGCTCCAACTCAACCACCTGCTTGCGGCCGCGGGCACGCCCGATGAGGCGCTCCACCACCAGGGTCTGCTCCAGCATGCGGCGGATGCCGGCCTTGTCCAGCAACAGAGCGCTGCGGATGGCATGGCCGCGGCCGGGCTCCAGCCGCTGGGAGAGAAACTCGGCATCGGTGCCGCCAATGCCAGCGGTGATGACCGGGCCGAACTCCCGGGAGTGACGCGCACCCAGGAGAAGTTCCCGGCCCAGCTCGGCGGGGTAGTCCACGCACTCGACCAGCAGGAAGGCTTCCAGAGCGGGGTCGGTGTCCCCCGGGCGGCCGTGCTCCCGCTCGTAGGTCTGCCAGGCGGCGGGAAGAGTTGCGGCCATGTGCTCCATGGCTTCGCGCACGGCGATGCTGTCCCGGGGAAGGATGCGCACGCCGCCCACATCGCTCTTGTGCAGCACGCGGCGCGAGAGAAGCTTGAGCACCACGCGGGAGCCGGGCATGGCGGCCAGGGCCTCGGTGGGGTCCTCGCCCGGGGCCAGCGTGCGCCATGCGGGGAGGGGAAGGCCGGCCAGTGCCAGCAGTTGATAGACTTCGGATTCCAGCAGGGTGCGGTGCCCCTGCGCCAATGCCTGGGTGACGATGCGGCCAATGCCCTGCCGGTCCATGCTGCCTCCTGCTTCCTGTTGACATGATAACAAGAAGCCGGGCGTAGGGACGCGGCATGCCGCGTCCCTACGGCGCACCAACGCAATCCTCTGCCATCTCACGCCATCTTTCCTTCGCTGGTCGAACCGCGTCCTCAAGCTCCGCGCTGCCCCCGGGAGGACCAGGACCACAGCACTTCCAGCAGGGCATCGCGGCGGCCTTCCTCGCCCACGCCACTCTCCCGCAGGGACAGGCCCGCCGCCAGCCGATGACCGCCACGGCCCAGCCATCCCCCCAACCCTGTGTGCTGTCGGGCCCCCCCCAGGGCTGCGTGGTGCAGAAGCCCAGGCGCCAGGCTGACGGGCACCAGACGCAAAGGCCCATCGCCCCGGGATGCGCTCAGGGCCAGGCCGACACCGCCCTTCCAGGCTCCCCGCCGCCATTCGCGCTGTAGTGAGATGCGCCAGCTGCGGGTGTGGCCGCCCGCGTCCGCCGCATCCTCACACTGGGCGCGCCAGTGAAAAGCCCGGGCTCCCCCCTCCACGGCCAAGGCCCAGCGATCCTGCGCCGCGGTGTGCGGCCGGGCATCGGCCGCCGTGTGTCGCAGCGTGAACGCAAGGCCGGGAGCCAACGCCAGGTCGCGCTGGCTCAGCTCCACATCCCAGCGCAAAGCGGCGCGATCCTCCCGCCGGGCCGGAGCTTCCAGCCAGCGCAGTTCAAGTGCCAGGCCGCCCTTCGCAACAGGCAGTCCCGCCTGCAGGTGCAGGCCTCCACCATTCCTGTCTTCACCCAAAGGAAACTGAGAGCGCGCATAGCGCGCCGCCGCCACCCGTCTCCCGCGCCAGGCATCCAGCTGCAGCCAGCCGCTGCGCCTGCGCCAGGAACCCTGAAGGCGCATCACACGGCTCTCGCCCCACTCGCCTCCAACTTGAAGGCGTCCCCGTGCATGTCGGCGCACCAGCTGCGCAGCACTCAGGGCGTGCCTTCCGTCCAAATCCCGGCGCTGTCCCGCCAGGCCCTGCAGCTCCCACGCCCACGGGCCCTCCACCGTCAACCAGCCCAGGCCCAGCTCATCGCGCCAGGCGCCTTGCTGCCACCTGTTGGGATCCGCGTGTTCCAGGTCCAGCAGGAAGCCCGCCCCATCCCGCCGCAGATCCCGCCGCGTGCGCGCCAACAGGATGCCACCGCGCCAGGCCCCCGCTTCGCGCCGCAGCGCCAGCCCACGCTCCTCCGGCGCGCTGCGGGAGGCGCTGCCCGGCCCCAGCGTGACCAGCTGGTCCATCGCCCCGGGCCGGTTCCCGCGCCGGATGCCCAGCGCCGCACCGACGGCGCTGCCCGCGCGGTGATCGCCAGCAGACAACAGCCAGGCGCCCGGGAGGCGTCCCTCCGCCCAAAGAGCCGCGTGGGGAAGCGCTCCCAGCTCGCCATCTCCGCGACGCAGGGTGCTGCGAAACTCCCAACGCCCGGCGGAGGCCTCGGACCTGACCGTCCACTGGGCCCCGGCGGGGAGCCAGGCGGCGCGCAGGGTGGAGACTTTCACCTCCAGCGGCGCGTCGTCCTGCTCCTGCGCCACAGCCAGCACGGTCACGAGGAGCGCACCCACCGCGAGCCAGCAGCAGCATCTCATGGCCGCGCCTCCTCGAGCCAGGTGATGGCCCAGGCATCCGTGGGCGGCAGAACGGGATGGTTCCACCACGAGACACCCATGTGCACGCTTTTCCACCGAAGGCGGGCCGCCACTTCCCAGCCGCGTCCCTCTTTCCACCCCACACCCACGCCGCCGCGACTGTGGCGCCAGATCAGCGACGCCGACTCTCGGCGACGGCCATCCGCCTGATCCGCCTGCCAGCACAATCCCCAACCCCTGGGCAGCTTGTAACCGAGCGTCACGCAGGATTCCCACGCCGGGACCGTCACAGGAAGGCCGATCCTCGTCCCGGCGGACAGATGCAGGGCCCCCGCTTGCCACGCCACATCCAGCGCTGGAAGCGTGCGCGCATGCCGCCCTCCGCCTTCCGCCCACTGGCGGCGCCCCTCCAGCCCCAGTGACCAGTCCAGCGTGGCGTCCGCAGCGCGGCCTGGTGACCAGCGCAGCACAGCCTGTTCCTCACGCCAAAACTCCGTGCGCAGGTGATGAAGCCCCACACCCCAGCGCCCCAGTCGGCTGTCACTGGAAAGGGCAAGTCCCTGGCTCTGCAGCTCCTCCAGACCAAAGAGACGCCGACGCCCGCACCACATGGAGCGCCCTTCCCCCAATGGCGTGTGATGCAGCACGGCGGCGGCCCCACCCCGATTTTCCAGCGGGCCGGCCAGCGCCAGCCAGGGGTCCTGTGCCGCAACAGAACTTCCCACCTGGGCCCAGATGGCCTTGTGAAGGCCCAGCCAGGCCAGTCGCCCCCACCATTTCATACACTGTGCCCCCAGATGGGAGGTCCCTGTGCGCTTCATGTTTGTCTTCCTCAGCTGGGTTTCCACGGCCATGGCGCTGACAGTGGTGCCCGAAGTGACCATCAACACGGGCACCCTCACGCCCGACCAGAAGGCCGAGCTCTTTGATGTGGAGTCTCGCCTGACCGCCTACATGGGGGACTACGACTGGGATTCAGAGGAGACGCGTCTCACCCTGCGCATCCCCATCGCCCTGCAGGTGCGCACGGCGACGGAGGTGGGGCCCAACATTGAGTACACGGCGCTCTTCGCCGGCGGCAACAAGGGCGACCTCAGTTTCGATGAGAACGCCTGGCGCTTCCGCATCCCTTCCGGCGATTTCGTCCACGACGAGAACAGCTTCGACAGCTTCCTCAGCATGATCGACTTCCATGTGCGCTGGGTCATCGCCGCCGAGTACGACAAGCTGGCCGAGTTCGGTGGCAAGGCCCAGTACGAATTGGCGCGGCGCATTGGCTCCCAGGCCATGTTCAGTGAGATGCAGGACGGCTGGGCCAAGCGCAACGAACGCCTGGAGCAGGTGCTGGATCCCCGCAATCAGGACCTGCGCACGCTGCGGTGGCTCACCCACATGGCCTATTGGCTGCGCAGCGCCCAGAAGAGCGATTACGAGGCGTGGCGCAGTGTTCGCCTGGCTCTGGATCTTGCCGAAGGCATGGACAACCCCACGCTGCTGGGCCCTTACTTCAAATCCAACTACCACTCCCTGACGGATATCCTGGTGACGGCCAAGGACATGGACGGCTTCCAGCTCCTCATGCGTCTGGACAGCCTGGATCCCACGCGCACCCAATACTACCAGGACGCCATGCTGCGCGTGGTGGAATGAGGCCTCCAACGCCCGAAGGACTTGTCGGGATGCGTGGATTCTGGGGGGCGCCACCTCATTCTTGCGGTGGCGTCTGGCATGCCGAACGATGGGATCGGGCTTCAAACCGCGCTCCGCGATGCGTCCACTTGCGCGAACAGGTGGCTCTATCAAAGCGGTAAAAAGGAGTTGACCTCCCCCTTGGGGAGCATTACTCTGGAATCACCATGGCACGCATCATCAGCCTCCTCATCGCCTTGATCCTCACGCCCCTGCTGGCCTTGGGCGCTTCTCTCATCAGTTTCACGGGAGAGGTGCTGGACGAGCAGACGGTGGAGCTGCGCTGGCGCGTGGACACACCCCAGGGCCTTGCCTCCTTTGAAGTGGAGCGCTCCACGGACAACGAGCATTTTCAGGTGGTGGGGGATCGGGTCACGGCCGGCGGTGTGGATTATGTGCTGCTTGACCGCCCGGGCATTTCATCGGCGCCCGGTGGTCGCGAGCGGCTCACGGACATGGAGCAGGTCTACTACTACCGCCTCTTTTATGTGCTGCCCTCGGGTGGCCGCCTGCCGGCCTCAAGCGAATCCGTGCGCGTGAACTTCCAGTTCTCCACCGTGAGCGTCACTTGGGGAAGCATCAAGGCCATGTTCCGCTAGCGTCGGTCAGCAGGTGGCATTCGCCGTCATCCGATGAAGCAAAGCCGGCCAGAGGCCGGCTTTTTCGTGGCTGCTGGATGGTGATCAGTGCGCTCGAAGGAGCAGGCAGCCCAGACGAGCGGCGCGCCAGAGGCCGAAACGGGCCTGGCAGGAATCCAGCAGGGCGTGGCGACGGGCAAAACGCAGGGAATCCAGCTCGCGGAACCGCGCCAGGGCCAACTGCTGATTCTGGTTGAGCTCACTGCGCGAGGCGCTCAATTCCCGCAATTCCTCTCCCACGCGGGACAACTCCGACTGAAGAGCATCGTCCTTTGCCGTCCATTCCTGCCACATGGGCACCAGGCGCGCAGCATCGGCGTCATCCAAATGAAGCTCCGTGCGCAGAAGGGAAGGCCAGTCCACCGTGGCGCTCTGCGTGCGGCCCAGTGTGCGAAAACGCTCGCCACGCAGGGAGAAGCCCAGCACGAGCAGAAGACCCGCCACCGCCAGCAGGAGCCAGCGTACGAGATGTCCCGCGCCGCGTCCTCGGGAAGGGCGACGACCCGCCTCAAAATGATGATACCAGGTGGAGGCGGCGCGGCGCTGGTGCTCTTCACCCTCGGGGGGCAGGGGCTCTTCCATCATGGGCGATACTGCCAGGCCAATCCCAGCCGGTGCAGGGAACCCAGCTCGCCAAAGGATGTCCAGGACCACTGGAGATCGTAGCCGCCGGGAAGGGTAGCGCCCAGCCCCGCGCTGAAGCCACGGCTGGCTTCGCCGTCCACGCCAGCCAGGCGCTCGTCGCCACGCTCGACATGGTAGCCCAGCCCCAGGCGCCAGCGTTTGGCCACCACGAATTCACCGCCCGCCTTGATGAGGGGATCCCGGTCTTGAATGCGCTGCCATGCCAGACTCCAGGTGAAAGGCAGGTGCGCCAGGCGCCAGGCGGCACCCGCTTCCACCACGCGCGGCAATTCATCCGGGTGACTGCCGTAGTCCTGCGTCACCACGCCGGCATTGCGCAGGGCCGCGCCAAGGGCCAGCTGTCCACGCCGCCACATCAGGCCGCCATTCACCAGGAAGGCCTGGGAGCGGGCGTCGTCGATGCGGCCGCTGAGCCAACCGACCTGCACTCCGGCGTGCACGGTGCCACCGCCCACCGGCGGCAATTGGCGCCCCACACCCGCCAGAAGCAGGGTCTCACCCGCGTCAAAGGAACCCGTGGCAACGCCGTTCTCGTCCAGACCTTCCAGTTGGCCGAAGTCCAGGTGCACCAGCGACAGCCCCACCTTGTAAGGCGCCGCGCCATCGCCGCCCCAGGAAGTTCCAACCAGCCGCAGGTCCTGCACATGGTCCAGGTAGTCCAGCACCACGCTGCCACCCTCCTGCAAGGACAGCGCCGCCGGTTGCTGGTGCCACCCGCCGATGCCAGCAGCCAGCGCCACAGCGCTCTCGCCCCGCGCCGCCGCCCGGCCATCGGGCTCAAGCAGCAGCAAATCGTGGGCGGCTGAACAAGGAAGTGGCGTCAGGACCCACAGGAGGGCCAGGCCGCAGGCAGGAGTGAGGCTGGCGTCAAAGGCCCTGCGCAAGCGGCTTCCCATGCATGAACCCCCTTGAGAATCAAGCCGATTGCATCTTATCACTGGACCATAGAACTTGCAACCATGAGTGCTCCCACCCCTCTTCTCCTCCTCAACGGACGGCATCCCCACGCGCTGCTGGAGCACCTTCAGGGCCAATCCACCTCGGAGGAGGGTTTCGCCTTGCCCTTCCACTTGGCAGATGGCCCCTTGCTGGACCCGTTGTGGAACAAAGTGGGCGAACTGTGGGCGGCGGATGGCGGCGCCAATGCGCTTTGGCGGGCCAGCCTGCCCGCAGCGGCCATCGTAGGGGATCTGGACAGCCTGGACCCCCTGGCGCGGCGCTGGCACGAAGAGCGCGGCGCCCGTGTGCTTGAGCGGCCGGATCAGGACCACAACGACCTGGAGAAAGCCCTCGACGAGTTGGCGAAGACGGGCCACCAGCGCTGCTGGGTGGCGGCCTTCGAGGGTGGCCGTCTGGACATGGTGCTGGGTCTGTCCACTCGGCTTGCCCCCGGCCGTACGCCCGAGCTGCGCCTGGCCGGCGAGGAGCAACTGGTGTTGCCATTGGCCCGCGGAAGCCACCATTTCACGCTGGAAGAGGGGGCGGGCTTCAGCCTCATCGCGCCGCAGGAGTGCCGCCTCTCCCTGCAGGGTGCCCGGTGGTCCCACCAGGACATGCGACTCGCGCCGGGCTGCCGTGGAATCTCGAATCGCGCATTGGGTGGCGCGCTGACCATCCTGGTGCTGGAGGGCTGGGTGCTGCTCACCGTGAAGGCGCCCTGGGGCCACGCCCCAATGGGAGAGGGCGCACGGTGATCGAGGCATCCCCCCTGTCCTGGACCATCATCCTCATCACCACTCTGGGCGTTCCCGCGGCGGGATTCTGGGCGGCGCGGCACAGCAGCCTGGCCAGCTATCTGAGCATGGGGCGCTCGCTCAGCCTGCCCGCCTTCGTGGCCACGCTGGTGGCCACCTGGTACGGCGGCGTGCTGGCGGTTGGGGAATACACATGGACCTGGGGCGTGGTGAACTGGCTGGCCCTGGGCGCCTTCTACTACCTCTTCGCGGCGGTCTACGCCTGGCTGCTGGCGGGACGCGTGCGCGCCTCCTCCGCCCTCAGCCTGCCCGAGGAGATCTCACGATCCCACGGCGCCGCGGCGGGAAAGGTGGCGGCGCTCTTCACCCTTGTGATGGTCTCGCCCGCGCCGCACATCCTCACCACCGCCATCATCCTGGGCGCCCTGGCCGGGCTTCCTCTTCTTCCCGCCCTGGTCATCACCGTGCTCCTCACGGTGGCCTATGTGTGGAAGGGCGGGCTGCGCAGCGTGGTGGTGACGGACATGGTGCAGTTCCTGCTCATGTTCCTGGGCTTCGGCGCCGCCCTGTGGTGGTTGATGGCCCGCCACGGGGGGCTGCCGTGGCTGGTGAATCACCTGCCGGCCACCCATGTGGGCATTCCGGGGGGACTGTCCTGGAGCACGCTGATCCTGTGGGGCTTCGTGGCGCTGTGGACCCTGGTGGACCCAGGATTCCACCAGCGCGTGGCGGTGGCCCGCGACACTTCCATTGCGCGCCGGGGCATCTGGATCAGCATCGCCTGCTGGTTCGTCTTCGACGCCCTCACCACTGGATGTGGCCTGTACGCCCGCGCCCTGTTGCCCGACCTGCGGCAGCCCGTCATGGCCTTCCCCGAACTGGCCCGCCTGCTTCCCCCTTTCATCCAGGGCCTCTTCGTGGGCGGCATGCTGGCCACGGTGCTCTCCACCCTGAACAGCCTGTGCTTTCTCTCCGGCACCACCTTCAGCCGCGATCTGCTGCCCACGGCTTCCCCGGAGGCGCTGCAGGGCCGCATCCGCTGGGGCGTGCTCCTCACCAGCGCGGCGGGCGCCCTGCTGGCGTGGAAGCTGCAATCCGTGGTCCAGATGTGGATTCTCTTCGCCTCGCTGGGCGTGCCCGTGCTCCTGCCCGCCCTGCTGGCGGTGTGGTGGCCGCGGTGGGTGGATGGAGCTCGGCTGGGGCCGCGCACCGGCCTGTGGTCCATGCTGGCCGCCGCAGGGCTGAGCGGCTCCTGGATGGGGCTTGGCTTCTGGCGCAGCGGTGGCGCGTGGCCCACCTGGCCTCTGGGGCTGGAACCGCTCTATCCCGGCCTGGTGGCGGGCCTGTTGCCCTATGCCCTGCGCAACGGCAAGGTCAAGACGCCATGAAAGGGGCGGCCGAAGCCGCCCCTTGAAGTCGATGTGTAGTAGCGTCAGAACTGGGCAAAAGTCCGCTCGATGATGGACAGGGCGTCGTCCATCTGCGCGTCGGTGATGACCAATGGCGGCGCGAAGCGGATGATGTGGTCGTGTGTGGGCTTGGCCAGCAGGCCATTGTCCTTCAGCGCCACACACACATCCCAGGCCACCTTGTCGTCCTTGGGCGTCACCACCACGGCGTTGAGCAGTCCCTTGCCACGCACCAGACCCACCATGGGGTGCTTCAGCGCCGACAAGCGCTCGCGGAAGCGGCGTCCCTGACGCTCGGCGTTCTCCGCCAGTTTCTCCTCGCGCACCACATCCAGGGCCGCCATAGCCACCTTGCAGGCCAGGGGATTGCCGCCGAAAGTGCTGCCGTGCTCGCCGGGCTTGATCACCAGCATGATCTCCTTGTCCGCCAGCACAGCGGAGACTGGCAAAAGGCCGCCGGAGAGGGCCTTGCCCAGGATGAGCACATCCGGGCGCACATCCTCGTGGTCGCAGCAGAGCAGACGCCCGGTGCGGGCGATGCCCGTCTGCACTTCGTCGGCGATGAAGAGCACCCTGTGGCGCGTGCAGATCTCCCGCACGCCCTTCAGGTAGCCATCGTCAGGCACGAAGACGCCGGCTTCGCCCTGGATGGGCTCCACCAGGAATCCACACACGGTGGGATCGGCGGCGGCGGCTTCCAGCGCGGCCAGATCGTTGTAGGGGATCTTCACGAATCCGGGCAGGAAGGGGCCGAATCCATTGGTGCAATCGGGATCCGTCGAGGCGCTGATGATGCCCATGGTGCGCCCGTGGAAGTTGCCCTCGCAGACGATGATCTTCGCCTGATTCTCCGCGATGCCCTTCTTCACATAACCCCACTTGCGGGCCAGCTTGCACGCGGTCTCGTCGCCCTCCACGCCCGTGTTCATGGGCAGCACCATTTCGTAGCCGAAGTACTGGGTGACGAAGCGCTCGTAGTCCCCCAGCACATTGTTGAAGAAAGCGCGGCTGGTGAGGGTGAGCACCTGCGCCTGCTCCACCAGCGCCCGCACGATGCGCGGATGGCAGTGGCCCTGGTTGACGGCACTGTAGGCGGACAGGAAATCGAAGTAGCGCCTGCCCTCAGGATCCCACACATGCACGCCCTCGCCCTTGGCCAGCACCACGGGCAGGGGGTGGTAATTGTGGGCGCCGTGGCGCTCTTCCAGTTCCATGGCCTCTTGTGACGGGATGGGCCCAAAGCTGAGCGTACCCATATGTGGAATCCTCCGGTTTGATGGCGGTTGAAAGCCGCTGCAAGATCGAGAACGCCCATGCGGCGGCCAAGTCCCCCCTTCCTCCGCATGGGCTCGGCTTGGAATCGTTGTGCTCCACCTCTACTTTGGCCGATTGCCCACGCAATGGGGGTTTCCTCTTCACCGCAGCCAGCAAAGGGTTGCTGTGAAAGGGCCCAAGAAGAAGAGAACTCACATGCTTGGATTCCTGAAGAGCATCTTCGGCGGCAAGACCGACCGCCGCGCCGCCACCCTGGCCAAGTACCAGCCTGATGTGGAACGCATCAACCAGCACTTCGCCACCCTTGCCGACCTGAGCGACGATGACCTGAAGGCCAAGACCGACGAGTTCCGTCGCCGCCTGGCGGATGGGGCCACCACCGACGACCTGCTCCACGAGGCTTATGCCGTGGTGAAGGAAGCCTGTCGGCGCTGCGTGGGAACGGAATACACCGTCACAGGCCGCCAGGTGGTGTGGGACATGGTTCCCTACGATGTGCAGCTCATCGGGGCCATCGCCCTGCACAGGGGCGGCATTGCCGAGATGGCCACCGGCGAGGGCAAGACCCTCGTGGCCACCATGCCCCTCTACCTCAACGCGCTCACCGGGCGTGGCGCCCACCTGGTGACGGTGAACGACTACCTGGCCCAGCGCGACGCGGAGTGGATGGGCCTCATCTACCGCTGGCTGGGGCTCAGCGTGGGCGTGATCCTCAATGGCCAGGAGGCCGAAGCGCGCAAGGCCATGTACCAGGCGGACATCTGCTACGGCACGAACAACGAAATGGGCTTCGACTACCTGCGCGACAACATGGTCGTGCACCTCACCGACCGCGTGCAGCGGGACTACCACTTCGCCATCGTGGACGAGGTGGACAGCGTGCTCATCGACGAGGCCCGCACGCCGCTCATCATCGCCGGCGCGGTGGAGGTGAGCACCCACAAGTTCCACGAGATGAAGGAGCCTGTGCGCCGTCTGGTGGACGAGCAGGTGAAGCAAACGAAGGACCTGATCCAGAAGGCCGCCGAACTGTGGAAACAGGGTGACGACGAGAGCGCCCGCTATGAGGCTGCCACCCACCTGCTCCTGGCCCAGCGCAGCGCGCCCAAACTGGCCGAGTTCATGGAGTTCGTGAAGGAAGAGGGCGTCAAACGCAAGATCACCCAGGTGGAGAACGACTACCTGCGCGAGAAGCGCCTGCACGAGCTGGACAACGAGCTGCTCTTCTCCATCGACGAGCGCGCCCACACCATCGACCTGCAGGAGAAAGGCCGCCACCGGCTGGCCATGTTCACCGCCCAGGGCGAGGAGATGTTCGTCATCCCCGACATTTCGCTGGAACTGGTGAAGATCGACGAGGACCACACGCTGGACGAGGAGGGGCGGCTGCGCCAGGTGGACGAGCTGAACCGCGTCTACAGCGAGCGCAGCGAGCGCATCCACAACATCAGCCAGCTGCTGCGCGCCTTCACCCTCTACGAGAAGGATGTGGAGTATGTGGTGCAGGACGGCAAGGTCCAGATCGTGGACGAGTTCACCGGCCGCATCATGCACGGGCGCCGCTTCAGCGACGGCCTGCACCAGGCGCTGGAGGCCAAGGAAGGCGTCAACATCGAGCGCGAGACGCACACCGTGGCCAGCATCACCCTGCAGAACTACTTCCGCATGTACGAGAAGCTCGCGGGCATGACGGGCACCGCGGCCACCGAGGCCAACGAGTTCTGGGACATCTACAAGCTGGATGTTGTGGAGATCCCCACCAACCGTCCCATCACCCGTCTCGACCAGAACGACCTCATCTACCGCTCCAAGCGCGAGAAGTACAACGCCATCGTGGAACGCATCACCGCCCTGCACAAGGAACAGCGGCCGGTGCTGGTGGGCACGGCCACGGTGGAGGCCTCGGAGATCCTGAGCGACCTGCTGCGCAAGGCCGGCGTGCCCCACAAGGTGCTCAACGCCAAGCAGCACCGGCAGGAAGCGGAGATCATCGTCAATGCCGGCCAGGCGGGCAGCGTCACCATCGCCACCAACATGGCCGGCCGCGGCACGGACATCAAGCTGGGGCCCGGCGTGGTGCACGAGAACGAGAAGGGCGAGAAGGAGGGTGGCCTCTTCATCCTGGGAACGGAGCGCCACGAGAGCCGCCGCATCGACCTGCAGCTGCGCGGCCGCGCTGGCCGCCAGGGCGATCCGGGCGACAGCGTCTTCTACCTGAGCCTGGAAGACGACCTCATGCGCCTCTTCGGCAGCGACCGCATCGCCGGCATCATGGACCGCCTGGGCATCCAGGAGGGGGAGGTGATCAGCCACAGCATGATCACCAACTCCATCGGCAAGGCGCAGAAGCGCGTGGAGGAGCAGAACTTCGCCATCCGCAAGCACCTGCTTGAGTACGACGATGTGATGAATGTGCAGCGCAACACGGTGTACGCGCGCCGCACCAGCGTGCTGCAGGGCGAGGACCAGAGTTCCTTCGTGGAGGAGATGATCGACGATGTGGTGGACGCCCTGGTGGAGCGCCACTGCCAGCCCGCGCACCAGCCCGACGACTGGAGCTGGGTGGCCATGCGCCAGGATCTGCTGCGCATCCTGATGGTGAACTTTCACCTGGACGAGGTGGAGCAGAATTCCATGACCGTGGAGCACCTGCGCGACACGCTGGTGCAGCTGGGGCGGGAGACTTGTTCACGCAAGCGCGAACTCATCGGCGAAGACCTGATGCCGCGCCTGGAGCGTTACGCCCTCATCACCGCTTTCGACTACCGCTGGAAGCGCCATCTGGCTGAGATGGACGAGCTGAAGGCCGGTATCGGCTTCCAGGCCTACGCACAGAAAAACCCGCTGGTGGAGTACAAGAAGCAGGGCCTGGAGATGTTCAACGACATGCTCCTGGGCACCTACGAGGACGCCTTGCAGATCATCACCCGGGCCAAGCTGGAGATTCGCGAAGAGGACACGGAATTCAAGGGCCGTGGCGACGAGGGCGTGCGCGCCCAGCACCAGGAGGTGAACACCCTGCAGTCCGGCAGCATGGCGCCGCGCACCACCACCCAGGAGGAGCGCGAGGCCGCGAAGCTGAAGAAGGAGCCGATCAAGCGCGAGGGCCCGCGCGTGGGCCGCAACGATCCTTGTCCCTGCGGCAGCGGAAAGAAGTTCAAGGCCTGCCACGGCAAGGAGGAGTGAGGCTCCCCGGCCGGCGCGGGCATGCGGCCCAATCTTGTTTTGACCTTAAGCGGCGGGCGGTACTGGACTTCACTAGGTGGAGTCCGGCATCGCCCGCCACCGTTTGCATCAGAAGGCGGCCAAGGGATCCAGTGGAGGATTCACGCACACGCGCCGCGTCCACTCCAGCGTGGCATCCGCCCCGGCTCCGGGGCGTCGCAGCTGCACCCACTGCACATCGTTGGGAATGCCCAGTGGCACAGGCACCGTTCCACTCAATGGCTGCCAGGCATCCCACTCCACCAGACTCACATCGTCGAACCACACCGTGCCCCCGGCGGCGGGAGCATTCAGGCCCAGGCGAAACTGGTAGAAGTCCGTGCCGTCCGGCGGAGCCAGATCCTGCCACACGCGCGTCCAGGGGTTGGTGCCGCTCACGGATCCCACCGTCACGGCGCTGAGCAGGTCGCTGGTGCGCGTGTCGTAGTAGCGCATCTGGAGCGTGGCGCCCGTGGCGTTGTCCGTGCGCATCCAGCCCAGGGCCGTCCAGCTGGAGGCCAGGTCCAGTGGCGCCCGCACCGTGTGATAGGTGTACACCGTGTTGCCGCTTTCCTGCTGGCGCAGGCTGCGCGCTCCACGCAGGGCCTGGTCGCTGACGAAGAGCTCCTGGGCAGAATTCATGTCCCACAGCAGGGCACCCTCGTCCTCCATGTTGCCCCACCAGCACTGGTCGCGTCCCACGCGCAGCTCCATGCCCGTGGCCGCCGCCGTCAGTCGCAGGGCCGCCAGTTCGCCCTCGCCATCCACGCGCAGGGGCGGACTCTGGTACCAGCCGTTGCGCAGCTCGAAAGTCACCGTCTGCGTGCCTGTGCTGCTGCTGAATTGCAGGGCCGTGGTGTCCAGGGCGATCCAGCCTTTCTCCGCTCCGGGTTGGCGCAGCACCCAGGTGTCGTAGGGGCGGCTGATGCGCGTCATGTGATCCACCAGCAGGGCCGCCGTCTCACCCCGGCACAGGCGCGGCTTGTAGGCCTCGATGAAGACCGGCTGCAGAAAGGCTGACTGCAGCGCCTGGCCGTCGTCCTCCACTTCCAGCAACACACTGGGCATGGTCTCCTGGTAGTCCAGCTCCATCACCAGGTTGCCCAGGCTGTGGGCAATCAGACCGCCGCGCCACACCTCGAAGCCCTGCACGATGTGTGGGTGGTGGGTGATGACCAGCCGCGCACCCAGATCCACCGCCTCCTGGCGCAGACTGCGCTCCGACTGGTCGGGCAGGAGCTCCCGCGCCAGCAAGGGGTGCTCCTCCGGGTTCACCGCCAACCCCTCCTCCGCCTGCAGGGCCGCGCCCTCGCCACCGCCCAGCAAAGTGGGCTGGGTGGAGTACTCATTGCCCGAGTGCACCAGGGCCACGGTGAGGTCGCTGTGCTGGGCCAGGGGCGGAAGCAGGGTCTGCATGTCCGCGCGGCTCCACAGGCGGAAGCCCGGCCGGGAGAGTCCGGCGTCCAGATAGGGCTGGGCGTTGTTGTAGTTGCCCGTGCGGTCGCAGAAGGCGGCCACCGCCACCCCCAATCCACCCGCCGACAAGAGCATGGGGCGGGCGGCATCCGTGCTGGTGAAGCCCGCGCCGGTGCCTGGCAGGCCAAGGGAGGCCAGTCCCTGCAAGGTTTCCTGGAGACCGCCTTCCATGTAGTCGAAGACATGGTTGTTGGCCAGACTCACGCCGTCCACGCCGGCGTTCACAACCCCCGTCAGGTTCTGGGGCTGGCTCTTAAAGGCGATGCTCTTGGTGGGGTGGCGGGTTTCGGCGGTGGTGTAGGCGCACTCCAGGTTCACCAGCGCCAGATCGGGCCGCTGCAGGGCGGTGCGCAGACTGTCGAAGATGGCGTCCACGCCCTGGGTCTCGATGATGCCACCCGCGTCCTCGTACTTGCGCGCCGTCATCACATCGCCACCGAAGGCAAGGGTGAGGCGCCGGGTCGCAGGGGCACCCTCCACCGTGAAGGAGGCCAAGTCCCAGCGGCCCGTGGCGTCTTCCGCCAACAGCGCCACACGATGGCTGCGTCCGGCGGCCACGCGGAAACTCAGGTCCGCCCCCTCCAGGTGTCGGCCGTCTCCCAGGTGCCAGGTCTGGGTCTGGCCCTCCAGAGCGGCGGGGTTCCACGCGTGCACCACCAGGCTGTCGCCCTGCTGGCCCAGCAACTCGTGGCGGGCATCGGCCTGCGGCGCGCCGGAAAGAGGATCCAGGCGGCGCAAGTTGTCCACCCAAAACTCCCCGGCCTGGGTGTCGCAGTCGTTGGCCCATACCACCTGGCACAGGCGTGGCAGGTAGCCGTACTTGCCCACCCAGTCCCGCCCCACCGGCAGCTGGGCTTCCACCCACTGGTCCTCAGGGAACCAGCCCTGGTAGCAGCTCACCTCCGTCTGGCCGCTCTGGCCGGGGGTGTCCGCGTAGCCGCCGCGACTGCCCCACAGCACATACCACATCACATTCACGCTGTCGGCGAAGCCCACCATCTGGCGGTCGGCCACACCACTCACGCGGGCCGCCACGCTCCAGGTCTCATCCTCAACCAGACGCGGGCCGCCCAGGGGCTGCGCCTTCACCGTGTTGCCGAAGAGGTGCAGACTGGCCCCGCCCTCCACGAATTGGCTCAGGTCCTGCTCCCAGCCATCAGGCGCCAGATCCTCCCCCGGCCAGGAGCTGAGGGTGGGCATGAACTCGAAAGTCTCCAGCGGCGTCTCCCAGGGAAGGGCGGGACCGTCCACCGCCTTCACGCGGAAAAAGTGGCGGGTCTCCCCGGGCTGCAGGGGCCAGGTCCACGCGGGCTGCAGGGTGCCTCCCAGCACCAGGCTGTCGGCGAAATCCGCGCGCGTGGCGGCTTCCACCTGCCAGGCGCTCTGGTCCCACGCCGGCTTCCAGTTCAACAGCACCTGGCCCTGGCTGACCCGGGCCTGCAAGAGGATTGGTGCGTCGCAGGAGGATTGGGCGTGCGCGGTGGCCGGGCCCAGAAGGCCCAGCAGGGCGAGCAGGAGAAAGTGTGGCATGGTCAGCGGTTGTCGCCCCGCGGCGCGCCGGGCCGCCAGAGCGGCAGGTCTCCAAATAGGGCGCGCAGGTTCTCGTCGCAGGCGGCCTGGATCTCATCCGCATCGGACATGGCCAGCACGCGGTCGGTGAATGTCCGGCAATCCTCCATGCGAAGGCTGCGGACCAAGAGTTTGATCTCTGGCACCAGCACGGGGCTGATGGACAGCTCGTCCATGCCAAGGCCCAGCAGCACCATGAGGGCGGCAGGATCGCTGGCCAGCTCGCCGCACAGCCCCACCCAGATGCCCGCCCGGCGGGCCGCCTCCACCGTCATGCGAATGCCGCGCAGCACGGCGGGGTGCAGGCCCTGGTACAGGTGCGCCACTGTGTGGTTGTTGCGGTCCACGGCAAGGGTGTACTGGGTCAGGTCGTTGGTGCCGTTGGAGAAAAAGTCCACCATGGTGGCCAGCTGGTCCGCCACGAGCACGGCGGATGGCACCTCGATCATGATGCCCGTCTTCAAGTCGCGGTTCCAGGCCACGCCCTCCGCGTCCAGCTCGGCCTTCACCGCGTCCAGCTCCGCCAGGGCCCGGCGCAGTTCCGCCACGCCGCTGATCATGGGGAACATGAGCTGCACATTGCCCTCCACCGAGGCGCGCAGAATGGCGCGCAACTGGGTGTGGAACATGGCGGGCCTGTCCAGGCTGACGCGGATGGCCCGCCAACCGAGGAAGGGATTGGCCTCGTGGGGAAACTTCATGCCGCCGGGCTGCTTGTCGCCGCCCAGGTCGAAGGTGCGCACGATGAGACGCTTTGGATGCACGGCCTTGGCGGCGCGGCGGTATTCGCGGAACTGCGTCTCTTCGCCGGGCATGGTGTCTGCGGCCAGGAAGAGGTACTCGCTGCGGAAGAGACCGATGCCGTCGGCACCGGCCTGGGAAAGGTGCTGCAGCTCGCCTGGCAGTTCGATGTTGGCGGAGAGCTCGATCTCGTGTCCGTCCAAGGTGCAGGGACGCTCGGCGCGGAGGCGGTCCAGGTCGCGTTGGAAGCCCGCGATCACCCGGCGGCGGGCCGAGAATTCGAGCATGGTGGTGGAGTCGGGATCCACCAACACAAGGCCCTGGTTGCCGTCCAGGATGCAGACCTCGCCCTCCTTGATCTGCTCCAGGGCGTCCGGCACGCCCACAACGGCGGGTACGCCCACGCTTCGGCAAAGGATGGCGGTGTGGCTGGTCTGGCTGCCCTTCTCCGTTACAAGGCCGATGACGGACTTGGTGTCCAGGCAGGCGGCTTCCGAGGGGCTCAAATCCTCCGCCACCAGGATGTGCGGCCCGGACTGCTCGTTTGCGCGTGCATCGCCCCCGCTCTGGATCGTTTCGATGAGGCGCCGCCCCACATCCTCCAGATCCACCAGCCGCTGGCGGAAGAAATCATCCTTCACATCCTTGAAGGCGTCCTGGACTTCCTTCATGGCCTCCAGCAGGGCGAAATCGGCGTTGACATGATCCTGCCGGATGATTTCCCGGGCGCGTCCCGTCAGCATGGGATCGTCCAGCATCAACACATGGGCTTCGAAGATGTTTGCGGAGTCCGAACCCAGGCGGCGGCGCACTTGCTGGGTGACCTTTTGGATGCTCTTGCGGGACTTTTCGATGGCCTGGTCGAAGCGCAGGAGTTCCGCTTCCAATTGTTCATCCGCCACAGGGCGGGGCCGCACCACCACGCGGCGGCGGGCATGCAGACGCACTTCGCCAATGACGATGCCGGGACTGACGCCGATTCCTTCAATGCGGTGTTCGCGCACATGCCCTCCCGGCGGAAACGGGGTGATCAGCTCTCGTAGAAGCGGTCGATGAAGAGCTGCTCCAGCTCGTCCAGCAGCTCGGTGGCACCATCTCCATCCGCCTCCAGCAGGACGGTGGAGCCCTGTTCGGCGGCCAGCATCAACACGCCCAGGATGGACTTTCCATTGATGCGGTGCCCGTCCTTCACAATAAAGAAGTCCGCCTTGTAGCGCGAGGCGATCTTCACGATGTGTTGGGCCGGCCGGGCGTGGATGCCCAGCTCATTTTCGACTTGCAGCTCGCGGGTCACCATGTCCATCCCGGTTCTTTTCCCATCACATGAACATCCACATCAATCCCAGTCCCGCCAGCGCCAGGGGAAGCGCGCTTCCCCGCGCAGGCAACTGCCATCCGGCCAGCATGGCCAGCACAAAAACCAGCGCTCCGCCCAGGCCCTCGACCACGCCGTCCCCCCGTGCGGAGGCCAGGACCAGGGGCGGCACGACACCCGCCAGCACGGCCAGGGCCGCTCCCGTGTGGGCCAGGGCGCGATGTGACACGAGGGCGCGAATGGATTGCGCCACTCCCAGACCCAGCTCGTAGCCATCCTGAAGGGCCCGCCAGCGCCAGTGCAGGTGGATGGCGTTGTAGGCCGCCACCGCCAGCGCCGTAAGGCCCAGCGCCAGCGGCAGGCCTGCCCGTGGCGTCTGGGGCGAGGTGGCCAGCAGGGCCAGTGCCAGCATGCCCACCGCTCCCGCCATGGGCCGCAGCCCCGCCCAGAAAAGACGGTCCCCCACGGCGCCCAGGGGCGAGAGAGCCGCCTTCTTCAACCGGCTGAGGGCCTCGCCACCACCCGTGGGTTCGAGCTTGGCGGCGGCGCCCAGCAGGTAGCCGCAAAGGTAGGGATGGGCGTTGTAGAACTCGGCGGCGCGCGCCATGGCTTCCTTGCGCGCCTGGGGATCCTCGGGCATGGCGGGCAGCTGCGCCCACAAGAGACCCAGGTGCTGCATGCCCCGGTAGTTCCACGCCGCCTGCACCAGCAGGCTGCGCCAGAAGAGGCGGCGAAGCAGGGCGCGGTTCATGGACGCACCGCCATGAGCAGGGCCAGTACCGTTCCCAGCGCCAAGCCCATCCACAGCCGATGGTTGCCGCCACGGCCCGCCGCATGCCGCCACAATCCGCCCAGGCTGAAGGCCAGCAGGGCCCAGGGCAAGGGCAGGAGTCCCGCCAGCCGGTGGCCGGAAAGGCGCAGGGCGAGAGGCTCCAGCAGCGGCGCCGCGTGCTCCACCACCAGAATGGCCGCAAGCGAGGCCAGTGCACCCAGAAGCAGGGTTTGCGTGAAAGTGGCGCCCATGGCACGCCCGCAGGCGCGCACATCCCCTGCCTCGGCGGCAAGAAGAAAGCGCGGCCGCCACAGCGCGCCGTTGATGCGGCGCTGGGCCCAGGTGAGCCACGGTGCGGCCCAGCACAAGGGCAGGGCGATGAGCAGGGCCAGCAGCACCGGCGTCCAATGGGGAGCCCCCTGGGCGTTCCCCTGCGCCAGACCCGTGGCGCGGGAGATCCCCAGCAGCGTCCACGCGCCAGCCAGAGCGGGATCGGGAGGCAGGGCGCTGCCCATGGGCAGGCTGCGCAGGGTGATCAGCTCCAGCACCAGCCCCAACCACAGGCCCAGCAGCGGTTCCCCCACCAGCAAGCCCAGCAGGGGCAGCAGCAGCACGGGCCGCCCCAGCATGAACTGACCCACGGGCCAACTGTCCAGGTAGACGAAAAGGGAAATGGCCAGAGCCGCCGCGAGGTGCATGGCGGCTAAAAGGTTCGTTGCAGGATCCACTGGGCGAAGTGTCCCAGCTCCTCTCCTGCCTGCTCGGGCAGGGCCTCCCGCAGGCAGGCGCGCGCTTCCGTGGCCAGGGCCTCCACGGCTTGCCGACCGGCTTGGGGAACGCCAAGCGCCTGCAGCAGAGTGCGGATCTCCTCCACATCGCCGCCGGCCAGCAGGTGCTCCAGTTGCGCCGCATGGGCGCCGGTGGCCAGTTCACGCCCTTTGAGCGTGGCGTAGGTGGCCTTGTGCATGGCCAGGTCCGACCCCACCGCCTTGCCGATGGCCTCGGTGGAGCTGAAGTAATCCAGCAGGTCGTCCTGGATCTGGAAGGCTTTGCCCAGCAGGGCGCCGAACTGCTCCAGCGCGTCCACGCGGGTGGGGCTGCCATCGGCGGCCAGGGCGCCCACGCGGACGGACATGCTGATGAGCCGACCCGTCTTGCGGGCGATCATCTCCTCGTATTGGCGCAGGCTGATGTCGGCGCGGCCCTCGAACTCCTTGTCCAGTGCCTGTCCTTCGCAAACCTCCACCACGGCGTCGGTGAAGGTGCGGATGATCTCGCCCATGTGGGGGCCGTCCTGTCGGCTCAGGCAGCGATAGGCCAGCCCGATGAGCGCATCGCCGGCCAGGATGGCGGTGCCCTCGTCCCACTTGGCGTGAATGGTGGGATGCCCCCGGCGCATGTCGTCCCGATCCATGATGTCGTCGTGCACAAGGGTGAAGGTGTGGAGCAGTTCCACCGCCACGGCCAGGTCCAGCACATGGCCGTCCTCGGCCTTGCCTCCCAGGCTGCGCGCCGCCAGCAGCACCAGCAGCGGCCGCACGCGTTTGCCGCCCACGCGCATCACATAGCGGATGGGATCATAGAGGCTGGCGGGATAGGGGCAGGAATCCACCACCATCTCGATGTGGCGGTCGATGGCCTCGCGCAGGTCGGGAAAGGCGGCGCTCACACGCCCTCAGCCTTCAGCGGGGTCGCTGAACGCCTTCTCGATCAAGGTGGCCATGGACTTCAGCTTGACCGGCTTGACGAGGTAGGTGTAGCCGTCGTTTTCAATGGTGCGCAGGATGGTTTCGCTGGAGGGGAAACCCGTGATGACGATGACGCGCACGGCGGAATCCGCCTGGCGGATGCGCTCCAAAAGGGTCATGCCGTCCATGCGCGGCATTTTGATGTCGGTGATCACGAGGTCGATCTTCCGCTCCTGGAAGATCTGCAGGGCCATCTGGCCGTCGGTGGCGGTGTAAGGCGTGTGGCCGATGTCCCCGACCAGGTTGGCCAGCACATCACACTGTTCCGCGTTGTCATCGACGATCAAGATATTGCGGCTGTCAGACACGATCACCTCCTGCACCCATGTGTCACGAATTAGCTGAACAGGAATGGTTTATGCAACAAAGGGATCGCCTCGACACCGCGCCGGCGGCCACTTGGATCATCGGGGTGGGCGGGGTGGCCATGGGCGCCCTGGCCATTTGCCTCAGGCGCATGGGGCATGTGGTGGGAGGCAGCGATCAGGGCGTTTACCCGCCCATGTCCGACATGCTGCGCGAAGCGGGCGTCCACTGGGAAGAGGGCTTCGCCCGTGGGCGCATCGCGGCGTGGCGCCAAGAGCATCCGCAACTGCGCGTGGTGGTGGGGAACGCGGTGCCGCGCGGCAACCCCGAGCTGGAGGAGGCTCTGGCATTGGGCTGCCAGCTGAGTTCCCTGCCGGAGGTGCTCCGTCACGATTTCCTGCCGGGCACCACGCCCGTGGTGATCAGCGGCACCCACGGCAAAACCACCACATCCAATCTCTGCGCCTGGCTGCTGGAGGAACTGCAACTGAAGCCCGGCTGGTTCGTGGGCGGAAAACCCGCCGGCCTGGAGGAGAGCCTGCGTCCGGCGGGCGCTCCAGGCGCGCCTTTCGTGCTGGAGGGCGACGAGTACGACACGGTCTTCTACGACAAGCGCAGCAAGTTTTTTCACTATTGGCCGCGCCTTCTGGTGATCAACCATGTGGAGTTCGACCACGCGGACATCTTCGAGGGCCTTGGGCCCATCCGCGCCGCCTTCCGCCGACTGGTGCAACTGGTGCCGGAGAACGGCCTGGTGCTGGTGAATGGCGAGGCCGACGAGGCCGTGGCCGCCGCTGCGCGCAGCCTGGCGCCGGTGGTGGCTTTCGGTGCCGCGCCGGACTGCGCCTACGGTCTGGTGGGCGAGGAATCAAGCGGCGGGGCCAGTGTCTTCCGCCTGCGTCTGCCCGCCGATCCCGCCTGGTTGAGTCAGGTGGCCAGGCAGGCCTTGGCCGAGGGGGAACCCGCCCAGGCCCTGGAGGCCACTGTCCAGCAGCTCTTCCCCGGGCAGGAAGCCGGGCACCTGGGTGAACGCGAGCTGGCAGGGCTGGGGCGTCGGCGCTTGCATCAGGCACCCGCCACGGTGGAAGTGCAGGTGAAGGCCGGCATGGGCGGCGCCTACAACGGCCGCAACATCCTGGCCGCCCTTGCCGTGGTGGACGCCTGCGGCGGCGACCGGGCCCGGGCGCTGGACCTGCTGCAGCACTTCACCGGCCCGGCCCGGCGCATGGACGGCTACGCGGGCCGGAATGGCCTCTTGCTCTACGACGACTTCGGCCACCATCCCACCGCCGTGCGCGAGGCCCTGGCCGCCCTGCGCCAGCGGCATCCGGAGCGGCACATCGTGGCGCTGGTGGAACCGCGCAGCAACACCAGCGTGCGCAATGTGATGCAGGCCCAGTGGATCGAGAGCCTCTGCCAGGCAGACGGCGTGGTGATGGGCGCCCTGCACCGCCCCTGGAAGTACAAGGCCGAGGAACTCTTCAGCTTCCAGGCCGCCGCCCTTGCCATGGCCAGCCAGGGCAAGGCCTTTCACCAGGAGGACGATCCCGCCGCCATCGCCCGCTGGGTGCTGGAGCTGCAGGCGGGCCGCAGCCCCGGCAAGGGCTGGGAGGCTCTGGCCGCGCTGCCCCCGGAGCGCCAACTGTGGGTGATTTTCAGCAATGGCAGTTTCGGCGGCCTCCGGCA
>Ga0172373_10002962_pt1 | contig 25383 bp, 30 predicted proteins | sample Lak10m_2_FD_114546 | JGI IMG/M metagenome (GOLD analysis project Ga0172373, IMG submission 114546) | Freshwater microbial communities from Kabuno Bay, South-Kivu, Congo - kab_092012_10m | ecosystem: Environmental > Aquatic > Freshwater > Lake | place: Democratic Republic of the Congo...
GCATACGATGGTGTCGCCCTTGCTTGCTGCTGGGCGTAATATAGAGGCAAGGTTGGTCGCCCGATTGGTTGAATTGACCGACATTGCAAGCGGTGCGGCAATAAGTTCGCACGATTGGGTCGATGCGACGGCATGTGGCAAGGGGGCCGGGCTGGCACGGGTGGAAACGGCGCGTGGCATGCTGATCCACCGCGCAGTAGTCGAGGACGGTATCGTGACGGATTACGCCATCATCGCGCCGACGGAATGGAATTTTCACCCGCAAGGGACATTTACACGGGAAGCGGCCTGCCTGTCTGCCGATGAGGATGCCGGATTGCAGCAGCAGGTCAGGATGCTGGCTCTTTCGCTGGACCCTTGCGTAGCTTATGAGGTAATGCTGGAGCATGCATGAAATGTCGCTGGCAGAAGGCGTATTGCAGATCGTCGAGGATGCGGCGCGTAGCCAGGGCTTTGCGCGGGTCAAAACCGTGATCCTGGAAATCGGCCAACTCGCCGCTGTGGAAACCGAAGCCATGCGGTTTTGCTTCGATGCCGTTACGCGCGGCAGCATCGCTGATGGCGCCGCGCTCGAAATTGTCGATCTGCCGGGGCAGGGCTGGTGCATGAAGTGCGCGACGACAGTGCCGGTGACGGAGCAGTACGGCGCCTGTCCGCAATGTGGCAGTTATCAGGTGCAGGCGACGGGCGGGACGGAAATGCGGGTCAAGGAACTGGAAGTGGAATGAATCTTAGCTCCCTCTCCCCTAGTGGGAGAGGGTTGGGGAGAGGGGTTACGGTTGACAGCCCACCCTCTCCCCAGCCCTCCCCCATCGAGGGGGAGGGAGAGTGTGACTGGAAACAGGGAGGAAATCATGTGTACGACATGCGGATGCGGGACTGGCGAAGTTCATATCGAAGGGCAGGATCATCACGAGCACGAACATATCGGTGCCGACGGCAAGGTGTTCCGCCATGTACACGATCACGACCATGATCATCCACATCCGCACGACCATGATCATCCGCACGATCACACGCATCCCCATGAGCACGGTTCGCTGCATTTCGGCCTGGGTGCTGCTCGCAGCCATGCTCCGGGGATGACGCAGGCGCGCATGGTGCAGATCGAGCGCGACATTCTTTCCAAGAACAACGATTTCGCCGGGCAGAATCGCAGCCGCTTCGAAGCGCACGGCATCCTCGCGCTCAACCTGGTTTCCAGTCCCGGCTCAGGCAAGACCACGCTGCTGGTCAAGACCATCTCAGCCTTGCAGGGCCAGCAACCGCTGGCGGTGATCGAAGGTGACCAGCAGACTGCCAACGATGCCGAACGTATCCGCGCCACCGGCGCACCGGCCATCCAGATCAATACCGGCAAGGGCTGCCATCTCGACGCCAGCATGGTCGGGCAGGCGCTGGACAAGCTGGAAATGATGGATGGCACGCTGCTGTTCATCGAAAACGTCGGCAACCTGGTGTGCCCGGCGGCATTCGATCTTGGTGAGGCGGCCAAGGTGGCGATATTGTCGGTGACAGAAGGCGAGGACAAGCCGCTGAAATATCCCGATATGTTCCAGGCCGCGCGCCTGATGCTGCTCAACAAGTGCGACCTGTTACCGTATCTCGAATTCGATGTCGAGCGTGCCGTGGAAAACGCTCGCCGCGTTAACCCGACGATAGAGGTCATTCGCGTCTCCGCGAAATCCGGTGAAGGCATGGATGAGTGGCTGGCTTGGCTCAAACGCGAGCAGGCCACGGTAGCCGATGCGAAACAGGAGACCGTCGATGCGCTCAAACGCCGTATCGCCGAGCTGGAAGCCAAACTGGCGGCACAGGGCTGAACTTCGATGCGCGCAGCAGCCCTGGCTATGCAAAACACCGACGATGTCGTCGCGCATGTCGTGCCGCTGGCGTGTCCGGTAAAGCCAGTGCTGGCGATGGGGGCCTGGTTCAAGAATACGCTTTGTATCACTGCCGACCGGCAGGCACTCATCAGCCGCAACGTCGGCGATCTCGATACTTCTGCAGCCTGTCTGGATCATGAAGCGCTGGCTTATGCCTTGCTGACCATGGCGGATAAACCGCTCGCCATCGCCCATGATTTGCACCCCGATTTTCATTCCACACGTTTTGCCGTGGCGTTGTCCGCAGAGTTGGGTGTGCCTTTGATCGGTGTGCAGCACCACCATGCCCACATCGCCGCTGTCTGTGCCGAGCATGATTTCAATGCGCCGATCATCGGTCTGGCATTGGATGGCGTAGGCCTGGGGGCGGATGGAACGCCTTGGGGTGGCGAGTTGTTGCGGGTCGAGGGTGCATCTTTCCAGCGCCTCGGCCATTTGCGTCCACTGGCGCTGCCCGGCGGCGACAAGGCCGCACGCGAACCATGGCGTATGGCAGCGGCAGTGCTGCACGAGTTGGGGCGCGGTGAAGAGATCGCTACACGGTTTGCCGATGAACCGGCCGCACCTATGGTCTCGACCATGCTGCAACGTGATTTCAATTGCCCGCGTACATCGAGCATGGGGCGGCTGTTCGACGCCGCAGCCGGGCTGCTGGGCATTTGTCGCAAGATGGAATTCGAGGCGCAGGCCGCGATTGCCCTGGAGCAACTGGCGCAAGGCCATGGCGCTGTCGCGCCGATAATGGACGGGTACACGATCACTCCCTCTCCCTTGATGGGAGAGGGCTGGGGTGAGGGTGTATCTCTAGCGAATACCCTCTCCCCAACCCCTCTCCCATCAAGGGAGAGGGGTGGAATGCAGCTGGATTTTTTGCCGCTGTTGGCAGTATTGGCCGATTGCCGCGATGCCGCTTATGGCGCGGCGCTGTTCCACGCCACGCTGGCGGCAGGGCTGGCTGAATGGGCCTGGCGCGCTACAGCCCAGCAAACCGCTGCGACCGTGGCCCTGGGCGGCGGCTGTTTTCTCAACAAGGTGTTGTCGCAGGCGCTGATCCCGGCGCTTGCCCAGCGCGGCTTGCGCGTGCTGACTGCAGTCAACCTCGCCCCCGGCGACAGCGCCATTTCCCTGGGTCAGGCCTGGGTGGCAATGCATCAATTGGAAAAAGGAAACTGATATGTGTCTGGCTATCCCTGCACGCGTCGAGGAAATGACCGGTGCCGATACTGCAATCGTCAATCTTGGCGGGGTGCGTAAGGAGATTTCGCTGGCGCTGGTTGAGGATGTTGCGGTGGGCGATTACGTCATCGTGCATGTCGGTTATGCCCTGCAAAAGCTCGACCCGGAAGAAGCTGAACGCACGCTGCTGATGTTTGCCGAGATGGGCGATCTGGATGAGTTGCGCACCGAATTGCAGGATAGCGCGCTATGAAATATATCGACGAATTCCGCGATGGCGAACTGGCGAAAAATATTTCCGCCAATATCGCAAACGAAGCCCGCGACGGCCAGCAATACAATCTCATGGAGTTTTGCGGTGGGCATACCCATGCAATCTCGCGTTACGGTTTGTCCGATCTGCTGCCGCCGCAAGTCACCATGATCCACGGTCCGGGCTGCCCGGTTTGCGTGTTGCCCATCGGCCGTGTCGATCACGCCATCAAACTCGCGCTGGAGCACGATGTGATTCTGTGCACTTACGGCGACTGCTTGCGCGTACCGGCCTCGGAAGGCTTGTCGCTGCTCAAGGCCAAGGCACGCGGGGCGGATGTGCGCATGGTCTATTCCACCTCGGATGCGATCAAGCTGGCGCAGGCCAACCCGGAAAAGCAGGTGGTGTTCTTCGCGATCGGCTTCGAGACCACGACGCCGCCTACTGCGGTCGCCATCCAGCAGGCGCAAAGACTGGGCCTGAAGAACTTCTCGGTCATCTGCAATCACGTGCTGACGCCCGCCGCGATGCATGCGATTCTCGCCAACGAGGGTGGGGCTAGACTGCATGGGTTTGTTGGCCCGGCACACGTGTCCACGGTGATTGGTAGCCGGCCTTACGAGGTGTTTGCCAATGATTACAAAAAGCCCGTGGTCATCGCCGGGTTCGAACCGCTGGACGTGATGCAAGCGATCCTGATGCTGGTGCGACAAGTCAACGACGGCCGTGCCGAGGTCGAGAACGAGTTTACCCGTGCCGTCACTCGCGAAGGCAATCTCAAGGCACAGGCGCTGGTGGACGAAATATTCGAACTGCGCGACGAATTCGAGTGGCGCGGGCTGGGGACTATTCCGTATAGCGCGTTGAAATTGAAAGCCGCCTATGCCGAATTCGATGCCGAGCTGCGTTTCGGGCTGAAGTATCAATCCGTTCCAGACAACAAGGCCTGCGAATGCGGAGCGATTTTGCGCGGCGAGAAACGTCCGCAACAATGCAAGATTTTCGGTACCGTATGTACGCCGGAGAACCCTGTCGGCGCTTGCATGGTATCGTCTGAGGGCGCCTGTGCGGCGCACTATACTTACGGCCGTTTCAAGGACATTGCCGTGATGGCGGCATAAGGAAATCGACATGGGCGAAATCAAACCTGGTTACATCCGTACGCTGGACATCAAACGTGGTCGCGTGGACATGAGCCACGGCAGCGGCGGGCGGGCGATGGCGCAGTTGATCGAGGAACTGTTTGCCGCAGCGCTGGGCAACGAGTTTCTGGCGCAGGGTGACGACGGCGCCTTGTTGCCGCCAGCCAACGGCCGTCTGGTCATGGCAACCGACAGCCATGTGGTCTCGCCGCTGTTTTTTCCCGGCGGCGATATTGGTTGCCTGAGCGTGCACGGCACCATCAACGATGTCGCGGTGATGGGTGCAAAACCGCTTTATCTCTCGGCCTCGTTCATCCTCGAAGAAGGCTTCCCGCTGATCGACCTTAAACGTATTGTCGACAGCATGGCGCAGGCGTCAATCGAAGCTGGGGTGCCGATAGTCACCGGCGATACCAAGGTAGTGGAGCAGGGCAAGGGCGATGGCGTATTTATCACGACGACTGGCGTGGGCGTGGCGCGTGAAGGCATTCGGTTGTCAGGCAGCCTGGCCCGGCCCGGCGATAAAATCCTGCTTTCAGGCACTATCGGCGACCACGGCATGGCGATTCTTTCAAAGCGTGAGGGGCTGGCGTTCGAGGCGCCTATTGTCTCTGACACTGCAGCATTGCACGGCCTGATCGCGGCAATGCTGGACAGCGGTGCCGCGATACGCACGCTACGCGACCCGACCCGAGGTGGGGTGGCAACGACACTCAACGAAATCGCCAAACAATCCCATGTTGGCATGATGCTGCGCGAAGCAGCTATACCGGTAAATCAACCGGTAGAGGCTGCCTGTGAATTCCTGGGCCTGGACCCCTTGTACGTGGCCAACGAAGGCAAACTCATCGCCATCTGCGCCCCGGATGACGCCGACAAACTGCTCGCTGCCATGCACGAACATCCGCTGGGCCAGCAGGCAGCTATCGTCGGCGAAGTGCTGGAAGACGCCCACGGCTTTGTGCAGATGACCACCAGAATGGGCGGCCGCCGCATCGTCGATTGGCTGACGGGCGAACAGTTGCCAAGGATTTGCTGATGCAACCCACGGTACTTATCATCGACGACGAAGTCCGCTCGCAAGAGGCGCTGCGCCGCACGCTGGAAGAAGAGTTCACTGTGCTGACGGCTTCCAGCGCGCTGGAAGGGCGCGGCATCATGGAGCGCGAATTCGTGCAGGTGATTTTGTGCGACCAGCGCATGCCCGACATGACGGGCGTCGAGTTTCTCAAGGAAGTGCGCGAGCGCTGGCCGGATACCGTGCGCATCATCATCTCGGGCTACACCGAGAGCGAAGACATCATCGCCGGGATCAACGATGCCGGGATCTACCAATACATCCTCAAACCCTGGCATCCCGATGCCTTGCTGCTCACGGTCCGTGCGGCGGCCCAGGTTTATGAACTCCAGCAACAGAGCCAGCGCATGAACCTGGAATTGCGCACCGCCGAGCCGATTCTGCGCCAGCGGGTGAAGGCCAAGCAGGAAACCCTGCAGGATCGCTACGAGTTTTCGCGCATCACCCGTGCGGCGGCCAGCCCTTTGAACAAGGCGGTGGATCTGGCCGTGCGCGTTTCCGGGTGCGACATTGCCGTGCATATCGCAGGCGAATCGGGTACCGGCAAGGAACTGCTTGGCCGTGCTATCCACTATGCCAGCCCACGTTCCGGCCGTGCTTTCGTCATCGAGAACTGCGGTGCCATGTCCGACACATTGCTTGAGTCGGAGTTGTTCGGCCATAAGCGCGGCAGTTTTACCGGGGCGTTCGAGGACAGGGTCGGGCTGTTCGAACAGGCCGACGGCGGCACGATTTTTCTCGATGAAATCGGCGATACCTCGCCCGCATTTCAGGTCAAGCTGCTGCGCGTGTTGCAGGAGGGCGAAATCCGCCCGGTCGGCAGTTCGCGCTCGCGCAAGGTGGATGTGCGGATTATTTCCGCCACCAACCGCGACCTGGAAGAAGAAGTCCGGAAAGGCCGTTTTCGCGAAGACCTCTATTACCGCCTGACGCAATTCGTCGTACCCGTGCCGCCGCTGCGCGAACGCCGGATGGATATTCCCCTGATCGCCTTCGACCTGCTGGGATCGGCTGCACAGGCCGTTGGCAAGGAAACCGCCGGGTTCACCCCCGAGGCGCTCGATTGCCTGACCCGCTATCACTGGCCCGGCAACGTGCGCGAGTTGCAGAACGAAATCCTGCGCGCGCTGATGCTGGCCGACGGCGCGCATATCGGCGCGCACCTGTTTTCTCCCCGTGTATTGCAGGCGGCACCTGAAGAGGATGCTTCCGACATGAGCCTGTTGACCGGCCTCGACGGCGGCCTCAAGGAGCGCATGGAAGCGCTGGAAGCTCGCGTGCTGAGGGAGACATTGATCCGCCATCGCTGGAACAAGACGCGCGCGGCGACCGAGCTGGGGCTGTCGCGCGTCGGTTTGCGCGGCAAACTGGCGAGATATGGCCTGGACAAGCAGTAATGACGGAACCTGACGCACATATCACCCCCTCCCCCTTGATGGGGGAGGGCCGGGGAGAGGGTGTTCTTAACCTGCTCTGGCTCCAATCCGGTGGCTGCGGCGGCTGTACGTTGTCGCTGCTCAATGCGGATTGCCGCAATCTGTTCGATACGCTGGCGGGCTTCGGCATCCAATTGTTGTGGCATCCGTCGCTTTCCGAGCAAAGCGCGCAGGAGGCCCGCAAGATTATCGACGACTGCATCAGCGGTGCAACCCGGCTGGATATTTTGTGCCTGGAAGGCGCGGTGCTGCGCGGACCACACGGCAGCGGCGGCTTTCATCGCAGCACCGGCGGCGATTCGATGATGGCGCTGGTAGAAAAACTGGCTGGCGTTGCCCGCCATACGGTCGCCGTCGGTAGTTGTGCGGCATTCGGTGGTGTGACGGCGGGCGGCTGCAACCCGGCCGATGCCTGCGGCCTGCAATTCGACACCGATGTGCCAGGTGGGTTGCTGGGCAAGGATTACCGGGCGGCCGGCGGTTTGCCGGTGGTCAATATTGCAGGTTGCCCGACGCATCCCAACTGGGTCATCGAATCGCTTGCCGCACTGGCTTCCGGGCTGCTCAATACGGCTGCGCTGGATGTCTACCAGCGCCCGCGCCTGTATGCCGATCATCTGGTACATCACGGCTGCACCCGCAACGAATATTACGAGTTCAAGGCCAGCGCGCATAAGCCATCGGATCTCGGCTGTTTGATGGAAAACATGGGCTGCAAGGGTACACAGGCGCATGCCGATTGCAACATCCGCCTGTGGAACGGCGAAGGCTCTTGTACGCGCGGTGGCTATGCCTGTGTTTCCTGTACTGAACCTGGCTTCGAGGAGCCCGGCCATCCCTTTGCCGAGACGCCCAAGTTTGCAGGCATCCCCATCGCGCTACCGACCGACATGCCCAAGGCCTGGTTCGTGGCGCTGGCGTCGTTGTCCAAATCGGCCACGCCCAAACGCGTCAAGCAGAACGCCGAAACGGATCATCAGGTGGTGACGCCGGTGGCGAAGAGAACGCGGTGGAAATGATGGTGAGTTTTCCCCTCTCCCCAGCCCTCTCCCACAAGGGGAGAGGGGGGCTGCACGTTCCCGATGACCTCTCATGTGTTGAGTCTTGCACGTGCCTGACCCCCTCCCCCTTGATGGGGGAGGGTTGGGGAGAGGGTGTGACTGCCCATGCCTAGCCGCTTGACCACATTCGCCAAGCAACTCCGGTCTAACTCCACCGATGTCGAGCGCGTGCTCTGGCGCTTATTGCGCGCTCACCGGCTGGCAGATTTCAAGTTCAGGCGGCAGGTGCCTATCGGGCCGTATATTGCCGATTTTGTCTGTTTCGAGCACAGGTTGGTCGTTGAGTTGGATGGCGGGCAACATGCGGATGCCCTGGAGCAGGACGCTGGCCGTGACGCCTGGTTGGGTGATCAGGGATTTCGCGTGCTGCGTTTCTGGAACAACGAGGTGCTGGATAATCTGGACGGGGTGTTGACTAAGATTCTGGAGGAGTTGTCACCCTCTCCCCAACCCCTCTCCCATGAAGGGAGAGGGGCGGTAATTCAGCAAGCGCCAGCGATTACGGCTCTTGCTCCCTCCCCCTTGATGGGGGAGGGCTGGGGAGAGGGTGCAGACAAACAAAAGGACCCAGCCACATGACCCGCCGTGTCGTAGGCCCCTTCAACCGCGTCGAAGGCGATCTGGAAGTCACGCTGGAAATTGCCGATGGCAAGGTCGGCGCGGCCTACGTCAATTCCCCCATGTATCGCGGTTTCGAGCAGATTTTGCAGGATAAGCATCCGCTCGATGCCTTGGTCTATGTGCCGCGCATTTGCGGCATCTGCTCGGTGGCACAATCGGCGGCTTCGGCACAGGCACTGGCGGATGCCATGGGGCTGGAGGTGCCGGAAAATGGCCGTCTGGCTGCCAATATCACGCTGGCGGCGGAAAACCTGGCCGATCACTTGAGTCATTTCTACCTGTTTTTCATGCCGGATTTTGCGCGCGGCGATTATCGCGGCAAGCCTTGGTTCGACGCGGCAGAAGCGCGCTTCAAGGCGGTGAGCGGCGATGCCACTGCCGACGTGCTCCCGGCGCGCGCCAAGTTCATGAACCTGATGGGCTACCTTGCGGGCAAATGGCCGCATACTTTGTCCTTGCAGCCAGGCGGCTCGGCACGGCCGCTGGAAGAGGCGGAGTTGTTGCGGATGACCATCCTGCTGGCCGAGTTCCGGGTTTTTCTGGAGCGCATCCTGTTCGGCGACAAGCTGGAAAACGTGGCTGCGCTGGATTCGGAATCCGCATTGCTGGCCTGGGTGGAAGCGCGCGCCGCCCGCGCCGATTTCCCGCGTTTTCTTGCCATGGCCTACGATCTGGAGTTGCATGCGCTAGGCCGTGCCACCGACCGGTTCATGAGCTATGGCGCTTATCGCGACGGTGCTGGCGCGCTGTTCTCCCCTGGTGTGTGGGATGGCGGTTTGCAGGCGCTCGACGTGGCTTCCATCCGCGAGGATGTCACCCATAGCTGGATGACGGGCGACGCCGCGTTGGCACCCACCGAGGGATTGACCCTGCCGCAACCGGACAAGCTCGGTGCTTACTCATGGTGCAAGGCGCCGCGCCTGGGAGGCAGGGTGGTAGAAGTCGGCGCACTGGCGCGGCAGATGGTGGCCGGGCACCCCTTGATCCGCGATCTGGTGGCACGGCATGGCGGCAATGTCACGGCACGGGTGGTGGCGCGTTTGCTCGAACTGGCTTTGGTGTTGCCCGCGATGGAGAACTGGATCAGGCAAATCCGGCCCGGCGTGCCGTTCTGCCTGCCGGCGCTGGAACTGGAAAACGCGCAAGGCGTGGGGCTGATCGAAGCCGCGCGCGGCAGTCTCGGGCACTGGCTGGATGTGCGCCACGGCAAGTTGCACAATTACCAGATCGTCGCCCCGACCACCTGGAATTTCTCGCCCCGCGATGCCGCAGGCGAACCCGGCCCGCTGGAACGGGCGCTGGTCGGCGTGGCGGCTAAAGAGCATGCCGACGATGCACCGGTGGCCGTGCAGCATGTGGTGCGCTCGTTCGATCCTTGCATGGTCTGCACGGTGCATTAGTCATGAGCGCGCAATCCCCTTTTGAATTGCTGGCACAAGTGCCGCCAAGCGAGGTGTTTTCCGAAGAAACCTGGATCGAAGTCATCCGCAAGATGGATGAGGTATACAACGAGTTGCTGCAATACGAAGTGGCGCTGGAGCAGAAAAACGCCGCGCTGGAAGAATCGCAGCAGTTCATTTTCAGCGTGCTGACCTCGATGTCGGATTTGCTGGTGGTGTGCGACCGTCATGGCGTGGTCGAAGAGGTTAATCAGGCACTGATGGCTTTTACCGGCAAACCCGATAGCGAACTGAAAGGTGCAAAGCTTGCAACCCTGTTTGCCGATGACGGCTCTCGAGCAGCCGCGGAACGGGCTTTGGTGCGACTGGCATCGGAACCGGCGCACGATCTGGAATTGCAATTCTGTATTCGCGAAGGTGGTGCGACACCGGTTGCGCTCAACTTTACGCCACGCCTTTCCGGCGCAGGAAAGTTACTGGGCGTAGTGATTACCGGTCGGCCGGTGGGCGAACTGCGCCGCGCCTATCATGCTTTGAGAGAAGCGCACGACCAGCTGAAACGCACGCAGCAACAGTTGTTGCAGTCCGAAAAAATGGCCTCGCTGGGCCGGTTGGTGGCTGGCGTGGCCCACGAACTCAACAATCCGATCAGTTTCGTCCTGGGCAATGTGCACGCCATGCGCCGCTATGCCCCGCGCATCAAGCGCTATCTGGAAGCGGTGCATGCACGCGAGAGTTTCGAAACACTGGCAGCCTTGCGCGCCGAATTGCGCATGGATCGTATTCTGGAAGACCTGGCACCGTTGCTGGATGGCGCCATCGAAGGGGCGGAACGCACGCGGGATATTGTCGATGGCCTCAAGCGGTTTTCCGCGGCGGATCGCAACGAAAACGTGCAGTTCAACCTGGTCGAAATCATCGAGCGTTCGGTACACTGGGTCACGCGTGCGACGCCGCCGGGTTTTCGTGTCGAACTGGAACTGCCGGAACAGCTGCCGGTAGCTGGCTCGCCGGGGCAAATGCAGCAGGTGATCATCAATCTGGTACAAAACGCGGCGGACGCCACGGATCGGGTGGCTTCACCATTGCTGGCAATCAAGGCATGGGAGGAAAACGGCGAAATCTTTGCCGTCTTCCGCGACAATGGCCCCGGGATCGCACGCGAATCGCTGGACAAGATATTCGACCCGTTCTACACCACCAAACCGGTAGGCAAGGGCACGGGGCTGGGGCTTTCCATCAGTTACGGGATCGTCGAGCGTCACGGCGGGCATCTTGCCGCAGATAATGCGGCGGAAGGCGGGGCGGAGTTTATCCTGCGTCTGCCCATGGCCGGCTAATTGGAACGCTTGGTTTCAGAGTTACACCGTGCCGTAGCGATTATTTAACCCGGATAATTCATAAGAACCGTCATTCTCGCGCAGAGCCTGCCCTCGAATGGTGTAGTCGGGGGCAGGAATCCAGCCAAACAAACAAGCCGTTTGGCAGACAATATTGCAATGACGAGGTTTGTTCCTAATCGATTGTCCGGGTTTAAGCTTCATCCTCAATCTTTGTCGCAAATGCGACATATACCGGTGCTGGTTCGTTATGAATTGCATCGCGTGTTTTCAACCAACTGATATTTATCGATATTATTGATGTGGCATGGAATCCGCTTAAGTGTTCCTGTCGATATATAATCATGTTTATTACGACAATTTGGAAACCAGTAAATGACAAACTCTTCTGAACTCAAGGTTGTCGGTTCACTGTCTTTGGGCACTGACGATCAAAACCTGCTGAGCGATAAGCGCATCGCCTTGCTTCAGAGTGTGGGCGAGTGCGGCTCGATCACGCAGGCGGCAAAAGCCGTCGGCTTGAGCTACAAAGGCGCATGGGATGCCGTGGATGCCATGAACAGCATGTTCGGGGAACCGCTGGTCGTCACCATGACGGGCGGCAAGGGTGGCGGCGGAACGCAGTTGACCGCAACCGGTATCAGGATAGTCGATGCCTACGGTGCATTGCGGCGCGAGCAGCAGCGTTTTCTCAAGGCAGCCAGTGCGGGAATAGAAGATTTCGACAACGTATATCAAATGATCAGGAGGCTATCCGTGAAAACCAGTGCTCGTAACCAGTTCTTTGGCAAGGTGACTGCCATCAAACAAGGCTCCGTCAATGTGGAGGTCGAGTTGACGCTCACCGGCGGCGATAAGGTGCATTCTGTGATCACCCATGATGGACTGGATAATCTGGGCCTGAAAATCGGCAGTGAGGCATGGGCGCTGGTCAAGGCCAGCTGGATCATTCTGGCGTTGCCGGAAGCGGCGGACAAACTGAGTGCGCGCAACCGGCTGCCGGGTACGGTTACGCGCGTGGTGCCGGGCAATGTCAACACCGAAGTCACTTTGCTGCTGGATGGCGGCAACGCGGTGAGCGTCGTGGTGACCAATGAGAGCGTTAACTATCTCGGTCTCACCGAAGGTATTGCAGCCTGTGCTGTATTCAAGGCCAGCAGCGTGATTCTGGGCGTGACGGATTGAGAGTGTTTTTTTGTTTATCGTTATGTAGTTATGTTTATTGCGATTTTGTTTTTTTACTTTAAGGAGAGCTGGAAATGAATAAGGGATGGAAGCTCAGGAGTGGCCTGCTGCTTGCCTTGTGCGTCAGTACTGCTTACGCTGATGACAGTGGCAACGACAGGGTCACGCAATTGCAGAAAATGCTCGAAGAGCAGCAGAAAGCCATGCAGGAGCAGCAGTGGCAGATGAAGGCCATGGCAGAGGAGTTGAAGGCATTGCAGCAGGGCAGGGCGGACGACAAGGGCAAGAGTACAGGCAGCCCGGTGATGGCGGCATTCAAGGATGGTCTGGTGTTTGAGGATGGCAGCGGCAACTGGAAGTTGCAGTTGAATGGCCGGGTGCAGGCCGATTACCGTACCTACGACCCGACCGAATGGAAAAACGACGGTTTCTTCATCCGCCGTGCCCGCCTTGGCGGCACATTCAGCTTTCTCAAGGATTTTGCCGTCCGTGTCGAGGGGGAATACAACAACGTGAGCGATGGCAGCAAGGCGACTACCGCCCTGACTTACGGCTATCTCGACTACACGCACTGGAAAGAAGCCAAGATCCGCGTCGGTCAATTCAAGCCGTTCTTCGGCCTTGAGCGTACCTACAGCACCAACTTCATCGACAATGCCGAATTGTCCCTGGCAACGAACAACGGCGCGATTTTTACCTCGACCTACGATCGCGGCATCATGGTGTTTGGCGACCCCGCTCCCTGGCTCAACTATAACGCTTATGTCGTGAACGGTACCGGTCAGAACAACGACGACGTCAACGACTCCAAGGACTTCGGAGGCAGAATCAACGCCAACTTTGCCAATCTGGCCGACATCAAGAATGCAGTGATCCATGTGGGCGCCTCTGCCAGCGACGGCGGCATCGGTTTCTCAACTGCTGCCGGAAGCACCATTACCCAGGCTACCGAGGCTAATGGCGTTTCTTTCTTTACCGTTGGCGGTCTGGGCGGCGCAAACCGGGCTGACCGTACGCGCTGGGGTCTGGAAACCTCGCTGGCATATGGCCCGGTCAAGCTGAACGCCGAATACATCGAAGCCAATTACGAAGGCAAGACCAGCAGCACCAGCGCCGATCTTCCCGTGGCGATGCGCGGCAAGACATTCGATAACGACATCAAGGTCTGGTATGCCGACGTCAACTGGCTGGTGACCGGGGAAAACTGGTCCGATGCCTACAAGAGCGGCGTGTACGGGCGGGTCAAGCCCAAGAACAACTTCGATAGCAAAGGCTGGGGCGCGTTCGAGCTTGGTTTGCGCTACAGCAAGTTCGATGCCTCGGACTTCGAGAACATGCTCAAGCCGGCAACGGCGGCTACCCAGTTGGCGAGTGAAGCCGATGCCTGGACAGCGGGGGCCAAGTGGATATTCAACCCCAACGCCAGACTGGTGCTGAACTACTCCCACACCAGCTTCGATGCGCCCACGGGCAAGACCTTCATGGTGAACAGCATCAAGAGCGATACCGAAGATGCTCTCCTGCTGCGTGCCCAGTATGACTTCTGATGCTTGAGTTAACTCAACTAACATGATTCCATAGGAGCCATTATGAAATTCCTGAAACAGCTATTGCTCGCCGGCCTGATGCTGGTCTCCAGTTTGGCCCAGGCCGAGCCGCTTACCGTGGCGATTGCCGCCAACCTCAAGTATGTGTTCGACGATCTCGCTGCCGAGTTCAAGAAGGAAACTGGCATTGAGGCGCAAAGCGCACTTGGGGCCTCAGGCAAGATGGCCACGCAAATTCGCAACGGTGCCCCGTTCGACGTGTTCATGTCAGCCGACATGGAGTTCCCGGAGGGGCTGTACAAGGATGGTTATGCGGTTACCCAGCCCAAACCTTTTGCCTACGGCCTCCTGGTGCTATGGACACAAAAGGATGTAGACCTTGCCAAGGGGGTGGCCGGTCTGGCCGATGCCAGCGTGGGCAAGGTTGCCATTGCCAACCCCAAGGTGGCGCCGTTCGGGCGCCAATCGCTCAAGGCTATGGAGTACTATAAAGTGCGCGCCACCGTGGAACCCAAGCTGGTGTATGGCGAAAGCATCACGCAGGTAAGCCAGTATGTCGATAGCAAGGCGGCCGATGTCGGTTTCAGTGCTAAGTCCATTGTCGTTGCACCGGAAACAGTCGGCAAGGGCAAGTGGGTAGAGGTGCCAGCCGAAAGCTACGAGCCGATTGCGCAGGGGATCGTCATCCTCAAGCGAGGATCCCAAGTGAATGGTGATGCCGCACGCAAGTTCTACGGCTTTGTGCAATCCGAGAAAGCGCGTGCGATTTTCGCCAAGAACGGGTACAAACTGCCGTGAACAAGCTTAAAGGAACCATCGCCGCTGTCGAGAGCAACAGTCACATGTCGCTGGTCGATGTGGAGGTCGACGGCGATGTGTTCACCGCAACCTTGCTGGAGACGCCGGAAACGGCGTCCTATCTCAAGGTCGGGCAGGCGGTGACCATGTTGTTCAAGGAAACCGAAGTGTCTCTTGCCAAAGATCTTTCCGGCCTGATCACGCTGCGTAACCGCATCCCGGCCGTTGTGACCGGGATCCAGCGCGGTGCCATCATGAGCGCGGTCAGTCTCGGATATCGTGACTTGCAGTTGACCAGTGTCGTGACCACGCGTGGTATCGATCGTTTGCAACTGGCAGTCGGCGATAACGTCGAAGCCTTGGTCAAGGCCAATGAAATTCTGTTGAAGGATGAATCGTGACCTATGACTTGAGCCCATTGCTGCTGACTTTCAGGTTGGCCGCAGTGACCACGGCCATCCTGCTTTGCATCGGCGTGCCGTTCGCCTGGTGGCTGGCCAATACCCGTATCCGCATCAAGCCGGCGGTCGAGGCGCTGGTGAGCATGCCGCTGGTGTTGCCGCCTTCGGTGCTGGGTTTCTACCTGCTGCTGGCTTTCAGCCCGGAACACTGGTTCGGACAATGGCTGGATCGTGTCGCCGGGCTGCGGCTGGCATTCAGTTTCGAAGGGCTGGTGGTGGCTTCAATCATCTTCAGCTTTCCATTTCTCGTGCATCCTATCCAGGCGGCTTTTCAGAATCTTCCGCGTTCGCTGACCGAAGCCGCGCAGATATTGGGCAAGCCGCAATGGCAAATATTCCTGCGCGTGCTGCTGCCCAACATCAAGCCCGCGTTGCTGTCCGGCACGGTGCTGTCGTTTGCCCACACCGTGGGTGAGTTCGGCGTGGTGCTGATGATAGGCGGCAATCTGCCCAACCAGACGCGCGTGGCGTCGATTGCAATTTACGACGAAGTCGAATCGCTCAACTATGCCGCTGCCAATTTTTACGCCGGGGTGCTGTTCGTGCTGTCCTTCCTGATTTTGTTGACGGTTTACGTGATCAACCGCAAGGCGCCGAAATGATACAGGCCAGCATCAACAAGCGACTGCATGGTGCCAACGGCGAATTTCAGCTGGAGGTCAATCTGGAGATTGCCGAGGGCGAATTCGTTGCCCTGTTCGGTCCCTCTGGTGTAGGAAAGACCACACTGCTGCGCTGTCTGGCCGGGCTGGAGCAGCCTGAACAGGGCGGGCTGATCGTCAACGGCGAAACCTGGCTGGATACTGCTGCTGGCATCAACTTGTTGCCGCAACAGCGGCGTGTGGGGTATATGTTTCAGGATTACGCACTGTTTCCCAACATGACGGTGCGCGGTAATTTGGAATTCGCCTTGCGCAAGGGGGCCAGTAAAAAACGTGTGGAAGAACTGCTGGCGTTGATGGAGTTGGGCGAACTGCAGCATCGTAAGCCGGATACCTTGTCCGGCGGCCAGAAGCAGCGCGTTGCACTGGCCCGGGCGCTTGCCTCCGCGCCGCGCCTGCTGCTGCTGGATGAACCGTTCTCTGCGCTGGACGCCGAGATTCGCTCGCGTTTACACGATGAAGTACTGCGTCTGCAGCGTCAGTTTGGTCTTACTGCCATCATCGTTAGCCATGACGTGGGCGAGGTCTACAAGTTGGCCAGGCGCGTCATGGTGCTGGAAGCTGGGCGTATTAAGACTCAAGGCGTGCCGGCAGAAGTGTTCAGCGCAGGGCAGACCAGTGGCAAATTCCGCTTTACTGGCGAAGTGCTGACGCTTGAAGCCATGGATGTCATGGTCTCGCTCACTGTGCTGGTCGGCAACCAGATCGTGCGTGTGGTCGCGATGCCGGATGAGGCAGAGGCGTTGCGCCCGGGGGACAGGGTCGTACTGGTTTCCAAGGCCTTCAACCCCATGGTGTTCAAATTGGGTCAGGATCAGGAGAATCGGGAATGACCGAATATTGGCATAGCCTGCTGCCGCAGGAATATCAGGACAGCGTCGTGCAGCCGCAGGTGTTCGAGCGACATGTCGAACCTTCGGTGCGGGCCGAAAAAATCATCGGCCGCGACGCCAATGGCGAGCAGTGCTTTTACTTTCACTCTTTTGTGCTGAGCGAAGAGGGGTTCGACGTGGATGAATTCCCCATCCAGATCGACTTGTATTACGAACGCGTCGTGGCTTGGCGCCTGCTACAGGGCAACTGGGTCAGGCTCAAGAGCTTTTCAGATCGCATCGATCAGTGCAACAAGCAGATGACGACGCTGCCCGCCGAGGTGACGGACAGCGCGCCAAGGTAAGCCTTTAATCTGAAACGCCGAGGATTACTGACGAAGCCTTGAATACGGCGCTGGCAGCGACTCCTGCCTTGAGGCCGAGTTCTGCGACTGCCTCGTTGGTGATGGTCGCATACACGGCGGCGCCGCTAGATAGCGCGATAGCCACTTCGGCATTGATGGCGCCGGTGTTTACGCTGGCGACCTTGCCCGCCAGAACGTTGCGGGCGCTCAGTGTGGTGCCTTCACTGTCTGTCATGTCCAGTACAGAAGACGCTTTAATCACGGCGGTGACGGTCTTGCCACTTGTCAGTCCAAGATTGTTCACGCTGCCGTTGGTGACGATGGCGACAATTTTATCGCTGCCACCCAGAGTGACCTCCACTTCCGTGTTGACGTTTCCGGGAGTGATGGCGGTGATTTTTCCTGAAAAGATATTGCGGGCGCTGATTTTCATGAGGGTGGTTCCTTAAATTGTGTGAGGGCAATATACATTGCCATGAGCGCAGGATATTGCGTAACGTCGCAAAGTTTCAACCACAGCGCTGATGGGAACGTCGTATAGCCGATATGACGACGTTTCAGCGAGATGAGCGCGGCCGGCCCGGAGATTGTTCAGCCAGGCAGCGGGTGAAACGCTTTTGCGATGTAGGCGACGATGGCTGCGATGTCGTCTTTGCCGAGTATGGATTCCCATCCTGACCTGCCCCCATTGCTCCTGCTCGGCCATTCTGGCGAAGACATTCGGAATCAACTATCCCATTGGAGTGTCCTATGTATGCACAGGACAGTTCCAATCGCCGAGAAAAACTGGATAGGCAGCTTTTACGGCGCAGACCGCAAGCCACATTTCAATCATGCTGAAAAGCAGTTAATACGGGATTTTTCAGTGCACAAAAATTGCTGGTGCTTTGTGAGAAAGAGTCGGCGCGATTGTCGTATCCGACTGACGCAGCGGGATATGCATGAATAAATTGGCGACAGACGGTTTTGGTTTAACGCTTGCTAATATACTATCCGGTAAGTAGTGAGTGGATATTCGAGACAAGGGAAAAATGCCGCAACTAGAACGTAAATTTAGTGCACTTTCGATGGATGACCGCCATTCCATCAAGATGGAACATGTAAGGCTGGCGCGGTTTATGAACGATTTGCGTGCTACCTGCAGCGAGTTCGCATCCTCGGCTGATTGTAATCGTTGCGCTAAAGAAAAAGTGGCGTCGTGTCAGGGTCAGTTGCCTTCCTTCTTTTACGATTATCTTGATCTTGTCGAGGAGCATTTTGAAAACGAGGAGAGAATCCTGCATGGCGTCATCAAGACGCAGGATGAAAAAGAGCAGATTCGTCTGCATCATGATGAGCACGTGAAGTTATTGCAGGAGGTGAAGCAACTGATACACGAGGCCTCCACGCTGAGTCGGCAAGGGGAGGTGGCTACAGCAATTTTTCAGTTTTACCAGCGAATTACGGAAATATTCAGCGAGCATGATCGCGTTTTCGATGCCACGTTCATGAGAATTGTCACTGACCAGTAGCTGTTGAACCTTCCATGGCACATGCAGGATGGCTTTAGCCACCGACTAGCGACTGGGATTAAAACATCCCCGGTTCTTCGATCCAGAAAACCGGTACGCCACTTGCTTTTAGCCCTTGCGCACTGAGTTTTACGTGCTGTTGCGTGATTTTTGCGACAAAACCGACAACCATTCAAGCAAGGAGTAAAAGCAATGCCAGTTCTGACCATACAACCTTCCGGGAAAACCGTACAAGCATCTGCCGGTAGCAGCATACTGTCTGCCCTGCTGGCGGGTGGTGAAGCGATTGCACACAAGTGCGATGGCAAGGCCGAATGCGGGTCCTGCCATATTTTTGTGCAGGAAGGCCGCAAGAGCCTGTCCAAGATTCAGCGTGCGGAAAACGAAAAACTGGATGCCGTGGTTGGCGTAGGCTCCAAGTCGCGTTTGGCCTGTCAGGCGATCCTGGGGGATGAGGATGTGACGGTAGAAGTATTGAGTTTTGTGTAAACGTTACGGTACGTGCATCGAAAACAAAAAACCCCGCATCGCGGGGTTTTTTGTCGGGTTGAAGACTTAGTCGTCGTGGCGGTCGTGCCCTTTGCCATGTTTCCAGTTGTCCTGCTTATCATGCCCGTGGCGTTTTTTCTTTTTGTGGTGGTGATGACCGTCGCTGCTTGCTTTTACGATCCCAGTGGCGTGTACCACGACTTTTTCCGTGGTCTTGGGCGTGGTTTCCGTGACGTTCTTGCCAATGACCGAACCGGCTGCACCGCCGACGCCGGCACCGACCACAGCGCCGGTCTTGCCACCCATGGATTGGCCGACTGCCGCGCCGGCTGCGCCGCCTGCTGCACCGCCGACGACTGCCCCGGTCTGACCGCTGCCCTTGGTGGTGACTGCCGCGCCGACACCGCCGCCTACTGCACCGCCAATGACGGCACCGGTTTTTCCGCCGACCGCCTGGCCGATTGCCGTGCCTGCAACAGCACCGACGCCACCGCCGACGGCAGTCTTGGCATCGCTATCGGCAGCCATGGCATGGCCGGAGGTTAAAATAGCTGCCAGCAGGAAATGTGAAACTTTCATTTTTCTATCCTTATCGTGTTGAATGTCTGCAATAGGCTCTTAACGGGCGGCAGGATGACCGCCCGCCAGTGCGCCGTGCATGATAAGGCATGCGCCAATTTGCCGCCCAACCATTCGGCGGCTTCAATCAGCCGTTTGTCGTAAAAGCCTGAGGCACTCCTCGGTCGCAGCCAGTTCGACCGCCAGATAGTCGTCGTCGGTGCGGATATAGGGGTCGGCGCCAGCCGCCAGCAGTAGCTTCATCATCTCCGGCTTGCCGCTCGATGCCGTGTACATCAGCGTGGTGGCGCCGGTGGCATTGCGATTGTCGAGGTCGATGCCGGCGGCTATCAGGCGCTGCACCAGATCGGCATTGCCGGAGACGCAGGCCAGCCACAGGGCGTTGTTGCCGTCGCTGTTGCGCAGGTGGATGTTGACGCCGTGAGCCATCAGCTCTTCTGCCAGATCGTCGCGTCCGAGCAGCGCGGCGCGCATCAGCGGGGTCAGGGCGTGATCCCATGGGCTGTCGAGGTTGCCGGGCTCGAAATGATATTGCGTGATGAATTCGACCAATGCCGGGCTGGATTGCAGTCCCAGGGTCGGCGGGTCCGGCAGGACTGGAGCCAATGCCTCGTAGCCGCCATCCACGCTATAGACTTCGTTGAAACGAAAATCGGCGAACATGCCCGCATAGACCTGGCTGGCGTTGCCGTGATAACAGTAGATCATCACCGGGATGTTTTTCGGCAGGGTCGCAACGACGTTGCCGAAATTGCGCTCGGTCAGGTGGTCCGCTCCCTTGATGTGGGACTTGTGGTGGCTCGCCTCGTCGCGGGTATCGAACAGCGCGAGCGTGGTAAGGCCGGCACGCGAGCGTCTAATCTGGTCGGCGGCCTGTGCCGGATTGATGCGCTGAAAGGCGGTCGTCATGATGACATCTCCAGATCGTAAGTAATGGTGGTTTCGATGCGGCTGTCGTCTAGCGGCAAGCCCACCGTAAAGTGGTAAAGGCTTTGCAGGGTATCGCCTTGCAAGCCCAGCAATTCGTGAAACGGATCGTCGAAATAGCAGCCGATGCCGGTGCCGCGCAAATCGAGTGCTTCGGCATGCAGATAGAGCACTTGCCCGATCAGCCCGGCTTCACGGTAGAGGTCGCGGTAGATGGAAGGATCACGTGCGAGCGGGCTGTCGAACTCGGCCACCATGCCGAGGGCGAAGCAGGAATTCGATGCAATATCCTGATGGCAGTTGATGCTACGGGAAGTACGATGCAGTTCACCTGCCGGCGCCGCGATCAGTAATTGCAGCCCGAGCCGGGCGGGCGCGTCTTCCACCGGTTGGCGCAGGAAACGCGCATCAAGCCGGGCATTCAGCAATGTGGCTAGATACGGGGTTCTGGGCAGCAAGTAGAGGCCGGGGGTGAGGCCTTCTACGCGGTGAACGAATAACGCCAGTGCGATGCGCGGCGTTGCGGCAAGCGCATCCCAAGGCGCGTGGTCGCGCGGCAGGGCGGCATCCAGCAAGGCGTAGAAATCCTGCGCAGGCATGACATGTCGTGCGTCGAAGCGTTGCGCGCTGCGGCGTTGCAGGATGATGCTGGCGGCTGCCATATCCCGGCCGGTTTCCACCGCCGACAATCCCGCATCGAGCGGCATTTGAGGCGGCGTAGCGCCTTGCCGGCGGCTGGCAGCAGCAACCTCGTCGATGACCGGCCAGCGATACATCGGATGCCGGTCGATGGCGCTGGCTTTGCCGTGCCAGCGTGCCGTGGTAACGGCCTGTTCCAGCCATGCCCAATCGACGGCTTGAGAGGTCAGCGAGAGCAGGGTTTCGGCTTCTTCCAGCTCGGTGTAAGGCTGGCGGCCAGCAGTAAAGTCTTCGGCGCGATCCAGGCCCAGCCACTGAGCCAGTGTTGCTGTCGCAACCCGGGGCTGTTCGGTGAGCGGCCAGCCAAGCAGGGCGGCGGCGTAGCTCAGGGCGCCTACGGCATGGCCAGTATCCAGCTGGCAGTAGCGGAAAGCACGTTCGCCATATTTGGGGGCGTCTCAGAAAACGGATCGTAAAGTACGCTAAGCCTGCGCTGAAGCAGGAACCCAGCGGTAGAGCGTCGGAATGGACACGCCGAGGTTCTTGGCCACGTCCTTGGGCGGCACACCGCTGGCCAGCAGCTTCTTGGCCGATTCGATCTTGCTGTCGGTCATCTTCGGCTTGCGACCGCCCTTGCGGCCGAGCTGCTTGGCGACTTCCAGTCCGGCGCGGGTGCGCTCGACGGTCAGCTCGCGCTCCATTTCGGCAAGACTGGCCATGACGTGGAAGAAGAAGCGACCGGACGGTGTGCCGGTGTCGATGGAATCGGTGAGGCTCTTGAACTGGACGCCTTGCTTGTGCAGATCGCCGACCAGATCGACCAGTTGCTTGACCGACCGGCCTAGCCGGTCGAGTTTCCAGACGACCAGTGTGTCGCCCTCGCGCAGCATTTCGAGCGTCTTGGCTAAGCCGGGCCGGTTTGCCCGCGTGCCACTCACCTTGTCCTCGAAGACCTTCTTACATCCAGCCTTGGTCAAGGCTTCGCGTTGCAGCTCCAGGTTCTGATCCTGAGTCGAGACACGCGCATAGCCGATCAACATGGCTTGTCTCGCGCCCGGTCGATACGTTCCTGCATCGCCTGCATGACTTCTTCGTGGGTGTAGGACTTGGCGTTGGGGTCGTCGGCTTCCCTCAGGGCTTCTTCGACCTCTCGGGTCATCCGCTCGAATTCTTCCGGCCACAGCGCTTGCTCCATGCGCAGCGACGCCTGCCAGAGCTTCTTGTCGTCGCGCTCGCTGCGGCAGGCGGCATTGCAAGGGTGGGGGGCGATCAACAGAGGATCAAGGATCATGGTTCCATACCATACCGTTGCGGCCTTCATCGTCGGCATCCTGGCGCACGGCGGGCAATTGCTGGAGCAACGCCGGCAGCCATTCCTGTACCGTTTCCCACACCACATCGAGGTTGATGTCGAAATAGCCGTGGGCCATGCGATTGCGCATATTGCGCATGCTGCGCCACGGCACTTCGGCGTGCGCCTGGGTGAAGTCGGTATAGCCATCCATCACCTTCGTGGCGGCCTCGCCAATGACGATCAGGCTCATGATGACGGCCTGCTGGGTGCGCTTGTCGGCCAAGAAATCATCTTTGGCTATCCCTTCCACGAAGCTGCGCGCATCGGTTGCGGCTTGCTGGATGTGGTCGATGTAATCGGGCAGTCGGTTTTCGCTCATACCGGTTGCGCCTCCGCGAGCACCTTGGCCCGGAACTTCGGCGGCAGATCGCCGGGTGTCAGCAGATCGACGTCAACGCCGAGCAGCGATTTCAGTTCTTCTTCCAAATCGCCCAAGTCCAACAACGTGGCACCGGGCAGCGCATCGACCAGCAGATCGATGTCGCTGCCATCCCGGTCGGTGCCATGCAGCACCGAACCGAAGACGCGCGGGTTCGCGGTGCGAAAGCGGCCTACCGCTTCACGCACTGCGCTTCGCTTCATGTCAAGCACAACAGACGGTCGCATGGGCATCCTTTCTTATCGAAACTCGTTGAGATGATATGCAATCAAGAATAGAATTTCAAGAACTATTTTCGAGAATCGCAATGCCTTGATTTCCCGTGCCGCGCCGGTCGCCTTGGCGGGCTTTTCACAAACCTACGTTTTCAAGAAGAAGGAAACCGCATGCCCCGCCGTTCGATCCTGTCCGCCGCCGAGCGCGAAAGCCTACTGGCATTGCCGGACACCAAGGATGAGTTGATCCGTCACTACACGTTCAGCGAAACCGACCTCTCCATCATCCGGCAGAGGCGTGGCCCAGCCAACAGGCTGGGCTTCGCCGTGCAGCTCTGCTACATGCGCTATCCCGGTGTGATGCTTGCGCTGGACGAGGAACCGTTCCCGCCGTTGCTGCGTCTGGTGGCCACGCAATTGAAGGTGCCACTCGAAGCTTGGGCGGATTACGGCCAGCGGGCTGAAACACGCCGCGAGCACCTTCTGGAATTGCAATCCGTCTTTGGCTTCCAGCCGTTCACAACGCGGCACTACCGCCCCAGTGTGTACAGCCTTGATGAACTGGCATGGCAAACCGACAAGGGCATTGTGCTGGCCTCGACCTTGGTGGACAGCCTGCGCCGAAAGAGTGTTCTCCTTCCAACGGCTGGCGTCATCGAACGTATCTGTGCCGAAGCAATCACTCGCGCCAACCGGCGGATATACGACGCCTTGGCCGAGCCGCTATCGGACGCGCATCGCCGCCGCCTCGACGATCTGCTGAAACGCCGGGACAACGGCAAGACGACCTGGCTAGCCTGGCTGCGGCAATCACCGGTTAAGCCGAACTCCCGCCACATGCTCGAACACATCGAACGCCTCAAAGCCTGGCAAGCGCTCGATCTTCCTTTCGGCATCGAGCGGCTGGTTCACCAGAACCGCCTGCTCAAGATCGCCCGCGAGGGTGGCCAGATGACGCCCGCCGACCTGGCCAAGTTCGAGCCGCAGCGCCGCTACGCGACTTTGGTGGCGCTCGCCATCGAGGGCATGGCCACCGTCACCGACGAAATCATCGACCTGCACGACCGCATCCTGGGCAAGCTGTTCAACGCCGCCAAGAACAAGCATCAGCAGCAGTTCCAGGCGTCCGGCAAGGCGATCAACGCCAAGGTGCGGCTGTTCGGTCGCATCGGCCAGGCGCTGATCGAGGCCAAGCAAGCTGGCCGCGATCCTTTCGCCGCCATCGAGGCCGTCATGTCCTGGGATGCCTTCGCCGAAAGCGTGACCGAGGCGCAGAAGCTCGCTCAGCCCGAGGACTTCGATTTCCTGCATCGCATCGGCGAGAGCTACGCCACGCTGCGCCGCTACGCGCCGGAATTCCTCGCCGTGCTCAAGTTGCGGGCCGCGCCCGCCGCCAAGGACGTGCTCGACGCTATCGAGGTGCTGCGCGGCATGAACAGCGACAACGCCCGCAAGGTGCCTGCGGACGCGCCGACCGACTTCATCAAGCCGCGCTGGCAGAAGCTGGTGATGACCGACGCCGGCATCGACCGGCGTTACTACGAGCTGTGCGCGCTGTCGGAGATAAAGAACGCGCTGCGTTCCGGCGACATCTGGGTGCAAGGCTCGCGCCAGTTCAAGGATTTTGAGGACTACCTGCTGCCGCCCGCGAAATTCGCCAGCCTCAAGCAGGCCCGTGAATTGCCGCTGGCCGTGGCCACCGACTGCGACCAGTACCTGCATGAACGGCTGACGCTGCTGGAAACGCAGCTCGCCACCGTCAACCGCATGGCGCTGGCCAACGAGCTGCCGGACGCGATCATCACGGAGTCCGGCCTGAAGATCACGCCGCTCGACGCGGCGGTGCCCGATACGGCGCAGGCACTGATCGACCAGACGGCGATGATCCTGCCGCACGTCAAGATCACCGAATTGCTGCTGGAGGTGGATGAATGGACGGGCTTCACCCGGCACTTCGCGCACCTGAAATCGGGCGACCTGGCCAAGGACAAGAATCTGCTGCTGACCACCATCCTGGCCGACGCGATCAACCTGGGCCTGACCAAGATGGCGGAGTCCTGCCCTGGC
>Ga0172373_10002963_pt1 | contig 25379 bp, 23 predicted proteins | sample Lak10m_2_FD_114546 | JGI IMG/M metagenome (GOLD analysis project Ga0172373, IMG submission 114546) | Freshwater microbial communities from Kabuno Bay, South-Kivu, Congo - kab_092012_10m | ecosystem: Environmental > Aquatic > Freshwater > Lake | place: Democratic Republic of the Congo...
CGAGAAGCTCTCGCGCAGCACCATCGTGGCGCTCGCCGTCGGCATGACCGGACTCGTCATCACCGTCGTCAGCGACCTCGAGGCCGGCAGCATGATCGGCAACGTCGCAGCACTCACGGCCTCGGTCGGGTTCGCGATCTACACCGTCTGTCTGCGCACCGACACCGACCGCGACTGGTCACCGGTGCTCCCCGGCTACGGATTGCTGATGGTGGTGGTGTGTGGTGCGGTCACGCTCGCGAACGGCAAGACCCTGGTGCCGCCCGCCGACGACATCGCGTGGGCACTGTTCCACGGCTCGGTCATCATCGTGGTCGGCACGATCATGTTCAACGCCGCGTCGAAGCATGTGCCGGCGGTGCCGATGACCGTGTTCGCCCAGACGGAGATGGTGTTCGTGCCGATCTGGGGCTTCTTGATCCTCGACCTGGTGCCCAAGCCGCTCACGCTGGTGGGTGGCGCCATCATCTTCGCTGCGGTCGTCGGCAAGGCCTGGTACGACGCAGCATCCGGTCGTCGCAACGAGTTCACGCCGGCACCCGACGTGCCGCTGTTGTGACCGGTGCCCGGCGTGCCAATCTTTGGCCATGACCCGTGACGGCTGGCTGGTGAGCAAGGGCACTGTGCTCGCCAGCGCGCAGCACGCCACCAGCCACGCCGACCGTGGGCGCGGACTGCTCGGGCGCTCGGGTATCGACGGCGCACTGGTCCTGGAGAACACGCGCTGGGTGCACACCATCGGCATGAAGTTCGCCATCGACGTGGCGCACCTCGACGCCGAGGGGAAGGTGCTGCGCATCGCACGGATGCCACCGAACCGGATCGGCCCCTACGTTCGGGGCGCGGCGCGGGTGGTCGAGGCCGAGGCCGGCGCGTTCGCTCGTTGGGGCATGCACCTCGACGACATCGTGGAGCTCCGCGAGTGACCGGTCGACTGGTGCTGGTGAGCACCCCGATCGGCAACCTCGGCGACCTGTCGCCGCGTGCGGTCGAGGCGCTGCGGGCCTGCTCGCTCATCTGTTGCGAGGACACCCGGCACAGCGGAAAGCTGCTGTCGCACGCCGGCATCAGTGGCGTGCGACTCGCCGTCGCCGACGAGCATCGCGAGACCGCACGAATCGACGAGGTGCTCGGCGTGCTCGCCGCCGGCGGCGACGTGGGCGTGGTCACCGACGCCGGCACACCGGGCATCAGCGACCCGGGCATGCGCCTGGTGGCAGCGGTGGTGGAGGCCGGTCACCCGGTCACCGCGGTCCCTGGTCCTGCTGCTCTGGTGATGGCGCTCGTGATGAGCGGCTTCGACACCACACGGTTCGTCTTCGAAGGGTTCCTGCCCCGCACCGGCAAGGAGCGCGGGGAACGCATCGCCGACATCGCCGGCGAACGGCGCACGGTGGTGCTCTACGAGGCACCGCACCGCGTGGTCCGCACCGTGGCCGATCTGGCCGCCGCGTGCGGAGGCGAGCGACGCGTGGCCCTGGCGCGCGAACTGACGAAGCTCCACGAGGAGGTGTGGCGCGGGTCGCTCGACGCGGCGGTGGCACACACCGAACAGGTGGCACCGCGAGGCGAGTACGTGATGGTGCTGGAGGGGGCGCCGCCGGCCGCCGACGCCACCGACGAGGAGATCCAGACGGCACTCAGAGCGGCGATCGAGGGCGGTGCCGATCGGCGCTCTGCGATCGCTACGGTGATGGCTGCAACCGGTGCGTCGAAGCGCCGGGTGTACGACCTCGCCCTCACGATCCCCCGATCAGCCGATGAGTGACATCACCCCCCACCACCGCCCGAGTGCCGCCTTCTTCGACCTCGACCGCACCCTCATCAGTGGCTCCAGCGCGTTCGTGCTCGGCATCGCCGCGTGGCGCGGCAAGCTCGTGCCCACCCACCAGTTCGTGCGCGACGCCGTGAGCGCGCTCGACTTCGCGCTCACCGGCGCCAGCGACGAGACCTCGATGGCCGTGCGCGACCGCATCCTCGGCGTGGTGAAGGACGTCAGGGTCGACGACCTGGTCGCGCTCAACGCCGACATCGTCCCGAAGCTGATGGAGCGGGTGCGCCCCGAGTCGCGGCGACTCATCGAACTCCACCGCGATGCCGGCCGGGCCACGTACATCGTCTCGGCCTCTCCCATCGAGCTCGTCGAGCCGTTGGCGAAAGCGCTCGGCATGACCGCCGGGATCGGCACGCGCAGCACCATTCGCGACGGCGTGTACACCGGCGACCTCGACGGGCCGTTCTGCTACGGCCCGGGGAAGGTGGAGGCCATGCAGGCACTCGCCCGCGAACAGGGCCTCGAGCTCGATCGCTGCTGGGCGTACAGCGACTCGGCCAGCGACCTGCCGATGCTGCAGGCCGTGGGCCATCCGGTGGCCGTGAATCCCGACGCCAAGCTGCAGCGCCACGCCGACCAGGAGGGTTGGCCGGTGGTCGAGTTCCGCAAGCGCACCAAAGCCGTCATCCGCCGCACCACGCAGGCCGTCGGCGCCGTGGGGCTGGTGGCCGGCGGGTTCGCCGGTGGCATGAAGTGGGCCCGCACCCACTGAGCGACTCGGTCGAAAATCGTCAGCCGAGGGGGGTGAGGCCGAGCTGACGCGACTGGGCCACGAGCCGACCGTCGCTGTCCCACACCTCGCCCTCCTCGTCGAGGAAGCCGCCCTGCACGAACCGCGACCGGAACACACACCGCACCGGGCCGGGCGCCGGCACGGCACGAACGTGCACGGTGTACTCCACCGTGGGCACCCAGCCGGGCGGCATGTCGAGGTGGAACACCGCGGGCGGGAACGCGTCGCACACCATCAGCAACGCGAGGGTGTCGAGTGGACGACCGTCGGCGAACGCGAACCAGCCGGCGATCTCGGCCACGCCGCGCGGCTCGCCCTTCAGCCACCCCATGTGGTCGGGGTGGATGCGCACATCGAGGCGATCCATCATCGACACCTGCACACCGCCCTGGTCGCGCGTGCGCGGCACGCAGTCGTCGAACGCCGGCAACTCGGGCGGACCGGACACGAGGTGCTCGTAGGCGCCGAGCGGCTGGGAGAGGTCGCCGAACGCGCCGACCAATTGCAGCAGGGTGGTGCCGTCGCGATGCATTCGACCGGCCACGGTGGTGAACCGCCGTCCCGCCTTCACCACCTCGCTGTCGACGCGCACCGGGCCCGGACGTCCGGGCGACAGGTAGTGCGCCGTGAGGCTGATCGGGTCGGGGCGTCCCGACGCCGCCAGCAGGCCTCGGGCAGCGAGGGCCATGAGGTAGCCACCGTTCGCGTTGCCACCGATGTCCCATCCGTCGTGGATGGCACCGTCGCCGTCGACGACCGTGGTGCCCGCATCGAACTCGTACTCGCTCATGGACGCCAATACTGCTGACCGTCGGTGACCACCGCACCATCGGCGAGCAGCCGGTCGAGGTGCTGTTCGATCGAGCGGCGCTCGACCGACTCACCGAACAGCGGCGGCCTGGTGCCGGCGCGGTACACGATGCCGTCGGCGACGAGCTCGTCGAACGTTCGCGGCGCGTACAACAGGTCGAGGAGCGCCTGTTCACGGCGGCCGAACACGGCGGCGTACACGTCGACGGCGGCGGCGAAGGCCTCATGGCCGTCGATGACCCCCTTGTGGTGGAACGTCACGTAGTGGTCGGCGCGCAGTTCGCGCATCATCGCGAGCGTCGACTCGAACTCGTCGAGACTCGAGGCGGCGTCGCCGTAGTACGGACCGAACGTCGTGAGGTCGATGTCGCCGGTGACCACCACCCGCGGTCCGTCGGCAGCGTCGATGACGTACACCGAGTGACCCGACGTGTGCCCCGGGGCGTGGACCACCGTCACGGTGACGCCACCGAGGTCGATGACCTCGCCGTCGTCGACCGCCTGGGCCTCGGGCCAGGTGTCGTAGTGGAACCGCTCGGTCACCATCTGCGTCATCTCGGCCCACGCCGACTGCGGTACGCCGTAGAGGCGCATCAGCTCGTCGATCGATCGCAGGGCCGGCACGTCGAGCCGGTGCGCCTTCAGCGCGCGCCAGTGCACCGCCGACACACCGACCGCGTGGTCCTCGTGCGCATGGGTGAGCAGCACCGTGTCGACCTCGAGGGGCGGATCGAGCGTGCGGGCCGACATCGCCGGATCGATGGCCACGGAACCGTGCTCGCCTCGCACCACCACGGTGTTGCCGTCGGGATACTTGCCCTGTTCGTGGCCGAAGAGCACCGTGACGTGAGGACCGAGTTGCCGTTCGAGCGCGACCATCGCCCGACGGTACCGCGGACGCTAGGGTCGGGTGCATTGGGAGACCGGGGGGTCGTGAATGCTCAAGGCCGCGTGGCGCGACCTGCAATGGCGACGAAAGCGCTTTGCGATCACCATCGTGGGCACCGCGCTGGTCTTCGCCATGAGCCTGCTGATGAGCGGCCTGAGCAACTCGTTCGTGGTCGAGATCGACCACACGCTCGACACGATGGCCGCCGACCGGTGGATCACGCGAGCCGACGCCGCCGGTGCGTTCAGCCCTGGCAGCTTTCTCCTCCCGGCCGACGTCGCCCTGCTCACGGCGCCGCAGCCGGGGGTCGACGATGCAGCCCCCGTGCTGTTCGGCAACTCGACCGCCGAGACCGCCCCGGAGGACTCGTCGAACGAGGTGGTGAACGTCACGTTGTTCGGCGTGGTGCCGCTGCACGTGGGTGCGCCCACCGAGGTCGTGGAGGGCACGGCCGAACTCGGCGGCGGTGAGGTCGTCGTGCCGCGATCGCTGGGCAAGCACGTCGGCGACACGCTGCGCGTGGCCGGCACCGACCTGGTCGTCACCGGCGTCGTCGCCGAGGCCAGCCTGCTCGCCGGCACTCCCACCGTCACCGTCACGCTCGAGCAGGCGCAGCAACTGCTCATCGGTGGTCAACCGTTGGCGTCGATGGTGGTCACCGCCGGCGTGCCCGAACTGCCCGACGGCTACACCGCCTTCACCCGCGACCAGGCCCGCGACGACCTGATGCGTCCGATGCAGAACCCGATGCAGTCGATCGACTTCGTGAAGGTGCTGCTGTGGTTGGTGGCGGCGCTCATCGTCGCCTCGGTGGTGTACCTCACCGTGCTCGAACGCAGCCGCGACTTCGCGGTGTTCAAGGCCACGGGCGTCAGCAACGCAGCCATCGGCGCCGGCATCTGCCTGCAGGCCGTGGTGGTCGCGGTCCTCGCATCGGTGCTCGGCGTGGGACTGGCGCTGCTCCTGGCCCCGTTCTTCCCGATGCACGTGGTCATCTCGGTCGGCTCGATGGTCACGCTCCCCCTGCTGGCGGTGGCCGTGGGCATCGCCGCCGGTCTCATCGGTGTGGTGCGGACGGCACGCGTGGCACCCGCGACCGCGTTCGGGGGGCCGTGATGGCGTTGCAGCACGGTGTCACCATCGAGGACGTGGTCGTCGAGTACCACCGCGGTGGCTACCCGATCCGCCCGCTCGACCACTTCGACGCGCACGTGCCCCCTGGGCGCCTGGCGCTGCTGCTCGGTCCGTCGGGGTGCGGGAAGACCACGTTGCTGTCGTGCCTCGCCGGCATCCAGGACCCCACGTCCGGACACATCCGCATCGACGACCTCGACCTCACCCAACTCTCGCCGGCTCAACTCACCGACTATCGCCGGAACACCGTCGGGGTGGTGTTCCAGGCGTTCAACCTGGTGCCCAGTCTGACGGCCCGCGAGAACGTGATGGTGCCCTTGCGCGCTGCCGGGGTGGCCAAGCGTGAGGCGGCGGCACGAGCCGACGAACTGCTGCACGACGTCGGCCTCGCGGAGCGTGCGGGGCACCGGCCGGGCTCGCTGAGCGGCGGCCAGATGCAACGCGTGGCCATCGCCCGAGCCCTCGCGCTCGACCCACCACTGGTGCTGGCCGACGAGCCCACCGCCAACCTCGACCACGTGCAGGTCGAGACCGTGCTGCGCATCCTCCGGGGGCTCACCGCCCGCGGCCGCACGGTCATCGTCAGCACGCACGACAGCCGCCTGCTGCCGTTGGCCGACCAGGTGGTGGAGATGTCGCCCGAGCACGCCCACGACATGACCCCGATGATCGTGCTCAACCTCGACCCGGGCGAGGAGCTCTTCGCCGAGGGCGCCGAGGGCACACGGCTGTACCGCGTCGACGACGGCGCCGTGGATCTCACCCGAGGCGGCGAGCACCTGCACACGGCGCGCGTGGGCGAGATCTTCGGCGAGATGGCGCCACTGTTCAACCTGCCGCGCTCGGCGCGGGCCGTCGCGGCGCAGCACACCACGCTCTCCGCATGGACCGTCGACGGGTTCACCGCCGAGTTCGGCGGCGAGGCGCTGCGCCGCCTGGTGGGCCGATTCGACGAGCCCTGACCGGAATGCGGTTGCCGGCGTCCGTGCGCCCGGGCGTATCCTGGGTCCATGACGTCACAGGCCTTCAACCGTCGAATGTGCACCGGCTCCTGATCCAGCCGTTGTTCGCCATTCCCCGAAAGGACCTGCCATGAGCCGCTACTTCCTCACGACGCCCATCTACTACGTCACCGCACAGCCGCACCTCGGCCATGCGTACAGCACCATCACCGCCGACGCGCTCGCCCGGTGGCACCGCCTCCTCGGCGACGACGTGCACTTCCTCACCGGTACCGACGAGCACGGCCAGAAGGTGGCCGACAAGGCGGCGGCGGAAGGCAAGGAGCCCCAGCAGTTCGTCGACGAGATCGCGCCGCTCTATGCCACGGCGTGGGAGCGCCTCGGCATCACCAACGACGACTTCATCCGCACCACCGAGGAGCGCCACAAGATCGGCGTGGCCGAACTGCTGCAGCGCTGCTACGACGCCGGCGACATCGAGCTCGACGTCTACGCCGGCAAGTACTGCGTGGCGTGCGAGGAGTACTACACCGACGACGAGCTCGACCCGGGCGACCTGTGCCGCATCCACAAGCGCCCGGTCGAGTACTACGAGGAGGAGAACTACTTCTTCCGCCTCAGCCGCTTCCAACAGCGCCTGCTCGACTGGTACGACGCGCACCCCGGCGCCATCAAGCCCGAGTTCCGGGGCAACGAGGCGCTCGGCCTCATCCGTGGTGGCCTGCGCGACTTCTCCGTCAGCCGCACGAGCCTGCAGTGGGGCATCCCGCTGCCGTGGGACAGCAAGCACGTCGCCTACGTGTGGTTCGACGCGTTGGCGAACTACATCACCGCCATCGGCTACGGCACCGACCAGGAGCGGTTCGAGGGCTGGTGGCCCGGCCATCACCTCATCGGCAAGGACATCATCCGTCACCACTGCGTCTACTGGCCCGCCATGCTGATGAGCGCCGGCATCGAGCCGCCCGCCGGCTGGGCCGTGGGCGGCTGGTTGCTCGTCGGCGGCGAGAAGATGAGCAAGACCAGTGGCAACGTGGTGAACCCGCTCGACCTCGTCGACGAGGTGGGCGTCGACGCGTTCCGCTACTACGTGCTCGCCGAGACCCCGTACGGACAGGACGGCGACTTCACCGCCGAGGGCCTGGTGGCGCGGTACAACAGCGACCTCGCGAACAACCTCGGCAACCTGCAGGCGCGCGTCGCCACGGTGGTCGGCAAGAAGTGCGGCGGTGTGGGGCCGGCTCCTTCGGCCGACTCGCCGCTCGCCGCCGTCGCCGCCGAGGCGTACGCCGACACCGCGAAGGCGTGGGCCGACGTGCAGCCGAGCCGGGCGCTCGAGGCCACCTGGAGCCTCATCCGCGCCACCAATGCACACCTCGAGGCGAACGAGCCGTGGAAGGCCGAGCCCGGCCCGGCGGTCGACGCGGTGATGGGCGACGCTCTCGAGGCACTGCGCATCGTGTCGATCCTCGCCTCCCCCGCCGTGCCGCAATCGGCGCAGGCCGTGTGGGATCGCATCGGCCTCGAGGGCGCCGTCACCGACCAGCGACTCCCCGACGCTGCGGCATGGGGCGGCTATCCCGGGGGCCTCACGGTCACGAAGGGCGACCCTCTCTTCCCCCGCCGATGAGCTACGTCGACACGCATTGCCACCTCTACGACACGCGTGGCGTGCCGGTCGACGACGTCATCGCCGCGGCGCGGGCCGCCGGCGTGACCACGATGATCGACGTCGGCTGCGACGCCGCCACCACCGCAGCCGCCGTGGCCATGGCATCGCAGCACGACGACATCTGGGCCACCGCAGGGTTGCACCCGCACGAGGCCGTGCACGGGGTGGATTCGATCGTCGAGTTCCTCGACCATCCGAAGGTCGTCGCCGTCGGCGAGTGCGGGCTCGACTACTACTACGACCACTCGCCCCGCGACGTCCAGCGCACGGCGTTCGCAGCGCAGATCCAATTGGCCCACGAACGACGGTTGCCGTTGGTCATCCACACCCGTGATGCGTGGGCCGACACGTTCGACGTGCTGCGGGCCGAAGGCGTGCCCACGCAGACCATCTTCCACTGCTTCACAGGAGGGCCCGACGAGGCCGACGCCTGCCTCGACCTCGGTGCCTTCCTCAGCTTCAGCGGCATCGTCACGTTCAAGGCAGCAGCCGAGGTGCAGGCCGCAGCGGTGCGCTGCCCGCTCGATCGCATGCTCGCCGAGACCGACAGCCCGTACCTGGCACCGGCGCCTCACCGTGGCCGTACGAACCAACCGGCGTTCGTCACCCACGTCGTGCAGTTCCTCGCCGACCTGCGCGGCGAGCCCACGGAACGCATCCGTGCGGCCACCGCTGGGAACGCATGCCTTGCGTTCCCCGCCCTGCGCCCCTAGCGTTTTCCCTGCGGACGGGCACCGACGCATCGCTGTCGTAGGTACCGGGCACCCGCAACCCTCACCATGAACACCATCGACCGTCGTCGTCTTGTCGTGGCCTGCGTGTTCACGCTGGTCGCGCTGCCAGCGCTGTGGGCCCTCGGGCGCGACACCGCGGCATCCTCCGGCTCCCCCAATGTGGGTGCGGCCGGTGTCGACGTCCCCGTCGCCGCGGCCGACACCGCACCGAGCACCACCGAGTACCAGCCCGAGGCGCCGCTGTTCGTGGGCGGCGACTCCACGCCCGTGGCGCCCGGTGTCGTCAACGTGGCCGTGCCACCTGCGCCCGGTGCGAACGAAGCACGTGCTCGGGCCAGCTTCCACCGTTTCGCGGGCCTCGGTGCCGCAGTGTGCACCACACTGCTGGCCCCGGAGGGCGAAGTGCTCACCGTCACGAACCTCGACAACGGCCAGTCCACCACGTGTACCAACACGCTCGGCATGCAGATCCCGGCCGGCAGCGACATGGTGATGAACACCGCGGTGTACATCCTGATCGCCGACCTCGCCGAGGCACCAGTGCCGGTGCGCGTGACCTGGTAGCCGTGCACAACCGCGGCGACATCAACGAACTGCTCTCGCGCGGCGGGTTGGCGCCTCGCCGCGACCTCGGCCAGAACTTCGTGGCCGACGCCAACACGGTCCGCAAGATCGCCCGCCTCGCCGAGGTCGGCCCGGGCGACCGGGTGGTGGAGATCGGCGCGGGCCTCGGGTCGCTGACGCTCGCCCTCGCGGAGACCGGCGCCGACATCGTGGCCGTCGAGATCGACCGTGGCGTCGTGCCGCTCCTCCGTGAGATCACCGAGCCACATCCCAACATCACCGTCGTCGAAGGTGATGCCATGCAACTCGACTGGGACACGGTGCTCGGCGATGCCGGCGGCTGGGTGCTCGTCGCCAACCTTCCGTACAACGTGGCGACGCCGCTGGTGTGCGACCTGCTCGACGGAGTACCGAAGATCGATCGGATGCTCGTGATGGTGCAGAAGGAGGCCGCCGAGCGATTCTGCGCGTCGCCGCGCACGTCGCAGTACGGCGCCGTCACGGTGAAGGTGTCGTACTGGGCCACTGCGCGCATCGCCGGATTCGTACCGGCCAGCGTGTTCGTGCCGCGCCCGAACGTCGAGAGCGCGCTCGCCGACATCCGCCGGCGTCCCGTTCCGGCCGTCACGGCACCGGCCGACGACGTGTTCCATCTGGTGCGGGTGGCATTCGGGCAGCGCCGCAAGATGCTGCGGCGTTCGCTCGTCGACATCGTCGCACCCGAGGTCTTCGACGCCGCGGGCATCGACAGCCAGCGGCGCCCGGAGGAGCTCGACGTGCACGAGTGGGGGGCACTCGCCGCAGCGTGGAGAGCATCCCGATGAGCGACCACACCATCGTCACGGTCGTTGCACCGGCGAAGCTCGCGCTCGAACTCCGGGTCACCGGTGTGCGCGACGACGGCTACCACCTCATCGATGCGGAGATGGTCTCCTTGGAGTGGGCCGACACGCTCACCATCACCCCCGGTGGATCGGGCATCACCGCCGACGGCCCGTTCGCAGCCGGCATGCCGCTCGACCACACCAACCTGGTCGCGAAGGCGCTGCGGCTGGCGGGGCGCGAGGCCGGCGTGCACATCCACAAGGCGCTCCCGCACGGAGGCGGCCTCGGGGGAGGCTCGTCCGACGCCGCGGCCGTGCTGCGCTGGGCCGGGTGGACCGACGTGGCCGGCGCCGCCGTCCTGGGCGCCGACGTGAGCTACTGCCTCGTGGGTGGCCGAGCACGCGTCACCGGCATCGGCGAACTGGTCGAACCGCTTCTTCCCCGCGCCTACGAGATCACGCTCGTGGTGCCGCCCGTGCATGTCAGCACACCCGAGGTGTACCAGGTGTGGGACGAGCTCGGCGCTCCTCGCGGCGCGGCGAACGACCTCGAACCGGCGGCGCTGATCGTCGAACCGTCGCTGGTGCGGTGGCGCGACCGCATCCGGGAGGTCACGGGTATGCGTCCCACCCTCGCCGGCAGCGGCGGGACGTGGTGGCTGCGCGGCCACTTCCCCGACCTGGAGGGCGCGCTGCCAGAGGCCACCGTGGTGCTGACGCGCACCGACCGCCCACGCTGAACGCGGGCGGTCGGTGTGAGAACGTCAGGTTGTGCTGCGGAGAAGCGTTACTTCTTGCCACGCTGACGCGCGTGACGCGTCCGGCGGAGCATCTTCTTGTGCTTCTTCTTGCGCATGCGCTTGCGGCGCTTCTTGATCAGTGAACCCATAGCGGTGCAACGCTACCGGGTCGCACCCCGCCAGCGAAACCCGGGTCCGAAACCGGCCACCCCGGCTAGCCTGAGCAGCGTCTTTCCGGGGTCGTTCAATGGTAGGACAGCGGTTTTTGGTGCCGCGTATAGGGGTTCGAGCCCTCTCCCCGGAACCAGTGGTTCAGGCCAGCAGGCTGCGCAGGATGCCGACGGCGAAGTCGGGCATGCCCGACATCTCGGTCATGCGTTCGAGCTCGGCGCGCAGCAGACCCTGCCGGTGCGGGTCGAACCGCTTGAACTGCAGCAGGTCGCCGACGAGGCGCACGGCGAGGCCCGCATTGGTCGGCATCAACACGGCCAGCTCGTCGACGAACGCGCGGTAGCCGTCACCCGACGGATGGTGGAACACCGCGCGGTTGCGAGTGGCGAACGGGAACCACACGGCCATCACCCGGGCACGGTCGTCGCGGTCGTACAGCGGACCGGCGGCGAGGGCCTTCACCCGCTCGATGGTGTCGCTGCGACGAGAACCCGACTGCGCCCGCAGCCAACGGTCGACGAGCTTCGGCGAGTGCTGCCAGTTCTCGTAGGTGACCCGGAGCAGGTCGTCGAGCGGCACGTCGTCGTAGTGCGCGAGTTGGGTGAGGGCACGCACGGCGCGGGTGGAATCGGCGGAACCGAGCTGCTCGAGCGCGGCCTCACCGCCCTCGCCGCTGCCCGAGGCGAGCAGCAGGGCGAGGACCGGCTCGACCGTGGTGCGAGTGGTGATGTCGTGGGCAGTGTCGCCGCCGGGGTGATCGTCGCCGAAGCGGTCGAGCACGCCGAGAAGCCGGTCGTGCAACGCCACCCCGAGCTGTTCCCGCAGGAACTGGAGACCGTTGGCCACACCGTCGACGTCGATCTGTGCGTCGCGATCGCCGAGGATGAACTCGTCGGGCACGGCGAGCAGGTTGGCCAGCAGCAACGGATCGGTCTCGGTGTCGGCGACGTGGCCGAGTGCGTCGGCCAGCACCTGGAGCGCCACCTTCACATCACCATCGCGACCGCCGCGGTGTGCGTCGACGACGCGGATCATCAACTCCTCGCCAGCCCACCAACGGGCGAACGGGTCGTCGTCGTGACGGAGCAGTGCGGCGAGATGATCGTCGGCGAGGTCGACCGACAGGTCGACGGGTGCCGAGTAGCCACGCAGCGGCGACAGCACGTACGGCCGCGGCGCGTCGACGCGCAGCGAACGCTCTCGGCTCTGCAGCACCACCGTGTGGTGCGCCGAACGGGTCCCGCCGTCGAGCGAGACTTCCAGCGGAGCACCATCTCGGTCGCGGAACCCGAGCACGACGGGCATCGCAACCGGCGGGTCGTCGGCGAGACGGTCGGTGCGCGACAACGTGACCGAACCGGGCGCGGTGTCGATGCGCAACGCCGGGCGGCCAGCGAGCCCGAACCACCGTGCGATGCCGTCGAGCGCCTCCGCCGCATCGGGTGCGGCGGCACGCGTCGCGCGCATGAAGTCGTCGATGGTGGCCGACCCGAGGTCGTGCGCTGCGATGAACGAGGCGAACGCGGCCGACCACCGCTCCGGGCCGAGCACGGTGCGGAGCATGCCGAAGATCTCGGCGCCCTTCAGGTAGGTGGTGCGTGTGTACAGCGACGCGGGATCGCCGGTCTCCTCGCGCACCACCGGTGCACCGATGGTGACCTCCTCGGGGAACTGGAGGCGGCGCAGGTCGAGCACGTCCATCACCCGGGTGGCGTCGCCCAGCCAGTGCCGCCGGAAGTCGTTCTGGCCCATCAGCACCGTGAGGCCTTCCTTCAACGCGAGTTGCCCCCACGACGCCACGGTGACGCGGTTGCCGCGCACGTGGTGCCCGTACTCGTGCGCGACGTTGGCCGAGATGAGGAGCAGGTCGTCGTCGACCCAGCCACGTTGGTCGACCAGCAGGAGCGACGGCTCGAAGAACATCAGACCGTGGTACTCGGTGGCGTCGGAGTAGCCCGGCACCGCGACGTACGTGAGCGTGTCGAGGTCGTGCTCGATGCCGCCCTGCTGCTCGTCGAAGCGCATGACCTGCTCGAGCATCTCACCGGCGAACATGGCACCCGAGACGACGTCGGGAGGACACGCGACACGCAGCGACAACTCGCGTCCCGTGGCGGTGAGGAACGGGCGGTCGCGCCACGCCAGACTGCCCGCGACCATCGAGAACAGGTACGACGGCTTGTCGAACGGATCGTCGAACCGCACCCAGTGACGGCCGTCGGCGAGCTCGCCGGCGTCGACACGGTTGCCGTTGCTCAGCAGTACCGAGAACTCGGCGGGATCGGCGACCAGCGTGACGTCGAACGTGCTGCGGTTGCTGGGCCGGTCGATGAACCAGGTGATGCGCCGGAACCCCTCGGGCTCGCAGTCGGTGAACAGCAGGACCGGCCCTTGCACGAAGCCCTTGGTGTGCGGGGCACCCACGGGGGCCGTCACGGTGGTGCCGACAACGTGGGGGCCATCACCGAGGTCGAGGCCGAGCGTTCGATCGGTGAGGTCGTACCCGCCGGGAGCGAGTACCACGCCGTCGAGGCTGACCTCGTGCGTGACGAGACCGCGACCGTCGAGCACGAGGGGCCCCGGCGCAGCGCCGACGACCGGCTCGACGCGCAGGCGCGACGTGACGCGCACCTCGTGCGATGCCAGCTCCATCCGGAGCTCGGCGTGGGCGATCCGCCAGGGACCGAGGGGGTGCGGGGCAGGCTGCATGGTGACGGTCCGAATCAGTGTGTGGCGACGAACTCGCCGACCAACTCGACGGCGCGGTCGACCTCGGCGAGCGTGTTGTAGTGGGTGGGTCCGATTCGTACCACACCACCTGCCTCGGCGAGACCGAGCCACTCGATGACGGGCAACGCGTAGTTGTGACCGTTCCACACGTACACACCGTGCTGGTCGAGGAAGCCCGCGACGTCGAACGGGTTCGTGCCGGGCCGACTGAACGACACGGTGGGCACGCGCCGCTCGAACGATGCAGGGTCGGTGATGCCGTGCACGTGCACGCCGTCGATGGACTGCAGGCCCGTGACGAGCCGCTCGCTGAGCGCGTACTCGTACTCGGCCATGGCAGCCATTGCGGCATGGATCTCGGTGGTGCGTTGCGGCACGCCGGGCGTGGGATGCAGGTGGTCGGCGCCCATCGTGGTGCCGAGCCATTGCAGGTACTCGATCGCGCCGATCACCCCGGCCTGACCCTCCAGACTCTGGCAACCGGTCTCGAACTTGTCGGGCGAGCGGTCGGGCACCACGCGCAGCTTGTACGCGTGCAGCCGGTCGAGCAGTTCGCCACGACCCCACAGCACCGCCTGGTGCGGCCCGTAGTACTTGTAGGTCGACGACACGAGGAAGTCGCAGCCGAGCGCCTGCACGTCGATGGGGCCGTGCGGCGCGTACTGCACGGCGTCGACGTAGGTGATGGCGCCGGCGGCCTTGAGCTTCGCCACCATCGCCGGGATGGGGTTGATGGTGCCGAGGATGTTGCTGGCGTAGTTGAGCGAGGCGAACTTGGTGCGCGGCGTGATGAGCGCGTCGAGCTCGTCGAGGTCGAACTCGTAGGTGTCGCGCGACCATGGCAGCGTCTTCACCACCAGACCGTGGTCGTCGGCCATGCGTCGCCACGGTGTGTTGTTGCCGTCGTGCTCCATGTGCGTGGTGATGATCTCGTCGCCGGGCTCGAACAGGGGTGCGAGCACGCGGCTCATCATGAACGTGAGCGTGGTCATGTTCGGTCCGAACACGATCTCGTCGGGCGAGGCGGCACGGTAGAAGTCGGCCATCGCGACATGGGCCTGGTGCACCAGCTCGGTGGCCTCTCGCGACGTGCGGAAGTTGCCGTGCATGTTCGCGTTGCACCCGACCATCGCCGCCTGCATGCGGTCGAGCACCTCGTGCGGCACCTGCGTTCCCGCCGGGTTGTCGAGATAGACCCGCGGCACGCCGTCGTGCTGCAGTGCCAACGCCGGGAAGTGCGCCCGGATGCGGTCGAGGTCGAAGATCATCGTGCCCTCCGGGTGTTCACCCAGTTCGTCGTGTCTTGTACGGTGTGCAACAGTAGCAGGATGCACCTCGCCGCCGACCCTCAGGATCGCCGCCTCGCCGTCGCTCGCGGCCTCGTTCCGCCGGTTCGCATCGCCGACCGGCCGCTGCACTGGACCGTCGAGGAACGACTCGCCCACCACCGCTGCCCGGGCGTCGGCGTCGCAGTGATGCACCAGGGTCGCATCGACTGGGCCGACGGATTCGGCGTGCGCGAGGAGGGCACCGACCTTCCCGTGGGCGGCGACACCGTGTTCATGGTGGCGTCGTGCAGCAAGCCCGTCACCGCAATGCTGGTGATGCAACAGGTGGAGCGCGGCGTGCTCGACCTCGACGTGCCGCTGAACCACTACCTGCACCGGTGGCAGATCCCCGACAACGACTTCACCGCCGACCACCCGGTCACGTTGCGCCGCGCGCTCAGCCACACCGCCGGCCTCACCGTGGGCGGATGGGGCGTGGTGCCCCGCGATGGCAGCCCGGTGCCCACGTGGCTCGAACTGCTCGAGGGCCGTCCGCCCTCCAAGCTCGGACCGGTGGTGGTCGACAAGGCCTACGACGGCACCGATCGCTACTCGGGTGGCGGCTACCTGCTCGCGCAGATGGCGCTCGAGGACCAACTCGGCCGCCCGTTCGCCGAACTCGCCGACGAGATGATCTTCACACCGCTGGGCATGACCCGCACGTCGTTCCGCCCGGTGCCGTCCGAGGCACTCCTCACCGACATCGCCTCCGGCCACCCCGGCGACGGCACCGTCTGCGCCGGCGGCTGGATGACCTCGGCCGAGGCGGGTGCCGGCGGGCTGTTCAGCACCCCGCGCGACTACGCCCGCTTCCTGCTCGGCTGCCGTGCCGCCTACCACGGCGAGCCGAACGCCATCCTCGGGCAGTCGCTCGCCCAGGAGGCGATGACCCGGCACGACCGCAGCGCGTTCGGGCTCGGCTTCCGCGTGCTCGGCGACGGCGCCGCCAAGCGCATCAACCACGGCGGCTCGAACGACGGGTACCAGAGCGAGACCGATCTGTTCCTCGACAGCGGCGACGGCGGCGTGGTGCTCACCAACGCCATCCCCGGCATCTTCCTGTACCGCGAGGTGATGAACGCCATCGCCGAGGTGTACGACTGGCAGCACTTCCTGCTGCCGCCGAAGCGCCTCAAGGTGCTCACCGAGGACGAACTGCAGCGCTACGTCGGCACGTTCCGCATCACGAGCGGCATGGAGATGCCGCTGCTGCGGGTGTGGACCGAGGGCGGCCGCCTGTTCAACGCCATCGACGGCATCCGGTTCGGCGAGCAGGAGGCGTTCTGCGACACCGACGGCGTGCTGTTCAACCAGACCGGACCGTTCGAGACGCGGCCCGAGTTCGGGCCCGACGGCCGGGTGGCCGGCCTCACTGTTCGTGAAGGCGACGTGATCATCCTGCGCGCCGAGCGCACCGACGACTGACACGAGGCATCCTGCACCGTGCGGTGTCTCTTGTACATCGTGCAATAATGAGCCGAGGTCCCCGGGAAGGGACCACGAGAAGGGGAGAACATGGGGAACCGAGCCAATCGCCCGTGGCGCCGCATTGCGGCCATCACACTGCTCGTCGCGGCGGTCGCCGCCTGCGGCGGCAACAAGCCGAGCGACAGCTCGCCCACCGAGCCCGACGTGAGCAGCGGCGAGACCACACCGGTCACCGATGCACCGGTGCTCACCAACGCGCCCACCACCACGAACGCCGAGCTCGTTCCCACGGCGGGTGGCAGCATCACGGTGGGCCTGAACAGCGAGTCCACCGGCTACAACCCCACCGTCGACGCATGGGCCGACAGCGGCCACAATGTGGCGCACGCCATCTTCGACCCGCTCGCCACGTTCGACGCCGGCGGCAAGGTCGTGCCGTACCTGGCCGAGGCCATCACCCCGAACGACGACGCCACGGTGTGGACCATCACGGTCCGCCCCGGCGTCACGTTCCACGATGGCACCCCGCTGAACGCCGAGGCCGTGCGCCTCAACTTCGAAGCCAACAAGAACAGCCCGCAGTTCGGTAGCCAGCTGGCGCTGCTCGGCAGCATGGCCGTGATCGACGATCTGACCCTCGAACTCGCGATGACCCAGGCCTGGGGCACGTTCCCGAACGTGCTCTGCGGCACCATCGGCTCGCAGATCGGGTACATGGCGGCTCCTGCGATGCTCGCGTCGGCCGACGGTGGCCGGTCGCCCATCGGCACCGGCCCGTTCACGTTCGTCGAGTGGGTGCCCGACGACCACCTCACGGTGGCCCGCAACGACGCCTACTGGCAGGACCCCGCCTATCTCGACGAGGTCGTGTTCAAGCCGATCCCCGACTCCACCTCGCGCAAGGCCGCGAAGGACGCCGGCGACATCGACCTGTACTACACGGGCTCGTCGAGCGAGATCCAGGAGTACCAGGCACAGCAGGCCGACGGTGAGGTCAACGTCACCATCGGTGCGCCCGGCGAGGGCGACATGGTGATGCTCAACACCAAGAGCGCACCGCTCGACGACGTCCGCGTGCGCCGGGCGCTCGCGATGTCGGTCGACATCCCCCGCCTGTTCGACTTCCTCGATGCGACGGGCGTGAAGCAGCCGACGCACGGCCCGTACGCCGACAGCTCGTTCTGGTACGTCGAGAGCGACTACCCCGAGTACGACCTCGAGGGCGCAACGGCGCTCATCGACGAGTACGTGGCCGAGAAGGGACCCGTCGAGTTCGAGTTCGCCGGTGGCCAGGACCCGTTCATCGTCAGCATCCAGGAGCTCTACCAGAGCATGTGGAGCGAGATCGGCGTCACGGTCAACATCGTGTCGCGTGCGCAGGGCGAGAACATCTCGGCCGTCATCGCCGGTGACTTCCAGGTGGTGCTGTGGGGCGGCATCGGCGGCGGCGACCCCGACAACGACTACGTCGACTTCCACTCCAACACCGGGCAGAACTTCTCGGGCTTCAACACACCCGAGATGGATGCGGCACTCGACGCCGGCCGCGCGCTCACCGACCCCGACGAACGCAAGGAGCAGTACGCGATCGTGCAGAAGGTGCTCGGCGAGAACGTGCCCTACATCTGGACCGGTACCAACCAGTACGGCATCATCACCTCCACCGATGTGCTCGGCATCGCCGACTTCGATCTGCCCGACGGCACGCCCGGCCAGCCGATCAGTGGCCAGGTGTTCTTCCTCAAGGACGTGTGGCGCCTGCAGTGAGGCTGATCGCCTCACGGTTCCTCCGCCTCGTCGCGGTGCTCGTCGCCGTGACGTTCGCGTCCTTCTGCATGGTTGCGCTCCTCCCTGGCGACATCGTCTCGTCGGTCCTCGGTCCTGATGCGACCGAAGAGGCCCGAGAACAGGCCAGGGAGGATCTCAACCTCGATGCACCGTTGCCGGTGCGGTACGTGCAATGGGCGGGCGACGCGCTGCGTGGCGACCTCGGCGTGTCGTACCGCACCAACCAACCCGTGGCCGAGGCACTCGGCGAGCGAGTGTGGGTCACCATCGAGCTGGTGCTCTTCTCGCAACTCATCGCGCTGGCCGTGGCCATCCCGATGGCCATCTTCGGCGCGCTGCGACCGGGTTCCTGGCTCGACCGAATCCTCAGCGGCACGCAGTTGGCCATGCTCGCCACGCCGGGATACCTGGTGGCCATCGGGTTGATGGCCATCTTCGCGGTGAAGCTCGGTTGGTTCGACACCACCGGGTACACGCCGTTCACCGAGAACCCGTTGGCCAACCTCAAGTCGTTGCTGCTGCCCGCCATCGCGCTCGCGTTGGAACAGGTGGCGGTGTACGCACGCGTGCTGCGCACCGACCTGATCAACACGTTCGACCAGGACTTCATCTGGTTCGCACGGGCGAAGGGCAACACCACCCGCGACATCGTGGTGCGGCACGCCCTGCGACCCTCGTCGATCGGGCTCGTCACCCTCACGGGCGTGTCCATCGGCCGGATGATCGGCGGCACCGTGCTGGTCGAGACCATCTTCGCCCTGCCCGGGCTCGGACGGTTCACCATCGATGCCATCAACAACCGCGACTTCATGGCGCTCCAGGGGGCCGTCGTGGTGCTCACGGTCGGCTTCGTGGTCGTGAACTTCGCGGTCGACATCCTCCATGGGGTCATCGACCCGCGCATCCGCATGGAGGCCGCACGATGACCGCCGCCATGGTCGGAGCCGCCCACGACTCGGCGGTCACCATCGCCGACGACGGCGTGCTGAAGAAGGATCGACTCGGCATCTCGGTGTGGTGCTCCATCGCCTGGCTCGCCCTGCTGATGTTCAGCGCTGTCTTCGCCGACCTGTTGCCGCTGTACGACCCCGCCGACACCCGTGCCGGCATCCCGAACTCCGTGCCGACGTCGCAGAACTGGCTCGGCACCGATTCGCTCGGCCGCGACCTGCTGTCGCGCACCATCTACGGCGCGCGCGTCTCGCTGGTGGTGGGCATCAGCGCGGTGCTCCTGTCGTCGGTCGTCGGCGGTCTCATCGGCATGGTCGCCGGCTACTACAAGCGCAAGGTCGAGGCCGTCACGCTGTTCGGGGCCGATGTGCTGATGGCGTTCCCCACGCTGTTGCTCGCTGCCTCCATCGTGGCGTTCACCGATTCACGGGGGCTCACCACCGTGGTGCTGGCCATCGCGCTCATCTACCTCGGGCCCACCATCCGCATCGTGCGTGCGCTCACGCTCAGCACGTCGAACCGGGAGTTCGTGCTCGCCGCTCGGTCGCTCGGTGCCACCAACGCCCGCATCATCCGCCGCGAGATCATGCCCAACGTGGTGCCCACGTTGCTGTCGATGATGATCGTCGCCGTGGCCGGCGCCATCGTGGCCGAGGGCGGCCTGGCCTACCTCAACCTCTCCGTCGCACCACCCACGCCCACCTGGGGAGCGATGATCGCCGCCGGCAAGCCGAAGCTCGACGAGAGCCTCTACCCCGTGCTCGTGCCCGGCGCCGCGCTCTTCCTCACGGTGCTCTCGCTCACACTCATCGGCGACGCCATCCAGAAGCGCCAGGCCCGCAACACCGGCGCCATCTGAGGCGGCCCACCGTGCACCCGACGCTCCAGTCCGTGATCGACGGGCACGCCGACCTCGAACACCTGCGCACCGAGCTCCGGCGCGCCGAGGGACCGCTGCGCGTCCACCGGGCCGACGGCACCGTCGGCCTCACGTTCGTGTGGCTCGGCGATGCGCCCGCGGTCGCGCTGCAGTGCGGGCTCGTCCGCGGTGGCAGTTCCGTGGCACTCGAGCGCCACGGTGCACTGCCACTGTGGTCGATCACCCTCGACGCCCCGCCCGACACGCTCGTCTCGTACCGGTTCGTGGTCGACGACCCGTTCCTCGGAGCGCACGACCTCGACGACACCGGCTGGCAGGAGCTGATGCTCCTGGCGCAGCAGCGCTCGTTCGCCGACCCGTACAACCCCCATCGCATCGCACCGCTCTCGGTGCTGTTCGGGCTGCCCGTCGCCCCCGAGCAGTACGAGTCGGTGCTCTCGCTCGGGCAGGCACCTGCGGCGCCGTGGTTCGAGCCGCACGATGCGCCGATCGGCGGGCTGCAGCAGTTCGAGCACTCGTCGGTGGCGCTCGGCGATCACCGCGCCGTGACGGTGTGGACCCCGCCGCACACCACCACCGGCCACCCGCTCGTCGTGCTCCTCGACGGCACCTCGTTCCTCCACCTGGCCGAGCTGCCCCGTGCGCTCGACCGCGCCGTCGAGCGAGGTGACGTGCGCCCTCCGATCGTGGCGTTCGTGCACGAGGCGCACGGATCGGGCGGGCTGGCCGATCGGACGCGCGAGCTGAGCTGCAACCCGGCGCACGCCGCCATGATCGCCGACGAGCTCGTCCCCGAGCTGCGCCGACGGTTCCCGGTCTCGTCCGACGTCGCCGACACCGTGCTCGGCGGCGCCAGCCTCGGCGGCCTCGCCAGCGCCTTCACCGCGTTCACCCATCCGGCGGTGATCGGCAACGTGCTCACCGTCTCGGGCAGCTTCTGGTTCGGCATCGAACGCGACGGACGCGATCAGTGGCTGACGCGCCGGCTGCAAGCGGACCCGGCGACGTCACTGCGGTGGTACCAGCAGATCGGGCGGTTGGAGGACGGCCCGCTCTCGGTGGCGCCCGACGTCACCCACCTCGACGCGAACCGGCGCCTCCACGACGTGCTGGCCGCTCAGGGTGTCGATGTCACGTACGACGAACTCGGCACCGCGCACGACGTGTGCGCGTTCCGCATCGCGGTGATGCGCGGCCTGTGCGCCCTGCTCCCCCGCTGAACCCGACCATCACCTCACATCGAGGTGGTTCAGCGCCAACGCAGCGTGGAGCGCCACGCCGACCGGGAGCGCCGCATCGTCGTGCACCACACGGTTGGAGTGGTTCGATGCGGCGGTGGTGAAGTCGCGGTCGAGCGGGGTGCAGCCGAGGAACACCATCGCACCCGGCACGCGTTCGATGACGAAGCTGAAGTCCTCGGCACCCATCGTGGGCGTGGGCAGCCGGAACACCGACGACGCACCCAGCAATTCACCGGCCACCGACATCGCCGTGGCGGCCGACCCGGCATCGTTCACCGTGACGGGATAGCCCTCCCCCAGCGTCACCTCGGCCAGCGCGCCGTGTGCCGCGGCGATGCCCTCGGCCACCCGCCGCACACCGTCGTGCAGTCGGCGTCGCGTCGCCGCGCTCACGGCACGCATCGTGCCTTCGATGTGTGCCACCTCCGGGATGACGTTCGTCGTGGTGCCGGCAGCGATGCGGCCGACGGTGACGATGCCGGGATCGAACACGTCGATCCGGCGTGTGACCATGGTCTGCAATGCCTGCACGATCTCGCATGCGACGGGAACGGGATCGAGTGCGCTGTGCGGCTGGCTGGCGTGACCGCCGCGGCCGGTGACCGTGATGGTGAGGCGATCGCTCGATGCCATCAGCGGTCCCGGTCGGGTGATCGCCATCCCCGTCGGGGCGTTCGGGGTGAGGTGGATCGCGTACGCCGCGGTGACCGGCGAGGCACTGCCGTCGACAGCGTGCGGCGGGAGGTCGAGCACTCCCTCGTCGAGCATGTGCCGAGCACCGGCTGCGCCGTTCTCCTCACCGGGCTGGAACATGAACAACACCCGTCCGGCGAGCCGGTCGCGCATCCCCGCCAGCAACCGTGCGGCGCCGGCCAACATCGCCGTGTGGCCGTCGTGCCCGCACGCGTGCATCACGCCCTCGGCGCGCGAGCTGCACTCCTCGCCGGTGTCCTCGTGCAGGGGCAGCGCATCCATGTCGCCGCGCAGCAGCACGGTCGGGCCCGGTCGATCGCCGGTGAGCAGTGCCGCGACACCCGACGTGGTGTGGTGGAGCGTGATGTCGAGCGGGAGTCCGTCGAGTGCCGTCAACACCGCCTCACGCGTGTGCGGTGTGTGCAGACCGAGCTCGGGCCAGCGGTGCAGTTCGTGCCGCATCGCCACCACCTCGGTGCCGCGGTCGCGGGCGGCGGCGAGCAACCCACCGGAGCGGATCACGACGGGCGCTTCCGCTGCCGCCGAACTCGTGCTTCGATGCCGTCGAGCAGCATCTGCATCAGGTACTCGAACGACTCGTCGAGCGGGCTGTCGGCAGCGTCGCTCCACCGCAACGACAGGGCACGGTCGCCCAGTTCGTCGAAGTGCTCGGCGACGTTCGGGAACCTCGTCGGGTCGATGCCGCGTAGCTCCGCCTCCACGACGGCCCGGCCTTCGACACCGGTCTCCGCACGGGGCGCGAGCTCCATCAGCACGAACCCGCGCACCGCACCCATGAGCGCGTTGAACACGTGCACCATCTCGCTGCCGAGGCCCAGCGCCGCGAGCTTGCCGAGGATGGCGTCGGGGATGAGCAACGACTCGTTGTTGCGGGCCCGTTCCATGCTGGCGAGCCGGGCCACATCGGGATGGGCGAACGCCGCCGCCCGGTACCTGCGTCCGAGTTCCATCATCCACTCGCGCCAGTCGGTGAGGTGGTCGGGCAGCTCGACGTCGCGGATCCAGCGGTACTCCACCAGCCCCAGCAGCTGACCTCGATCACCGACATGCCAGTAGAGCGTCGCTGGGAAGACACCGAGCTCGGTGGCGAGCGAGCGCATGCTGAAACCCTCCAGCCCGCGCTCTTCGATCAACCGGTACGCCGTGTCGACGATGAGGTCGCTCGTCATCGGGATCTCGGCCTTGGCACCGCGCTTGCGACCGGGTTGGGTGGCGCTCATCGGCGTGGGTCCTCCTGCAGTTCGACGACCGCGCCCAACTCGCGAAGCGCGTCGTGATCGACGGTGATGCCGAGGCCGGGGCCAGTGGGCACCTCGATGGTGGAGCCGAGCAACACGAACGGCTCGGTGATGTCGCGTCGCCAGTAGCGGTCGCTGGCCGAGATGTCGGCCGGGAACGTGAACCCGGGCAGCGACGCGAGTGCCACGTTGGCGGCGCGCCCCACCCCGGTCTCCAACATCCCTCCGCACCACACCGGTACGCCTCGGTCGAGACACGCATCGTGGATGCGCGCCGCCTCCAGCACGCCGCCCACGCGACCGACCTTGATGTTGACGATGCTGCACGCACCCAGATCGAGCGCCGTGAGGGCGTGCCCCACGGAGAGGATCGACTCGTCGAGGCAGATCGGTGTCGACATCCTCGCCGCCAATTCGGCGTGCGCCCTCAGCTCGTCGGGCGCGAACGGTTGCTCGATCATCAGCATCCCGAATCGATCGAGCCAGGCGAGGAGTTCGATGTCGTCGGGTGCGTAGCCGGCGTTCGCATCGACCTGCAGGGCAAGGTCGGGGAACGCCGACCGGACCGCATCGAGCGGCGCGACGTCCCACCCCGGCATGATCTTCAGCTTCACGCGGCGGTAGCCGTCGCTCACGTAGCCGTCCACCTGCTCGACGAGCTCGTCGATGGTGGGTGTGATGCCCACCGACACCCCGACATCGATCGCCGAGCGGCTGCCGCCGAGATGTGCAGCGAACGAGGCGCCCGAGGCTCGCAGCTCGGCGTCGAGCACCGCCATCTCCAGCCCGGCCTTCGCCGCCCGATAGCCCTTCACCTGCCGGCAGGCCGGCCCGACTGCATCGCCGGTGAGGTCGGTGAGCTCACGCACGGACGGCACCAACCACCGGCGCAACACCATCATCGCCGACTCGGTGAACTCCTCGTTGTAGAACGGCTCGGCGTGTGCTGCGCACTCGCCCCACCCCACCGCCACGTCGGTGACGACGCGCACCAGGAGAACGTCGCGCGTGTGCTGCACACCGAACGACGTGCGGAAGGGACGCACCAGCGGCATGGCCACCCGCACCAGTTCCACGTCGAGGAGCTTCACGTCGGACGACCGATCACGTAGCCGGCGTCGGCGAGCCCGAGCACGAGTCGTCCGTCGGCGAACGCGACCGCCAACGCAGTGCCCACTCGGGCTCGCGCCGCAGCGGCCTCATCGGGGTCGAGGGCGCGCAACTGCGGGTAGTCGGCGGGGATCTCCACGAGGTGCGTGTCGACCGTCGGCAGCACCTCGGCGCCGCCGACCGGCACGTCGAGCCGCCATCGGACCTCCACCCTGTCGGTGGTGTCGCCGGTGTTGAACGCGTCACGGCGATCGCCGTAGCAGTGCGGGAAGAACCCCACCACTTCGGCACCGAGGCGCACCAGATTGAACCGCGCATTGGCGAACAGCATCGGGTCGAACGTCCAGCGCATCTCGGTGATGCCGTGCTCGAGGCACAGCGCGCGCTGCGCGAGCTTCAGCGCGTAGCCCACGCCGCCGCCGCGGATACCGGAACGAACGCCCACCTGATGGGAGTGGAAGTGGACGCCACCGTCCCATCCCAACCATCCGAGCGCGAAGCCGATGGGAGCATCGTCGCGATGTGCGACCAGCAGACACGCGCCGCCGAGCGCGAGGCCGCGCAGCAGGTTGCGCGGCGGCACGATCTCGGGCCCCCACACCTGTTCCATCGTGGCGCGCAGCACGTCGAGCTCGTCGGGGGTCGTCGCCTGTCGAACGGTGACGCCCGCCGTGAACGCAGCCTGCTCGGCGGCGGCGCGGGCTTCGGCCGTGGTGCTCATCCGAACCTCGCCGCGTGCGCCTGCAGCACGTCGGTGACCGTGGCGGTGACGCGACGCACCGTGTGGAGGTGCAGGAACTCGTTCGGGCCGTGGGCATTCGACTCCGGCCCGAGTACGCCGATGAGCAGGAACTGCGCGTCGGGCATCTGTGCGCCGAGCATGCCCATGAACGGAATCGTGCCG